>Ga0247727_10000350_pt1 | contig 112303 bp, 109 predicted proteins | sample WisWelCaveWW1625_FD_202498 | JGI IMG/M metagenome (GOLD analysis project Ga0247727, IMG submission 202498) | Biofilm microbial communities from Wishing Well Cave, Virginia, United States - WW16-25 | ecosystem: Environmental > Aquatic > Deep subsurface > Groundwater > Cave microbial mat... | reverse complement strand
GACTCGGTGCCGATCCCGGCCAGGAACTTCTCGGCGGCGGCGCCGATCGCAGCCAACCGCCGCCGGTGTTCCTCGAGCGGGACACCGGCGGCGAGCACGAGACGGAGCGTGGCCCGGCCGGACTCGGCGCGCGGGTCGTCGCCGCCGACGAGCGTGCTGAAGGTCGCGAGGGTCTGCTCCGCCGCCAGCACCTCGCGCGCACCGATCAGCGGCTCGGTCACCGTCCGGGCCTTGAGCGAACGGCGCTCGTCGCCGGCGTCGGCAGCGAACAGCCGCCCCGCCGTGGTGGGCTCGACGAGCGGCTGGTCGCGCAGTGCAGCGGCGAGGGCGCGTACCAGCCCCCCGTTCGGGGCGGCGTCGCGCGGCGGCGCGAGCACGACCACCGCGCGCGCGTCGCGGCCGGCGCCGACCACAGCAAGCGCAGCGTAGAAACGCTGAACCTTGGCGCCAGGGAGATCGGGGCCTTCGAGGAGCAGGGCGAGGTCGTCGGTCGTGCTGAGCGCGGCGAAGTCACCGGCCGGAGTGGCGATCGTGAAGGGCTCGCGCGGTACGCCACCCGCATCGGCCAACGACCCGAACGGCACGATCGCTCGGTACGCGAAGGCGTCGGCCGTGCGGGCGAGCGAAGCCGTGTCGACGGGGTCGAGGTACACCGTCGACGGGTCCGGCCTCCGTCCGAGGGCCTGCTGCACGGCTCGAGCGCCGTCGAGGTACGAATCGGGCACCCGCGGCCCGAGGCCGGAGCGTTCGAGTGCCGGCGCGTCGATTTCGACGTAAGGAGCGGCGAGCAGCGTGTGGGGCCCGTCGCTCAGCGCCGCGCGGAGCGCATCGAAGGCGGTCGCCGCGTCCGGATCGCGATCGGCGGCGCGCGACCACGCCTCGATCGTCTGCGGCGACGCGTCCAGCGTGATCGGGAGATCGTCTGCGTCGGCGAGACGGTCGACCGTGGCGGCGAGGCGGGTGCCCGGCTGCACCCCGGCCACGAACTCGTCGGTCGGCGTCACGCCGTCGAGCTCGACCTGTGGCGGCGCGGCCAGCGACCACATCCAGGCGAAGGAGACCGTCGGCACGGAGGCCTCGTCGGTGGCGACCAGCCAGGTGATCGCCTCGGCGACGACGGTCTCCTCCTCATCGCGTACGAGCACCTCCAGCGGGTACACCCCCGTCTCGACCACTTGGAGCTTCGAGAAGTCCTGCTCCTCGGCGCGCGGCTGCAGGACGACGCCCGCGACCACGTCGCCGTTCGAGAAGCGGGCCAGCGCACCGAGAGGGAGCTCGACGGCATCCTTGAAGTCGCCGAGCTCGCCGTTCGCCGAGGCGACGACACCCTCGAAATCCTCGACGCGCGAGCGGGCCACGACGCGGATCTCGAGCGCTTGTTCGGCCCCGATCGGTCCCGTGACGCGAAGCCGAAGATTCAGCCGGCCGTCGAGCGGGGTGGCAGCGTCTTGCGAAACGACCTGCAGCCGGATCTCCGACGACTGCGCGGCGGCGACGCCGGCCATGGACGCTGGGCCCAACGCCGAGCTGCTGCAGAGCGCGAGCGCCGCGACCGCGGCGGCCTGGAACCCTCGTCGCCCGGGCATGACTTGCGAGCGTAAGGCCCACGAAACGAGGTCGGAGCGCGCCGTCGGGCCGGTACCGGGATCACCGTCGGTCCGGCACCGGGATCACCGTCGGGCCGGTACCGGGATCACCGTCGGGCCGGTACCGTCGATACCGATGCTGCTGCTCGGGATCGATGAACGGTTCGCGCTCCACGATCCCGGCCGCGGCCATCCGGAGCGGCCGGCGCGCGCGACCGCCGTCGTCGAAGCGCTGCGCGACGCTGGGGTGGATCTCGAGCCCGCGCGCCTCGAGCCACGGGCTGCGACGCGAGCCGAGATCGAACGAGTGCATTCGGCGGATTACCTGGACGCGCTCGAGCGGCTGTGCGAGGCCGGTGGCGGGCGCCTCGACGTCGACACGGTCGCGTCCGCCGGGTCGTGGGACGCGGCGGTGCATGCGGCCGGGTCGGGCCTCGCGGCGATCGAGGCGCTCGACGCCGGTCGCGGCGGCGGCGCGTTCTGCGCGGTGCGCCCGCCCGGGCACCACGCGGTTCCTGCCCACGCGATGGGGTTCTGCTTGCTGAACAATGTCGCGGTGACTGCGGCTGCGCTCACAGGACGCGGCGAGCGGGTCGTGATCGTCGACTGGGACGCCCACCACGGCAACGGCACGCAAGCGATCTTTTGGGATCGGCCCGACGTGCTCTACGTGTCGCTCCACGAATGGCCGCTCTACCCCGGAACAGGGCGCGCGGACGAGACAGGAGGAGCGAACGCGCCGGCGACGACCCTCAACGTTCCGCTGCCTTCGGGTGCGACGGGCGACGTGTATTCGGCCGCCTTCGACGAGGTGATCGCACCCGTCGTCGAACGCTTCGCTCCCGATTGGGTGCTCGTCTCGGCCGGATTCGACGCGCACCGGGCCGACCCGATCACCGGCTTGGGTTTGAGCGCAGGAGACTTCGCCGCGATCACAGAACGCGTGCTGGCGTTCGCACCGCGGCCCGGCCGACTGATCGCGTTCCTCGAGGGCGGTTACGACCTGGATGCGCTCCACGATTCTGTCGTCGCCATGGTTACCACCCTGCTCGGCGATCCGCGATCGTCCGAGCGACCAACCACCGGCGGGCCGGGCCGCGAGGCGGTCGCGCAAGCCCGAGCTCGTTGGAGCCACTGACCCAGCGCCGGCCCCGACGCCGACACAGCGCGCTCCGGAGCGGGGACGGTTCTTCAGTGACCCGTTCCCGGTGCCGATGACATTCCGAGCCCGGGGAGGTGACGTCGGCCGTGCTGGATCTCGAGGAGTTGTTGCGTCACGCGGTGTCGCGCGAGGCGTCGGACGTGCACATCAAGGTCGGTTCGTCGCCCGTCCTCAGGGTCGACGGCCGGTTGGAGCGCACCGACCACGCCCCGGTGACGCCCGCGGAGACCGAGCGGATGGCGTTCGCCATCATGCCCAAGCAACGAGCCGAGGAGTTTCTCGCGACCTGCGAGGCCGACTTCGCGCATTCGGTCGCCGGCCTCGGCCGGTTCCGGGTCAACGTTCTTCGCCAGCGTGGTTCGGTGGGGCTCGTACTCCGGAGGGTGCAGAGCTCCATCCTCAGCTTCGAGGAGCTCGGTCTCCCTCCAGCGGTGCGGCGGCTCGCCGAGAACCCGCGCGGGCTGGTGCTCGTGACCGGGCCGACGGGCTCGGGCAAGACGACGACACTCGCCGCGATGATCGACCACATCAACGCGACGATGTCGCGCCACATCGTCACGATCGAGGATCCGATCGAGGTGCTCCACTCCGACAGGCTCTCAGTGGTGAACCAGCGCGAGATCGGTACCGACACCGCCGACTTCCATGCGGCACTGAAGCGGGTGCTGCGTCAGGACCCCGACGTGATCCTGATCGGCGAAATGCGTGATCCGGAGACCGTCAAGACCGCGCTCTCCGCTGCGGAGACCGGTCATCTCGTGTTCTCGACGCTGCACACGATCAGCGCCACCGAGACGATCAACCGCATCATCGACTTCTTCCCGCCACACGAGCAGCGTCAGGTTCGGATGGCGGTCGCCGGTTCGCTGCGCGGAATCGTGAGCCAGCGACTCGTCGAATGCCGTGACGGCCAGGGCCGCATGCCCGCGGTCGAGGTGCTCGTCGCGACCGGGCGCGTCTTCGACAAGATCGTGAACCCCGACGAGACGCACGAGATCGACGAGATCATCGCCGACGGCGAGTACTACGGCATGCAAACCTTCGACCAGAGCTTGCTGTCGTTGTACCAGCGTGGGGTCATCGATCTGCGTGAGGCCCTTGCCGCGTCGAGCCGTCCGCACGACCTGCGACTGATGATCGAGCAACACACCCTCGCGCAGGCCGAAGCTGCAAGCTGAGATGCGTCGATAGCCATCACCATGTGATGGCTATCGACGCACCTGGGTCTTGACCGGGTCGTCGAGGATTGGGTCCCCGCACTCCGACCGCGGGCCGCGAGAATGCAGCGGTGAACCCGACGCCGCCCCGCCTCGCGCCCTTGCTCGGGCCGGGGACTCCGCTGCAGGAGGTGGCCAGCCGCATCACCGACGCCGGCTACCAGTGCTATCTCGTCGGCGGGTCGGTGCGCGACGTGTTCCTCGACCGTCCGATCGTCGACCTGGACCTGGCGACCGACGCCCGTCCCGACGACATCGAACGCGTGGTCACACCGTGGGCCGACCACGTATGGCTCCAGGGAAAGCGCTTCGGCACGGTCGGCGCGAAACGGCGCGATGTCGTGTTCGAGATCACGACGTTCCGAGCCGAGGTGTACCACGCCGACAGCCGCAAGCCGACCGTCGAGTTCGGCGACGACGTCGAGACCGACCTCGGCCGGCGCGACTTCTCCGTCAACGCGATGGCGTTGCGGCTCCCCGATCTCGCTCTCGTTGATCCCTTCGACGGGATCGCCGACCTCGTCGCGCGGCGGCTGCGGACGCCGCTTGCGGTGGACATCAGCTTCACGGACGACCCGCTGCGCATGCTGCGTGCGGCCCGATTTGCGGCACAACTCGGTTTCGAACCGGTGGACGACGTCGTCGAGGCGATGACGCGCCTCCGGGGCCGGCTCGAGATCATCAGCGCCGAACGAATCCGCGACGAGCTCTCGAAGCTCGTCCTCGCCGACGACCCCAGCGCGGGGTTGTGGTTGATCGCGCGGACGCAGCTCGCCAACGAGTTCTTCCCCGAGCTGAACGACATGTCGCTCGAGCAGGACCCGATCCATCGCCACAAGGACGTGCTGACCCACACGATCGCAGTCGTGCAGAAGACGCGATCCGAGTTGGTGGTGCGGCTCGCAGCATTGTGCCACGACATCGGCAAGCCGAAGACGCGCGGCTACTCGAATCGAGGCGTCACGTTCCATCATCACGAGGTTGTCGGCGCCAGGATGACGCGCGAACGTCTCACCGCGTTGCGGTACCCGAACGAGATCGTCGACGCGGTGACGCAACTCGTCTATCTGCATCTCCGATTCCACACCTACCGGATGGGATGGACCGACGCGGCTGTGCGGCGCTACGTGCGCGACGCCGGCGACCTGCTCGATGAGCTCAACCACCTCACGCGCTGCGACTGCACGACCCGAAACCAGAAGAAGGCCGCCGAGCTCGCGCGCCGCATGGACGACCTCGAGGAGCGCATCGCCGAGCTTCGGGAGCAGGAGGAGCTGGCTCGCATCCGCCCACCGCTCGACGGGCGTCAGGTGATGGCGTTCCTCGGCGTGCCTCCTGGCCCGGTGGTCGGCAGGGCCCTGGAGTACCTGTTGGAAGCGCGGCTCGACGAAGGTCCGATCAGCGAGACGGACGCCTACGAGCGGCTCCGCTCCTGGGCAGAGGGTGAGGGCCTCACGCCAATCTGAACGCGTGCGTCACAGCCCGAGGCGCCGAGCCCGCCACAGCAAGGTCGTGGGGAGTCCCGGTCCGGGGTCGGCGCTCGCGCCCGGAGCGAGCTCGAGCAGCTGATCGACCGCGAACCCGGCGCGCGCGAACGCCGAGAACATCGACGAGATCGCGCGCCGCTGGATACGGAAGGTCTCGCCGTGCCGTTGGACGTCGACCGGGCCCTCCTCGAGATACGCCCGCGTAACGACGAGGCGGCCGAGCGGCAGCGGCCCGTCGCCGCCGCCGTCTCGCTCGACGCAAAGTGCGAACGGATGCGGCACCGTGCACACGAACGCCGCGTTCGGCTTCAGCACCCGGTGCACCTGGCGTAGCACACGGTCGAGGTCCTCGACCTCGCCGAGTGCGGCAGCGCTCAGCGCGAGGTCGATCGACTCGGCTCGGAGGAACGCGAGGTCCGCGAGGTCGCCGACGCGGATCTCGACGCGCGCGTCGCTCTGCTCGGCCAGACGGAGCGCGTGCGTGACGAGCTGCTCCGAAGGATCGATGGCGATCGCCTTGGCACCCTGCCGTACCAGCGCGACGGCGGTGTGGCCGGTGCCACACCCGAGCTCGAGCACGCGCTTTCCGGCGAGGGGGCCGAGGAGGCGAAGCTCGAGCTCGGTCGCGATGTCCTCGCCGTAGCGGATCACGCCATCCACCGGACCCGCCGCCGCGGCCAGCCGGGCGGCGACCCGATTCCAAGCCTCGGCGTTGGTTGCGCTGCCGGTGATCGGCCCTGGCCCAGTGGTCATCGCGCCATTCTGGCCTGCGCTCGCCCGGCGCGCTCCCGCTGACAACGGGCGAATTGGGACCTATCCTGCGGCCCGTGCGTCGCGAGATCGACTACGCGCTTGCCCGGCGAGCGACGGTGCGCGATTTCCAGCGAGGGGTGCTCAACCGCGTCGACGTGTGCGACGCCCATCCCGAGCTGTTGCGAGCGGCGCGCCATCTCGGCGAGGCAACCCACGACCCCTGCCCGATTTGCTGCGCAGGCGGGCTCAAACGGGTGCTGTACGTGTACGGCGACGCCCTCAAGGCAGCGAACGGGCGCCCGCTCACGGGTGCCGAGGAGCTCGACAAGCTCCGCCGGCGCCACGACGAGTTCGCCTGCTACGTCGTCGAGGTGTGCCTCGAATGCAGCTGGAACTACCTGCTGCGAAGCTTTCTGGTCGGTCGCCGTCACGCCGGCTGACGGACGACGACTGTACCGGCGCCCCCGTTCGGGTTTATCGTGGTAATGCCGCCGGGAGCCGCACGTGCCCTGGACGGTGGAGGAACAGCGATGAGCGCCACGATGCCGTCTCCCGCGCCCATGACGGCTCCCGCCGTCGCCGCACGAAAGGGTTCCGGCAATCCGCTCGTGATGATCACCGCGTACGACGCGCCGTCGGCGCGGGTGGTGGATTCGTCGGGTGCCGACATGATCCTCGTCGGCGATTCCGTCGCGATGGTCGTGCTCGGATACGACGACACGCTCCAGGTGACCGTCGACGACATGGCCCACCACGTCGCAGCGGTCGCTCGCACCAAGCCGCGACCGCTGGTGGTCGGCGACATGCCGTGGATGAGCTATCACGTGTCGCGTGAAGACACCGTCCGCAACGCCGCCACGCTCATCCGCGCGGGTGCTGGCTGCGTGAAGATCGAGGGGGGCCAGAAACGTGTCGACGCGGTCAGGGCGATCCTCGACATCGAGATCCCGGTGATGGGTCACATCGGCCTGACCCCGCAGTCGGTGCACGCGCTCGGCGGATTCCGGGTGCAGGGCAAGCAACTCGACGCGGCCCGGACGATCGTCGACGATGCCGTCGCGCTCGCCGAGGCCGGTTGCTTCGCGATCGTGCTCGAGGCAGTCCCCGACGGGGTCGCGCGCATGGTCACCGATTCGGTACCGGTGCCGACCATCGGGATCGGCGCCGGGCGCCATTGCGACGGCCAGGTGCTCGTCTGGCACGATCTCCTCGGCTTCGCGGCCCCGGGGCGCCATCAGCCGAAGTTCGTCCGCCGGTACGCCGACCTCGAGGCAACCGCGACGCACTCGCTCGAGCAATTCGTCGCCGACGTGCGTGGCGGCCGCTTCCCCAGCAGCGCGGAGACCTACCACATGGCCGACCGCACCGCGGAAGCACTCGGCCTGGACGGCGCGAGCCCGTCAGAGCCTGCGAACGCGTGAGTGGGGGCCGGCGCGGCCGCTCGATCTTCTCTGGCCCCGTCGCCGTCGGCGCGGTCCTCGCGGCCGTAGCGTTCACAGGCTGTGGTGGCGGCGGCGACGTCGCAGCGACGACGATCGCGGCGGCTGTTGCCAGTGCCGGCCCGGCGAGCTCCCCGTTCTCGCAGCTGACCGAGATCCGCCTCGCCGACGGTGATCGGTGCGAGCGGATCGTGGTTGCCGACGACGCCGTCGAGCGGGCGCGCGGGCTGATGGGCCTCACCGACCTGGGTCAGTACGACGGCATGCTCTTCGTGTTCGCAGACGACGTCGGCACCGCCTTCACGATGTACGAGACCGAGATCGCGCTCGACATCGGGTGGTACACGAGCGCGGGCGCGCCGGTGGATCGCGCCGAGATGGTCCCGTGCCCGGAGGTCGACCCGGCCGACTGCCCGCTGACCCGGGCGTCGGACCGCTACCGGTATGCGCTCGAGACTCCCGCCGGCGGCCTCGGGGCAGGTGCGCTCGCTGGCTGCACCTGATCGCGTCTCAGGGCGCGCGTCCCAGGGCGCGTGTCCCTGCGCGCGTGTCCCTGCGCGCGTGTCCCTGCGCGCGTGTCCCAGCACGGGGGTAGGTTCAACGGCGATAGGAACCACGTCGAGGAGCGCCTGGTAGCGTGCTCCGGTTCCCCAGCGGGGACCACAAGTCAATCGTTCGCCCACCTGCCCTCGGTTCGAAGCCGGGGGCCCGCCGGACCACCGGCGGTCCGGAGGAGGTCCGGCCCATGCGGGCCTACGAGATCATGGTCATCCTCGACGTGAACCTGGAAGAGGAGACGATCCGGTCCAACGTCGAGAAGTGGCTCCAGCTGATCGAGTCGAAGGGTGCCGAGCGTGGGCACGTCGACCTCTGGGGCAAGCGCCGCTTCGCCTACGAGCTCAACCACCGTTGGGAGGGCTACTACGTGGTCCTGCAAGCGAAGGCCGAGCCGCCGGCGATGGACGAGCTGCACCGGGTGCTCTCCCTTGCAGACGAAGTGATCCGCCACAAGGTGCTGCGAATCCCAGAGGCGGTCTACGGGCCGCCCAAGGTCGCCGGCACCCGAGCGGACGCCTAAGGGAGAAGACAGGATGGCAACGAACTACAACAGCATCAGCATCGTCGGCAATGCCACGCGCGACCCGGAGCTGCGCTACACGCCCAGCGGGATCTCCCAGGTCACGCTCGGGGTAGCGGTGAACCGTTCGTGGCGCAACCAGCAGTCGAACGAGTGGGAGGAGCGGACGAGCTTCTTCAACGTCGTGTGCTGGCGCGAGCTTGCCGACAACGTCGGCGGCTCGATCAAGAAGGGAATGCGCGTCATCGTCAGCGGCCGCCTCGAGCAGCGCAGTTGGGAGACCGAGGCCGGCGAGAAGCGCAGCGTGGTGGAGATCGTCGCCGACGAAGTCGGGCCGAGCCTGCGCTTCGCCACGGCGGACGTCCACCGCACCGAACGGCGTGGCCCCAGCGATCCCGCGCCGAGCGACGGCGGCGGCACCATGACCGCGGCGAGAACCGGGAGCGGCGGCTACGACGAAATGGGCGAAGAGCCTTTCTAGCGAGGACACCGATGGCCAGAGAACGGCGGAAGACCGCGGCGGCCGACAAGCGCCGCATTCCGAAGAAGAAGACATCGATCCTCATCACCGAACGCATCGACTGGGTCGACTACAAGGATGTGAACCTGCTGCGCCGGTTCATGTCGGAGCGCGCCAAGATCCGCGCGCGCCGCGTCACCGGCAACGATCAACAGCAGCAGGCCGCCGTCGCCCGTGCGATCAAGGTCGCGCGGGAGATGGCCCTTCTCCCGTACAGCGTGCGACAGGTCACGCAGCGCTCCAAGGGCAAGGGCCGCGACCGTGGCGAGCGCGGCGAACGCGATCTGCGGATGCCCGACATCGAGGTCGCCGAGTCGCCAGCGGCCAGCGACGAGGTCGATGACGACGCCATTGCGTTCGCGCCGGACGCCGGCGAAGACGACGGCGAGCTTGCACCGGTCGGCTCGAGCGACGACTCTGGGCGTGCTGATGGGCGTGCTGACGGCGGTGACGAGTGATGAAGATCGTGCTGCGCGACGACGTCGCGAACGTCGGCGCCAAGGGCGACCTCGTCGAGGTGGCCGACGGCTACGCGCGCAACTACCTCGTGCCTCGCGGCCTGGCGATCCCTGCGACACGGGGGGTCGTCAAGCAATCCGAGGCGATGCGCCGGAACCGCGCGGGCCGCGAGCGGCGCCAGCGGGAGACGGCCGAGGTGCTGGCCGCGAAGCTCGAGGGGCGCACGATCGAGGTGCGGGCCCGGGCCGGGGAAGCCGGAAAGCTGTTCGGGTCGGTCACCAACGCAGAGCTGGCGGACGCGATCGGGTCGGTGCTCGACGTCGAGATCGACCGGCGCACCGTCGAGCTGGCCGAGCCGATCAAGGAACTCGGCGAGTATCAGGTGGTCGTCAGGCTGCACGGCGACATCAGGCCGACGGTCGCGGTCACGGTGCTCGCCCAGTAGCCCGATCGCCGCGTTCTCCACAGGGCAGGCGCACGGCAGCGGCTCCGGGTCTCGCGCCGCCTCGCGCGCTGCGCGCGCGCCGGAACCTGTTGTCCCCGTTGGCGAACGACTCGTCGCCACCCTGCGTGGCCGTCTCAGCCGCAAGGCATGCTCTGTGGACGACCGCCTGTTTCTCCACAGAGGATCCACAGGGCTATGCACCGATCGACCCCGGCATTTGCCACTACCTCCCCACAGGCGACTCGTGGTTTGCTGCTCGTTCGGTGGTCTGGTGGCGCGCATGGTGTGAGGGCCGGGTGGAGTTCCGGTGCCGGGCGCGGTTGGGGTTCCGGCGACCGTGGCGGTGGCCTGGGGGGCGCATAAGTGGTGCAGTTCTTCGACGAGGCGCGGCGGCGCGCGGACGGCGGCGGCCGCATTCCCCCGCACAACGTCGAGGCCGAGGAGTCGCTGCTCGGAGCGATGATGCTGTCGCGCGACGCGATCATGGCGGCCGTCGAGGCCCACATCGATCCGAGAGATTTCTACAAGCCGGCACACAGCCACATCTATGAGGCGTGCTACGACCTGCATGCGCGCGGCGAGCCGGTCGATCCGATCACCACGTCGGAAGAGCTGCGCCGCAAGCAGCTCCTCGACGCGATCGGCGGCCGGGCAACGCTGCTTCGGATCCAAGCTGCAACGCCCGCGTCGGCGAACGCGTCGTACTACGCGCAGATCGTGAGCGAGCTGTCGTTGCTCCGCAGGTTGATCGTCGTCGCGAACGACATTGCCGAGATGGGATACTCGGGCAACGACGACGTGACGACCACCGTCGACCGCGCCGAGACGATGGTGTTCGATGTGGCTGAGCATCGCATCACCGATTCACTCACGTCGCTGTATCCCGCGCTCGAGGCGACGATGGACCAACTCGAGCAGCTCTACGACCGAGACACCCATCTCACCGGCGTCCCGACCGGCTACAGGGATCTCGACGACATCCTGCTCGGCCTCCAGAACTCGAACCTCGTGATCGTGGCCGCCCGACCAGGTCAGGGTAAGACGAGCCTGGCGCTCGGGGCCGCCGTGCACTGCGCGCTCGAGGCCCGCAAGCCCGTGCTGTTCTTCTCGATGGAGATGAGCCACCTCGAGCTCACGAAGCGGCTGCTCGCCTCAGAGGCACGGATCGACTCGCGCGCGTTGCAAACCGGCCGTATCGCCGAGAACGAGTGGCCGAAGTTGAACCAAGCCGTCGGCCGGCTCGCCGAAGCCCCCTTCTTCATCGACGACAACCCGCACTGCACCGTCATGGAGATGCGGGCGAAGGCACGCCGCACGAAGGCGCGGTACGGCGATCTCGGCATGATCGTCGTCGACTACCTCCAGCTCATGACCACGTCGAAGAAGCTGGAGAACCGTCAGGTCGAGGTTTCGGAGTTGTCACGCGGGCTCAAGATCCTCGCCCGCGAGCTCGACGTTCCGGTGGTCTGCCTCGCGCAGCTGAACCGTCAGGTCGAGTACCGCACCGACAAGCGCCCCATGCTCGCGGACCTTCGCGAAAGCGGCTCGATCGAGCAGGACGCCGATGTGGTGCTGTTCATCTACCGCGACGAGTACTACAACCCGGAGTCGGAACAGCGCGGGACAGCGGAGATCATCGTCGCCAAGCATCGTTCCGGTCCCACAGGCCTCGCCCGGCTCGCGTTCTTGGATCGCTACACGAAGTTCGCGAACATGGCCCGCGAGTAGATGCCTGTGCTGGAGGCGCGCGACGGCGTGGTGCGCCTGGCTGGCCAAGCCGCCATCGCCGGCATCGGCCAGACGGCCTTCGCGAAGAATCTCGGTCGCAGTGAGCTCGACCTTGCTTGCGAAGCGGTCCTCCGCTCCTGCACCGACGCTGGCGTCGAACCCCATGCGATCGACGGGATCACCAGCTACCACGTCGAACAGGTCGACGAGGTCGAGCTCGCGGCAGCACTCGGGTTCGATCACCTCAGGTTCATGGCCCGAACGCCGTCTGGTGGTGGCGGCGCCGCGAGCGTCGTCGGCCTCGCCGCGCTCGCTGTCGCCAGCGGCGCCGCGACGAACTGCGTCGTGTTCCGGTCACGCAACCGATCGAACGCGGCCAGCTACGGCACGGCTCCCAACGAGGGCGGCCGGCCATGGACGAAGGCGGGCACGAACCTCGCCGGACATCAGCAGTGGCACCATCCGTTCGGGGTCGCCGCGCCCGCGCACGAGATGGCGCTGATCGCGCGGCGGCACATGCACGTGTTCGGAACTCGCGCCGAGCACTTCGGGATGCAGTCGGTCGCGCAACGGTTCCACGCGAGCCGCAACCCCGCCGCGATCATGAGGTCTCCCATCAACCTCGACGATTGGGCCGCCTCGCGGCCGATCGCGGAACCGATCCGCCTGTTCGACTGCTCGCTCGAGCACGACGGTGCCGTCGCGATCCTGGTCACGAGCGAGTCACGTGCGCGCGATCTGCGCCGGCCGCCCGTCGCCGTGCTCGCCCACGGCCAATGCGACGGGCCGATTCATGTCGACCTGGCTGAGTTCTTCGCGTCGACGGCATTGTTCGGGGAACGCACGCGCGGGGCTCGCTCGATGGCGCCTCATCTGTTCGCCGCTGCGGGCATCACGCCGGCCGATGTCGACGTGGCGATGATCTTCGATCACTTCTCGATGGCGGTACCCCTGTCGTTGGAGCAGTACGGGTTTTGCGAGCTCGGCCAGGGGGGTCCTTTCATCGAGAGCGGCGCGACGCGCTGGCCCGACGGTGCGCTGCCCGTCAACACACACGGCGGCAGCAACGGCGAGGGCTTCGTGCACGGCCTCAACCACGTCCCCGAAGCGGTGCGCCAGCTGCGCGGTGATGCGGTCAACCAGGTTTCGCAGGCGATGCACGCCTTCGTGTGCGGCTCGATCACCGACCCTGGTGGCGCGCTGCTGCTCCGGCGCGGCGACCGATGAGCGGCGAGCTGCCGCGTCCCGCTGGCAGCGGTGACGCTGCGGCATTCTGGGAATCACTGCGCGCCGGCGTGCTGCGGCTCCAGCGCTGCGGCGACTGTCTCGCCCTACGCCACCCGCCGCGTCCCGTGTGCCCGCGCTGCTCGTCGCGCGCGATCGAGTGGTCGACGGCGAGCGGTCGCGGCGAGATCTGGTCGTTCACGATCATTCACCCGCCGGTGCTGCCCGCGTTCACATCGATCACGCCCTACAACGCTGTCGTGGTTCGGCTCGAAGAAGGGCCGTTCCTTGTGAGCAACCTGATCGACATCGGCACGGTCGCCGTCGGCGCCGCCGTCGAGCTCGTGCTCGAACGCATCGACGACGATCTCACGTTGCCGCGTTTTCGACCCGCTCGCACCGACTGATCACGCCGTAGCGTTCTGGGCCGATGCTCGCGGCGACCCTCCTCGCGCTCGCAGCCGCGGCGTTGCACGCGGGCTGGAACCTGATTGTGAAGACGAGCGAGGACCGCGAGCTCGCGGCGTGGGCCCAGTTCACCGCAGGCGCCGTGTTGTTCCTGCCGGTCCTCGTGATCGCAGGGCTTCCGCCACTGGATGCGTGGTGGTTCCTCGTCGGATCCGGGCTCGTGCACCTCGTCTATGTCGAGGCGCTCGTCCGCGCCTACCACCACGGTGACTTCTCGTTCGCGTACCCGATCGCGCGCGGCGGCGGCGCGCTCAGCGGTGCTGTGCTCGGAGCCGTCCTGCTGCATGACGAGCTGAGCGCTCCGGCGTGGTGTGCGCTCGCGGTCGTGGCGGTCGGATTGATCTCCTTCGTCCGCCCGGGCGCGACCAGGGCTTCGATCGGATGGGCCACCGTCACAGCGCTGATCATCGGTGGATACTCGGCGATCGACACCGCTGGCGTTCGACGCGCGGGTGACGGCGCGGGGGAACGATTCGCGTACGGCGTTGCGCTCACATGCTGTTCCGCGATCGCCCTGTCGGGCGTCGGGCTTGCCCGTGGACGGGGCCGGGAGTTCGCCACGATGCTGACGCGCCGTTGGCCGTGGGTCGTCCTCTCGGGGCTCTGCCTCACCGGCGCATACTCCCTCGTGCTCGTCGCGGTCTCGATCCCACAAATCGATCTGGGCTATGTCGCGACACTGCGAGAGTCGTCGGTGGTGCTCGGCGCGCTCATCGGGTGGCTGTTCCTCCGGGAGCGAATGGGGCCCGGTCGCGTCGCGTCGTCGATCGTCGTGCTGAGCGGGATGATCTGGCTGGTGAGCGTGAGTTGAGGTCACCTCGATGTGACTAGAAGAGCGTGAGATCGTCGATCTCGCCGCGGAGGCGCTCGAGACTGATCTCCACGCATGTCACGCCCCGGCTCTCCGCGAACACGCGCGCCTGCGGCTTGAAACGCTGGGCGACGAAGTACCCCACGGTCGGCGCGAATCGGCTGTCGCGGTCGAGCCGCTCCTGGTACCTGAGGAGTTGCTCGACGCCGGCGATCTCCCCGACTCGCTTGATCTCGACGACAACGGTTCGACCGTCGCAATCCGTGCACAGCAGATCGACCGGCCCGATGTCGGTCGGGTACTCGCGTTTCACGAGGACGAGGTCGTTTCGGAGGGCACTCACACGCGCGGCCAGCAGTGCTTGGAGCTCCGCCTCGACGCCGTCCTTCTCGAGCCCCGGATCGTCGCCGAGATCGTGAACGAAGTCGGCGAGCACATCGTGAAGCTCGATCGCGAGCGACTCACCTTTCGGTGTCGTGGCCGTGATCCCGCCGGCGGTCTCGACGATCGTGCACGGCGGGTTCATCCAGTTGAGGGGCTTGTACGCCTTCGCGTCGCTGTGCACGGCGATCGATCCGTCGGCCTTCAACAGCACCAGACGCGTTGCCGGCGCGAGACGGGCACCGAGCCGGCCTCGGTATTCGACCGAGCAACGGGCGACGATCAGACGCATCCATCGAGTCTGGCACCGTCGGCACGGAGATGCGATCGGCGGCGAGGGGGCGATCGGTAGCGTCGGCCGGTGCCGCGAGGAACGGATCGGCGTATCGCGGGCGCGGCGTTCGTCGCGTTCACCGCGGCGGTGCTCGCGGTCACAGCCCTCGTCGACTCCCCGGTGCCGAAACCGGACCCATTCGTTGCGGCGCGGCTGATGGTGCTCGCTCACGCCGGTGACGATCTGTGGTACGAGGTCGACTACCGCTTCGTCCGCACGCGCAACGGCGCGAGCCTGCGATCGATGACGAGCGTCGCGCGCGGCCCGGGCATTCGAGTCGAAGGTGGCCGGGACGGCGGCGGCACGATCGACATCGGCGAGCGTTCCTGGTCGTGCACCCCAATCGACGAGAAGCTCGAGTGCCTGGAGATCATCGACGACACCCCGAGCCTCGGCGCGGCGACCCCGTTCGCGGTCGCGGCCCTCTCCGGTCGCTACGACATCGCCGAGGTCGATGGCCGCCGGATCGTGGAACGCGATGCTCGATGCTTCGAGATCCGGCTGGTGCGGGGAGCGCCCGTCGCGGGGCTCGGATCCGAGCTCGACGTGTGCATCGACGCCACGGGGGTGCCGTTGTCGACGCGGATCGTCGGGCCGCTGTCGACGGACGAGCGCGTCGCGACCCGAGTGCGCACCGCGGATCATGCGCGACTTCGCGAGCTGATCGCGAGCGTCTCCGGCGGAGCGGTTGCGCTCGACGCCTGAAGCGCCGGTACCCTCGACCGCGAGATGGATTTCTATTCCGACGTCTTGCGCAACCTCGTGCTGGCGCTCGGCGGCGCGCTGCTCGTCGGCAACGTGATGGCGCTGCGCCACCGCCGGCGCGACGCCGAGCAGGCGATGCAGCGGACGGTCGCGCGTGCCCGTCCGGGGAGCCCGGTGCGCGGCTACCGGCGTGACGAGACGCTTGCCGACCTGCCGCAGGCGCCCGTCGTGCGCTCCGTGGCGTACGCGGGTATCGGCCTCGTGATGGTCGTGTGGTGGGTCGCGACGGTCCTGAGCTGACGAACCCGACGCGTCGCTGTACATCAGGTGTCACTCTCGCAACATTGTCGTCGGACGTGCGCGCCGGCGCGCTAGAACCCCTGCTGCGGGTGGACACCGTCGATGGTTCCCGACAGGGGTTCCGACGGGAACGAGTGGGGGCGAACCGGTTCGAATGACGGCACGGAAGCGCTGGCGCTTGATTCCAGCGTTGCTCGCGCTCGCCCTCGCCTGGATGGTCGTCGTCGTCGCACCCGGCGCGCAGAGCGCTCCGGTCGCGGCCACGTTCCTCCCCGCGGGCTCGACGTGGCGGTACCTCGACACGGGCGTGAACCAGGGAACCGCGTGGCGCCAACCCGGCTTCGCCGACGACACGTGGCGCGCTGGGCCCGCCGAGCTCGGCTACGGCGACGGCGGCGAGCGCACCGTCGTGAGCTACGGCCCTTCAGCGGCGAACAAGTACAACACCACCTACTTCCGGGCGTCGTTCACGGTTGCCGACGTGACTGCCGTGCAATCGCTGGTCGCGCAACTGCGGCGTGACGACGGCGCGGTCGTGTACCTGAACGGCGTCGAGGTCGTGCGGTCGAACCTGCCTGCGGGAACGATCACCTACGCGACGCGGGCCGTGACGAACATCGAGGGCACCGCGGAGTCGACGTACGCGAGCTCGTCGATCAGCCCGGCGTGGCTTGTCGCGGGCGTGAACACGATCGCGGTCGAGGTACACCAGCAGTGGTCGGGAAGTTCCGATCTCAGCTTCGACCTCGCGCTCACGGGCACGGTCGAGATGAACCCGTCGACGACCACGACCGGTGCTGCCACGACCTCGACGACGGCCGGTCCGACCACCGCGACCACTGCGGCGTCGACGACAACCGGCGCTCCCACGACGACGACCGGCGTACCCACGACGACAACCGGCTCGCCCGGTGGTCCCGCCACCCTTGTCGCGACCGGTTCGACCTGGCGCTACCGCGACACCGGCGTCGCGCCGGGCGGCGGCTGGCGACTGAGCACCTTCGACGACTCGACGTGGCGCGATGGGCCTGCCCAGCTCGGCTATGGCGACGGTGACGAGCAGACCGTGGTCAGCTACGGCCCTTCGAGCTCGAACAAGCTCATCACCACATGGTTCCGGCACACCTTCGACATCGTGGACCCAACGCGGATCAGCTCGCTGTCGCTCGGTCTGCGTCGCGACGACGGCGCGGTCGTGTCCCTGAACGGTACGGAGGTCGCCCGTTCGAACATGCCGTCCGGCGCGATCACCCCGACGACCCGTGCGACCACGTGGAACACGTCGGAAGCGGCGTTCTTCGCGTTCGCCGTGTCGTCGTCGCTCCTGGTGACCGGGCCGAACACGCTGGCCGTCGAGATCCATCAAGCCGACCCGACATCCAGCGACATCAGCTTCGACCTCTCGCTCGTCGGGATCGACAGCAGCGTCTCGACGACGACGACCACCATCGCCCCCACGACGACCACGACGGCGCCACCCCCAGCGCCGATCAGCCCGTTGCTCGTCGCCGGCGACATCGGCGTGTGCGGGACAGGGCAGATGGCATTGACAGGTGCCCTCGTCGCAGCGAACCCCGGCACGTTCGTCGTGCCGGGCGACGTCGCCTACCCCGACGGCACGGCGACCGACTTCGCGGACTGCTACGACCCGTGGTTCGGGGCGCAGCGATCACGGACTCGACCTGTTCCCGGTAACCACGAGTACCACACCGGCACGGCCGACCCGTACTTCGACTACTTCGGTGCGGCGGCGGGTGCGCGCGGGCAGGGGTGGTACAGCTACGACATCGGCAGCTGGCACATCGTCGCGCTCAACTCCAACTGCATCTACCTCGGCGGGTGCGCGCCGGGCAGCGCGCAGTACGAGTGGCTGGCGGCCGATCTGGCTGCCAGCTCGACACCGTGCGTCATGGCGTACTGGCATCACGCGCCGTGGGCGTCGGAGATCGGTTATGCCGCGCAGCCCGACGACGTCCAGCCGATGCTGGCGCTGCTGGGCGCGGAGGGAGCCGACGTGTTGCTGGCCGGGCACGCGCACAACTACGAACGATTCGCGCGCAAGAACGCGGACGGCCAGCTCGACCCGGCGGGCATGCGTGTGTTCGTCGTCGGGACGGGTGGCGCGCCGATGCGCGATTTCGAGTCGATACCGGTGCTCGGGTCCGAGGCGCGCAACGCGACCGCGTATGGCGTGCTCCGGATCGATCTCGGCGACGGGGGCTACTTCTGGCAGTTCCTCCCGGTCGCAGGCCAGAGTTTCACCGACACCGGCGGCGACTCCTGCTGACGACGAACTTCGCGTTCTGACGGTCTGCGGTGGCTGTTTCGCTCAGTGCTGCGCACCAAAACGCGGATCACGAGCGCGACCGGTAGCGCAGGTGGACGGGCCAGCTGAGGCCCAGCACGAGTGCGCGGCGCGTGCGAGGCATCGCCCGCCGCCATTCGTCGTCCTGGCGGATCGAGATCGTGCCGCGTTCGCCGAGCATCGGGTTGCCGGCGAACGCGTGGCTCGGTCCGAGCGTCGCAGTCCGGCCGTCGAGGAATCCAAGGGAAGCCGGCTCCCGTGCGAGGTCGGCGATCGTCGTGAGCACCGCCGCCGGATCGCCGACGAGATCCTCGTAACGCACGCGCAGGTAAGGAGCGACCCTCCGTGCCTGCTCCGCGGCAACGTTCCGGACGCTCCATTCGAGCGTGCTGCGGACGACGCCCACCTTCTTCAGCGAACCAGCCTGCCCGTACGCGCGCGGCCGCTGGCGCTGCCACGAGTGCGCGACGGCTCGAGGATCGCGCACGAGATGGACGACCCGGAGGTCGACCTGTCCTGATCGCGCGAGGGCGATCGCTTCGATCCCGAGCTTCGACTCGTCGACGACCACACGGCCGCCGGACACGGCCAGAATCGCCCGGTAGAGGGCGGCGGCGGCTTCGCCGTACGCGGTCAGCGAGGCGTCGAGTGCGCTACTGCGCCGCGAGCGCAGCAGCGCCCAGAGGTTTCGGTGCCGGACGACCGCGCGGTGCCGTGCGTCGAGGTCCTTGAGCGCTCCGGCCCAGTCGTCGCCGAAGGCAGTCTCGAGCACGGCCAACCAGAAGGCACACTCGCTCGTTCGGGCACCGCATCCGCACTGCCAGCGTGCCCAGTTGGGACGCGAGATCAGGTTCAGCTCGCCGACGGGCACGAAACCGGCGATCTCACCAAGGAGCCGTTCGAGCAGGGTGCTGCCCGACCGACCCCAGCCCGCGATGTACACGACCTTCGGCCGTGCCGCGAGGCTGGCACCGGAGGTCTTCGGGTTCGCGTTCGTCGCGAGAGGTCCGTTCACGAGCTCCGATACTGCGCCTGCGATTCGATGCGCCGCAACTGGGCAGGGCCGCCGGCGGCAGAGAGCGGTGTTCAGGCGACAGAAACGCTGCCGCAACACGAGTGCCAGAGGATCGCAGTCGATGCGACGACCTTCGCCGATCGACGCGCGGCTGCGGTTGCTACACGAACGTCACCGCGACGTCCGCGACGGTGAGGTCGCGACCTACATCCCCGAGCTGGCAAGCGTCGATCCGGAGAAGTTCGGCATCGTCATTGCTACGGTCGATGGTGCCTTGTACGAGGTCGGCGACAGCGATCACAAGTTCACGATCCAATCGGTGTCGAAGGCGTTCATCTTCGGCCTCGCGCTCCAGGATCACGGGAGCGAAGAGCTGCTGAACCGGGTCGGTGTCGAACCGACCGGCGACCCGTTCAACGCGATCGTGCTCGACGAGATCCGCAACCGCCCGCCGAACCCGATGGTGAACGCGGGTGCGATCGCGGTCACCGGTCTCATCGAGGGACTCGGCGTCGACGAGCGGTGGTCGCGGATTCACGATCTGTTGAGTCGCTTCGCTGGCCGGCCGCTCGAGGTCGACGAGACGGTCGAGAAGTCCGAGGCACTGACGGGCCACCGCAACAGGGCGATCGCGCATCTCATGCGCGGCTTCGACATGCTGCGCGTGGAGGTCGACGAGGTGCTGGATCTCTACTTCCGGCAGTGCTCGGTGCTCGTCGATGCCACCGACCTGGCGTTGATGGGTGCCACGCTCGCCGCTAGGGGCCGCCACCCGCCGACACATCAGCAGGTTCTGAGCTCCGAGGACACGACCGCTGTGCTCAGCGTCATGACATCGTGCGGCATGTACGACTCGTCGGGCGAATGGATCTACCGCGTCGGGTTACCCGCGAAGTCGGGCGTCGGCGGCGGGATCGTCGCAGTCTTGCCCGGGCAGGCCGGCATCGCGGTCTTCTCACCGCGACTCGACGCACGAGGGAACAGTGTTCGCGGCGTTCGAGTTTGCCAGGATCTGAGCCGAGACCTGGGCGTGCACCTCTTCAGCGAGCCCGAGATCGCCGCCAGCTCGTTGCGAGCGATCTACGGGCGCGATCGCGCAGCATCGCGGCGGAGCCGCGACGCAAACCACGACACCGTGCTGCGCGAGCACGGTACCGAGATCCTCGTCGTCGAGCTGCAGGGTCGACTGAACTTCGGCTCCGTCGAACGGCTGTGCCGTCACGTTGTGGGATACCTGGAGATCGCGACGGACCTCATCATCGATTTCGCGCTTGTGACGGGCGCCGACGTCGCAGCGGCAGTTCTGGTCGGTGAGCTCGTCGAGGAGTGTCGACGTGCCGAGCTCGAGGTTGCTCTGAGCTCGGTGCCACGCTCCGGGCCGCTTGCCGAGATCGCCAAGAACCTTGCGCCGGAATTCGGGCGGTTCGACACGGCCGAGGAAGCCCTGGAGCAAGCCGAAGATCGACTCTTGGCGCGACACGGCGTGGCCCCGGCGAACGGGGTCGTCGAGCTCGGCGAGACCGAGCTGTGCAGGGGCTTCACGGGTGAGCAACTCGATGCCCTGCACCGCGTGCTCATCCCGTCGGAGTTTCCCGCACAGGCAACGGTGACGCACCCGAGCGACGCGTCGTCGTCGGCCTGGATCATTCTCGAGGGATCGATGACCGTCGAGCTCCCGACGGGCGAATCAGGGGTCGCGTCCCGCCTGCGCGCCGTCGGCCCAGGGTCGATCCTCGGCGAGCTCGCGCTGCTCTCGGGCGAGGCCCGCTCGGCGACGATCCGCACCGACACCCGCGTGCGCTGCCTCGAGCTCACCCCCGACGGATTGGAGGTGTTCATGAGCGACTGCCCGAGCGGCGCGGCGGTGTTCCTGCGCAACACTGCCAACGTCATCGGACGGTGGCTCCGCAACTCCAACGCGCACGCCCGCGGCACGCTCGATCTCGCACCGAACCCCTAACCGCCGATCGGGCGCCGAGAATGCAGCGCGAGACGCCACACCTCAGCGACCGAGGGCGCGCAGGATGTCGGGGGCGAGCGCGTCGGCGGTGCGGTCCGCGCCACCTTCGCTGTAGTGAGCGCCGTCGGGTCTGATGTCGAGGTTCACCTCGGGGCACTCGAGTTCGGTCAGCGTGCGCGAAATGCGCATGCCGTTTCGGGCCGCCACCCGATCGGCGATCGTGCCGAGCGCCTCGATACGAGCCGGGTCGTACCACTCGCCGTTCGTGGCCACGTCCCCAGGCGCACCTCGGAAGCATGGCGGTGTCAGCCATACGACCGTCGCGCCGCGCGCGGAGAGGCGTGCGACGGCGTCGTCGATCGCGATCGCGTAGCGGCGGTCCCATTCGGGGTCGCCGGGTGCGTGCCATGTTCCGGAATTGTCCCAGGATGCGTCGTAGACGTCCCATGCGCCGTACAGCGCGACGACGACGTCGGGCGCGAACGCAGTGAGTACTTCGGGCCAGCGTTGGTGCGAACGGCATGGGTCCTCGGGCCGGTAGGTGACGCCCGAGGAGCCGCGAACACGCGCGTTGTCCTGAAGGGTGCATCCGAGCGCGCCACCGTTCATGACCGTGATCCCATTCATGGTGCCCCAGCGTTCGATCCCGCGTCCGAGGGTGAGGGCGATCGAGTCGCCGACGACGAGTAGCCGGGTGCCCACCGGCTTCACCGACGTCACGTTCTCGGCGTCGCTATTGCGGGACGTTGGTGATGGCTCGGAGACGGTTTGGAGCGGGAGGTGCTCAGCGGCTGCGACCGCGCTCGAGTTGGCGGGTGCGAACACGATTGCCGGCGCGGGAGCGCGCGCCGCGGCGATCATGATGAGGACCGTGACCGCGACGACCCCGGCCGAGGCGACGACCCACGACCGGGGTCGCGCCAGCCGCCGTCCTGTGCGGATTGGTTGTTCGAGCGCTACGAACGATGCCGTCGCGACGGCGAGTGTCGCGCCGACGCGCAGCGCGGTGAGCCGGGCGCCGACGAGCCCGGTGCGGGGCGTGTCGAACAACAAGAAGATCGGCCAGTGGAACAGGTAGACGCCGTAGCTGATGCGGCCGAGCGCGCGTAGCGGTCTCCATGAAAGTGCAGAGCGCAGCGGGCCTGGCTCGCACGCCGCGACGAGCGAGACCGTGCCCAACATCGCATAGGCAAGAAGGCCCCCGCGAAACAATCCGGGGTCGGTCTCGCGCGCGTTGACGGTGGCCAAGGCGAGCGCGATGAGCGCGACTGCACCCGCCACCGAGACCGCGCGCGAGAAGCGCTTCGGCAGCGCTCCGGCGCTGTACGCGACGGCGACGAGCGCACCCGCGAGGAACTCGACCGCGCGGACGTCGGTGCCGTAGTAGGCCCGGTCGATCGCCCCGCTGCCGGCGATCTGCCAGCCGGTCGCGAACGATGCCGTACCCGCGGCAACGATTCCGGCTGCGAGCACGATCCGGCGCCCGCGCGCGACGGCGAGGAGCCCGACGATCGCGGGGGCCAGCACGAGGTAGAACTGCTCTTCCACCGAGAGCGACCAGAAGTGCAGTACCGGCGACACCGACGCGAACTGATCGACGTACGAACGTCCCGCAAGGACGAAGTGCCAGTTCGCCAGGTTCGCGATTGCCGCGAGCCCATCCGCACGCACCCCACGCGTGCCGGTCGGATCCGCGAGGAGGGGTGCGATCATCGCGGCGAGCGCGACGCCGGCGAGCGCGGCAGGCAGCAGCCGCCGGACCCGACGGGCGAAGAACCGCCGCAGCGACACCCGCCCGGCCCGGTCGCGCTCCGACAGCAACAGCCAGGTGATCAGGAACCCCGACAGGGTGAAGAACGTCGAGACGCCGAGGAACCCGCCGCGAAGGCGACCGTCGTGGTAGGCGAGCACGGCGACCACCGCGAGCGCGCGCAAGCCGTCGAGAGCCGGCTCGTGCCGCAGGCGCGCCACACGCAATCGACCCTGTCCCATCAGATGGCGGTATACCTCAATCTGGGCGGACAACCGACGTCGCGCCGGAGCGGACCCGGTGCCGCGCCCGACCGAGTCGCACCGGGCGGGGGTGCTGCAGCAGGCTCACCCGATGCAAGTCGTTCACCTGGTTCGCCATGGCCGCACCGCGTGGAACGTGCAGCGGCGGGTAATGGGCTGGCTCGATGAGAGCGTGGAGCTTGGGGCTCGCCGCGACGCGGAGGCCGTCGCCGACGTGCTGGCTGGCGAGGACGTGGCGGCGATCGTGTCGAGCCCGCTGCGCCGGGCATTGCAGACGGCGGGTCCCTTGGCGCATCGGGTCGGCCTCGAGCCGCGCCTCGACGACCGCGTCGGCGAACTGCGGGTGGGCTCGTGGGAAGGGCTCACCGAGGACGAGATCGGCGAGCGATGGCCCGAGGAGTGGCGCAGATGGAGGAACGAGCCGCACACCCTGGCGCTCCAGGGTCGCGAGACGCTGCGCGAATTGAACGCCAGGGTCGCCGTGGTTCTGGACGAGCTCACCTGGAGCTCAGCGGCCCCCGGCGCGGCCGTGGTGTACACCCACGATGCCGTGGTCAGGGCCGCGGTCGCCTGGACGCTTCGGGTGGGGCCCGAGATCTACCGGCACGTCGAGGTCGCCAACTGCTCCATCACGACGGTACGCGTCCTCGACGGCGTGCGCCGGCTGGTGCGCGCCAACCAGGTCAGCCACCTCGAAGGGCGCGGTCGCGAGCGCTACTAACGGCTCGGGCGCGGACGGACCGACCTCGCCGGCCGGGATCGTGAGGGTCACCGGCGAGCGACGGGCACACGCGACGAGCCGGGCGAGGTCCGTGAGCGACGTCACGACGGGGACGCCGCTGCCTGCGAACGCGTCCGGGTGGCCGGGGCGGGAGAGACCGACGAAGCGGACTCCCGCGTCCCGGGCGATCGCAGCGTCGCGGAGCACGTCGCCGACGAACAGGACGTCGCTGGGAGCGACGCCCATCGCGGCCGCCCAGGCCCGGAGCTGCGCCACCTTGGGATGGCCCCGCCGCCAGCCGTCAATCGCAGCTGCGTGTTGGGCCAGCCCGTGGCGCCGGCAAAACTCCAGAACGAGCTCAGCGCGCGTGCTGCTGCAGACGAGAACGGGGACATCGGCACGCCCGAGGCGTTCGATGGCTGCCCTCGCGTCCGCGAACGGACGGCAGCCCCCCATGAGGCCCTCCTTGTCGGCCTCGAAACCGGCGGCGATCTCGTCGAGACACGGGTTGCCGCACGCGATGACGTCGAGCTGGGTCCGGAAGTCGTCACCCGCGCTCGCGAGGTAGCGGCGCGTGGCTTCGTCGTGCGGCATGCCGAGCTCGCACGAGAGCAGCTCGGCCGCGAGGCTCGCGAGCATCCCCATGGAGTCTGCCACCGTGCCGTCGAAGTCGAACGCAACGGCACGCACCCCCATGTAGGGGGCGCCCGGTCCGCCAGCCCACCACGACGCCCGCAGCCGCACGCTCACGATCCCCGCGCAGAGGACCGCCACGACGGCGAGCGCGACCAGCAGCGAGCCGGCGTGCACTGCCGCGCCCAAGGCGCCGAGCGTCAGGATCAGCAGTCGCAGGTCGCGCCCGCGGCCGCCCGCGAGGAGGAAGCCGTGGTACCGGTGGCCGAGGTCGATGGCGGCCTTGGCCGTGGTGTAGCTGACGAGCAGGTGCCCGACGAGCGCCAGGCCGGCGAGGGCCATCACGACCGGCACCTGTGCCGACCCAAGATTGCCGGCGAGGTCCCCTGTGGTCGCGAGGTAGATGGCCGCGCCGGTGAAGAGCAGGCCGTCCGCCGCCCGGTCGAGGACCGCGTCGAAGAACGAGCCGAAGCGCGACGAGCGGTGGGCCAGGCGGGCGATCTCACCGTCGCTACCGTCGAGCACGCTCGCCGCCATGACGAGAACCGCGGCGACCACCGGGGCATGGGCGGCGAAGGCGGTCGCGGCGGCGAACGCGGCGGCGAACGCGGCCAGCGTGACCTGGTTCGGTGTGATCGATGGGAAGACACCGAGCAGCGCCGGGGTCACGAAGCGCTGCGAAACGGCGCGGTTCATGCGCGCCGCCACGGCGCCGTCGAGCGCCTTACCGGTGCTTCGGAACAGGTACCGGCTGCCGCGGCGGTAGTCGGTCGGCGTGTCGACGTCGAACCACCATTCGCCTTCCTCGAGAGGAAGCGCGCGTGCCGTGCCGAGGCCGGCGAGCATTTGCACGGCACCCGCGAACGCGGTGTCACCGCACCCAGCAACCTCCTCGACCGCGTCGAACACGGCCGCGCTGCAGACGAAGGCGCCCACGTCGAACGCGTCGTAAGCGGGCAACAGCTTGCCGATGGCCTCGACGCGGTCGCCGGCGAGTCGAACCTTCATGGCGTCGGCAGGGTCGACACCGGCGGCCCGTCCGAGCGAGCGGTCGACGGCGACGATGACCTCGCCCGGTCGTACCGACGTCGCCCGGAGCCGAAGCAGCAGCGCCGGCGCGAAGACGTGATCGGCCATCACGAGCGCGAAGGGGGCGTCGCCGACGACGTCCTTCGCGGCGAGGACGGAGAGTCCGTTGCCCTCCCGGTAGCGCGTGTTGTGGACGACGGTGACGCGGGGTCCTCGGCGGCGGCTGACGTCGAAGGCCTCCCGGGTGACACGTTCGTGGTGGTGGCCGGTGACGACGACGACCTCGTCGAAGCCGGCCTCATGCGCCGCGACGACTGACCGTTCGAGGAGTGTCATACCCCCGACCCGCACCAGGGCCTTCGCACCCACCTTGGGCTCGAGACGCGATCCAACCCCTGCGGCGAGCATCACGAGCCGGGACGGCTGCATTCCTTCTCGATCTCTTTCGTGCTGTCGCCCCGAGTCAGCAGCCCCGGGTCTTGTGGAGGCTCGGGCTATTGGGTGAGCGCCTCGATGGCGGGTGTTGCTTGACCATAGTGGATCGCTTCGAATCCGGGAGCAGGGCGACTCCGAGGAGCGCCACTTTCCCGAGTGCTCGTCGTCGGCGTGGCAGGCTCAACGGCTTGGACGCGATCGGCACCGAGCGTCTCACGAAACGATTCGGCGCGACGGGGGCACTCGACGGGCTCGACCTCGCGGTGCGCGAAGGCGAAGTGCTCGGGTTCCTCGGTCCGAACGGCGCCGGGAAGACGACGACGATCCGGCTCCTGCTCGGCCTGATCCACCCGACGTCCGGCACCGCGACCGTTCTTGGCCTCGATCCATGGTCCGCCGCTTGTATCGCACCCCGCGGGACACCTGGCATGATCGCGCCGACGTGAGATGATCCGCTCGCACCCCTGGCGGCGAACGGCTACGACAACTCGGCGGAGGATGGCGATATGGCCTATGGAATTGTGCTGCGGTTCGAAGATGTGAACGAGGGTCACTACTGGTCGGTGAACGAGAAGTTGGGCATCGACCGGGACGGCAAGGGCGACTACCCGAACGGACTCCTCACCCATGCAGGTGGACCTACGCCCGACGGCTGGGTCGTCATCGAACTCTGGGACACGAAGGCCTCGCAGGAAGCCTGGATGGCAGGCCGACTGGGTGCCGCGCTCGCCGCGGCCGGTGTGCCCGCACCCGTGCAGGTGATCGAGACCGACACGGTGAACGACCAGCACTTCGCCTGAACGACGCCCGTCAGTTCCTGGCAGACGCGCTTGCCCGGGCGTCGCGCGTCGACCGCACCGAACTGCTCGATCGCGGCCGGTCCAGCCGAGTCTGTCGCGATTCGCGCTGGTCGAGCCCGGCGAGTGCATGTAAACTGCATGCATGCCGAATGTCCAGGTTCGTGATGTCCCCGACGATGTGCACGCCGCGCTCGTGCGCCGCGCCGCGCTCGCCGGCCAGTCACTGCAGCAGTACCTCGCCGCGCAACTCGCTCATCTCGTGAGCACTCCCACCGTCGAGGAGGTGCTCGCTCGGATCGAAGCACGTACCGGCGGTCGGATGACAGGCGAGGAGGCGGTCGCGGCCGTCGAGGCCGAACGTGATCGTCGTTGACGCTTCGGTCCTCGCACCGCTCGTGCTCGACGACGGTCCGGAAGGAACTAAGAAACGAGCCCGATTGCAAGGTGAGCAACTCGCAGCTCCCGACCTGGTCAAGGTCGAGGCAGCTTCGGCGATCCGACGACATCTCGCGGCCGGCTTCGTCGACGAGAACAGGGCGACGCTCGCCATCAGCGACCTGATCAGCTTGCCTGTTCTGCTGTTCCCGACCGAGTCCTTCCTCGAACGCGCCTGGGCGTTGCGCGACAACGTCACGACTTATGACGCGTGCTACGTCGCGCTCGCCGAGACGCTCGGGTGCACGCTGCTTACGGCCGACGGACGACTCGGCCGCGCTCCTGGTATCGGGTGCCCGCTCGAGCTTGTCTGAGCCGTCGCCTCGAGCACAGCTGATCGCGCCAGGCTCTCGATCTGGCGCTGCGGGTGGTGACCTCGCCGCGCCACTAGCGAGTGAGGGTCAGCCTCCAAGAAGGGGACTCGATCGGGCTCGCGCGATGGGCGCGCGATGGAAACTGGGGTGAATGAGGTCGCGGTCGACGGTCAAGAGCCGGCCCTGGGACTCTGACGAGAGCGGGTGACGGGAATCGAACCCGCGTTCTCAGCTTGGGAAGCGACTCCGGCGAGGCATTGGCCTGCGTCGTCGCAGGTCAGCGGACTGCGCGGACGACCGTGGACCGTCCCGGACGAGAGCGGCCGCGCGATGGACGCGCGATGGAACCGCGATCGAGCGCCGTGGGCCCGGTCGGGTCATGAGAGTCCGAGGACAGTGGTGAGCGCGTCGTCGACGCCCCACATCTCTTCGCGCGAGAGGTGGCCGACCCGCTTGCCGAGACGTCGCGCGTCGACCGCGCCGAGCTGTTCCACGAGCACGCGCGTGGTCTCGCCGGCGACCTCGCACTCGGGTCGAAACGTTGCCGACTTCGCGCTCCGCGACGTAGGCGCGACGATCACGACTGAGCGCGGGAGAAGCTCGTCGGCTTGCACGATCACTCCGAATCGCTCGCCGCGCTGCTCGTGGCCGATGCCCTTGGGTATCCGGAACCGGTAGACCTCACCCCGGCGCACGCAGCGACTCCATCAGCGTGGCGACCGCGAGCATCTCGTCGCGGTCCTCGTCGTCGGCCTCGAGTGCAGCCGCCTCCGCCGCGAGTGTTTCGCGCTGGCGGAGTCGTTGCGCCGAGGCGAGTAAGGCCGAACGAATCGCCTCGGAGCGGCTCATGCCCGATGCCTCGAGGGTCCGGAGCGCGCGCTCAGCGTCGTCGTCGAGTCGAACCGAGATAGCTCTCGTCATGTGAATAAGTATCACAAAACGTGATACAGAAGTCAAGCGTGGCGTCAGAGGGCCCCTTCCGGGGCAGCGCGGGACGGCTGCGTTACGGAGGTGGCATCTCGTACGGGTGTGCGATCCTCGCGCCTTCCCAGCAAGTCCGACCGGGGGACCGATGAGAAATGGCGGCGGCGGCGGTCTGATTACGGTCCGCCAGGTACCTGCGACCGCAGCAAGGGAGAGCAACCTGTGAGACCGCTCCGATACTCGATCAACGTCACCCTCGACGGCTGCTGCGATCACCAGGTGATGATCCCGGACGAGGAGTTGCATCGCTATTGGGCCGCCGAGCTGGAACGAGCCGATGCCCTGCTCTTTGGCCGGGTGACCTACGAGATGATGGAGGCGGCGTGGCGGCAGTCGGCGACGGGAGCGTGGCCTGACTGGATGGCTGATTGGATGATCCCCTTCGCCCGGACGATCGACGGGACAAAGAAGTACGTCGTGTCGGGCACCCTGGACCGGGTCGATTGGAACGCGGAGCTCGTGCAGGGTGACCTGGAGAAAGCCGTTCAGCAGCTCAAGCGGGAGCCTGGCAAAGGCCTGTTCGTGGGAGGCGTGACCCTCCCGCTGGCCTTGGCGGATCTGGGATTGATCGACGAGTACGAGTTCGTCGTGCAGCCCATCCTGGCCGGCCACGGGCCGACGTTGTTCGCCGGCCTGAGCGAGCGGCTCGAGTTGAGGCTCGTGGGGCGCCAGGAGTTCCGGTCGGGGGCAGTGGCTCTGCGTTACCAGCCCAGTCGAGTCACGGCCTGAAGGTCGGCTGCCCCTGGGCACGCGGGCCTGGCAACTCCGCCACAACGCCGAGGTCGACACAGGCATGCCCTCGAACGCCGGGTCCGTGACCATCGTCGTCGAAGGACCTTCCCTCGCGCCGACCACACTCCGTAGTGGCCGTCATTGGGCACCCACTGGCAGCCAGCGGGCAGTTCCAGATGGCCACCGACACTCTGGCGCGGACCTCCACGTGAACTGGCCGGTTCGGCGAGCGCGGTGGCCGCTCACCGTCCCGGGCATGCGATCCCACTTGCAGGTGAGCAGCAGCGGCCACACCTTGGCAGGTTCCGATGTTTGTCGGTTCGACGCGATTGCCTTCGCGGCGGGCCAGCGACACCGGCCGATGCAGCAACGGTGCACGTGCGGTCCTTGGCCGAGCCTCCGTGCGCGCCGCAAAGCGGCTCGATGACGGTACCGAAGCTCCTTGCCGGTTCCGTTGCCTCGGAACCGGCCGCGGGCGTCCGCGCAACTTGCGCTACGCGCAAGTGGCGAGTCTGTGTGGTGCGTGAACGGGAGGATTCGACGATCTCAGCGCCGTGCTGGAGGCTCACGTTGTTACCGGCGTGAGCGGTCGAATCGAGGCGCTCCGGGATCGGCGGTGAGGTAGACGCTCGCCGGTGCGCCCATGGCTCGCGTCGCGTACGTTCGGTGTCGATGGCTGACGAGCACGGGCTTCGCGAGTTGATCGCGGCGCTGGATCGCTACCGCCCCGCGCGCCGGGCGTTTGCTCGACGTCCTCGCGCTTCCGGATTCCAATCGTGACCCGATCTGCGAGTTCTGCGAGCATCTGGCGCAGGCGCTGTTGGGTGGTGCGCTCGCCGACAACCGCGTGCAGCGGGACTGGGACCTGCGCCTCCCCGGCGGCGCGCTCGTGCAGGTGCGGCTCGGAATCGGAGCGCGGCCGCGTTCTCGGTGACCAGGTTGACGATGTTGTCGGGGAAGCCGTCGTCGTTCGTGGCGCGGATCTCGACGGTGAATTCCGTCTCGGTGCCCATGAGCCCGGCGAGGTGCGCCACGATCTCGGTGGCGATCCGGCCGGCGTCCCGGACCGAGCCGGCTCGGGTCGTCGACGCTCGCGACGCCGTAGAAGCGGCGTGTGATGTGCGCATCGGCCTTCCCGTCGTCGCCACCGTCGGTACCAGCTTCGCCGTCGTCGGTCGGCGCCGTGGACTGTTGAGCGATCGCAATCTCTCGTCGCACGATCAACGCGCTGCCCCGACTCTGCGCGGCCGAGCCGCCCGCCGCGCCCTCGACCGGTGGCTCACCTGGGCACGCCGCAGCCGCATCGGCACGTTCGTCGAGCTCTACCACCGGATCCTCAAACACCGCGCGTCGATCGAGGCGACTCTCACCCACGGCCTCTCCAACGCGCTCGTCGAATCGACCAACACGAAACTCCAGCTCCTCACCCGCATCGCCTACGGCTTCCGAAGCACCGACAATCTCATCGCGCTCTGCCTCCTCGACCGCGGCGGCTACTGCCCACCCCTACCCGGACGCCCAACATGACCCACGGAAACAAGCGGAGCGCCAGAAATCTACGCCCAGCGCCATGCGCATGCGGATGACACTCGCCGGGCGTCTTGGGCGAAACGCGGGCCGCGCCGAAACACGCCCTCCGCACGAACCTCACGCCTCGGGAACGGCGAGGGGGAGCAGGGTGAGGAGGATGTCGGAGTTGGCCGTGATGCCGTCGTCGCTGACGGCGAGAACGCCGATGGTGACCAGCTCGTTGACATCTCGGGCGAGTGTGCGAGGTCCACACACGGCATACGCGCGAGCCAGCTCGGGGGTGAGGTTGGGGATCTCGTTGCGGTGCACGGATACTCGGCCGAGGAGGGCGTTGGCGATCAGCGCACGGCGCTCGCGAATGTCAGGGTCACGCCCGGTGACTTGCTCGCTGACGTACTCCTGCCAGGTCAAGCGGAACTGGCGGTCGTAGACGAACAGGAGTTGCTCGCTGAGACCGGCCACGAATCCATCGACGCAGTACGCGAGGAACTCGGTGACGTCGCCGCCCGAGGCGCTCGCGTGCTGGAGCTGGCGGTAGTACTCATCGCGCGTGGTATTGCAATGATTCGAGATCAGATGGGCCGCACTCGTCGGCACGCCCGAGGTCACCAGCACGAGGTACTCGCACAACCGAGCGGTACGGCCATTGCCGTCGCCGAACGGGTGGATCCATGCCAAATAGAGGTGCGCCAGGGCGGCGCGGATGATCGCGGTCGGGATCCGCATGACACCGTCGCCCGAGAAGGCCGCGCTGTTGAGCCAGGTGCACGTTCGCTCCAGGAGGTCGGCACACTCGGAAGCATCAGGAGCGCGATACGAACCGACCACGACCGACGCAGTGCGGATTTCGCCGGGTATCACGTGATCGTCGAGGTCGAGACCGTCGAGCACCTGTCGGTTGAACTGAGCGATCAGCTCAGGACTCAGCAGCGGCCGCCGGCCAGCCCGCAGCTCCGCGAGCACCTCGTTGTAGGCCGCAACGACGTTCTCGACCTCGCGAACCAGGTACTGCGGAGGTGCTCCCGTCACCGGGCGGTGCTCGACGATTGCCTGGACGTTCTCCTCGGACAGCGTGTTGCCCTCGATCGCGGTTGTGGCGTGGGCGCCCTTCGCCAGGCTGATCTGGTGCAGACGATCGGCGTAGTGCTTGGGGAGCGGGACGCGGGTGAGGTGATCGCATTTGGAGCGGGCCTCCCCGAGCTGCATCCAGAAGCTGGCCGCCATCCGGGTGAGGTCGACACTGAACGTGATCCAAGGATGCGGCTGTGTCATCGGACTTGAAACGATACTTGTCGTAGGATCTGTCCAGCGATTTGAGCCTTCTACCTGGAGAGTTAGGAACTACATCACTGTGATTTGTCCATTGATCTGACCCGCGTTCTGACCGCGTCTACGCCGGGCTGTCACCGCGGCCCCAGTAGTCGCGTCAACGGCCCTCGTCGAGGTCAGCCCGGACGGGCCGGCGCACGACAAGGTTGGGCGCGACGACGTTCGTCGTGACCCGCAACGAGATCCTCCACGCGCTGAATGTCCCCGACGCGTGGATCCTTGCGATGCGCCCCTTGACCTCGATGAAGCGCAGGTCTCGATTCGCCAGTTCGGAGCGAATGTCGAAACCCGGATTGTTCCGCGCCATCTCGGTCGGCTGGTGGTCCAGCGCCCACTCGGCCTCGATGACGGCGTCGACGGCACGACGCTCGACCTCATCGTGGTCGAGCGCGAACGTCGGTGGTGGAGGCGTCGCGCCACGGAGCCGGTCGAGGGCGCCCCCAGGAACGACCAATGCGCCGCCGACGACGACGGGAGGGGTCGCCGCGAGCTGACCGTCCTTGTCGAGATCGAGCATCCGGGCCGCGAGTCGCGCCGACAGGTCGTCGGCTCGCGCCTGCGCACGATCTGGGTTCATCCGCGGTTGCTGCCGCTGCGACCTCGACTTCGAACGGGGCACGGTGCGCGTCAACGAGCGACTCGTGCAGCTCCGCGACGGCACGCAGCTGCGCAGCGAACCGAAGACCGCGGCCGGCCGCCGCAGCATCGCGATCCCGACGGTGACCGTCGACGCACTCCGCGAACATCTCGAGCGTCACGCCGAGCCCGGCAGCGACGGTCTCGTGTTCTGCAACCACGGCGGCGGCCCGCTGCGGCGAGCCACGCTCTAAAGCGCCTGCCAGCGCGCCCGTGCAGAGGTCGGTGCAGACAACGTCACCCTGCACGACCTGCGCCACGCCGGCGCGACGCTCGCTGCACAAGCCGGCGCTACCACTCGCGAACTCATGGCGCGCCTCGGTCACTCCTCGCCCCGAGCAGCCCTGCACTATCAGCACGCCTCGACCGAGCGCGACCGCGAGCTGGCAACGCGACTCGACGCGATGTTCACCAGCCCGCGCGATGGACGCGCGATGGAAACCGAGGCGGGGAACGCGGGAGTCGACGACACAGCGCCTGGCCTGGGGATTTGAAGAGAGCGGGTGACGGGAATCGAACCCGCGTTCTCAGCTTGGGAAGCTGATGTTCTGCCGCTGAACTACACCCGCGAAGGGGGGCGAGAGTACCAAAGCGTTCAGGTTTCGGCCTCGGTGATCCACTTCTTCACGAACGGTGCCGAGTACGTGTCGAGCGCGCCGAAGACCTGGTCGACGCGGTCGACATCGACGATGAGTGCACGGTTCTGCGGCTTCAACAGCCCCGCGTCGACCATGCGGTCGAGTTGCTGGAGCAGCGCGTCCCAGAAGCCGTCGAGGTTCACGATCACGATCGGTTTCTGGTGCATTCCGAGCTGCGCCCACGTCGTGATCTCCGCCAGCTCTTCCAGCGTGCCGAATCCGCCGGGAAGCGCGACGAACGCGTCGGCGAGGTCGTACATGAGTTGCTTGCGCTCGTGCATCGAGCCAACCTCGTGGAGTTTGTTCAGTCCCTGGTGACCGATCTCGCGCGCGAAGAGGCCCTCGGGGATGACGCCAACGACCCGACCGCCCGCGTCGATCGCCGCGTCGGCGACGCGCCCCATGAGCCCGACAGCGCCACCGCCGTACACGACCGTGAGACCAGCGCCAGCGAGGGAGCGGCCAAGCTCTTCCGCAGCCGACGCGTGCTCGGGAAGCGTGCCCGCGGATGAACCGCAGTACACGCACACCGCGTCGATATCGGTCACCGCGCTCAACCGCGGATGACCTCGAGCACCTTCGCCGTCTCGTACGACTCGCCGCTTCCGTTGTAGGCCGTGAGCCGTAGGGTGCACGGGTCTTCGCAGGCTTCGACGTTGATCCGGAAGCCAGTGCCGTCATCCTCGAACTGCGCTCCCCACGGCGCGATCCACACCGCGCGAACGACGTTGCGCTTGCCGGCGATGTCGAAGAAGGCGGCAACGCCGATCTGCACCGAATCGGGTCCGACGATCTCGGCGAAGGGGTCGTCGTCGACCGGCGCGGCGGTCGTCGAAGGGACAGTGGTGGTCGCCGAGGTCGCCGAGGTCGCCGGGGCGGCGGACGACGACGTGGAACCGGCCGACGAGTCGTCCGACAGGTTGCCGATCAACACGACCGCGAGCAGGATCGCGACCACGCCCGCGGCGGCGGCGCCGATGACCGCTGTTCGGTTCAACCCACCTCTCGGCGGGGGTTCGGTCGCCGCGCTCGGCCCCGTTCCCGCGGCAGGCGGCGCCCCAGCCGGTGCCTCCGCCGGCGCTTCGCGTTGTAGCAATGTCTCGACGGTGTCGGCCAGCCGCGACAAGTGGGCCTCGAGCGGCGGCGTCATCGCGTCGAGCCAGTGCGCGCCGCTGATGAAGTACTCGAGTGACGCCGACGGCTTCGCGCGATCGACGCGCACGGGAAGGATCGGAAGACCCCGGCTGACCGCGCGCTCGATCTCGCGCTTGACATGTGGTGACCGGTTCGCGTTCTCGGAGAAGACGAGCACGACGATCTGCGTCGTGCCGATCGCCTCGACGATCGCCTCGGCGTAGTCGCGGCCCGGCGAGACGTCGCGCGGCGCGATCCAGCAACGGATGCGGCGCGCTTCGAGCGACGCACACGCCGCGTCGGCGACGGGCTTGTCGTCGTGGGCGTGGCAGATGAAGACGTCGTGGGCCATGCACCGGCAGTATCGCAGCCGCGCGGATGCCGGAGCACGCGCGTGCCGGGGCCGTGGATACAGTCGGCCGGTGCTCGACGACTGGCTCGCGACGTACGACCTCGCCGAGCGCCACGAGCTCGTCGTCGCCGCGCCGATGGCCGACGTGCGCAGTGCCATCGACGAGATCGACCTGCTGCGAGTCCCTGTCGTCGCGGCCCTGTTCGCGGCTCGGGCGCTGCCGTCGATGCTCACCGCGCAAGGCCGGCGGAGCCTGCCCCGCCATCTCACCATGGGGGATCTCGTCCAGCGAGGCTTCCGGGTGCTGGCCGAGACAGATGACACCCTCGTGCTCGGTCTCGCCGGTCGGTTCTGGACGCCACGTGGTGCGATCGCCGAGCTCGGTGCCGGCGACTTCGAGCGCTTCGACCGACCGGACCACGTGCGGTGCGCGTGGAGCTTCGAGCTCGCTGATCGCGACGGTGCGACGTTGCTCGCGACGGAGACTCGCGTTGCCGCCACCAACGACGCCGCGCGGCGCAAGATGCTGCGCTACTGGCGAGTGATCGGGCCGTTCAGCGGCCTGGTTCGTCTCGAGATGCTCAGGGCGATCGCTCGCCGCGCCGAGCGCGCGACGACCGGGCTACGTTGACTCGGTGATCCTCAGCGACGTCTCGATTCGCAAGGCCCTCGCCGAGGGCAAGATCGTCATCGACCCGCTCGACGAATCCGCGATCCAACCGTCGTCCGTCGACCTTCGGGTCGACCGGTACTTCCGCGTCTTCCGCAACGACACGACCCCGTACATCGACCCGAAGCAACCGCAAGAGAACCTCACCGAGCTCGTCGAGGTGAAGGACGAGAACGCGTTCATCCTCCACCCCGGCGAGTTCGTGCTCGGATCGACGCTCGAGCGCGTCGCTCTGCCCAACGATCTTGTCGCCCGATTGGAAGGGAAAAGTAGTTTGGGCCGTCTCGGGCTGCTCATCCACTCGAGCCTTCCTGCGTCGGAGCCCGTCTTGGTGCGTTTCGACGAACGGTTGGAACAGCTTCCGATCGGCGACATCGTCCGGAAGCAACTCGACGCGGAGGTCGTCGGGTTCGATCCCGAGACGTTCGAGGTCGCTTTTCATCGCATCACGGGATGGTACGAAGGGCCGCCCGATCGGATCTTCCAGGTTCAGATGCGGTCCGGCCGGAGCGTCCGAGTGACGGCGGGGCACAACTTGTTCACGCTCGGTCGCGACGGGCGGATCGAGAAGATACGAACCGCGACGCTCCGGTGCGGGATGAAGATCGCGGTACCTCGCGCCATCCCCGAGACGTTCGTCCCTGATCCCTGCGTCGGGGCCGCCGGTCCTCCGCCTCCCGATGACGTCGTCATCGACGTGCTCTCCCTACTGCCGGAGCACTCGCACGCCCGGGTCGTGGTCGAAGGACCGAGCGTCCGGGCGGCTTGGACTTCCGACCGGCTCGGCATCGAGGCGTTGCTGCGCGAAGCCGGCTACCGCAGCGTCGATCACTACCGCGCGCATGATCGGCTTCCGCTCGTGGTCGCGCAGCAGTGCGCCGAGGTTGTCGGGTGCTGCAGTCGAGACGATCGCCTTGGCGTGCGCGGCGGAAAGGGAACGATTCCTGCGGAGATCACGCTGAACGAAGAGCTGGCCTGGCTCCTGGGGCTGTACGTCGCCGCAGGCTCCCACCGCCGCAACCAGGTGACACTCTCGAACACCGATCAGGACATCCTCGATCGGACCGTTGCCGTCCTCGTCGAGCTGGGTGTCTCATGTTCGCGAGCGTCTGGATCGGTCACGGCGTGTTCGGCGATCTTCGAGATGATGATCGATGGGTTCGCGATCGGCGACTCGGCAGTGCTGAAGCGGATCCCGCGTGGCCTTCTCGGTCTGCCACGGCCGTTGCTCGAGGCCTTCCTCGAGGGAATGGTCGACGGCGACGGCAGCCGCGACGAGTCGCGCACATCGGTGTGGACCTGCTCGCCCGGTCTCGTCAGCGATCTGCTGCTGCTCGGGGCGAGGCTGCAACGACGCGTGCGATCGTGCTACCGGAAGGGCGCCCGACGCGGGCCGTACCAGGTGGACTTCTCCGAGCGTGAACACATCGACGCAGGCTTGTTGTGGGACGAGGTGGTCGAGGTGGTGGACACCGGCGAGGTCGAGAGCATCTACGACATCGAAGTCCGGCCCGGAGGCCGCGCGATCGAGAACTTCCTCGCAGGATCCGGCGGCGTCTTCGTCTCCAACACCGCTGGATTCGTCGACGCGGGCTGGGACGGCTACCTCACGCTCGAGCTGTCGAACGTCGCGAACCTTCCGATCGCGATCTATCCGGGCATGAAGATCGGGCAGATCTCCTTCCTCCAGATGACGACGGAGGCCGAGAACCCGTACGGAGGTGGGGCGACCGGCTCGAAGTATCAAGGGCAGCGCGGCCCGACGCCGAGCCGGTACTACATGAACTTCCGACCGTGAGTTCCCGACCTCGAGTGCCCCCGTCGGCGACAATCACACCATGACGGCGCCGTACCCCGCTGCGATCCCGACGACGAGCGACCCAACGGAGGTGATGGGGCGGCGGATCGGTGCCTACATCATCGACGTCATCCCTGCGCTGCTCGCGATGATCGTCGGGTTCATCATCTTCTTCAGCGCCGGCACGAGGCTCGTCGGCGTGGGCAGCGACTTCTGCGATCGAGTGAACCGCGACACCTTTCGCTTCGACGAGGACGCGCTCGTCGAGCAGTACGACACCGGCTATACGTGTGTCCAGCTCAACGACGAAGCGGTCGTCGTCGCCAACGAGGACACGCGGCGCGCGTTCTCTGTCGGGTTCCTGATCTGGTTGCTCGTTCCGCTCAACTACTTCCTGCTGCAGGGCACGACGGGCGCGTCGGTCGGCAAGCACCTCTTCGGCCTGCGCGTCGTACGCGACGACGGTGAGATCGCGGGTTTCGGCCGCAACGCGGGCCGTACGGCGATGCTGGTCGTCGACGCCGGGTTCTGCTCCCCACTCGTCGGGCTGATCACCGCGCTCGTCACCAGGCCGCACCGGCGAGTCGGCGATATGGCAGCGGGTACCTACGTCATCGCCAAGGATCGCGTCGGCGCCCCGGTCACGGCGTCGATCGTTCCGACCGCTCCGACATGGCAGGCGCCGCCCGCGACCTGGACGCCGTACCAGAGCAGCACCCCACCGGCCACCACGGCGCCCACGAGCACCGGCGCACCGACCTGGGGTGCGACCCCGCCGTCGTCGGTGCCCGACGACCGCGACCCTGACACTACCGTTGGCATTGGCTCGCCGGGCGAGCCGGACGCTCGTGGGCCTCACACTGGGCCTCACGCTGGGCCTCACACTGGGCCTCACACTGGGCCGGGAACGCCGCCGATGCCGTCGCCAGCGAACCTGCCACCGGGCGCCGAGATGCGCTGGGACGAGCGGTGGAACGCGTGGCTCTACTGGGATCCGGCGGCGAGGCGCTGGTTGCGCCACGACCGCACGACGAACCAGTGGGTCCCCATGTAGGGCGGGGTCAGTGGTCGATGGCCTCGAGGAGGAGCTCTGCGATGTCCTGGACCTTGACGTCGTCGTCCTTGCCTTGGCCCTTCACGCCGTCCTCCATCATCACGTAGCAGAACGGGCAGGCGACGGCGATCCGGCTCGCCCCGGTCGCCACGGCTTCCTCGGAGCGTTCGGCGTTCACCTTCTTGCCGACGTTCTCCTCCATCCACATGCGCGCGCCGCCCGCGCCGCAACACATGCCGCGTGTGCCGTTGCGCGGCATCTCGACCACCTCGATGCCGCCGAGCTTGCCGATCACGTTGCGGGGCGCGAGGTACACGTCGTTGTGGCGGCCGAGATAGCACGAGTCGTGGTATGTCACCCGCTCCTCCAGCGACGCGCCCGCGAGCTGGAGCCTGCCGTCGGCGACGAGCTGCTCGAGCAGCTGGCTGTGGTGCACCACCTCGTAGTGACCGCCGACCTGCGGGTACTCGTTCTGCAGCGTGTTGAAGCAGTGCGGACACTGCGTGACGATCTTCTTCACACCGAGGCCGTCGAGCACCGAGATGTTCTGTGCGGCGAGCATCTGGAACAGGTACTCGTTACCAGATCGCCGGGCGCTGTCGCCGGTGCACATCTCGTTGGGGCCGAGAATTGCGAAGTCGAGCCCTGCGCGCTGCATGAGCTTCGACATCGCGCGCGTCGTCTTCTTGTTGCGGTCGTCGAAGCTGCCGGCGCAACCGACCCAGTAGAGGTACTCGTGGTCGAAGTCGGCGCCGGGTTCGATGATCCTGACCCCTTCGAGATCCGCTGCCCAGTCGGCGCGTTCGCCCTGGTTCATGCCGTAGACGTTGGCCGCGTTCTCCATCGACCGGTACGTGTTGCCGAGCTCAGCCGGAAAATCGCTCTCCATCAACGACTTGTAGCGTCGCATGTCGAGGATCTTGTCGAGGATCTCGATGTTGACGGGGCAGATCTCGTCGCACGCCTTGCACGTCGTGCAGGCCCACAGCTCTTCGCTCGTGATGCGCTCGAAGAGATTGTTTGCCGTCACCGTGATGTCGCGGTCGGTCCCGACCGGCGGCGAGACCACGGGCGAGCCGGTCGCGGCCATGACCTCGCCGACCTTCAGCACGATCTCGCGCGGGTCGAGCGGCTTACCGGTCGCGTGCGCGGGGCACACCGAGGTGCAGCGGCCGCAGATCGTGCACGCGTCGGTATCGAACAACTGCTTCCACGTGAAATCCTCGACGACGGACGCGCCGAACGTCTCCAGCTCCAGATCGGGGTCCATGAGGTTCGGCATCGGCTTCATCGCGCCCTTGGGACGGTCGTTGTCCCGCAGGTACATGTTCATCGGCGACGTGACCATGTGCCGCAGCTTCGTGGTCGGCAGCAGCACGAAGAAGCCGAGCACCGCGATGAAATGAACACCCCATGCCCACCGGTGCGCGTCGCGCAGCGCGCCAGGGCTCCAGGTGTCGACCAGCAACGAGAGCGGGTAGCCGACGAAGCTGAACCTCTCGAAGTCGGGCTGACCGACGAGCGCGATCCGGAACGCCTCGGCGACGAAGCCGGTGATGCCGATCAGCGCGAATGTTCCGAGGATCGCGGCGTCCTCCGGCTTGGTCTTGATGCGAATGCGGTACGGGCGTTGGACGTAGCGCCGGCCGATTGCCCAGCCGATCCCTGCAAGGAACAGGACACCCGCCAGATCGGCGCCGAGCGCGTATGCCTTGTACGTGTCGCCGTGGAGGAACTTGAGCGCCTCGGGCATCTGATGGTCGGTTTCGGAGAGCACCGTGGCGAGGAAGAGCCCGAGGAACCCGAAGTAGAGCAACGAGTGCATCACGCCTGCCGCCGGATCGCGGAGCAGCGTGCGCATGTAGACCCCCGCGCGGAAATCCGCGAGCCGGCGCTTCGCGTTGGCCTTCGTGGTCTTGCGATCGTCGGGTTGGCCGCGCTGGTAGTTCTGGATCCGCGACGCCGCGAGCCAGGCAACCATGAACAGCACGCACGCCATCACCGCGTAGAACGCGACCTTCAACGGTGTCGGGATGTTGCCGAAGATCGGGCGGTGGATCTCGGAGTCCTCCTCCCAACCCGTGATCGTCGGCGCGACGCCGGAGGCGACCGTGAAGAGCGCGAACGCGGCGCCGAGCGCCAGCACGAGTTGGTGGGGCTTCAGTGGCAAGCGACGCACGAAGTCCTCCCCGCGACGACGCGGCGAAATCTACAGGTGGGTCGAGCGCGGATCTCGAGCGAGCGGGTTGGAGCGGCCCTCTACTGAATGCGCTACTGAATGCTCTGGGCGTCGTGCTCGCGCAGGCGCGACGCGAGCGCTGCGAGCAGTTTGCGGGCGAAGCCCGGCACGTCGTCGACCAGACCGGCGAACTCGCGCTGGCCGAGCACGACGAGCTCCATCGGCGTCTCGGCGACGATCGTCGCGTTGCGCGGGTGCTTGTCGAGGAGGCTCAGCTCGCCGAACCCCTGGCCCGCACCGAGGCTCGCGACCCTGCGGCCGCGCCGGCTCACCCGCGCCGTGCCGTCGAGGATCACGAAGTACTGGTTGCCCATCTCGCCCTCGGAGCACAAGACCTTGCCGGCAGGGACCGTCACGTCCTCCGCCCGCTTGGCGACGAGGTTCAGCTCCTTGCGGGAGAGGGTGGAGAACAGCGGCACCTCTGCGAGATGCGTTACGAAATCACGACCGGCCATGGGCCGGGAATCTATGCCCCAGAGTGGGTCGGGCGCACGCCTGGACGGATTTCTCGCCATTCTCGGAATTGATGGCGATGCACTCAAGTTCTATGCTCGGCAGACCGTCAAGTCTCAGGAGCCTCGGCCGATCGCGACACGATCGGACCAAAGGGAGGAACTGCTATGTCCAAGGCCGTCGGCATCGACCTCGGCACCACCAACTCGGTCGTCTCGGTGTTCGAGGCGGGCGAACCGACCGTCATCCCCAACTCGGAGGGGTCTCGTACCACCCCGTCGGTGGTCGCGTTCTCCAAGACCGGAGAGGTGCTCGTCGGCGAGGTCGCCAAGCGCCAGGCGATCACGAACCCGGACCGCACGATCCGTTCGGTGAAGCGGCACATGGGCACGAGTTGGTCGATCGACATCGACAGCAAGGAGTACCGCGCTCAGGAGATCTCGGCGCGCACCCTGCAGAAGCTGAAGCGCGACGCCGAGGCGTACCTCGGTGCGCCCGTCACGCAAGTAGTCGTCACGGTGCCCGCGTACTTCGACGACGCGCAGCGTCAGGCCACCAAGGAGGCGGGCGAGATCGCAGGTCTCGAGGTGCTGCGGATCATCAACGAGCCGACCGCCGCCGCCCTCGCCTACGGGCTCGACAAGGAGGGAGCGGATCAGACGATTCTCGTCTTCGACCTCGGTGGCGGCACCTTCGACGTTTCGGTGCTCGAGATCGGCGACGGTGTCTTCGAGGTCAAGAGCACGGCCGGCAACACGCACCTGGGTGGCGACGACTGGGACCAGCGCGTCATCGACTGGCTCGTCACCGAGTTCAAGAACTCGCACGGGGTCGACCTCGCGGCCGACAAGATGGCGACGCAGCGCCTCAAGGAGGCGGCTGAGAAGGCCAAGATCGAGCTCTCGCAGGTGACCGAGACCTCGGTCAACCTTCCCTTCATCACCGCGACCAGCGACGGGCCGTTGCACCTCGAGCTCAGCCTCACCCGCGCACGCTTCCAGGACATGACGCGCGACCTGCTCGACGCGTGCAAAGGCCCCTTCGAGCAAGCCATCCGCGACGCGGGGCTCACGAAGCACAAGATCGACCACGTGATCATGGTCGGCGGGAGCACGCGCATGCCCGCGGTCACCGAGTTGGTGCGCGAACTGTCCGGCAAGGAGTCGCACAAGGGCGTCAACCCCGACGAAGCGGTGGCGATCGGTGCCGCGATTCAGGCCGGCGTGCTGAAGGGCGACGTCAAGGACATCTTGCTCCTCGACGTCACGCCGCTGTCGCTCGGCATCGAGACGAAGGGCCAGATCATGACCCGGCTCATCGATCGCAACACCACGATCCCGACGAAGCGCACCGAGACGTTCACGACCGCGGACGACAATCAGCCGTCGGTCGAGATCAAGGTGCTCCAGGGCGAGAGCGAGATGGCGTACCGCAACAAGCTGCTCGGCACCTTCACGCTCACCGGGCTTCCTCCCGCGCCGCGCGGGATGCCCCAGATCGAGGTCACGTTCGACATCGACGCCAACGGCATCGTGCACGTCACCGCGCGCGACAAGGGCACCGGCAAGGAGCAGTCGATGACGGTGACCGGCGGCACTGCGCTGTCGAAGGACGACATCGACCAGATGATGAAGGATGCCGAGAGCCACGCGGAGGAGGACCGGAAGCGTCGCGAGGAGGCGGAGGAGCGCAACGTCGCCGATTCCCTGGTGTACCAGACCGAGAAGATGCTGCAGGATCACGGCGACAAGGTCGGCGCCGACGACAAGGCGAAGATCGAGTCGGCGCTGCAGCGCTTGAAGGACGCGCTCGCCGGCACCGACATCAACGAGGTGACGGCAGCGCACCAGGCGCTGTCGACCGCGGGCCAGGAGTTCAGCCAGCGGCTCTACCAGTCGAGCGCGGCCGAGGGCGCGTCGTCGACCGATGGCACGAGCCACGCGCCGAACGACGACGAGGTCGCCGATGCCGAGATCATCGACGACGGGATCATCGACGACGAGAAGAGTGCGTGATGCAGCACCCGGAGGCTGACGCCGGCCCGGCGACCGGGCCGGCGGGCGACCGCCCCGCCTTCGAACCTGTCGTGCCCGACGGCAGCTTGGCGGAGGCTGAGGCTGCCGTTGCCTCCGACCTGGCGATGTTGACCGCGGAGCGCGACGAGCTGAAACAGGTCGCGCAGCGGCTGCAAGCCGACTTCGAGAACTACAAGAAGCGCATGCTGCGCGAACAGACGATCGCGATCGAACGCGCGAACGAGCGCCTGCTGGAGACGTTGTTGCCGTCGCTCGACAGCTTCGAGCTCGCGCAACGGTCGCTCGCCGACGTCGCGAGCGCGGGAGCAGGTAGCGACCGCGATGCGCCCGCGATCACTGGCAAGCCAGCGATCACTGGCAAACCAGCGATCACTGGCAAACCCGAGCTCGACAAGCTGCGGGCCGGTGTGCTCGCGGCGATCCGTCAGCTCGGGGACGCGCTCGCCAAGGAAGGTCTCGAGCGCATCGAGGCGCTCGGCGCCCCGTTCGACCCGACCGAGCACGAGGCGGTGATGCACGACGACGCCGGCGACGGTGACGCGGTGGTCACCGACGTGTTCCGCACGGGCTACCGGTTGAAGGGTCGTGTGGTCCGACCCGCCATGGTCAAGGTCGGGCGCGCGCCGGCACCAGGATGCGCGCCGGAGGCTCCGGCCGTGGGCAAGCCGGCGAGCAAGCCGGCGAGCAAGCACGGTTAGAGGTTCGGCGATCATGGAACCGCAGCGCGAGTGGTTCGAGAAGGACTACTACGGCGTGCTCGGCGTGGCAGCGGATGCCGACGAGCGCGCGATCAAGCGCGCCTACAAGAACCTGGCCCGCAAGCTGCATCCCGATCAGAACCCTGGCGATGCCGCGGCCGAGGAGCGTTTCAAGGAGGTCTCGGCCGCCTACGACGTGCTCGGCGATGCCGAGAAGCGCACGGCGTACGACGAGGTGCGGCGGATGGTGGCGTCGGGTGTCGGCCCCAACGCCGGGGTGGGTGGTGGATTCGGGTTCGACTTCGGCGACTTCGGGGGAGCTGAAGGCGGCGGCCTCGGCGACTTGCTCGGCGGGCTCTTCGGTGCCGGCGCGCGCGGCCGCCGGCCACGCGGTGGCCCGCAGCGGGGCCGCGATCTCGAGACCGAGATCCACCTCGACTTCGACGACGCAGCCCGCGGGATCACGACGACGGTGCGTTTCACGGCCGACGCTGTGTGCAGCACCTGTCACGGCAACGGCGCGAAGCCGGGGACGCAGCCGCAGGTCTGTGCGCAGTGCCAGGGCAGCGGGAACGTTGCGGTCAACCAGGGCCCGTTCTCGTTCTCACAGGTGTGCCCGACGTGCGCCGGACGCGGTGTGATCGTGACGGATCCCTGCCCGACCTGTCGCGGGCGCGGCGTCGAGGTTCGCCCGCGCGAGGTCAAGGTGCGCATCCCCGCCGGTGTCTCCGACGGGCAGAGGATCCGCGTCAAGGGCCGCGGCGCGCCCGGCGACCGCGGGGGACCCCCGGGAGACCTCTACGTCGTGGTGCACGTCCGTGCGCACGAACGATTCGGCCGCAAGGGCGACGACCTCACCGTCCGGATGCCGATCTCGTTCACCGCTGCGGCGCTCGGGAGCGAGCTCCAGGTGCCGACGCTCGACGGCGGCACGGTGACGATCAAGATCCCCGCGGGGACCCCGAGTGGCAAGACCTTTCGCGTCCCAGGCAAGGGCATCGGAGGCGGCGCGCTGCTCGTGACCGTCGACGTCGAAGTGCCCACCACGCTGACGTCCGAGCAGCGCGACGCGATCGAGGCGCTCGAGGCGGCGTTCGATGCGAACCCTGCCGAGCGAACGCGACCATCGAGGAGGGCGGCCGATGGCGCAGCCTGACAACCGCGCGCTCTACGTCATCTCGGTGGCTGCGGAACTCGCGGGCGTGCATCCACAGACCCTGCGAATCTACGAGCGCAAGGGTCTCATCGCGCCGGCGCGCACCCAGGGCCGGAGCCGGCGCTACTCCGAGAGCGACATCGCGCTCCTGCGCCGGATCCAGGATCTGACGAACGCGGGGGTGAGCCTTGCCGGCGTCGAGCGCATCCTCGAGCTCGAAGCCCGGCTCGACAATGCCCTCGGTCGGATCCGGGAGCTCGAGGCCGAGCTCTCCGATTCACTGCAACACGCGCGCGATGCGATCGAAGACGTCCGCCGTAGCTATCGACGAGATCTGGTGCCGCTGCCGACGACCGCTGTCGTCCGCTTCGAGCGCCGCTGAGAACCATGCGTCAATCGACCTCGATAATCGAGGTCGATTGACGCATCGCTGAAAGTGAGAACGAGAGATGGCAGTCGACCCGAACCGGTTCACGCGCAAGACCCAGGAAGCCTTCGGCAACGCGCAAGCTCGCGCGCGCCGCGCCGGACACACCGAGATCGGGTCCGAGCACCTGCTGCGCGCGCTGCTCGACGATCCCGAAGGTGTGGTCACCGGGGTGCTGGAGCGCATCGGCATCGCGACCGGACAGGTCGCCCGGCTCGTCGACGAGTCGCTGGATCGGCGGCCGAGCGTCACAGGCGACTCGGTGCGCGAGCCGCAACTTGCTGCGGAGGCGTACAGGCTGCTCGAGGAAGCCGACAAGGAGCGTGCACAGCTCAACGACGACTATCTGTCGACCGAGCACGTCCTGCTGGCAATGACCAATGTGCCCGGCGGTGTCGGCGATCTCGTCCGCCGCGCCGGCCTCACGCACGACGACGTGCTCGAAGCGCTTCGCGACGTACGCGGGAGCCATCGGGTCACGAGCGACAACCCGGAGGATCAGTACCAGGCGCTCGACAAGTACGGGCGCGACCTGACGGCCGATGCTCGCGCCGGCAAGATCGACCCCGTCATCGGGCGCGACGAGGAGATCCGGCGCGTCATCCAGGTGTTGAGCCGCAGGACGAAGAACAACCCCGTGCTCATCGGCGAGCCCGGCGTGGGCAAGACGGCGATCATCGAGGGTCTCGCGCGGCGCATCGTCGAAGGCGACGTGCCCGAGGGGCTGCGCGAGAAGCGACTCGTCGCGCTCGACCTCGGCGCGATGCTCGCCGGTGCGAAGTACCGCGGCGAGTTCGAGGAGCGCCTGAAGGCTGTGCTCGACGAGATCGCCGCGAGCGAGGGCGAGGTCATCACCTTCGTCGACGAGCTGCACACGATCGTTGGTGCAGGAGCCGCGGAGGGCGCGATGGACGCCGGCAACATGATCAAACCGCTGCTCGCGCGCGGAGCGCTGCGGATGATCGGCGCCACGACGCTCGACGACTACCGCAAGCACGTCGAGAAGGATGCGGCGCTCGAGCGGCGGTTCCAGCAGGTCTACGTCGGTGAGCCGAGCGTCGAGGAGACGATCGGGATCCTGCGGGGGTTGAAGGAGCGGTACGAGGTCCATCACGGTGTCCGGATCCAGGATGCGGCGCTCGTGGCGGCCGCGGTGCTGTCGCACCGGTACATCACCGGGCGCCGGCTCCCCGACAAGGCGATCGACCTCATCGACGAGGCCGCGAGCCGCCTGCGCATCGAGATCGACTCGATGCCGTTCGAGGTGGACGTGGTCGAGCGACGGATCCGCCAGCTCGAGATCGAGAAGGCAGCGCTTGCCAAGGAGATCGACGAGGTGAGCAAGCAACGCCTCGCCACGCTGGAGGAGGAGCTCGCGAGCCTGGGCGAGGAGCGCGACGGGATGGTCGCGCACTGGCAATCGGAGAAGGAAGCGATCGACGCGATCCGCGGCGAGAAGGAGCGCTTGGAGGCGATGAGGCTCGAGGCCGAACGCGCCGAGCGCGACGGCAACCTCGGCCGCGCCGCGGAGTTGCGCTACGGCCACATCCCTGTGCTCGAGCGCGAGATCGAGGGAAGCACAGAGCGTCTCGCGGAGCTGCAGCGCGACGGCGCGATGTTGAAGGAGGAGGTCGACGCCGACGACGTCGCCGAGATCGTCGCGAAGTGGACCGGCATCCCCGTCAGCCGGTTGCTCGAGGGCGAGCTGCAGAAGCTCGTTCGTCTCGAGGACGAGCTGCACCGTCGTGTCGTCGGCCAGGAAGAGGCCGTCGTCGCCGTCGCGAACGCGATTCGCCGGAGCCGCGCCGGGCTGTCCGACCCGAACCGTCCGATCGGTTCGTTCTTGTTCCTCGGACCAACGGGCGTCGGCAAGACGGAGCTCGCGCGCGCGCTTGCGGAGTTTCTCTTCGACGACGAGAAGGCGATAGTCCGCGTCGACATGTCGGAGTACATGGAGAAGCACGCCGTGAGCAGGTTGGTCGGCGCGCCCCCCGGCTACGTCGGGTACGACGAGGGCGGTCAGCTCACCGAGGCGGTTCGCCGCCGGCCGTACAGCGTCGTGCTCCTCGACGAGATCGAGAAGGCGCATCCCGATGTGTTCAACGTGCTGCTCCAACTCATGGACGACGGCCGGCTCACCGACGGCCGGGGGCGCACGGTTGATTTCGCCAACACGATCGTCGTGATGACGAGCAACCTGGGATCGAGCAGCACACCCGGATCGACTCCCGCCCCCGACTCGGTGTTGAGGGCGGTGCGGACGCATTTCAAGCCTGAGTTCGTCAACCGGATCGACGAGATCGTCGTGTTCCACCCGCTCGAGCGAGCGCACATCGCGACGATCGTCGACCTGCAACTCGATCACCTGCGCTCACGGCTCGCGGAACGCGGCCTCGGCCTCGAGCTGAGCGAGAGTGCTCGCGATTACGTCGCGAACCGCGGCTACGACCCCGACTTCGGAGCGCGCCCGCTGAAGCGCGTGTTGCAGAAGGAGTTGGCGGATCCGATCGCGCTGGCGATCCTCCGAGGCGACTTCCGAGACGGCGACACGGTGCTCGTCGACGCGGCGCCCGACGGCGGTCTCGTGTTCGAGATCGCGGCAGAGGCCGAGATCGTCAGCTGAGCGCTTCGGGCTCGGCCTCCTGCGAACGATCCTCGATCTCTCGTGCAGGGCGTCGGGCGACGACGCTGCCGAGGACACCGGCAAGGCCGAGGCCGATGAGGACGGTCGCGGGGATCCAACGCAGGTCGAGATCGGTGCGATCCAGCGCGTCGAGAGCGAAGAGGACCGACAACGTGACATAGAGCAATCCGCAGACGAATGCAGCGATGTTCGTCGGATGACGTTTCATCGCGACACCCGTTCGGCGGTCGCCTCGACGGGCGCGGCACGCCGTACCTTGACCTCGCCGACGCCCACCCTCGCGTCGATCACGATCAGGCCTTCCCGAACGTCGCCCGTCTCGTAGTGCAGATCGGCGTCGAAGCCGTCGACCTCCGGCGCGTCGAGGAGCGACACGTTGCCGACGTTGACGCGGCCGGTGACGTCGACCGCAGCGTTCGACGGGACGAAGATCTCGATCTGGCCGATGCCGTTCGTCGCGTTGATCCGGACGGTCCGGCCGGCCAGGTCGACCCGCGACAAGTCGATCTCGAGGTGGCCGATGGCGAGCTCGTAGCGACCGGCGATGGCGGTGGTGTTCTCGGGCTCATACACGCGTTCTCCAATCCCGCCGCGGAACGGCACATCGATCTGACTGAACGCGGCGCACGGGATCAGGAGCACGAGCCCCAACGCCGTCAAGCTGCGGGTCCTTCCGAACCAGGTGCCGACGAGCAACGCGACGCCGACGATGCCGACCGCGACCGCGAGAACAAACGCGACGTCGACCTCGGCCGCACCCGTCAGCTCGACGAGCCACGCACCACCCGTGAGGAAGAGCAAGGCGCTCCACGTGAGCCGGCTCAACACCGAACGTTCGCGGCGCGCGCGCAGCCGCGGCGCGCACGGCCAGCCGGGGCCGAGCGGCGGAGTCGGCCCCTCGGGCCATGGGTGGTGCGGTCCGTAGGCCGACTCGTGAGGCGCGAACGGCGCGGTGGTCGCAGGAGGTTCTGGGTGTTCGGGGGTTTCTGGGTGTTCGGGGGTTTCTGGGTACTCAGGGGGCGGAGGCGCCGCGGCAGGCTCGGGATCGACCTTGATCGAAGGGTCGGTCGCGATTGCGGGGTGCCGCAGGAGCAGAACGGCGGCTCCACCTCCGATCAACGCGAGTGGCCAGAAGAGCCGCCCCAGCTCGCCAGGGAGATCGAGCTGGTCGAGCAACGCCTTCAGGCCGATCGCGAGCAACGCGAGCCCGATCCACATTCGATGGTTGCGCCGCCGGTCGTCGTCGAACGGCGCAGACGCGAAACCGCGCTCGCTGAATCCGCGAGAGAGCGATGGACCGCCGGGTGCGTCGGGCACGACGAGCCATGCGACGACATAGGCGACGATGCCGACGCCGGCGGTCACCAACGCGCCGACCACGAACACGATCCGCACGAGCGCGACGTCGTACCCGTAGGTCTGTGCGACGCCGCCCGCGACCCCTGCGATCATCCGGTCCTCGCGGCTGCGGACGAGCCGGCGCGGGAACGGGCTTGCGGGATTGGGTGAAGGCGGATCGGTCTGGGTCGACGTGGTCGATTCCATGAGCTGATCGTGCCTGCTCACCACCGTTCACACCATCCGTGGGAACCCTGAACCGAGCCCAGGGTTCCCAGGGTCACCGCACGACCCGGCGCGTCCGGTTCTGCGATGATCGGATCGTGGCAACGGCGACCCGTTCGCCCCTTGTGCGCCGGCCCGAGTCGAGTTCGCTCGGGCCGGGAGTCGCCGCGGGGCTTGCCCACCATCTCGGGATCGCGCCGGGGTGGATCCGTGCGGCGTTCGTGTTGACCGGGTTGCTCGGCATCGGCGTCGTCGCGTACGCCGCCGCGTGGGCGCTGATGCCCGGCGGCCCCGCGAACCCCGCGCCGGTCGCTCGCTTCCGCGCGCGCGACGCGCTCGACATCGGTGCGTACGCCGCCATCGCGATCGGCATGATCGACCTCGTCCGTCTCGCGGGACGCGGGATACCGACTTGGGCAGTCGTCCCTGCGCTGCTCCTCGGCATCGGCGCCGTGTTGCTCGTGACCGTGACTCGCCGGAACGCGTCGCCAGTGACGATCTCGGCTGGTACCGCCGAGGTGCTGAGCGCGCTGCGGTCGCGGCCGGGAACGGTCGCCCGCGCGGTCGTCGGCGGCGCGCTCGTGCTCGGCGGCGCGACCGCGCTGTTGCTCACGAGCCGATCGTGGGTCGCGCTCCGGCAGGGTCTGTTCGCGATCATCGTGATGCTCGCGGGCCTGGCACTCGGGTTCGGTCCGTGGCTCTGGAGGCTCGCGACCGATCTTGTCGACGAGCGGCGTGCCCGTGTCCGCAACGAGGAACGTGCGGAGATGGCAGCGCACCTGCACGACTCCGTGCTCCAGACGCTCGCAATGGTGCAGCGGCGCGCCGACGATCCGCGCGAGGTCGTCCGGCTCGCCCGGCGTCAGGAGCGAGAGCTCCGCGCGTGGTTGCTCGCCGGCCAGCCCGGAGGCGACACGGGTACGGCCGACGTTCCCGGGTTGCAGCGCGAATCCATGGGAGCGTCGCTCGCCGCGCTCGCGGCCGAGCTCGAGGATCTGCACGGCGTCCCGATCGAGATCGTGCAGGTGCGCGACCGGCCGGTCGACGACCGCGGCGTCGCGCTGCTGAAGGCGACTCGCGAGGCGATCGTCAACGCCCAACGACATTCGGGCGCGCCGAGCGTCTCGGTCTACTGCGAGGTCGGCGGCGAGGGCACCCAGGTGTTCGTCCGCGACCGAGGTGCCGGCTTCGATCGCGGCAAGGTCGGCGACGACCGGCGCGGGATCTCGGAATCGATCGAGCGGCGGCTCGCACGGCACGGCGGCCGGGCCGAGATCCGGAGTGAGCCGGGCGCGGGCACCGAGGTCATGATGGCGATGCCGTTCGCCGATCTGGCACAGCGAGAGGTCGAACCCGAATGAGCGTTCGCGTGTTCCTGGTCGACGACCACCAGATCTTTCTCTCGGGTGTGCGGAGTGAGCTCAGCGACGACTTGGAGGTGGTCGGTGCCGCGTCCGAGGTGGACGTCGCGATCGAGATGATCCGTGAGCGATTACCCGAAGTGGTGCTCGTGGATGTCCACATGCCCGGCGGCGGTGGGCCGCGCGTGATTCGCGAGGTGCTCGCGACGAACCCAGGCGTGCGGTTCCTCGCGCTCAGCGTGTCCGATGCGGCGGACGACGTCATCGCGACCATCCGCGCCGGCGCGCGTGGCTACGTGACGAAGTCGATCTCGCCGGACGCGCTGGCGGACGCGATCCGTCGCGTCGCCGAGGGCGATGCCGTGTTCTCGCCCCGGCTCGCCGGGTTCGTCCTCGACACGTTTGCTGGCACGCCCAGAGGCGGGGTGGACCCCGAGCTCGATCAACTCACCGCGCGCGAGCAAGAGGCACTGCGCCTGATCGCACGCGGCTACTCGTACAAGGAGATCGCGAGCGAGCTGTCGATCTCCGTGAAGACGGTCGAGACCCACGTGTCGTCGGTGCTGCGCAAGCTCCAGCTCTCGAATCGCCACGAGCTGGCGAGGTGGGCGAGCGAACGGCGAATCGTGTGAGATCCGCGCGATGCGGCGCCCGATCGGGTGAGATTGAGGCGCATGGACCTGCGGCGCGGCGTGGAGCACACGAACATCGAACGCTGGTTCCTGCGGCGCGGGCTCCCACACTTCATCGAGGACTATTCCGCCGAACACGACGTGTTGAGTCGCACGCTTCCGCTGCTCACGTTGAGCTTCCTCGTCGAGGTCGTCAACGCCCCCAAACGCGGGTACCCCTTGTGGTTCGATGCTGTCGCGGTCGTGGGCGGGTTCGCGATCCTGCTGGGCGCGTGGATGCTCGTGAACCGGCTTCGAGGACGCGGGTTGCTGCAACGTCCCGACGCCGTCGGCGCCGTCGAGATCGCGGTGTTCGTCGTCGTGCCGGCGCTGGTGCCCATCGTCTTCGGCCGCCAGTACGTCAGCGCGGCGGCGACCGCGGCCGTGAACCTCGGGCTGCTCGCCGTCATCTACCTCGCGACGAGCTACGGGGTCGTCCCGACGCTGCGCTGGGGTGTGGGTAAGCTCGGTGCCCAGCTCGAGGCGATCAGCGGGTTGTTGACGCGCGCCCTCCCGTTGCTCGCCCTGTTCGTCACGTTCTTCTTCCTCACTGCCGAGGTGTGGCAGAGCGCCGGGATCATGACCGGGCCCGCCTACTGGCTCGCTCTCGGCCTGTTCGTCGCTGTCGGCGTGTTCTTCGTGCTGGCGCGGATGCCATCGGAGCTCGGCGAGCTCGGCACCTTCGAATCCTGGAGCGAGGTCGATGCGCTCGTGCGGGGAACACCGGCCGAGGCGATCAGCGGGCGCGAGCGGAGCGAGCGGGGTATGGACGAGCCAGTCGTGACGCGCGGGCTGTCGAACCGTCAACGCGCGAACGTCGTGCTCGTGACCTTGTTCAGCCAGGCCGTCCAGATTCTGATCGTGAGCGCGGCGATCGGCGCGTTCTTCTCGACCCTGGGTCTGCTGCTCGTGCCGCGCTCGACGATCGCCGCATGGACCGGCGTCGAGGCCGACGCCATCCACGTGCTTGCGACCTGGCACCTGGCCGGTCGTGAGTTGGTCATCACCGAGCCGACCCTGCGCGTCGCCGGCTTCGTCACGTCGTTCGCGGGGCTGCAGTTCACGATGAACCTCCTCACGGATCCGCTGTACCGCGCAGAGTTCCGCGCCGAGGTGGTCGGCGAGATTCGTCAGGCGTTCGCCGTACGGGCGGTGTACCTGCGGGCGCGCGGCCGTGGCGTCGACTAGGGTTTCCCCAACGTGACTGCTGTTCAGCACGTTTCTCGCATCGCTCGGGCAGGGCTCTGATGCCGGGCACGGTGATCGTCGGCACCCAGTGGGGCGACGAGGGCAAGGGGCGCTTCACCGACTACCTCGCCAAAGAGGCGACGCTGTGCGTTCGATACCAGGGCGGCCACAACGCGGGACACACGATCGTCGTCGACGGCGAGGTCTTCAAGCTGCAGCTCGTGCCGAGCGGCGTGCTGTATCCGTGGGTCACGCCGGTCATCGGCAACGGGGTGGTCGTCGATCCGGGTGTGCTCATCGAGGAGATGGACGTCCTCGAGGCGAAACGCGTCGACACGCGGCCGCTGCGACTCTCGGGCAACGCCCACCTGATCATGCCGTATCACCAAGAGCTCGATCGCGCGTACGAGCGGAAGCTCGGGAAGAACAAGCTCGGTACCACGAAGCGAGGTATCGGGCCGACGTATGCCGACAAGGCGCTGCGCGTCGGGCTGCGAGTCCAGGACCTGCTCGACGAGAAGATCTTCCGGCAGAAACTCGACCTCGCGCTGCGTGAGAAGAACGGCATTCTCAGCCGCGTCTACAACCGGTTGCCGTTCGACGCCAAGGACATCGCCGACCGTTACCTCGCGATGGTTCCGCGCCTGGCGCCGCACATCGACGACACCGTGCATCTTGTGCACGAGGCGCTCGACGCCGGCCAGTGGGTGCTGTTCGAGGGCGCGCAAGCGACGTTCCTCGATCTCGATCACGGCACGTATCCGTATGTCACGTCGAGCAATCCGATCGCCGGGGGCGTGTGTGCCGGAGCAGGCGTGGGACCGCGCGCGATCGAGCGCATCGTCGGCGTCGTCAAGGCGTACACGACGCGCGTGGGTGCAGGGCCGTTCCCCGCTGAGCTGTTCTTCGGCGACCCGGTTGCCGACACGCTGGTCGACCGCGGGCATGAGTACGGCACGAACACTGGAAGGCGCCGCCGACCGGGCTGGCTCGATCTCGTGATGGTGCGGCACGCGGTCCGGCTCAACACCTGCACGGAGCTCGCGATCACCAAGCTCGACGTGCTGTCGCCGTTCGCCGAGCTCAAGGTCTGCGTCGGCTACCTCGGCGCCGACGGGACGCGCTACGACCATGTGCCGTATCACCAGTCGGTGCTGCACCACGTGACACCGGTCTACGAAACGTTTCCCGGTTGGGGGGTCGACATCGAACGCGCCGAACGGATCGAGGACCTTCCGTCGCAGGCCCGCGACTACGTGCGCTTCGTCGAGGAGTTCTGTGGCGTCCCGGTCTCGTTCGTGTCGGTAGGTCCCGGACGCGAGCAGACCGTCGTGCTCCCGAGGGCGGCATGAGCGAACGGGTACTGGTTCTCGGCAGCGGCGGTCGCGAGCACGCGCTCGTCTGGAAGCTCACGCAATCGCCTGCGGTCGACGAGATCGTGTGCGCGCCGGGCAACCTCGGCACCGCGGCAATCGCCGAGCGGCGCGCCGTCGATCCTCGCGACCCGGCCGCGGTCGTCGCGCTCGCAGGCGAGATCGACGCGTCGCTCGTCGTCATCGGCCCCGAGGATCCGGCCGTCGCCGGCGTCGCCGATGCGCTTGAGGGCGAAGGTCGGCTCGCCTTCGGGCCGCGGGCCGCCGCCGCTCGACTCGAGGGTTCGAAGGCGTGGATGAAGGACGTGCTCGTCGCCGCCGGCGTCCCGACGGCTCGGCATCGCTCCTTCGCGGCGTCCGAGCTCGACGCCGCGCTCGCGTATCTCACGACGATGCGCGACACGTACGTGGTCAAGACCGATGGGCTCGCCGCAGGAAAGGGTGTCGTCGTCACCGACGAGCTCGCCGTCGCCCGCGACACCGTGCGCGACTACCTGTCGGGAAAGGTCTTCGGGGGTGCGGGCACGACCTGCGTGATCGAGGAGGGCATGGTCGGGCCGGAGCTGTCGCTGTTCGCGATGTGCGACGGTCGAGATGCGATCGTGCTGGGCTGCGCGCAGGATTACAAGCGCATCGGCGACGGCGACACCGGCCCGAACACCGGCGGCGTCGGGGCGTACTCTCCCGTCGCGCTGGCGAACGACGATCTCGTCGACGAGGTCATGGCCAAGGCCGTGCGCCCCACGCTCGAGGAGCTCAGCAGGCGCGGCGCGCCGTATCGAGGCGTGCTGTTCTGTGGACTCATGCTCACGACGCAAGGGCCGAAGGTCGTCGAGTACAACGTGCGCTTCGGTGACCCCGAGTGCCAGGTGTTGATGCGCCGGCTCGAGACCGACCTCTACACGCACCTCTCGGAGTGCGCGCGCGGCGCGATCGAGACGCCGATGCGCCTCCGCGACGACGCGGCGGTCATCGTCGTGCTCACCACCGACGGCTACCCGACCGCGCCGCGAGTCGGCGATGAGGTCCGCGGCCTCGAGGCCGCTGCAGCGCAGGACGGAATCGTTCTGTTCCATGCCGGAACCGGTCGGGGTGACGATGGCGAGCTGATCACCGCCGGTGGCCGCGTCGTCGGCGTCTCCGCGCTCGGACCGGATGTCGCAGACGCGGCGACCCGCGCGTACGACGCGGTGGCGCTGATCGACTTCGACGGCATGCACTACCGGCGTGACGTCGCATCGCAGGTTCGTACGTGATCCCCCGGTACTCGCGCCCGGAGATGGCCGCGCTGTTCTCCGACGAGGCGAGATTCGGTGTGTGGCTCGAGGTCGAGATGCTCGCCTGCGAGGGCTGGGCGTCGCTCGGCGTCGTGCCCGCAGAGGACGCAACGGCGATCAGAGAACGCGGCTCGTTCGACGTCGATGCCATCGCCGCTCGCGAGCAGATCACCGACCACGATGTCGCCGCGTTCGTCGACGTTGTCCAGGAGCGCATCGGCCCGCCAGCCAGTTCGTGGGTCCACTACGGCCTCACGTCCAGCGACGTGGTCGACACCGCCCTGGCGTGGACGCTCGTCCGGGCCGTTGATCTCGTCGCCGAGTCGGCGTCGGAGCTCGAGCGGGTGCTGATCGGTCGGGCCCGCGAGTTTCGCCGTACGCCGATCGCGGGTCGCACGCACGGCATCCACGCCGAACCGACGACGTTCGGCGCGAAGCTCGCGCTGTGGGCGTTGCAGGTGCGACGCGACCGCGAGCGCCTCGCGAGCGCGCGCCGCGCCATCGCCGTCGGCAAGCTGAGTGGTGCCGTCGGGACCTACTCGAATGTCTCGCCCTCGGTGGAGGGCTACGTCTGCGAGCGGTTGGGGCTGATTCCGGTGCCGTCGACGCAGGTGCTCGCGCGCGACCGCCACGCGCAGTTGCTCTACGCGTGCACGTCGGTCGGTGCGACGATCGAGACGATCGCTCTCGAAGTCCGTCACCTGCAGCGGACCGAGATCCGCGAGGTCGAGGAGGCGTTCCGAGCCGGGCAGAAGGGCTCGAGCGCGATGCCGCACAAGCGAAATCCGATCAAGAGCGAACAGCTCTGCGGACTGGCGCGCGTGCTGCGCGGCAACCTTGTCGCAGGTTTCGAGAACGTCGCGCTGTGGCACGAGCGCGACATCAGCCACAGCTCGGTCGAGCGGATCGTCATGCCCGATTCGTTGACCCTGACGCACTACATGCTGTACCAGGCGCATCGCCTGGTCGACGGGCTCCAGGTCTTCCCTGAGCGGATGCGCGAGAACCTCGACGCGAGCTACGGCCTGGTCTTCAGCCAGCCGGTGCTGCTCGCGTTGGTCCATGCCGGTCTGTCTCGCGACGACGCGTATCGCATCGTGCAGCGCAACGCGACGACCTCCTGGGAACAGCGGACGATGTTCCGGGAAGTGCTCGAGAAGGACACAGACGTGGCGCAGTTGCTCTCCGCCGAACAGCTCGACGCCGCCTTCGACCTCGATCGAGCGTTGGCGGGCGTCGATCGGACCTTCGCGGCCATGGACGAGCTCGACCGTACGGACGCGAGCGGCACGGGGTGACGAGGTCGATGTCGGAGACGCACCTCAAGCACATCTACTCCGGCAAGGTGAGAGATCTCTACGAGGTCGACCACGACTCGCTGCTGATGATCGCGAGCGATCGCATCTCGGTGTTCGACGTGGTGCTCCCCGACCTCATCCCCGACAAGGGCCGCGTGCTCACCGGGGTGTCGAGCTGGTGGTTCGACCAGACAGGTGCGTTCGTGCCGAACCATGTGATCAGCGACGATCCGACGGATTTCCCGGAAGTGGCGGGCGACGTCGCAGGGCGCGCGATGCTCGTCAAGGTCACGAAGCCGGTTCGGCTGGAGTGTGTCGTGCGCGGCTATCTCTTCGGGAGCGCGTGGATCGAGTACCTCGCGTACGGCACGGTCGGTGGGGTCGCCGCGCCAGCCGGCCTGGTCGAGGCCGACCCGCTGCCGGCGCCGCTGTTCACCCCGACAACGAAGGCCGAGGCCGGGCACGACGAGCCGCTCGCGCCGGATCAGGCGATCGCGCTCGTCGGCGAGGAGCTGTACGAGCGGCTCCGCGCGGAGTCGCTCGCGCTCTACGACTTCGGGGCGCGGCACGCCGCGAGCCGGGGTCTGATCCTTGCCGACACGAAGTTCGAGTTCGGCGTGCGCGATGGTGAGCTGCTCGTCATCGACGAGATGATGACCCCCGACTCGAGCCGTTACTGGCCGGTGGATGCCTATGCGCCCGGCGCCGCGCCGCCGAGCTTCGACAAGCAGTACGTCCGAGATCACATGGCCGCGACGGGCTGGGCCAAGGAACCGCCGGCGCCGCGCATGCCGCCCGCCGTGATCGCCAACACGCGGGCGAAGTACGTCGAGGCCTACGAGATGATCACAGGGCAGAGCTTCGACGACTGGTTCGGCCCCGACGAACCCTGACCTCCGCGCAGCTCGCCGCCGGTAGATTGAGGCTCATGGCGCGGTTCGAAGCCCGGATCGAGGTGACGCATCTCGCGGGCGTCGCCGACCCGGCGGGTGCGACCGTCGAGCGCGCGCTGCCTGCTCTGGGTTACTCGAACGTGTCCGAGGTCAAGATCGGCAAGAGCATTCGTCTCGTCCTCGAAGCGCCGGACGCCGAACATGCGCAGCGCCAGGTGCTCGACATGTGCGGCCGTATCCTTGCCAACCCTGTGATCGAGGCATACACCGTGCTCGTCACAGAGCTCATGAGCGCATGACCGCCCGCGTCGGTGTGGTCCAGTTCCCTGGGACCAACTGCGAGCTCGACGTGTGCTTCGCCGTCGAGCAACTCGGCGGGACCGCAGAGATCCTGTGGCACGGCGATCCGTCGACGAGCGGGGTCGACGCGGTCGTCATTCCCGGCGGGTTCGCGCACGGCGACTACCTGCGAACCGGGGCGATCGCACGGTTCTCGCCGGTGATGAGCGCCGTCGCCGAATTCGCCGCGGCTGGCGGGCCTGTGGTCGGGATCTGTAACGGGTTCCAGGTGTTGTGCGAGGCCGGTCTGCTCCCGGGGGCGTTGCAGCGGAACGCCGGGATGAAGTTCTTGTGCACGACCGTCGGGCTGCGAGTCGAGACGACAACCACGGTGCTCACGACGGCGACCGAACGGGGTCAGATCCTGCAGATCCCGATCAACCATTTCGAGGGCAATTTCGTCTGTGACGATGCGACGCTCGCGACGCTCCGAGCGGAGGAGCGCGTGGTCGTGCGGTACCTCCAGAACCCGAACGGGAGCCGCGACGACATCGCTGGTATCTGCAACGAAGGACGCAACGTCGTCGGGCTGATGCCTCACCCCGAACGGGCGAGCGACCTGCTCCTCGGCAGCGACGACGGCAACGCGCTGCTCCGGTCGCTGCTTGCCGCATGCAGCGCTGGTGCCGCGTCGCTCCTCAGCTGACGCCGGCTCGCTTCAACACCTCGGAGGGTACGCCGAACTCACGAAAGGTCGCCCGACCGATGCCCTTGCGAGCCGCGTAGGCCTTGGCGTGCTTCACGAACGCCTTTTCGAGCCCTCCCAGATCGGGACCACCGCCGGCTTGCATGGTGGCGAGCTCGACCTCGAGATCGCGGCGGCGCTGGATCAACTCGAGCTTCGACGCGCCGCTCGCTTCCTTGAGCGCCGCCGACGTCTCGGAGAGTTGGCGCTTGACGGTATCCAGCGTGCGCTTGCGTCCTCGCTTGGGCTTGCTCGCCTCGAGCGCTTCCAGATAATTGGCGACGGCTCGTGCCTGCTCGCGGCCCACGGCAAGTGCCGCCTTGTGCTCGGCGGTCATACCCCGCTTCTTGGTGCGAACGGCCATGTTGTTACTCCTCAAATCGGCGAGACTGCTTTCCGTAATTCCTAGCACAATGCCGGACGCGATCAGGCGGTCGCGAGGGCCCAGGTCGCCGTTTGAAGTTCGCGTAGGCTCGATCAGGATGGCGGAGGCGCTCCATCGACAGCTCGGCATGACCGACCACGAGCTCGACGCGATCGTCGCCGAGCTCGGCCGGGAACCGACGCACCTCGAGCTCGCGATGTACTCGGTGATGTGGAGCGAACACTGCTCGTACAAGTCGTCGAAAGTGCACCTCCGACGACTTCCGACCGAGGCGCCGTGGGTGCTCGTCGGTCCGGGCGAGGGAGCGGGCGTCATCGACGTGGGGGATGGGCTCGCGGTCGCGCTCCGCATCGAGAGCCACAACCATCCGAGCGCCGTCGAGCCGTATCAGGGTGCGGCGACCGGCGTTGGCGGGATCATCCGCGACATCTTCTCGATGGGGGCCCGGCCGATCGCGCTCATGGACCCGCTGCGTTTCGGCACGCTCGACGACGCGCGCACCCGGTACCTCTTCGAAGGGGTCGTCTCGGGGATCTCCGGCTACGGCAACGCGGTCGGTGTGCCCACGATCGGCGGCGAGGTCGCGTTCGACGATTGCTACCGCGACAACCCGCTGGTGAACGTGTTGTGCGTCGGGATCCTGCCGACGGAGCGTCTCGTGCTGGCGACGGCCGAGGGTCCCGGCAATGTCGCGATCCTGCTTGGCGGCGGCACGGGCCGTGATGGCATCGGCGGAGCGTCGGTGCTCGCGAGCGCGGGCTTCGAGGACGGCTCGGAGGCGAAGCGACCCAGCGTGCAGGTCGGCGATCCGTTCGAGGAGAAGCGCCTCATCGAATGCTGCCTCGAAATGCTCGACGCGGGGCTCGCAGTCGGGGTGCAGGACCTCGGTGCAGCAGGACTGTGCTGCGCGGCGAGTGAGACCGCGGCCAAGGGCGGCTGCGGCATGGATGTCGACGTCGAGGCCGTGCATCGCCGCGAGCCGGGTATGAGCGCGATCGAGGTGATGACGAGCGAGAGCCAGGAACGCATGCTTGCCATCATCGATCGGAGCAACGTCGATCGGGTGCTTGCGCTCGCGCTCAGATGGGAGATCCGCGCGTCGATCGTCGGGCGCGTCACCGACACCGGCCGGTTCCGGGTGTTCGACGGCAACGAACGCGTGCCGCTCGCGGACGTTCCCGCCGGCAGTCTCGGTGATGGTCCGGTCTACACGCGACCCCTCGCCGCTCCGGCCGATCGTGCCGCGCGCCGAGCCGACGACCCGCGCAGCCTGCTCGATGCGAAGTTCCCGGTGGGCAGTGACCTGTCGGGCGAGCTGCTCGCGCTGCTCGCGACGCCGACGATCGCCGACAAGACCTGGGTGAGCCGGCAGTACGACCATCAGCTGTTTCTCAACACGGTCGCCGGGCCAGGCGCTGACGCCGCGGTGCTCAGGTTGAAGGGAACCGGCAAGGCGCTCGCGCTCTCGACCGACGGCAACTCGCGCTTCTGTGCGCTCGACCCGCGCGCGGGCGCGGCGCTCGTCGTGCTCGAGGCGGCACGCAATGTCGTGTGCGCGGGAGCGCGACCGCTCGCGCTCGTGAACTGCCTGAACTTCGGTAATCCCGAGCACCCCGAGGTGATGTGGCAGTTCAGCGAGGTCGTCGACGGCATCGGTGAGACGTGCCGCGCGCTCGATCTGCCCGTGGTCGGCGGCAACGTCAGCTTCTACAACGAGAGTCGCGGCACCGACATCGACCCGACGCCGGTCGTCGGCGTCGTCGGCTTGATCGACGCGCTGCACCGCGTCCCACCGCGCGCCGAGCTGCGAATGGGCGACGCGGTCGTCGTGCTCGGCTCGACGTCGCCCGAGCTCGGCGGCAGCGAATGGGCGAGCACGCTCCACGGCCTTCGCGGTGGGGTGCCGCCGGCCGCCGATCTGGCGCGCGCCCTGCGCGTCCACGAGCTCGTGATCGAGCTCGTGGCGAGGGGGATGGTCTCGGGGATCCACGACGTGAGCGACGGCGGGCTCGCGGTGGCGGTTGCCGAGATGGCGATCCGTGGCGAGGTCGGCGCTCGGCTCGACCTCGGCGCGGTGCCACAGCATGGGCGGCACGGTGTCGCGTGTTCAGCGGCCGAGCTCTTGTTCTCCGAGAGCGCGAACCGATTCGTGCTGTCGGTCGATCAGGGCAGGGTCGACGACGTGCTCGCCGCGGCCCGCGATTCGCAGGTCGAAGCCGCCGTCATCGGTGCGGTGGGCGGCGATGTCCTGTACGCCCCAGGCGCGATCGAGGTGTGGCTCGCCGCCGCGTCCGATGCATGGCGGAACTCGATCGAACGAGCCGTCGGCAACTAGCCCGACGAGGGGAGGTGGCGAGGGGAGATGCCGGGCGTGATCACACAAGGAGGTGGGACTCGAGATAGGAGACCACCTCCGCGGCGGACTCCTCGGCCGTTCGGCCCGCCGTCTCGAGCCGCAGCTCCGGGTGCAGCGGCGGTTCGTACGGATCATCGAGCCCCGTGAACTGGGGGATCTCACCGGCGCGCGCCTTCGCGTACAGCCCCTTCACGTCGCGTTCCTCGCAGACTTCGAACGGCGTCGCGACGTAGATCTCGACGAAGTGGTCCATCCAGCCGCGCACCTCGTCGCGCAAAGCTCGGTACGGTGAGATCGCCGCCGTCACCGCGACGACGCCGTTGCGTGCGAGCACCTTGGCCACCCACCCGATCCGGCGGATGTTGACGTCGCGATCCTCCTTGGAAAACGTGAGGCCCTTGCTCAGATGCTCGCGCACCTCGTCGCCGTCGAGCAGCTCGACAGCGCGTCCTCGCTGCTGGAGCTCCGCGACGACGATGTTCGCGATCGTGCTCTTGCCGGCACCGGACAAGCCGGTGAACCACAGACAGCAACCGGGCAGCGCTGCGTTCGCCATGAGCCGGGGAGGCTAACCGCGGTCTGCGATACTGGATCCAATGGATGAGGAACCAATGGAGGAGGCGATCGAACCGGCTCGGGTTCGGGACGCGTGCGGCGTCTTCGGTGTCTACGCGCCCGGCCAAACGGTCGCGCAGCTCACCTATCTCGGTCTCTACGCGTTGCAGCATCGTGGCCAGGAATCGGCAGGGATCGCGAGCAGCGACGGCAACACGATCACGGTCGTGAAGGACATGGGGCTGGTCGCCCAGGTCTTCGACGATCGCAAGCTCGCGGCGCTCGACGGACACCTCGCGATCGGGCATGTGCGCTACAGCACGACGGGGTCGAGCGAGTGGCGCAACGCGCAGCCCATCTATCGCAGCGTCGGCGACGCAGGGCTCGCCCTCGGACACAACGGGAACCTCACGAACACCGCCGAGCTCGCTGCGACCCTCGGAACGCTTCCTGGTCTGTTCGAGCACAGGGCGTCGGCGGTCGACAGCACGAGCGACAGCGAGCTCATCGCGGGTCTCCTTGCCGAGGAGTACAAGAACGTCGAGCGAGGCGACGGCCGCGATCTCGAGTATGCGCTGCAGAAGGTGCTTCCCCGCCTGCGCGGGGCCTTCTCGCTCGTGCTCATGGACGAGGCCCACCTGTTCGGCGTGCGCGATCCGAACGGGATCCGCCCGCTCGTGCTCGGACGCGCCGACGATGGAGGTTGGGTCGTCGCGAGCGAGACCGCGGCTCTCGACATCGTGGGCGCGCACTTCATCCGCGACGTCGAGCCGGGGGAGCTCGTCGCGATCGACGCGAACGGCGTGCGGTCGATCCGATACGCCGATCCGGAGCCGACATTGTGCGTGTTCGAGTTCGTGTACATCGCACGCCCCGACACGCAGCTGTACGGCAAGAACGTGCATGCCGTCCGGCAGCGGATGGGTGAGGAGCTCGCGCGTCAGGCGCCGGCCGATGCCGACATGGTGATGCCGGTTCCCGAGTCGGGTGTTCCGGCAGCACAGGGCTTCGCGCGGGCGAGCGGGATCCCGTACGGCGACGGCTTCGTGAAAAATCGGTACGTCGGCCGGACCTTCATCGAACCGAGCCAGCGTCAACGGGGCGCGGGGGTGCGGATCAAGTTCAACCCGCTCTCGGCGAACGTCGAGGGCAAGAGGCTCGTCGTCGTCGAGGACTCGATCGTGCGCGGCACCACTACTCGTCAGATCATCGCCCTGCTCCGTGAAGCCGGTGCGACCGAGGTGCACTTCCGGGTCGCGTCGCCGCCGTATCGCTGGCCGTGTTTCTACGGCCTCGACACCGGCGAGCGTGCCGATCTGCTCGCGGCGGACCTGTCGGTCGGCGAGATCCAGGACTTCCTCGGCGTCGAGTCGCTCGCCTATCTCGATCTCGACCGGTTGTTCGCGGCCACCGACGTCGGGCACGCCGGTTTCTGTGCGGCGTGTTTCACGGGCGAGTACCCCGTACCGGTGCCGCTCGTCGACACCAAGCACCTCCTGGAGGTCGCGCCGGGGCCGGAGAACGGGTCGCGCCGGATGCTCGCGCAGGGCCCGACACCGAGCCGCAGCGCGTCCTGAGCCGGCGATGACCGAGGAGCGGCTCAGCTACGCGGCCGCCGGCGTGTCGATCGAGGCGGGCGAGAAGGCAGTCGAGCTCATCAAACCGCACGTGCGGAGCACCTACCGGCCCGAGGTGCGAGGCGATCTCGGCGGGTTCGCGGGGCTGTTCGCGATCGACTGGAAGCGGTATCGAGAGCCGCTGCTCGTGAGCAGCACCGACGGGGTGGGCACGAAGTCGGAGATCGCGCGGCTCGTCGAGCGCTACGACACGATCGGGATCGATCTCGTCGCAATGTCGGCCGACGACATCGCCGTGCAGGGCGCGGAGCCGCTGTTCTTCCTCGACTACATCTCCGTCGGTGAACTCGTGCCGGAGCGGATGGAGGAGCTGGTCGTCGGCGTGGCCGATGGCTGCCGGCAGGCTGGCTGCGCGCTGATCGGTGGTGAGATGAGCGAGCACCCCGGGCTCATGGCGCCGGGAGAGTTCGACATGGTCGGGTTCGCGGTCGGCGTCATCGAGCGCGGTGCGCTTCTTCCGCGAGACGTCGCGCCGGGCGACGTGCTCGTCGGTGTCGCGAGCCCCGGGCTGCGAAGCAACGGATACTCACTCGCGCGACGCGCCCTGTTCGATCACGCCGGCCGCGCTGCACACGAGCCCGCATGGCCGGGCGCTCCCCGTACGCTGGCCGAGGAGCTGCTCCTCCCTTCGGTGATCTATGCGAGGGCGATGCTCGACCTCGCCGCGCACGTTCCCGTGCACGGGTTCGCCCACATCACCGGAGGTGGGATGCCGGGCAACCTCCGCCGCGCGCTCCCCGACGACTGCGACGCCCGGATCGAGCGCGGCCGCTGGGAGGAACCGCGCATCTTCTCGGTGATCCAAGAAGCCGGCGACATCAGTCGCGGCGAGATGGAGCACGTGTTCAACCTCGGGGTCGGCATGATCGGCATCGTCCCAGCCGACGCTGCGCACCCGGCCCTCGACCGGCTTCGCGGGCACGGGCACGACGCCTGGGTGATCGGCGAGATCGCGGCCGGCCACGGCCGGGTTCAGTTCCGTGACCGGACGTGATCCGTTCCCGGGCCGTGGGTACTACAACGCCGTGGGTACTACAGCTCGCTGAGCAGCGCGTCGGCGATCGCTTCGTACGCGCGTGCGCCGGGTGACCCGGGAGCGTGATCGAGGATCGTCAGCCCACGCGACGGAGCCTCGGCGAAGCGCACCGACTTGGGGACCGGCGGATCGAGCACCGCGAGGCCGAAGCGCATCTTGACGTCGTCGAGCACCTCGCGGCTGTGACGGGTGCGCGCGTCGTACATCGTCGCGATGACCCCCCGTACGAAGAGCGCGGGGTTCGTGTACCTGCGAACCTCGGCGATCGTGTCGAGCAACTGCGCGACGCCGCGATGCGACAATGCCTCACACTGCAACGGAACGAGCACCTCGTTGGCCGCCGTGAGCGCGTTCACGGTGAGCACACCGAGCGACGGTGCGCAGTCGAGCAGGATGTCGTCGAAGTCGTCGTCAACCTCGGCGAGCGCGTCGCGCAGCGCGAAATCCCGTCCGGTGCGTGTGACGAGGTGCTGCTCGGTGGCGGCGAGGTCGATGGTCGAAGGGACGAGCGTGGTGTCGACCACGGCGACGAACACTTCCCGGAGCTTGTTGCGGCCGATCAGCACGTCGTGGACGGACAGCTCGAGGCTGTCGGGGTCGATTCCCGCCGAGAACGACAGGCACGCCTGGGGGTCGAGGTCGACGAGCAGCACGCGCCGGCCCCTGCGGGCGAGGGCGACGCCGAGCGTGTGAGTCGTCGTGGTCTTGGCGACGCCACCCTTTTGGTTCGCGATCGCCACGATGCGCGCCATTGGGGGAGCCTACGGCCGGTCTGGGCCGGGAGCCCCGTGGCCGTTGATGGTCTGGTCTCGGTTGGGGGTCTGGTCGGGTTCTGTCCGGTTCGTAGCAGAACCAACACAGGCGCCCGGGTTCGGGTAGTATCGCCGTACTCACGCGGATGGTCCCATTGGGTGGGGAGGCAAGGGACCGTCCGTCCACGGTAAGGACCGCCGGCGGTTTCCGTGCGACGGAGCCAGCCCCCGTCGGCAACCCAGGATGGGGCAATCGTCAGAGCGTCGGCAGCGGGGGGCAGTCGGCGTGCGACACCCAGGAGCGTCATGACCAGAACTGACAACCCGCTCCAAGGCCACGACGACGACGCGCTGCTCACGCCGTCGGAAGTTGCGGCCATGTTCCGGGTCAACCCGAAGACCGTCACCCGCTGGGCCCGCGCCGGGAAAATCTCGGCAATCCGGACACTCGGCGGCCACCGGCGGTTCCGGGCCAGCGAGATCCGAGCCTTCCTCGACCAGGTCGAAGAGGGTCAGGTGGTCTGAAACCCTGCACAAGGATGTTGCAGAACGAAGGCCGGCCTGCGGGCCGGCCTTCGCGCGTGTTCGGGGTCGTCGGTTCTCGAAGGATGTCGTCGTTGGTGGCCGGGACCGGCGTCGATCCGGTGACCCCACGCTTTTCAGGCGTGTGCTCTGCCGACTGAGCTACCCGGCCGGGTCCGGCCAACGACGAGAGCCGTCGCCGCCGCGGTCCAGACGGGACTTGAACCCGCGGCCTCCGCCTTGACAGGGCGGCGCGCTAACCAACTGCGCCACTGGACCTTGGTGCCCCCAGGGGAGTTCGAATCCCCGTTACCGCCTTGAAAGGGCGGCGTCCTAGGCCACTAGACGATGGGGGCTCGAGCTCCGCGAGGAACCGGGTGATGCTAGCAGTCGTTCGACAACGACCATTGCGCCGATTTGCGCGCTGCCGGCACGGTCTCGGGTCGAGGCGAGCCGGGTACGGTGCTCGTTCCATGCGGAGGGTCGCGGTGATCGCAATCGTGGTCGCCATTGCCTCGGGGGCGTGCAGCGCCACGAGCAACGTTCCCGGACTCGGCGACGAAGGCGGCGGGTTCTGCCGTGTCGCGCAGCGTCTGCCTGGTGCGGCCGACTTCATCGAGGACGTCCCGATCGAGGATCCCGAGGCTTCGGAAGCCGCGCTCGCGCGCGCCGTCGACGACTACCTGCTCACGTTGGAGGACCTCGCGAACCGCGCTCCCGTCGATCTCGAGCGCGACATCAAGCTGTTGATGTCGGCGGTGCAGCAGTACAAGTTCGCCGACGCGATCACGGCGGCGCAGCCGCTGCGGGTATACATCTCGGAGAACTGCCTCGAACCCGGGACGAGCACGACCTGACCTTGCCTACGCTGGACGCAAGGGCCGCTGGCGCAACTGGCAGCGCGTCGGACTTTTAATCCGCAGGTTCCGGGTTCGAGTCCCGGGCGGCCCACACCGGGACCACCTGAGCAACGATGAGCAATCCGAGCAACGAGGTGAGCCATGATCTTCACGCAGCACTACCTGGCATGCCTCTCCCACGCCTCGTACCTGATCGGTGACGAGACGACGGGCCGGGCAGTCGTGGTCGACCCACGCCGGGATGTGGGCATCTACCTCGAACAGGCTGCGGCCGAGGGGCTGACGATCGAGCGTGTCATCGAGACGCACCTCCACGCCGACTTCCTCAGCGGTCACCTCGAGCTCGCGTCGCGCACCGGCGCCGCAATCGCCTACGGCGACGGCGCCGACGTCGAGTTCCCAGTCGAGCTGCTGTACGACGGTCAGCGCCTGTCGCTGGGCGACGTCGCGCTCGAGATCTTGGCAACGCCGGGCCATACCCCCGAGTCGATCTGCGTCGTTGTCTACGAGCATGCCGATGACCTGGTTCCCTACGGTGTGCTCACTGGCGACACGCTGTTCGTCGGCGACGTCGGCCGTCCCGATCTCCTCGCCTCCGTGTCGGCTGATCTTTCGGCCGATGCCCTGGCGCGCCGCCTCTACCACTCCCTGCACAACAAACTGCTGACGCTGCCGGACGCGACACGCATCTTTCCCGCCCACGGTGCGGGCTCCTCGTGCGGCAAGCAGCTGTCGAGCGAGACGAGCTCGACGATCGGTGAGCAGCGGCTCGCGAACTATGCCCTGCAGGCGAGCAACGAGGATGCGTTCGTCGCCACGGTCACCGAGGGGCAGCCGTCCCGGCCGCACTACTTCGAGTTCGACGCGCAGCGCAATCGCGAGCTGCGCCCCTTGCTCGACGACGACGCTCCGACGCAGCTCGGAATCGAAGCGGTCCTGGAGACCCGACGCGCCGGTGCGGTGCTGCTCGACACGCGCGAACCCGCCGACTTCGCGGCCGGGCACCTCCGGGGCGCGGTGAACGTCGGGCTGCAGGGCCGCTTCGCGGAGTGGGCGGGTGACGTGCTCCCGCCCGAACGCGAGGTCGTTCTCGTCGGCGACCCTGCGGCCGCCGCCGAGGCAAAGGTGCGGCTCGCGCGCATCGGCTACGACCGGGTCATCGGCCAACTCGAAGATCCCGCGGGCGTGTTCAGCACGCGTCCGGATCTGATCGAGACCAGCTCACGGCTGACGATCGAGCAGCTGGCAGAGCTCCGCGGCCTCGAACCGGATCTGCAGGTCGTCGACGTCCGCAGCCCGGGGGAGACGTCTGCGGGAACCGTGCCGGGCGCCCGTGAGATCCCACTCACGGTGCTGGTCGACTCGTTCGAGGGCCTCGACCCCGCCGCCCCGGTCGTCGTGTACTGCGCAAGCGGCTACCGCTCACAAGTGGCCGCGACGGTGCTGCTCGACGCCGGTTTCGGCGACGTCTCCGACCTCCTCGGCGGCTACGCGGCGTGGGATGGTGCCGGTCTGCCCACCGCAACGGGCTCCGACGCCGCATCGGGCGCCACCCCGCAGGTCGGCGCGCGTGCCGCGAAGGCGCTCGTCGACGCAGGTGCGCTCTTGCTCGACGTACGCGAACTAGACGAGTGGAACTCGGAGCGCGCTGCCGACGCCACCCTGCTCCCGATGGGGCAGGTGAAGGCGCGTGTGGCGGATCTGCCTCGCGATCGCCGGATCGTTGTCGTGTGCCGCTCCGGCGGCCGCTCCGCTGCGGTGACCGACTCCTTGCGCCGGTGGGGTTTCGATGCAGTGAACCTCGCGGGCGGCATGTGCGCGTGGGCGGCGGCCGGCCTACCGGTCGTCGCCGGTCGAGACGATCGAGGCGACGAACCCGCGCCGCTCGACGCAGGCCTTGTTGTACATCAGACCGAACCGCTCAACTGCGAGACACCGATCGCAGCGCTCATTGGCGGCGTCGTGATGCCGAACGCGCGCTTTTATGTGCGCAACCATTTCGAGACACCTTTCCTCGACGCCGATACTTGGCGCCTCACGGTAGGTGGTCTCGTCGATCGAACCCTGTCGCTCGGCGTCCACGACTTGCGACGGCTGCCCGCGCAGACGCTCGTTGCGACGCTCGAATGCGCCGGGAACGGTCGCTCCATGCTCGACCCGCCGGTCGACGGCGAGCAGTGGCGGCTCGGCGCGGTGAGCACAGCCGAATGGACCGGCGTCGCACTCGTTGAAGTGCTCGACCGCGCCGGACCGAGGTCCGATGCCTGTGAGGTGCTGTTGCGCGGCGCAGACGGCGGAATCCCCGGCGGACTTCCTGGCGGAGCAACAGAGCCGATCCGATTCGAGCGCAGCCTGTCACTCGACGATGCGCGCACGGGTGACGCACTGCTTGCCTACGCGATGAACGGCGAACCGCTGCCTGTGCAGCACGGCTACCCGTTGCGTCTCATCGTGCCCGGGTGGTACGCGGTCACGTCGGTGAAATGGCTCACAGACATCGAACTCATCGACACGCCGTTCACCGGGTTCTTCCAGGCCGACCGCTATATGTACGAATGGGAGCGCGACGGCGAGGTCGTGCGTGAGCCCGTCCGCCTCCAACAGGTTCGCTCGATCATCACCGAACCGACGGGGGAACAAGAGGTTCCCGTCGGCGAGTTCGTCATCCGGGGCGTCGCGTGGTCCGGCGCGGCCGGAATCGCCCGTGTCGAGGTGCGCGTCGACACCGGACCATGGCAGCCGGCCCGGCTCATCGGAGAACGGCAACGCGGCCGTTGGCAATGGTGGGAACTGCACACGAAGATCGACACGCCCGGCGTGATCGAGCTGCGCGTTCGGGCCACCGACCTCGCCGATCGCACCCAACCGGACCGGCCCGCTTGGAACCGCCTCGGCTACGGCGCCAACGCGATCCAAGTTCTTTCGGTCCGTGTGCGCTAACGGATCGCGAGGGTGGCACGGACCCGGCGGGCGAGCTCGCGTTGCTGCCCGCGGCGGGTCACGTCGAAGCGTTCGAACTCGTTCCCGATGCGAACGTCGGCGAAGAGCCCAGCGGGATCGACGTGGAAGTGCAGGAAGGCGCGCGAACCGCGGTGGAAGACGCCGCGCTTCTTCTCGGAGAGCCCCTGGAGCCTCCGCAGCTCGCTCAGGAGCGGTTCCAGGCGGTCGAGCGCCGCGGCATCGGCATGTCGCACGCCGACCAGTTCAGTCGCCCGGCGCCCACCGGCTCAAGCTGCGCCCCTTCCGGCCGATCAGAGCATGGCGGCAGCGGGTGGGGCGCCGCCCCGCGCGCCGTCGAAGCGACGAAGAAGCGGCTTGGCGGAATCCCCGGTGACACGTTCATGAAGATTCTCATCGTCGATGACAACCGTGCGATGCGGATGATCGTTCGTCGTCACGTCGAGTCCGCGCGGCTCGCCGCGACCGAGATACTCGAGGCTGCGAACGGCGCCGACGCGCTGGCGATGATCCGAGCCGAGCCACCCGATCTCGTCTTCTCCGACTGGAGCATGCCGGAGATGGACGGCATCGACCTGCTGCGAACCGTCCGCGCGGAGGGCTCTTCGGTGCGTATCGGGCTCGTCGCATCCGAGAGCGAGGCGCAGATGCGTCAAACCGCGCTGGATGCAGGCGCCCTGTTCGTGATCGAGCGCCCGTTCACAGCAGCCGACTTCCAAGCTGTCCTCGCGCGCGTGCTCTGACGGAAGGGATCCGACGATGCCGAGCAATTTCCCCATGCCGACTGCCGGAAGTATCCGCCAGATCGTGGCTGACCTGCTGGGACGCGACGTCACCGTGGTCGCCGGCGATGCGCTCCAGCTCGAACGCCGGACGCCGGCCGTCGCCGCCGACTACGCGACCGAGACTGGAAGGGTGGGCGCGGTGTGCGTGACCGATCTCCGCCTCTCCAATGCGCTCGGCGCCGCGCTCACGATGGTGCCGGCGAGTACCGTCGACGAGGCAGTGAAGCAATCGATCGTGAACGAGCAGAACCTCGAGAACCTCACAGAGATCCTCAACGTGTTGGCACGGCTCTTCGTGTCCGACGACTGTGAATCGCTGCGATGGAATGCGGTGCACTCGCTCCCCGGCGCGATGTCCGACGAGACGGCCGAGCTGCTGCGAGCGCCGCTCGCCCGCCGTGACTTCGACGTCACCCTCGACGAGTACGGCTCGGGGAAGCTCGCTTTCTACCTTGCGTGACTTGCGGGCGTGACTTGCGGGCGTGACTTGCGGGCGTGACTTGCGGGCTCGCCGGCGTCAGCCTGCCGCGGTCTCCGTGTCGGCGGCGATCGCCACCGCCGCGTGGTCGGCGTCGATCGCAACCAATCCGCTCGCCGGCGCGCGCCCGTCGGTGTGCCTGCGGTCGCCGGTCGCGTCGCCGCTCTCGGCGGGAGTGTTCGCTGCGAAACTCGCGATCAGAGAAGCCACAGCAAAGAGACCGGCCCACACCACGGCGACGGCGACCAGGAAGCGTACGCCGACGGCGACGATGTCGGCGCTGCCATGCATCGCACCCTCGAAGCCCTTCCAATTGATGGCGAGCGCGACGAGCAAGCTGACCCCGAAGACGAGCGGCGGATCCACCCGGATCCGGCGAATCGGTTGGCGATCGCTCATCGCCGCGCGATCCGTTCAGTGAGCAGCTCGGCCCACCGCACCGGTGTCGCGGGCTGGCCGTCGAGTCGACCGATCGGAACGTCGAGCTGCATCGCGGCTGCCGGGCTCACGGTCTCGTCGAGCTGCTCGAGCGCGAGCACGTCGAGACCCCCGAGCCGAGCCGACCACGCCTGCACGTCCTCGAGCTTCCACGCTGCGTTCACGATGCCCCACACCTGCGTCGGCTCCAGGTGGTCGAGCATCGAACGCGCCCAGGTGTCTCCGTTCCTCACGGAGGGGATCGACACGGCGACCAACGTTGGATGCTCGCGGCGCCGCCAGCTCCGGCGTCGTTCGTCGGCCGTCGCCGCGTCCGTGATCTGGAGCCAGCTCGGGATGCCGTCACCGAGACGGCGTTCCGTCGCGAGCACGAGGTTGTCGGGGTCGAGGCCGCGTTCGGCCGCGAGTGAGCGACCGAGCAGCACGGGTGTCGCGCCGAGGCCGACGACAGCGATGACGACGCCCGGGGCATCGGGGAGCACGTCCGGCGCGGGGAGTTGGGCGAGCGCCTCGATGAGCGCGCCGCGCAGTTGGATCCCGGCGACACCACGGGGGATGAAGCGCGGCGGAACCCCCAACCGGGCGAGCACGTTCTCCGGGCGCTCGATCACCTCGACGTCGAGCCCTCGGCGCACGCGCGGCGGGGCGAAGGGCATCGGCGCGCGCGCCGATGTGGCAACCGCGACCGGTGCCGACGACACCGTTGGCGGGTTCGCCGTCAGCGGCTCCACCTCGATGATCGCCGGTTGGTCGAAACTCGATCGGATCATCGCGCTGGGCGTCGTTTCCGCCGCTTCCACATCGCGCGCAATGCGGTCGAGGATCTCGACGAACCGCTCGGTCTCGGTCGAGATCTGCGGCTCGGTGCTGGCCGCCGCGTCGATCTCTGCGCCGGCGAGATCGACCACGCCCGCACCCGTGCTCGTTGGAGCGCCCGCGCGCGCCTGCGCTCGGCGCGCGCGACGGCTCTGTCGCACTCGCTCCGTGCCATTGACGGCCTCTGCCAGCTCGAGCACGCTCCCGGCAGGAGCCGCTGCTGGCTGGTCCTCTACGGGCTCGTCGCGCAGGTCGACGAGGATCGCCGTCTTCGCGGGCTCCGCTCGCTCCACGATGACCTCGTAGTGCTCGCGCGCGAAGAAGCCGCCCAACCCGCCACGCCGAACCCGGTTCGCTGCGACGATGCGGGCCGCGTCGCCGAGATCGCGACGGATCCGCTCGAGGAGCGCCTCGAGGTCGGGACCCTCAAACCGCTGCGGTTGCTTGGCCAAGGTTCACCACCGAGATGGTCTCGAGCTCGACGTGACCGCCGAGCTCCGTGTACGAGAGAACGGGCAGGCGCGGCGCGGCAGCCTTCAACAAGCGCCGTAGGGACGCCCGCAACTGCGCCGCGCAGACGAACACAGGCTCCAGACCGCGCATCTCCGCCGCCTCGGCCTCGTGGGCGACCGTCATGGCGAGATGTTCGGCGAGCGCGGGATCGAGCGCGAGGTAGCTGCCCGCCTCCGATGGCCGCAACGACTCCGCGAGTTGGTGCTCGATGAGTGGTTCGAGTGTGATGATCGGCAACTTGCCGAGCCGAGCGTGCGCCGACGTGATCGCCGCGCCGAGCGAGGAGCGCACCGCCTCGACGAGCGCCTCCGTGTCCTTCGTGACGCGGGCGCGTTCGGCGATCACCTCGAAGATGCGAACGAGATCGCGGATCGCCACCCCCTCGTCGAGCAACGACTGCAAGACACGCTGTACTTCACCGTGGCTCACGTTCGCCGTGTTGAGCTCGTCCACGACGACGGGATCGGTCTGCTTCACGATGTCGACCAGCATCTTCACGTCTTGGCGCGACAACAGCTGACCGGCGTGCCGGCGCGCGATCTCGGCCAGGTGGGTCGTGATGACGGACGCCCGGTCGACGACCGTGGCTCCAGTGACCTCGGCCTGGTGGCGGAACTCGGCCGGTACCCAGGTCGCGGGAAGGCCGAACACCGGCTCGCGCGTCGCCATCCCTGGGAGCGCGCCATGGTCGTCGCCGAGCACAAGGACGTGACCGGGCGGTGCCTCACCGCGGCCGAGCTCGACGCCGTGCAGCTTGATCGCATAGGTGCTCGCGGGCAGGTCGAGGTTGTCGCGGGTGCGGACGAGCGGGATGACGACGCCGAGCTCGAGCGCGAGCTTGCGGCGCAGCGCACGGACGCGCTCGAGCAGATCGCCGCCGTGCGTGGGATCGACGAGATCGATCAGGTCATAGGCGATCTCGAGCTCGAGCGGCTCGACCCGCATGTCGTGCGCGATCCCCTCGGGCGTTTCCTTCGGGGTGTGCTGTTCGGCCGCGGCGGCATCGGCCTCGGCGCCAAGCTCCGCCAGCCGCTGCTCCTCGGTTGGGAGGCGGCTCGCGAGGAACAGGAGCGTGCCACCGATCGCGAGGAAAGGAACCTTCGGCATCCCCGGCACGATCGCGAGCAGGCCGACGGCGGCGCCCGCGAGCTGCATCGTGCGGCGATGGCCGGTGAGCTGTGCGAGCAGATCCGTGCCGAGGTCGGCCTCGGTCGCCGCACGAGTGACGATGAGGCCGCTCGCCATCGAGATGAGCAACGCAGGGATCTGGGCGACGAGGCCGTCCCCGACGGTCAACAGCGAGTAGTGCGTGATCGCTTCCGAGAACGACATGCCGTTCTGGACGATGCCGACGATGAAGCCGCCGAGCAGGTTGATGAGCACGATGACGATCGCGGCGATCGCGTCACCCTTGACGAACTTCGACGCGCCATCCATCGCGCCGTAGAAGTCCGCCTCGTCGGCGATCTCCTTGCGACGTCGCTTTGCCTCGTTCTCGTCGATGATGCCGGCATTGAGGTCGGCGTCGATGGCCATCTGCTTGCCCGGCATCGCGTCGAGCGTGAAGCGCGCGGCGACCTCTGCGACGCGGCCGGCACCGTTCGTGATCACGATGAACTGGATCACGATGAGGATGAGGAAGATCACGAGGCCGACGACGACGGAGCCGCCGACCACGAAGTGGCCGAAGCTCTCGATGACCTTCCCCGCATAGCCGTGCAGCAGCACGAGCCGGGTGACGCTGACGTTGAGCGCGAGGCGGAACAGCGTCGCGATGAGCAGGAAGCTCGGGAAGATCGAGAAGTCGAGAACGCGCGTCGTGAACATGGACGCGAGCAACGCGAGCGTGGCCAGAGCGATGTTCGTGACGAGCAGGAGGTCGAGCAGCGGCGTCGGCAACGGCACGACCATCATCACGACGATGCCGACAATCGCCGCGGGGACCGCGATCTGACCGAATCGGTTGGAGCGCACGCAACCTCGCCGAGCTTGCCCGCGCCGTCCTTGGCGACAGAGGGTGGCACCCGTCCTACGGCGCCGGGCTCTCCATCGGCGTCAGCACGGCCCAGTTGAGGAGCGAACGCCGCGAACCGGGCGTCAATGGACCTCGATTATCGAGGTCGATTGACGCCTCGCTGGTGGGTGGCCCGCGCGGGTGAGCGGCGGCGGCTTCGCCGGTGTTCGCGGCGCGCCTCGCGCAGGTCGATCTCGTCGGGCACGTCGACGAGGAACCCAGCCCGAGGTTCGTGGTAGCCGTCGGCGCGACCCTGCGCGCGGAGGCGATACACGAACGCGAGGAGCTGTGCGACCGCCTCGTAGAAGAGGGCGGGGATGAGCTGACCGACCTCGCAGGCGCCGTACACCGTGCGCGCCAACGCCGGCTCGCGCACGACCGGCACGCCGGTGGCGGCAGCCTCGAGGCGGATCCGCGCCGCGAGCTGATCGGCGCCCTTGGCGACGACCTCCGGCGCTCCCCGCTCCGGGTCGTACTTGAGCGCCACGGCGAAATGCGTCGGGTTGACGACGACCACGTCCGCGGTGCCGACCATCCGGATCATGCGATTGCGCGACATCGCCTGCTGGCGGGTCCGCATCGCCGACTTCACGAGAGGGTTGCCCTCGTACTGCTTCAGCTCCTCCTGTACCTCGTGGCGCGTCATCATCAGCTCTCGGCGGACCCGGCGCCGCTGGACGCCGTAGTCGACGCCCGCGATCACGAGGCTCACCGCGGCGACGTTTCGCATCATCGCCAGCGAGCTGTTGGCGGTCGTCGAGGCGAGGTGCGACAGCGAGCCACCGGCCGAGAGCTGACGCGCCAAGCCCACTCCGGCCGGCAGCGCGACGACCGTCAGGAGCGCGACCTTGGCGACCGACTTGGCGAGTTCCCACCACGCCGCAGGGCTGAACAACCGCTTCATGCCCTTGAGCGCGTTCAACCGCGTGAAGTCCGGCTTGAGGCGCTTCGACGACGGCTTGATGCCGACCTGGACGAGGTTCACGGCAACCCCGATCAGCAGCAGGCCGAGCACGAGCGGCGCGGCGATGAACGCGGCCTGCACCATCGCGTCGCCGAAGAACTTCGACGCGCGTTCCTGAGAAGGCTCGGCGATCACGATCCCCATCGCGTCGAGCAGCCCATGCATCGATCGGGCGCCACGCGTCAGCGTGATCTGCAGGAGCGCGGTTGTCACGAGCATCCCGGCCCACGCGGCGAGGTCGGGGGATCGCGGGATCTGCCCCCGCTCGCGCGCTTCCCGCAATCGCTTCGGCGTCGGCTTCTCGGTCTTCGCCGACTTGTCACCCGCGGCCATCTCCGAGCGCCCCGCTCAGCTGCCAAGCACGCTGCGCAGCGAGTCACGTACGAGGTTCGTGACTGCTGGTCCGAGCAGCGGGAGTGCGATGGCAACGACCACGAGGGTCACGATCACCCGAACGGGGAACGCGAGCGCGAACACGTTCAACGACGGCGCAGCGCGCGACAACAACCCCATCGCCAGCTCTGCGACGAAGAGGCAGGCGATCACGGGCCCGGCGATCTCGAGCGCCGCGAGGAGGAAGTCGTCGGCGTTCGTGGTGAGGACACGGGAGAACACCGCAGGACTCGCCGCCCCGGCAGGGATCGCATCGAAGCTGCCGAAGAAGCCTCGCACCAGCAGGTGATGGCCGCCGCTGACGAAGAGCAGCGTCGTCGCCACCAACGAGTACACCCTGCCGAAGATCGAGTTCGAGGCGTCCGCCGTCGGGTCGTAGACGGCGGCCAGCGAGTAGCCGGCGAAGATGTCGATCAACGCGCCGGCGGTCTGGACGGCCTGGAACAGCAGGAGCATCACCATGCCCATCGCGAAGCCGACGAAGGCCTGGGTGATCAGTGCGCCGACGAACGCTCCCGTCTCGAGCGACAGCTCGCCGCTGTCGGCGAGTTGCGGCGCGGCGGCGAGCGCGAGCGCGGCGGCGAACCCGGCCTTGACCGAGATCGGCACCATGCGCGTGTTGAACGGTGGCGCGACGAACAACCATGCGCTCGCGCGGACGAGCGCAAGCACGAAGCCCGTGACGACGAGCGGATCGAACGGGATCGTCACGCGTGCAACAACCCGGGGATCATGTCGAACAGGTGGTTCACGAACCCGATCATCTGGGCGAGCATCCAGTTGCCGGTGAGCACGATCACGAGCGCGACGCCGATGAGCTTGGGCACGAAGGTCAGCGTCTGCTCCTGGATCTGCGTCGCCGACTGGATCAACCCGATGCCGAGTCCGATGGCGAGCGTCACGATCAGGATCGGGGCGGCGAGCTTGGTCGCCAACAGGATCGACTGCACGGCGATCTCGGTGACGGAGCTGTCGGTCACGGCGGTCTCCCTCTTCGAGGACGAACTCAGTTGAAGCTGGTGAGCAGCGATTTCACGACGAGCGCCCACCCATCGACCATCACGAACAACAAGAGCTTGAATGGCAGCGACACGAGCACTGGCGGCAGCATGAACATGCCCATCGACATGAGCGTGGAGCTCACGACAAGATCGATGATCAAGAAGGGCACGAACACGACGAACCCGATGATGAACGCGGTCTTCAGCTCCGAGAGCACGAACGCAGGGATCAGCGTCGCAAGGCTCACGTCCTCGCGACGAGCAGGCGCGGGCTTGCCGCTCGCCTTGATGAACAGGTTCAGCTCCCCCTTGCGGGTCTGCTTCAGCATGAACTGCTTGAGGGGAGCCTGCGCCTTGTCGTACGCCTCGGAGTAGCTGAGGTCGCCCTTCAGCAACGGTTGCAGCGCGACGTCGTTCATCTCGGTGAGCGTGGGTGCCATCACGAACAAGCTGAGAAAGAGCGACAGCCCGACGACCACCTGGTTGGGTGGGATGGCGTTCACCCCCAACGCGTTCCGTGTGAGCGAGAGCACGATGACGATGCGGGTGAAGCTCGTCAACATCATCAACAGCGCCGGCGCGATCGCCAGCAGCGTCAGCAAGAGGATGATCAGAACGCTCTGGCCGGGCTTACGTTTCTCGCGCTCGGCGTCGGAGTCCGATCCCGAGAAGTCGGGCACGTCGATCGAGATCGTCGCCTTGCCGTCGTCGGTGGCCTCGGTGCCGTCTGCTTCGCTGACCCCGTCACCGCTGTCGTCCGCTGGAGTCGGCGCCTGCACGTCGGGAGTCGGAGGAGCGACCTGCGCATGCGCGCGCGGCGGCGCCAACACCGCCCAGATCAACCCGGCAGCGAGCACGATCGCGGCGCGCGCGACCCATCGCCGCCAGTTGGAGTCCTCGGGCAGTGCGTGTTCCCGAACCAGCTCACTCGGAGCCGACACGTTGTCCCCCGACGCGGTTTGTCCGCGGGGCCGGTGGTGCCTCAGTCGCGGCGGACGGTCTTCTCCCGGAGCGTCTCGAGCACCGTCTTCCATGCCGAACCGGGCTGCGCGCTGACGCCCGCTGCCACCGGAAGCTCCGTCCACTGGGCTTCCTTGAGATCACTGGCGGCCGGGTCTGCCTCCGCGAGCATCGTCACGTGCTGATCGGTCACGCCGACCACGAGCGTCCGGCCGCCGGCGCGGATGACCGCGACCGATGCGTTGCGGTTCAGCACCCGCCGGCCGAGCAGCTCGACCTGGTGCGCCGCGCCTGCGCGACGACCGGCCGTGAGATCGATGCCGCGCTTGCGCAGGACGCGCGCGAACAGCATCATCAAACCGATCACCACGACGAGCGCGAGCACCAAGCGCGCGAACAGCTCGAACACGGACGCGTCGGCCACTAGCGCGCTCCGGCCTCGACCCCGGCCACGATCTCCGAGACGCGAATGCCGAACTCTTCGTCGATCACGACGACCTCTCCGCGCGCGATCAGCGTCCCGTTCACGAGCACGTCGACCGGGCTTCCCGCTGCACGGTCGAGCTCGATCACCGCTCCGGGCGTCAGCGACAGGAGATCCCGCACGGTCATTCGCCTGCGACCCAGCTCTGCGGTGACGCCCATCTCGACGTCGTGCAGCAGCGAGAGCGGCCGCGCGTCGACGAGCGAGATCGCCGAGGTATCGGGGAGCGCGCCGAACTCGTGGCGAGGGATCGGCGCAGCCGCCCGCGCAGCGGCCGGCTCGACCGGCTCGCCTGGTGCCGCAGTCGCCGCGTCGACCGAGCCGACGTGGATCACGAGCGCGGCAACCCGTTCCGCGCCATCGAGGAGCGGGTAGACGAGGTAGGAGCCGTCGTTCGGAAGACCCGCCTGGTAATCGGCGAACACGAGCTCGCGCGGGTCGCCGGCGACAAGGCCCGCGCTCACGACGGCGATCTCGGCGACGACCGAAGCGAACGCCGGGGCGAGCGCCGTGAGCATCTCCTCGTCGGGCGCGCCGGCCTCGAGCACTTGGGCGAGCGCCTCGCTGGCCGCGATCGCGACGTGGCCGGACAGCCCCGCGGTCAGACCGGCGACGGCGACGCGCGGGTTGGCGGGAAGCGATGTCGCATCGGGCCGAAGTGTCTTGGGCATACCGACGGTCAGGATGGTGTCGGGGCCGATCGCGCGTTCCAGCGCGGCAGCGACGGCCATCGCGACCTGGTTGCTGCTCAGCTGTTCGAAGACGGTCATCGTGCTGCGCTCCTCTGGGGCTTCATCTCGCTGTCGGTGTTGGCGACGATCAGGCACGCGAGACGCTTGCCGCGCCGCCCTGTGACGGCTTGGTAGCAGGGGACACCGTCGACCGAGATGGTCACGGGCTTGTCGATGTGGTGCTCGAGCGGAACGACGTCGCCGACGCGCAGCGCGACGATGTCCGCCGAACCCAGCGCAACCGAGTCGAAGCTGACCGAGAGCTCGACGCTCACCCTGTTCACGGCGTTCTCGAGCGTCCGTGTCCAGACCTCCGGATCGCGCCCCGACCGGTCGGCGAACAGTTGTTGGCTCGCAAGGCTTTCGAGCACCGGCTGCATCGTGTCGTATGGAATGCAGAGACTCGCCGCGCCGCGTTTCTCACCGATCCGCGTCTCGAAGTTCGCGACGATCGCCATATCGCTCGGCGCCGCCACCTGTGCGAACTGCGGGTTGAACTCCTGCTGGACGATCTCGGCTTCCACACGAACGAGCGTCTCGTACGCGTACTCGAGCTCGCGAAGTGCGCGTTCCATCAACGACCGCATGATGTTGGACTCGATCTCGGTGAGCGGCCGCTTCGGGCTCAGCGCGTCACCGCCGCCACCCAGGAGCCGGTCGATCGAGGCGAACGCGATCGGCAGCGGCAGCTGCAGGACCGCCGCGCCCGGAAGGGGGTTGAGCGAGATGATCGTGAGATACGAAGGGTTCGGCAACGATCGGACGTACTCGTCGTAGGTGCGCTGCTCGACCGAGGTCAACGAGACGTGCGCGACCGCGCGGAGCGTGGTCGCGAACACGGTGGAAAGTTGGCGCGCGAACGTCTCGTGCACGATCTGGAAGGCACGGATGTGATCGCGGCTGAACTTGTTCGGACGGCGGAAGTCGAACGGCAACGCGTGGCCCTTGCCGCGCGCCTTCCCCCCAGCGAGTGCTGCCACACCGCCTGATCGGCGTCCGCATGCCGAAGTTGAGGCTCGCGACGCGCTCGCGGAGGGCGTTACTGCATCACGAACTCGGTGAAATACACCGTGGTGACCTCGCCCTTGTACGCGAGGCACACGTCGAGTCCGAGGTCCCGCTTCAGCTGGGCCCTGGCCTCCGACGGCAGCAGGTCCTTCATCCGTTTGGCGGAGACCCGCTCCAGCGCCATGTCGAGCGCGCGCGCTCCGAGGCCTTCCTTGTCGGCGGCCTCTGCCGTGACGCCCCCCTTGAGCTGGAGGGCCAACCCGAGCTTCAGGTAGTGCTCGTCGGCGAGGTTCACGGTCACCGACTCCATCTCGAGGATCGACGGGAGGCCTTCGGACCCGCCTTCATCGCCGTTCGGTGTCGCGCTGTCGCCGTCGGTCTCGACGCCGTTCGCCTCCGCGCACTGCTCGTACAGCGCCGCCTCGGCCTCCTTCTTCTCCGCTGCGACCGCCGCCGCGCTCTTCTCGGTCTTGCCGCCGAAGAACGTCTTGCCCGCGACCAGGCCCGCGAGGAGCAGCACGACCGGGATGATGGCCTTCATCTTTGACCTCTTGGCCGTGGCCTCGTCCTTGTCGCCTTTGTTCTTGGCCATCTCAGCTCTCCGGATCCGTCGGCACGACGCGCAGGACCGGTGCGCCGGACAAGGCCTGTTGCTCGAGGGAATGCGAGAGCGCGATGACGCTTGCCTTCGCCTCGCGGATGCGGAGGATGATCTCCTCGACGGACTCGCTCACCACGTACTTGGCGCCGTCCACGAGCGTGATCACGGTGTCCGGCGTCGGTTCGACGCGTTCGACGAGGTCGGGGTTCAGCGCGAAGACCCCCCCGTTCAAACGTGTGACCGTGATCATCGATCCGTCCCTGGATTCGCGGGCGGCCGCCCGTCCCTGCCTGACCGCCTCCCGACGTTGCTATCGGCATGGCTTCACGAGCGGTGTAGGGAAACGATCCGGGCGGGTGGTACGCGAACGGCGGCGGCGGCCACGGTGCGTGGCCGCCGCCGAAGACGTCCGTGATGATGACGACTAACGCTTCAGGTTGACGAGATCCTGGAGGATCTCGTCGCTCGCGGTGATGATCCGGGAGTTGGCCTGGAAACCGCGCTGCGCCACGATCAGGTTCGTGAACTCGGCCGCGAGATCGACGTTGCTCATCTCGACGGTCCCCCCGCTCATCGTGCCCCGCCCACCGGTGCCGGCGGTCCCGATGAGCGGCTCGCCGGAGTTGACCGTGCTGCGGTAGAGCGACCCGCCCGCCTTCTCGAGACCGCTCGGGTTCCCGAACGCGGCGAGCGCGAGCTGTCCCAGTTGCTGGTTCGTGCCGTTCGAGAAGACGCCGGAGAACAGACCTTCCTGCGACACCGAGAACGTCACCAGCGTGCCCATCGCGGAGCCGTTCTGGTTCCGCGCCGCCATGCTGTCGTTGCCTGCCGCTCCGGTCAGACGGTCGGCCGCGGTCGCCGTCCCGAAATCGAGCGTGACCCCGGCTGCGTCCCAGTCGCCGGGTGGCGAGGCGCCGCCGACGAGGATCGTGTCGAGGTCGGCCTGGGGGATGTTCAGCGATCGGCTCGCCGGCACGGAGATCTCGCTGGTCGCCTGGTCGAACTGCAGCGTGAACGGCCCGCTGATCTGGTTGCCATCCGGGTCGTACGCATCAACCTGCCAGTCGACCGTCGTCGCGCCGTTCGCGACCTTCGTGTACTGCACGCGGAGCGGTACCGCTGTGCCGAGCGTGTTGTACACGTTGATCGACGCGTTCATGATCGTGCCGGTCGGCGAGTCGGCCGGGAGGTTCCCGCCGATCCCGACCGTTGTGGTGGTGACGGGTGGAACGGTCTGGCCGACCGGGATGCGGATCGCGGTGATCGACTGGTTCGTGTCGACGACGCCGTTCACCCCGTTCCAGCCCTGCAGCACGGAGCCTTCGGGGCTCACGAGCTGCCCGAACGCGTCCAGCGAGAACGAGCCGGCACGCGTGTACGCACGTGTTCCACCTGCGTCGACGATGAACGTGCCGTCGCCCTGGATCGCGAAGTCCGTGGGGCGGCCGGTGAGCTGTGATGCTCCCTGCGAGAAGTTCATCGTGATCGCGGCGAGACGGACACCGAGTCCCACCTGCGCGGGGTTCGTGCCACCTTGCAACGCCGATGCGGGCGCGCCCGCTCCACGCAGGTTCTGGCTCAGCAAGTCGGAGAAGATCGCGTTCGAGCTCTTGAACCCGATCGTGTTGACGTTGGCGATGTTGTTCCCCACCACGTCCATCATCAGCTGGTGAGAACGGAGGCCGGACACGCCGGCGAACATTGAGCGGAGCATGTTCTTGCCCTTTCCTGATCTGCGACCGGATGATCGCTCGTTCCGAAGTGTTCCGAAGTGTTCCGAAGCGTTCCGAGACGGCGCCGCGCTAGGTCGCGGCCACGTGCACCTCCATCACGTTGCTGAGCGGGAGCTCTCGATCCCCGATCATGAGGAGCGGGCCATCGATCGTGAAGCGCACTCCCGTCACGAGGCCCGTGATGGAGGTGCCGTCTGACCCGTTGTGCTCGCGCGCCGCGAACGACGATGGCCCGTCGCCGACCCGCAGCCGCGCGGGGTCGGCCGTTCCTCCGAGCTTGATCGTCAGCCCCGACGGGTCCCACCTGCCGCGTGCGCTCGGAATCTCGTTGAGCTGCGCGGCGCTGATCACAGGGTCGGGCGAGGTGCGCTGACCCTGCGCGTCGAAGGTCAACGTCGACGGGCCTGAGATCTGCGTGGTGCTCACATACGTGCGCAGCTCCCAGCTGGAGTCACCTGCCGGACCGTCTGCGAGCTTGGTGAGCTGCACGCGGAGCGGCACCTTGGTGCCGTCGTTGGCGAGCACCTGAATCGTGCTCTCGACCTTTGTTCCGATCGCGGCGTCCTTGGGCAGGTTGCCTCCGGCGGTGAGGCTGGTCGTCACCGTCGGGGTCCCCTGCTGCGCGACTGGAAGCGCGATCTGGACGCGACGCCCGACCATCGCGCTCGCCTCGAGCACCTCGCTCGCGGCCGACTGCTGGGTCATGAGCTTCTCGATCTTCTGCAGCGTCTCGAGTTGCGTGAACTGCGCGGTCTGGGTCAAGAACTGTGTCCCGTCGGCCGGTGCCATCGGGTTCTGGTACTTGAGCTGTGCCACGAGCAACTTCAGGAACGTGTCCTGGTCGAACTGGTTCGTCGGTGGCGGGGTCGTCGTGCCGGTCGTGATGGCTGAGACGGGGCTCGACGCGATGGGTTCGATGAAGGTCATGACCGCTCCTAGACGCGAACGTCGAGTCGATTGCCGCCGGTGCCGCGATCGCCGCGGATCGGCACGGCGCCGGGTGTGCCGGGCTCGGGGTGCGGATTCGCGGTGTCGCTCGCAGCGGTTCGTTCATCTGGTTGGTGGGTGGCTTGTTGACGGGCGAGCCATCCTTTGCTGCCGGTGTCGACGTCGAGCGTCCCGGCGCTGACGCCGTTGTCCGTCAGCTGGTCGCGTAGCTGACCGAGCGCGTCTCGTAATGCTTGCGCGGCCGCCGGTTGCTCTGCGCGCAGATGCGCGTGCAGCACCCCGTCGCGCATTTCGACCCGTACCTCCACGCGCCCGAGCTCGGGTGGCTTCAACTCGAGCCGCAGCTCGTAGCTGCCGTCAGGGCGAGCGCGCAACGGCGTGAGAACGGTGATGACCTGATCCGGCAGCGACGGGCTCGTTGGCGGCGCGGCGGAGGCCGCTGCACCGCGGGCTGGTGCAGTGATCGGCTCGACGCGCGGGTCGTGGGCGGCGCTCGCCGCCGCGGCGCCGGCGGGCGTCGCCACCGGCGCAGGCTTGTCTCCGGTGTTCGTCTCCAGAACGGGTGCGCCGCCCATGCGCGCGGCGCCGCCATCAGGGGCGGGCGTGGGCCCCGCCGAGCTCGGCACCGACGCGCCCCGAACCGGCGACGGCCGTTCGGCACGAGCGATGTCGACCGCCGCCGCGTCCGCACGCGCCTCGACGCCGGCCGCGCCGGTGGCGCCGGCGCGGTTGCGACCTGTTGCGGCGCGCGCTCCTGCGTTGATCGCCGAGTCCGAAATCGGAGTCTGGAGTTCGGGCGCGGTCGCGCGCGCGCCGGCTTGCGCCTTCGGGCCCACGTCGGTCGCGGTCGCTCCGACGACCGGCTCGGCTGCCACCTCCGCGAGGCTCGCCACGCCGGCGTTCGCCCCGCCCATCGCGCTGGCGTTCCCGGAGATCCCGCGGGCTGCACTGGGCGTTGGATCGGCGGCGGCCTCGCCCACGCTCATCGGTGCGTTCGCATCCTCCGCCGCTGCGCCGCCTGCGCTCGCGTCCGCGACGAAGTCGAACATCGCGACGACCGCCACCGCGACACCGCCCGCGACAGCGCCCGCGGTGCTGGCGGTTGGTTCGACGTTCGAGTCCGTCGTTGCCTGCGTCGATGCCGCGTGCGCGGGTTCCGACTCGGTGGGCGCGTCTGGCGCGCTCGGCGAGTCGGTGTCGCGCGGTGTGGCGCCGGTAGGCGTGTCGCGGTGCACCCGCCGCTCGGTCCTCGGCCGCCCGGCCTGCCGGCCAACGCGTTCCAGCACGCTCGCGAACCGGTCGTCACCGTCGTGGGCCGGCGTTGCGGCCGGCGGCGCCTCCGCGAGGCTCGGTGGCGCGATCGGCGGGATCGTCGTTGTCATGCGGTTCCTTCGTGGCGTTGGGGCAGCCGTGCACGGCGATGCCGCGCCCGCGCGACCACGAGGTCGTCGACCTGGCGGTCCTCGTCGCGGCGGGCATCGATGAGCCATTCGTCGTGGGCGCGTGTGCGGAGACGTTCGAGCACCTGTGTCCTGCGGCGCGCCTCTGTCCACTCACCGCGGCGCTCGGCGGCGCGCGCCTCTGCGTCCACGCGTTCCCGATGCGCGTACCCGACTGCGCCGGCCGCAGCGTCGAGCGAGAACCAGATCCGCTCCAGCGTGTCACTCTCGTGAACGCCGTGCGGGCGAGGCAGGTCGTCGTAGCGCTCCCGGCGAGCGTTCACACGCGCGGCGGCGATCTGCACGTCGCGGTTGGCGAGCGAGAGCTGCGCCCGCGCCCCGTCCTCCTGGACGCGGCGGACGCGCAGCACGGATTCGAGTCGGAAGGCGAACTTTCTCATCCGCTTGCTCCGACCAGTTGCGCGAGCCGTGCCCAGGCGTCCGTTGCGGGGGTCAACTCGTGCAGATCCTGGCGGAGGAAGCCGTCCATGGGTTCCTTGAGGGCGATGGCGCGATCGACGAGGGGGTTCGTCCCCGCGACGTACGCGCCGATCTCGATGAGGTCCTTGGCGTCGCGGTACTCGGCGAGGAGTTGCCGGCACAGGCTCGCGTGCGCCCGTTGATCGGGTGTCGTGATCGAGCCCGTGAGCCGGCTGATCGACTCGAGCACATCGATGCTCGGGTAGTGGCCAGCCGTCGCGAGCCGCCGCGAGAGCACGATGTGCCCATCGAGGATCGAGCGGGCGGCATCCCCGATGGGATCCATGAGATCGTCGCCCTCGATGAGAACGCTGTAGAGACCCGTGATGCTGCCGCGCTCGCCCGCGCCCGCCCGTTCCAGCAGCTTCGGCAGCAGGGAGAACACGCTCGGGGGGTAGCCGCGGGTGGCCGGCGGTTCGCCGGCCGAGAGGCCGACCTCGCGTTGTGCCATCGCGAAGCGCGTCAGGCTGTCCATGAGCAGCAACACGTCGTCGCCGCGGTCCCGGAACCACTCCGCGATGCGCGTTGCCGTGAACGCGGCACGCAGCCGGACGAGAGCGGGTTCGTTGCTGGTCGACACCACGACGACCGATCTCGCCAACCCGGAGGGCCCGAGGTCGGAGTCGATGAAGTCGCGCACCTCTCGGCCGCGCTCGCCGATCAGCGCCAGCACTGTGACGGGAGCGTCAGTGCCGCGGGCGAACATCGAGAGCATCGACGACTTCCCGACCCCGGACCCGGCGAAGATGCCAATGCGCTGTCCACGCCCAACCGGGACGAGCGTGTCGACGGCCCGAACACCGAGGGGAAGTTGCGCGTCGATACGGGCGCGGCGCAGGGGATGGGGCGCGCTTGCGTCGACACCGACCCGTGCGCACCCTGTGAGCGACGGCCCGCCGTCGATCGGCCGTCCGAGCCCGTCGAGCACCCTGCCGAGCAGCTGCTCTCCCACGGGCACGGTCGCCGCGCTCGCGCTGGGGCTGACGATCACCCCAGCCTCGATCCCGCTGAGATCGCCCAGCGGCATGCAGACGAGGCCGCCGTCCCGCAGTGCGACCACCTCCGCGACGAGCGACTCACCGCGCACGGTCGGAAGCTCGACCGCGCTGCCGATCGGTGCGGTGAGACCCTCGACCTCGAGGTTGAGACCGACGACGCGCGTCACGCGGCCCGAAGCGCGCGGCCGGGCCGCGTCGAGCACGAGGTCGAGCGTCGTGCTCATCCCAACACCTCGCGGATGCGTGCGAGCGCGGGGCCGATCCGAGCGTCGATCCGAGCCGCGCTCACGTCGACGATCGCGTCCCCAGGTTCGAGCGAGGTGTCCGCCGTCACCGTCAGGGATCGACCAGCCACGATCGACTCCGGGTTTCCGAGCATCGTGACATCGTCGGGGTGCAGGCGCGCGACGACCGGGCCGACCGGGGGCGCGAACTGGAGGGCGCGACGAAGAGCGTCGCGCCCTCGGTCGTCGATCACGCGCAGCTCGCGTCCGAGCAACGCCTGCGCGATCTCGAACGCGATCGCGACGACGTCCTTCTCGACCGTTGCGATGACCGCCGCGTGTTCAGAGGCGATCTCATCGGCGGCGGCCGCGAGCCGATCCAGAACGACTGCGAACTGCTGGGCGCGGTCGCGTTCACGCGATTCGATCGCGCTCGCCGAGTCCTCGAGCCCCGCGGTGAACCCCGCGTCGTATCCCGCGCGATAGCCGTCGTCCATCGCAGAATCGACGAGTGCTCGGTCGACGACCAGGTCGCGCGCGGCAGGAGACCGCACGGTGGCGAGGTCGGCGGCCGTCGCTCCCAGATCGCGCCGGACTCGCACGCGGGGGCCGAGGTCAGACGACCAGCTCATCGTTCCCTCGCGACATGACGATCTGGCCGGCTTCCTCGAGCGTGCGGATCACGCGAACGACCGAAGCCTGCGACTCCTCGACGGTCTTGAGCTTGACCGGGCCGAGCAGCTCGATCTCCTCCGACAGGTTCGCGGCGGCGCGCTCGGACAGGTTCTTCATGATCTTGTCCCGCACCTTCTGGTCCACGCCCTTCAGCGCGACCGCGAGCTCCTTGGCGTCGACGCTGCGCAACACGAGCTGCACCGATCGGTCGTCGAGCGTGACAATGTCCTCGAAGACGAACATCCGGCTCCGCACGTCGTCGGCGATCTGCGGGTCGTTGTGTTCGAGGCCCTCGAGGATCAGCCGCTCCGTGGTTCGATCCGAGTTGTTCAGGATGTCGACCAAGCTCTGGATGCCGCCAGCGGTCGAGAAGTCCGACTGTTGGATCACGGTCGACAGCTTCCGCTCGAGGATCGCCTCGACGTGCTCGATCACCTCCGGCGAGGTGCGGTCCATCTTGGCGATTCGCTCGGCGACATCGCGCTGGAGATCCTCGGCGAGCGCGCTGAGCACCATCGCACCCGCCGCCGGGTTCATGTGCGCGAGCACGAGGGCAATCGTCTGCGGGTGCTCGTCCTGGAGATACGAGAGCACCTGCCGCGCGTCGGCACGCCGCAAGAACTCGAACGGCGCTGCGACCAAGGTCACCCCGAGGTTCTCGAGGATCTCTTCCGCCTTGTCGGAACCGACGCTCGCCTCGAGCAGGTCGCGCGCGGTGTCGTAACCGCCTTGGGCGATATGAGAGCGCGCGAGATAGGTGTCTCGAAACTCGGTCAACACCTCGTCGATCTCGCCGGGCTCGAGGTGTTGTAACCGCGCGACCTCGGCCATGATCTCGGAGATCTCTTGCTCGCGCAGCCGCCGCAGGAGTTGCGCGGCGCGGTCCTTGCCGACCTGCATGACGAGCACCGCCGCCTTCTGCACCCCGGTGAACCCGCGTTCGCGCGCCGTCATAGTGGGTTATGCCCGCCGATCCGCGAGCCACGACCGGAGGGTCTGGGCGACCTCGTCCGGTTGGCGGTCGATGAGCTCGGTGATCTCCTGTTCGACCGGGTTGCGTTGTGGTTCCAGTTGCCGGGCCGGCTCGGGCAACGCCCCGATCGCGTCGTTGATGCCGGTCAGCTCGCCGAGCGAGGTGCCGTACCCCGCGGCCTCGAGTTGCGCCAGGTCGAGCGGCACACGGAGCGGGCCGATTGCCAGCTGCGCCCGCTTGACCGCGCGCCAGGCGAGGAACAGCACGAGGCCGATGATCAACAGCGTCAGGGCATACCGCACGATGCCGGTGATCTGGTCCTTGGTCGCTCCGCTCTTCGCGCCCGAGATCTGCGCCGCAACGGCGTCTTGCACTGCCTGGTCGAACGGCACTGCCTGCACCGTCAGCGTGTCACCATCGCCGCTGTCGATGTCCGCGGCGCTGCTGATGAGCTCGGTGAGCGCGCCGACCCCGCCGGTGACCTTCTCCTCGTCGACCATCACTGCGACCGACAACGACTGGACCGTGCCGCCCGGGTTGTTGACGACCCGATCGACGACGCGAGCGAAGTTCTCGGCGCGGCTCGCCGTCTCGTCGAAGACGATCTGATCGTCTGTACCGCCGGTCGGCGTGCCCTCTGGGCCGAGGATGCCCGTCGTGCTGTTTCCCGGCCCGGTGTAACGCGTCGTCTTCTCGTCCGACACGCTTGGAATCGGGTTGCCGGCGGCGTCGGTCACGGGAGTGTTGTCGACGCTCTTCTCGACCGAGGTGCTGAAGTCCATCGTCGCCGTGACCGCGACCGTGGCATGGCCGGGCCCGAGCGACTTGGCGAGCATCGCCTCGATCTTGGTGGCCATCGCGGTCTCATACGCTGCGGTCTTCGCGAGGTTCTGCGACGAGGTGAGCTCGTCGTCGTCACCCGGTGCGGCGAGCACGTTGCCCTCGGTGTCGGTCACCGTGACGGCATCGGGAGACAGGTCGGCGACACTGCTCGAGACGAGGTGCACGATCGCCTGCGTCCGCTCGGCCGACATGCTGGCGTTGCCGACGTCGAGCAGCACCGCGGCCTTGGCGGTCGGCTCCTCCGCTCCGACGAACGGGTCGTCGGTCGGCAACGTGATGTTCACGGTAGCGGCGCGCACCGCGTCCATGGCCATGATGGTGTTGGCGAGCTCGGTCTGCACCGCTCGCTGGTAGTCGACGCGCTGGCTGAACTCGCTCTGCGTGATGCTGTTGCCTTCGTCGAGCAGCGCGTAGCCGTCGCCGCTGCTCGGCAGCCCCTTGCCCGAGAGATCGAGACGCGCCTGGTACACCTCGTTCTTGGGCACCATGATCGTGCTGCCGCCGTTGGTCAGCTTGTAGCTGACGCCCTGGCTCTGCAGCTCACTCGTGATGTCCGCTGCGTCGCGGCTGTCGAGATCGGAGTACAACGGGGCGTAGTCGGTGGTCGCGGCCCACTTCGTGAACGTGATGATCCCGAGCCCCAGGCCCGCCACCGCGAGCACGCTCAAGACCTTCTGGCCCGGCGTGAACCCGCTCGCGAACCGCTGCCCGCCGCGCTTCAACCGTTCGACATCGATCAAGGGCATGCTGGCCCCGCTCGCAGTCCGCTCGCGCCCGGATGGCTGCTCATCAGACCTGCATCCTCATGATCTCGTTGAACGCCTCGACGGCGCGGTTCCGGACCGCCACGGTGAACTCCGTCGCGAGGCTTGCTTCCGCTGCGGCGATCATGTAGTCGTGCACGTCATTGAGATCACCGGTGCTTGCCTTCACCGCGAGCGAGTCCGCGTGCTTCTGCGTCGCTTGCAACCCTTCGAGCGCGTCGACGATGACGGAACCGAAGTCATCTCCGCCGCTCTTTGCTCCGCCGGTGTTGAGCGCCGACTCAACGCCGTTGACGGCGCCCGTCTGCTGCAACGCGGCGCTGTTGAGAGCCGCACCGATACTGCCGATCGCATTGATGGCCACGACGTCTCCTCAGCTCAGCGCGGCTGGATGTTGAGGGCTTGGAGGTAGGCGTCGCGCGCGCGGTCGATCACCGTGAGGTTCATCTGGTAGCTGCGCTGCGCGATGATCAACTGCGTCATCTGATCGCCGAGGTCGATGTCCGGGTACCGCACGATTCCCTGCTCGTTCGCGTAGGGATGGTCCGGTTGGTAGCGGAGCCGGCCCTGCTCGTCACCGAACTCGACGCCGGCGACCCGAGTACCGCCACCAATGCCGATCGCCTCGTTGTTGTCGGTACGGATCGCCTCGGCGACGACATAGCGAGCCTGGAACGCGGGCTCGTCGAACGCGTTGATCGTGTTGACGTTCGCGAGGTTGTCCGCGATCGCGTCCATCCAGACTCGGTTGACGTACAACGCCGAACCCGATGTCTGGAGAACGGGGAAGAGGCTCATCGTTCGGCTCCGTCCTACGAGTCGCGCCGCAGCGAGGTCTTGAGGAGGTGGAACTTCGCGTTCATCGCCTCCGTCATCATCTGGAAGCGCAGCCCGGTGTCGATGAGCGACACCGATTCCTCGTCGAGGTTGACGTTGTTGCCGTTCATGCCGGTGGGCGCGAGCGACGTCGACGTGTTGACGGAGAGATCGGAGAGGTCTGCCTGCTCGAGCGCATCGCGCAGGCTCGACTCGAAGTCGACCCGGCCGGCGAGGTAGCCCGGAACCTCGGCGTTGGCGATGTTCTCCGCCGTGATGCGTTGGCGCGCCGCGAGGCCGTCGAGCGACGCTTGGATCGCTCGCATCGTGAGGTCGAGCACGGGGCCCTCCGCCGGCTCCCCGTCCTTCCCTGGATCCCTTCGCCGCGCGCTCCGTGCCCGGCGATCTGTGTGCCGCCCTTGATCGGCCCCTCACCGCAGGAGTTGAGCCCCGTGGTTGCGGGGTTCGGGTGGCCGACCACGCTCCGCGCGCAGACGCCGCAATAGGCGGAACCACCTGCCTCACAAAGCGGGCGATTCCCGCCGATATCTCGCGTCCTGAGTGTGGCCGATTCCTGGAGCCGAACCCGGGCGCGCCGATGAGGGAGGGAACCACGAGGGGGGACCGGTGGCGACTGACATCAACCTTGCGCTCGTGCCGACGGGGTCCGACGACTTCGACGAGGCACGATCGCTGCTCGGGGCCCAGCGTGAGGACGAGGCCCTCGATCGTTTCGAGCTCGCGATCACCTCGGCCCCGACGGACGAGGTGCGAGTCAGCGCTGCGGCCCATGTCGCCGCGCTGCTGCTCGGTTTCGGGCGGCCGTGGGAGGTCGAGACGTTCACCTCGCTGGTCCGCGCGCACGATCCCGCGCTCGCCGATTACCTCGATGCGGCAGCGTGTCTCCAGCTCGACGATCCGTTCGGCGCGCTCGATCGCATCGGCGACGACGGCGATCCTGCAATCCCGCTCGACACCTGGTTCCCGTGTCCGGCAGCCGGGATCCGTGCCGTGCGCGCCCGTGCACTGGCCGCCGCCGGACGGCTGGACGCCGCGATCCACGAGCTCGACATCGCGATCGGCGAGACGCCCGACGCTCCCGCCATCTGGGAGACGATCGCTGCGATCGCCGCCGATCCTGCACTCGACCTCGATCCGGCGCCGTACGTGGCGCGCCTGCCACAAGAGTCGATCGTGCGGACCTTCGGCTGGCTGCACGGCGCGCCGCGCGCCGGCGTCGACGCGATCGCAGAAGCGTGCTGGCTGCGCTTCGGGCCGCAGACATCGCTCGTCGCTGTCGTCGCACTGCTTGCGCCCCACCTCGACAACGCGCGGGCGCTCGACTGGACCGTACGGCTCGCGCAGGCAGGAGCGACGAGCAACCCCGTGCTCGATCGCGCCGAGTCCGCCGGCCTGCCCCTCTCCGAACGGCTACGCGCCGCCGCGGCGGGCGCGATCATCGACGAACCGCGAGGTCGTGCCGCGCTCGAGCAGGTTGCTGCCGCCCTTCCCGACGAGGACATCGAGACGCTGGCGCTCGAGGTGCTGACGATCGCGCCCGAGGTCGCCGACAGCTATGTGGTCGCGGTCGCGACGACGACGCCGCGCTGCCTGGCGCTCGCCACGGTGCTGAGTGACCACGGCCACGCCGAGCCCGCCCTCGCCCTGCTCGTCCACGGCCTCACGCTCGCCGGCGCCGACGACCTCTCGCCGGAGGGGTTCGACGCGCTGGTACCAGCTCCGGCCCGCGCCGCGCTCGCAGCGGCCGCAGCAGCAGCCGGCGACGACGAGATCGTCGCGATCTTGCGGTCGGTCGCCACCGGCTCGCCGAGGTGACCGCGTGAGTGCCATGAGCGGTCACATCCAGATCGGGCGCCACACCGTCGGTGACGGCGCGCCGTGCTATGTGATTGCCGAAGCCGGCGCGAATCACAATCGCGATCTCGACACCGCCCTGCGCCTCATCGACGTCGCGCGCGAGGCCGGCGCGGACGCCGTCAAGTTCCAGACCTATTCCGGCCGCACGCTCTACTCGACCAAGACACCGCGCTTCGACTACCTGGGTGACCTCGGCGCCAAGCCCGCACACGAGCTCCTCGACGACATCGCGTTGCCCCGCGACTGGCAGCCCGTGCTCGCCGAGCACTGCGCGGAACGCGGGATCGAGTTTCTCTCGACACCGTTCGATCGCCGCGCCGTCGACGAGCTCGACGCGCTCGACGTCGCCGCGTTCAAGATCGCCAGCTTCGAGCTCGTCGACCTGCCCTTCCTGCGGTACATCGGAGCCACGGCGAGACCGGTCGTGCTCTCGACGGGGATGGCGTCGCTCGGTGAGATCGACGAGGCCGTCGCCGCGCTCCGCGCGGCCGGCTGCCCGCAGCTCGCGCTCTTGCAGTGCGCTTCGCTCTATCCTGCGCCACCGTCGATCATGAACCTCCGCACGATCGTGTCGTTGCGCGCCGCGTTCGGGGTGCCGGTCGGCCTGTCGGACCACACGACTGGTGTGCACGTGGCCTCCGCCGCAGTCGCGCTGGGAGCCGCGATCATCGAGAAGCACTTCACGTTGGACCGGTCGATGACAGGCCCTGATCACCCGTTCGCGATCGAACCGGCCGAGCTGAAAGAGCTCATCGCGCATGTACGTGACATCGAGGTCGCCCTCGGCGACGGCGTGAAGCGCGGTCCGTCGGCCGAGGAAGCGGCCGAGATGTACGGCAAGGCGCGCCGGTCGATCGTCGCTGCAATGGCGATCCCTGCGGGCACGGAGATCACGAGCGAGATGCTCACCGTGAAGCGACCGGGCTTCGGTATCGCGCCACGCTTCCTGGAAGCGGTCGTCGGGCGCGTCGCGCGCGTCGACATCGAAGACGACGAGATCCTGACCTGGGAGATGGTGTGACGATCGTCGCGACCTTCGACGAGGGCCCCGGAGCCGGGCTCGGCCACCGGCGACGGTGCGAGTTCATTGCCACCGCGCTGCGCGCTCGCGACTTCCAGGTGACGCTCGTGCCGATCGGCACCACCATTGACGCGCGAGTCGTGCTGGTCGATTCTTACCGCGAGCGCGCCGATGATCGCAGGCGGTTCCGAAGCCGCGCGGTCGTCGCGCTCGACGACCTCGCACGTGATCTCGATGTCGCGCTCGTCGTCGACCCCGCCCCGGGCGCGTCGAGCGCCCCGCACCGCCGCGCGGGGCGCGTGCTCGCCGGCAGCCGCTTCGCGTTGGTCGATCCTGCGCTCGGCGCCGAGCACGTTCGCTCCGTCGAGCAGGAGCCATCGAGGCTGTTGGTCGCCACAGGCGCCGCCGACGGCGAGGGCACGGGCGCAGCGATCGCCACCGCGATCGCAGCTCGATACCCGGCACTGCGAGTCCGTCTGGTCGTCGGTCCGTGGGGTGCCCCTGGCGCCGCAGGAACCGACCTTGTCGGCGTCGAGCTCGTCGAGCGCCCCGATGGGCTCGCGACGGAGCTGGCCGCAGCCGACATCGTCGTGACCGCCGGAGGTGTCACGCTGCTCGAAGCGCTGTGCCTCGGCCGGCCGACCGTCGCGATCGCGACGGCCGCCAACCAACGGTCCAACGTCGAGGGCGCGGCGGCGGCGGGAGCCGTGCTCGTCGCCGACCCCTGCCACGCGGCCTCGACCGCAGCCCGAATCATCCACAGCGCGGCGTTGCGTACCGAGCTCTCCAGCGCCGCGGTCGCGCTCGTCGACGGGCGCGGAGCAGAGCGCGTTGGAGACGCGATCCACGATCTGATCCTGCGATGCGCGGCATGACGCCGAAGGTGACCTGCATCGTGCAGGCGCGGACCGGATCGACCCGCCTGCCCGGCAAGGTGCTGCTCGACGTCGCGGGCCGGCCGATGCTGCGCCTGTTGCTCGACCGGCTCGAAGGGGTCGGTGTCGACGCGCTCGTCGTCGCGACGAGCACCCTCGAGCGCGACGATCCGATCGAGGCGATCGCGCGCGGCGCGGGGGTCGACGTCGTACGCGGCTGCGAAGGCGACGTGCTCGCCCGCTTCGTGACCGCGATCGACGCCCACCCCGCGTCGACCGCGGTCCGGCTCACCGCCGATTGCCCGTTGACGGATCCGCGCCTCGTCGAAGCTGTGATCGAGTGCCACCGCGAGGCTGGCGTCACGTATACGTCGAACGTCCTGCCCCGGACATTCCCGAAGGGTCTCGACGTAGAGGTGTTCGCGGCCGACGCGCTCCGTGTCGCGGCGGACGCCGCGATCGATCCCGACGAGCGCGAGCACGTCACCCCATACATCTACCGCCGGCCCGAGCAGTTCGCGCTCGCGAACCACCAATGGAACGAGCCGCTCGGCCGTGAACGGTGGACGGTCGACACCGCGGCGGATCTGGACTTCGTCCGTCGCGCGCTCGAAGCCGCCGGCGATCCGCGAGCGCCGTGGACCAGCATCCTCGATGCCGTCGGCCGCCGAGCCCTCCCCGAACGCGGTGAGCTCGCGTTGCGGCCGGCGTCGACCGGCGATTCCGCCCTGTTGCTCGCGTTGCGCAACGACGAGGACGCTGTGCGGTGGAGCACGACCGGGCGAGCCGTCGAAGCGTGCGAGCACGAGGCGTGGCTGCCGCGGGTGCTCCGCGACCCGAGCCGGCGCCTCTGGATCGGCGAGGTCGACGGCGTGGCCGTCGGCATGGTGCGCGTCGACGTGCGCGGCGGGGTCGGCACCGTGAGCGTCGCGGTCGACGCCGCCCGTCGCGGCCACGGTGCAGGCGCCAGCCTGCTCGGCGCTCTTCGTGACGAGCTGGACGGCGACTACCAGGTCGTCGCGCTGCGTGCACTCGTGCATCCCGCGAACACGGCGAGCCAGCGCAGCTTCACGCGGGCCGGGTTCGTCGAGGACGGCATCGACGGTGCCAGCGGGTTCATCGTGATGACCCTTCCGGCGCGCGGGCGCGCGCCGATATGAGCGACGTGGGCAACGGCGAAGGCGCGGTCGAAGGGCTGACGGCCCGACCGATGCCGCGCGCCCGCGGCGTGCCCCGGCGCGGGCCCGGCTCGCGCTCCATCCGATACTGCACTCGCTGCGTGATGCCCGAGACGCGCCCCGACATCCTCTTCGACGACGACGGCGTGTGCTCGGCGTGCCGCCACTTCGAGCGGCGACCTGACGTCGACTGGGAGCTGCGGCGCGCGGAGTTGGTCCGCATCGTCTCCGAGTTCCGCGTCGCCGACGGCCAGCAGCGCGTCTCCGGTGCCCAGGAGTACGACTGTCTCGTGCCGGTCTCCGGCGGCAAGGACAGCACCTACCAGGTGCTCAAGATGCTCGAGCTCGGGCTCAACCCGCTCTGCGTCACCGCGAGCACGTGCTCGCTGTCGCCGATCGGTCGCCGCAACATCACCAACCTCCAGCGGCTGGGAGTCGATTCGGTCGAGGTGACGGTGAACCCCCGTGTCCGGAGGCGCATCAACAGGCTCGCGCTGCGTCAGGTCGGCGACATCAGCTGGCCAGAGCACGTGACGATCTTCACGATCCCTGTCCGCATCGCAGTGCAGTTCGGGATCCGCCTCATCGTGTGGGGCGAGAACAGCCAGAACGAGTACGGCGGCCCAGCATCCGCCGCGGACGACCGTGTGCTCAACCGGCGGTGGCTCGAGGAGTTCGGCGGGCTGATCGGGCTCCGCGTCACCGACCTCGTCGGCCAGGACGGCATCGAGCCGCGCCATCTCATCCAGTACACGTACCCGACCGATGCAGAGCTCGCGCACGTCGGTGTCACCGGGATCTTCCTCGGTCACTATCTGCCGTGGGACGGGTACTCGAACGCCCTCCTCGCTCAGTCGCATGGCTTCGAGGTCTGGCCCAAGCCGGTCGAAGGTGCGCTCCTGAACTACGAGAACCTCGACAACCAGTTCCACGGGATCCATGACTACTTCAAGTTCTTGAAGTTCGGTTTCGGCCGCGCGACCGACCACGCGTGCATGCATGTGCGGCGCGGCCGCCTCGCGCGGGCCGACGCGGTCGAGCTGATGAAGCGCCACGACGGGAAGTTCCCGTGGACCTACCTCGGCGTGCCGCTCGCCGAGTCGCTCGAGCAGATCGACATGGGGCTCGACGAGTTCGAGTCGGTGTGCGATCGGTTCACGAACCGGCGGCTGTTCGTGTGCGATCGGGATGGTGAGCTCGTTCGCGACCGCCACGGCAACCTCACGAAACTGAACTACGACAACGTTGCAGCGGCCGCGTCGCAGCCCGTGGCGAGCTGAGCCGCAGGAATGGCTCGCGTCGCGGTCGTCGATACCGGGTTGTGCAACGTCGACTCGATGCGCCGCGCGCTCGAGGAGTGCGGGGCCCGTGTCCAGGTGACCGCCGATCCCGAGGATCTCCGCCACTGCGATCGGATCGTGCTGCCCGGAGTCGGCGCCTTCCCCGACGCGATGGACGTCCTCGACGCCGCGGGTCTCGCGGATGCGATCCGCGAGCAGAGCATCGAGAATTCGGTGCCGCTGCTCGGAGTGTGTCTCGGGATGCAGCTGCTCGCGACGAAGGGATTCGAAGGTCGCGAGACCGCGGGCCTCGATCTCATCGACGGAGAGGTGGTGCGGCTCGAGGCGAGCTCGGTGCAGACACGGATCCCCCACGTCGGGTGGAACGAGGTCGAATCGCGTCGAGCACACCCGCTGTTCGCCGGCATTCCCGAGCGCGCCGACTTCTACTTCGTGCACAGCTACCACCTGCGATGCGCGAACGATGCCGATGTGCTCGCCACGACGCCTTACTGCGGCGGGTTCACGTCGATGGTCGCGCGCGGCAACGTCTTCGGCACGCAGTTCCACCCCGAGAAGAGCCAAGGTCACGGCCTGCGCCTGCTCCGCAACTTCGTCGAGACGCCGGGGATGTCTGGAGCGCTCGGATCATGCTGAAAACCAGGGTGATCCCGACCCTGCTCTACCGCGACTTCACGCTCGTGAAGGGGGTGCGCTTCGACAGCCGTCGTGTCGTCGGAAGCCCCGTTCAGGCCGTCCAAGTCTACAACCTGCGCAACGTCGACGAGTTGGTCTTCCTCGACGTGCGCGCGACCCTCGACGATCGCCGCCCCGACTTCCGCCTCATCGACGAGGTCGCCGACCATTGCTTCATGCCGCTGTGCGTCGGCGGTGGGGTCCGCGAGGTCGACGACGTGCGCGCGCTCCTGGCGGTCGGCGCCGACAAGGTCGCCCTCGACACCGCGGCAGTCGAGGCTCCCGACGTCGTGCAGGCCGCCTCCAACCGCTTCGGCGCGCAGTGCGTCGTTGTCGCGATCGACACGCGGACAGACACCCACGGCTCCCCGACGGTGTGGATCGCGTCAGGGACCCACGACACCGGGCTCGATCCAATCGTGTGGGCGAAGGAGGTCGAATCGCTCGGCGCCGGCGAGATCCTCCTCCAATCGATCGATCACGATGGTGTCATGGACGGCTATGACCTCGACACGATCCGGCGAGTCAGCGACGCGGTGAGTATCCCCGTGATCGCGAGCGGCGGCGCAGGGGTCTTCGCCCACATGCACGCCGCGCTCGACGAGGGTCGCGCGAGCGCGGTCGCGGCTGCATCGATGTTCCACTTCACCCAGCAGACCCCGATGGAGGCCAGGCAGTACCTCGCCGAACGCGGCTACGCCGTCCGCGCCTAATCGAGGAGTAGGCCTGACGCGACCCGGCGCCGCTCGCCTGGGCGTGACGCTCACGTGTGAGCGGCGAGTGCCTTGGCGAGCGCTTCGACGACGTAGTCCTGGTCCCGCTTGGTCAGCGTTGGGAACATGGGAAGCGACAGCAGCCCCGCGTACGCGCGCTCGGTCTCGGGATACTCGGCGACCGAGATGTGCAGGTCCGCGTAGATGGGATGCCGGTAGATCGGCACGTAGTGCACTTGCACGCCGATGCCGGCGGCCCGCATCTCGTCGAACACGCGGCGACGTTGCGCAGCCGGCACCCGCACCACGAACAAGTGATAGGCGTGCAGGAAGCCGGTCGGCGCCTCCGGCGGGAGCTCGACACCCTCGACGGCCGCGAGAAGTTCTCGGTAACGGCGGGCGAGGGTGTTGCGCATCGAGATGAAGCTGCCGAGGCGCTGGAGCTGGCTCGTGCCGAGTGCCGCCTGCAGATCCGTGATGCGGTAGTTGAAGCCGAGCTCGTCGATCTCGTAGTACCAGTCGCCGTGCTCGGGCTTGCGCACGATGCCGTGCGTCCGGAACGTTCGAAGCCGTTCGGCGAGGTCGTCGGAGTTCGTGGTCACGGCGCCGCCTTCGCCCATCGTGATCGCCTTGACCGGATGGAAGGAGAAGCAGCACATGTCACTGCGCGCGCAGTTGCCGACAGGACCGTCGGGCGTGGCGGCGCCGAGCGCGTGTGCAGCGTCCTCGATGACGGTACGCGGTCGTTCACGCAGGGCAGCCAGGTCGATCGGAAGCCCGGCGTAATGCACCGCGACGAGCGCGTCGCAACGCCCGACCGCGCTCAAATCGAGGTTCAAGGTCGCGGGATCGATGTCGACGAACGCCGGTGTCGCGCCCGCGTAGCGCGCGCAGTTCGCGCTGGCGGCGAACGAGAGCGGCGACGTCGCGACGGTGTGGTGGGGGCCGATCCCGCCCGCGACAACCGCCGCGTGCAGGGCAGCGGTGCCGTTGGCGAAGGCAATCGCATGGCGGGCATTGACCTTGGCGGCGAACGCCTCTTCGAACCGCTCGATGGCCGGGCCCTGCGTGAGCCGGTCGCTCTGCAGCACCGCGGTCACGGCGGCGATGTCGGCGCTGTCGATTGTTTGGCGGCCGTAGGGGATCGTCGGGGGTGCGGTGACGCCGTTCATGTCACGCCGCCCACGTCACGCTGCCGTCGGCGGCGCGAAGCGCAGCAGGCCCGATAGCTCCTGCGCGGTCAACCACGTGTCGTTCGTGTCACTCGAGTACACGAACCCATCGTCGACGGGCATTCCGGAGATATGCGTGGCCTGCTCGCTCCACCATGGGTGTTCGGGCAGCACGACGTACGTGTCCCCGGCGTCGATCGCGTGGCGCGATTCGTCGGCGGTGAGCATGAGCTCGTGCAGCTTCTCGCCGGGACGGATCCCCACGATGTCGCGGGGCAATCCCGGCGCCATCGCTTCGGCGAGATCGATGACTCGCATCGACGGGATCTTCGGGATGAAGATCTCGCCACCCTCCATGTGCGCGAGGGCGTGCAGGACGAGGTCGACGGCCTGGGGCAGCGTGATCCAGAACCGGGTCATCCGTTCGTCGGTGATCGTAAGACGGCCGCGCTCTGCGACCTGCTGACGGAAGATCGGGATGACCGACCCGCGCGAGCCGACGACGTTGCCGTACCGCACGCACGCCAGGCGGGTCTGTGACTGCGCGGCATACGCATTGCCCTGCACGAAGATCTTCTCCGCGCACAGCTTCGTCGCTCCGTACAGGTTGACCGGGTTCACCGCCTTGTCGGTCGAGAGGGCGACGACCTTTGTGACCTCGGAGTCGATCGCGGCGTCGACGACATGCTGGGCGCCGAGCACGTTCGTGCGCACAGCCTCGAAGGGGTTGTATTCGCAGGCCGGTACCTGCTTCATCGCCGCGGCGTGGACCACGATGTCGCAACCCTGCGCCGCGCGCGACATGCGCAGCCGGTCGCGGACGTCGCCGATCAGGAACCGGAGGTTGCTCTCGCCGAACCGCTCCCGCATCTGCGACTGCTTCAGCTCGTCCCGGGAGTAGACACGCACGACGACGTCGGTCCACTCGCCGATCACGCGCTCCACGAAGGCATGACCGAACGAGCCGGTGCCGCCCGTCAACAGGATCGTGGCGCCGGAGAGGTCGAGGTCGGAGGGCATCACGGCGTTCCTCATGCTGGTTGGGGAGCGTGCCGCTCGTTCGAGGTCATGACGCTCGCGGGCTCGCCACGCGTGAGCCGCTGCACGCGCTCGGCCACGATGCGCAGCACCGTCTCCCACGGCTGGCGGACCGTGCGGTTCACGCATTCGACCGATGCGAACCACGGCAGTTGGCCTGTGCCACATTCCGACCAGTCGCCGATGTTTCCGACGGCGAGCGTCGGGACACCGAGCGCTCCCGCGAGCATGGTCACGGCATTGCGCGGGGCGACGACGAGATCGAGGTTCGCCATCATGGCTGCGGTGCCCTCGAAGTCGTCCTTGAGGTCGAGGTCGCGCCAGCGGTGGATCGTGACCCCGAAACGCCGTTCGGCGTCGACCACCTCGCGTTCGCAGTCGTCGTACTGCAGCAGCACGAACTGCACACCGCCGACAGTGAGGATGTCGCGCCACTCGTCGAGCCGGCTGTACTCGAGCCGGCGCTCCGAGGTGCGCACCATCGACCGCCACGAGATCCCGATCGTCGGGCCGCGTCCCGCTCGGGTGAGCCGCTCCGCCCAGTGCGCGGCGAGGCGCGCGTCTGCGCGGAGGTAGCCGTTCGGCGCGGGTGCGAACGCCGGTACCGAACGCCGAAGGTGGCGGGCGAGGCTGCCCATCGCAATGACGGCGTCCGCGTCGGGAGCGGTCGGCTCGGGGCGATCGTCGGTCGCCAGGCAATCGTCGGTCTGTTGGCGGACCACGGCATCCGGGAACGAGCGGGCGAACAGCCCGACGACACGCGGATCCGTCTCGATGATCAGCGCGGCGTTGGTGGCGAGCAGATCAACGAGGCAACCCGCGAACATGATCTCGTCGCCGATGCCCTGTTCCCGGTAGACGAGCAGCGTGCGATCTCCGAGCGGCGCGCCATCCCACTGGGGCGTTCCGTTCCAACGACGCAAGGGCGGCTCGTTGTCGAGTCGGTGGTCGTACTGCTCCCAGCCTTCCCCCAGGTTTCCCTGCTGCAGCAGCGCCGCGCTCCGTCTCGTACGGAACTGTGCAGACTCCGGTTCGAGCTCGACTGCTCGGTCGTGTGCCGCGATCGCAGCCGCGGTGTCGTTCGACGCATAGAGCATGGTGCCGATGTTCGTCCACGCGACCGCCCAGTCCGGGCGCAGTTCGCACGCTCGACGGAAGTGACCGAGTGCCTCGTCGACCTCGCCGAGGTAGAACAGCGTGTTGCCGAGCGCGGTGAGCACGTCGGGATCATCCGGCGCGGCGGCAAGCGCTCGCCGCAGCACCGCAACTGCGCTGTTCAGCCGGCCCTGCGCGCGGAGTTGCTTGCCGAGCAGCGTGAGGACGCCTGGGTGGTCGGGCAGCAAGGTCGATGCGCGGCGCGCGGCTGCCGCGGCTTCGTCGACTCGGTCGAGATCGCCGAGCACGAGCGCGAGGTTGTGCCACGCTGCACCGAGATCGGGGTGCGACGCGACGAGCGTGCGCAACGTGTGTTCGGCGTCATCGAGTGATCCGAGCAGACGCTGGCTGAGCCCGAGCTCGTTCCACGCTTCGGCTGTCGAGTCGTCGGCGACGCCGCCGAGCAGGTCGAGCCCCGCCCGCAGGTGGCGCACAGCCGTCTCGCGATCGTCGAGCGCAGCCGCGACCATGCCGCGCGCGCAGAGGGCGTCTGCCGACGCGGGGAACATGGACAGCACCTCGTCGAGCGCAACGGCAGCGTCGTCGAACCTGCCAGCTTCGAAGGCACCGACACCTGCCGCGAACTGCCGCTTCGCCCTGGCGGCGTCGGACGCCTGCGAGCGGCCGGAGCGCTCGGGGCCTTGTGTTGGGTGTCGTTTCGCCATGCTCGCCTTCGGGGCTTGACCTCTGGTCCCCTCGCTCCGCCGCCGGACCGGATCTGATCGGCCGCAACCGCGAAGACCTGACCGCTGGCCCCTCGGGGAGCACGAGGGTGGCTCAGGCCATTGCCTCGAAGGCTCCGCGGTACTCGTTGGGCGACGGCGCGGAGGAGTGCCCGCGCCGTTCGATCCGGTTGAGCTCGGTGCGGATCGCGTCGAGGCGCCCTCGCAGCTCGGCGGCCGCTTCGTCGAGCGCCGTCGCAACGGCGCGTGCCCTGTCGGCGAGCGACCGGGGCAGCGGACCCAGGTCGTCGGGCGGCCGGTAGCAGACGACGTGGTGGCCGTCGCCGGCGCGGAGCTGCGCCGATTCGGCTTCCAGGGCGTCGAGCGCCTCGCTCCAGCGCTCGCTCGTCATGCGGGGAGCTTCAGCGGATTGGCTTCGACCCGCGGCGCGGCCGGCGGATCGACGATCCCCGCCGCCTCGCGCCAGGCCGCGCGCAGCGGTGCGATCACGCGGCGGCAGGCCTCGACCCGGCGTGGATCCTTGGTGATGTTCGCTGCGCAGAGCTCCTCGAGGACGAAGTCGTACACCTCCGACAAGCGACCCGCTGCGGGCCATGTGTCGATATCGAGGGTGCCCTGCAGCTCGGAGACGACGTCCTGTGCGTGCACGAGCGCCTCGTGCGCCCGTTCGACATCGGCGTGCGCGCACGCGGCGGTGGCACGATCGAGATCGAGCACGAGGCGGTCGTAGAGCATGACGAGCAGCCGGCCGGGCGAGGCCGTCTCGACGCTGTCGCGCAGGTACGGGTTCTTCATCCGAGCTGCGCGATCTGCCCCGACAGCCACGCCTGTTGCGACTGGAGTGAAGCAAGCGCCGTCTCGAGCGTCGTGAACTGACGCCGGAGGCGAGCTTCGTAGCTCTTCAACCGCTGTTCCATCGTGTCGACCTGCCGGTTGATGAGATCGCGTTGGGTCTTGCGTGCGTTCTCCGCTGAGGTGAGGTAGCCCGAGATCGAATCGGTCGCCTTGAACGCGACGCTCGAAGCACGTTGGGCGAGGCCGGGCGTGTACGTCAGCGAACCGATCGCGCCGGTGGCGGCGCCGGTGTACTGGATCGACAGGCCGCCGAGCGTGCTGTCGGTGATCGCGACGCTGAGCAGTTGGCCGGTCCCCGTCGCCGCCTTACCGCCGATCGTCCCGGCGACGTTGACGCCGGCGTCGGACACGAAGTTCGTGCCGTCCCACGCGACTTGCAGCGTGGTCCCGGCGCCGTAGGCACCCGCCGTGATCCGCAGGTTCGCCCCGTCGACGACGGCCGAAGCGGACAAGCTCTTCGCGGCGAACGCAGCGTTCAAGCCGGCGGCGGTGGTGGCCAGCGTGTCGCCCGACTGCACCGTGTAGCCACCCTCGAGCGTTCCGATCTTTCCCCTGATCGTCGTGCCCACCGATGGGAGCCCGGTCGAGACGAGCGTCGCTTGCTCCGCCGCGGTGGTGATGCTCACCGCGTAGGTCCCCGCGACGGCGCGGTCACCGGCCGTGATCAGCGAGATCGCGCCGTTGGTCGACGTCGCGCTCTGGGCGAAGACCTTTGCCATCCCGGCAGGGTCGTCGCGGAACGCGTCGATGAACTTCGTCCGGTCGAACGTGAACTTGCCGTCCTTGCCGATGCTCACCCCAGCGAGGCCAGGGCTGACCGGGCTCGCGCCGGGTACCGCGTTCGTGAGCGCGCTCGTGAGATCGCTCACGAGCCGGCGCGCTGTCGAGTCGCCCGTGAGCGGTGAAGCCTTCTTCGTGGAAGGGTCGTACGCGGTGGCCTTGTCGATCTCGGTGCGCAGGAGGTTGGCGGTCTCCACGACCTTGGCGACCTTGTCGGCCAGCGCGTCCGCGTTGCGATCAACCGTGACGGTGACGTCGGTCGCTGTCGTCTGCTTCAGGGCGACGGTGAGCCCCGGGAGCAGGTTCGAGATGGTGTTCGAGGAGTTCTTCACGGTGTACTGGCCCGCGCCCGAACCGACGGTGAGCTCGGCGTCGGCCCCTTGTGTCAGCGTCACGAGCGACCCGATCACCGCGCTGTCGAACTCGGCGAGCCCCAGGTTCGGGTCGCTGTTCGCGCCCGTCGAGGTCGACGCGACCTGCAGCCGGTAGATGTTCGTGCCCACCTGGACCGCGGCGGCGGTGACCCCGCTCTTGGCGCCATTGATCGCGGCGACGACGCTCGACAACGATCCGTCCCCGACCGACACTTGATTCGCGGTGAGCGAACCGGTCCGGAGCCCACCGGCGAGCGTGGTGCTGATGTTGCCGCCGGTCGCGGCGAGGGTGATCGCGCCGCCGGCGGCGAGCGCCGTGCTGTTGCCGAAGGTCTGTTCGGCGCCGCCGTCGACCTTCGCCTTGCCGTCCACCCCGACCAAGTTCACCGCGTCGGTGGTGAGCAACAGCGGTGTGATCGCGGTGCCGCCCGTGATCCGAAGTGTCGCGGCCGAACCCTCCGACGTGGTGACGAGCTTGAGCTTGCCGGCGGTGTCGACGGACGCTGTGACGCCGACTCCTTGGGCGTTCAGCGCCGTCTGGACTGCCGCGGCGAGCTGCGCAGCGCCGTAGGTGCCGCTCGCCAGCGTGATCGTGGAGGCAGCGCCATTGACGGTGAGCTGCAGCTGATTGTTCGAGCCGTCGATGACGGTCGATGCGGCGAGCGCGCCGGTTCCCGACTTCGTCGCGCCACCTGAGCTCTGTGTGACCTCGATCGTGTGCGTGCCGAGCGCGATCGAGTCGTCGGCGGTCAGCGTCGCGAAGCCGAGCGCCTTGCCCGCGCCGGCGACGAACATCGCCGACCCGGTCGTGATGCGCGTGCTGAGCCCCGTGATGGTGTTCGCGCTCCGGACCGCGCCGGCCGCCGCGAGGGCGGTGACGCGAAACGCCATCGAGCCCGTGAACGTGCCGCTCCCTGCGGTCACCGCGACGGCGGCTTCGTTGCTCGACGTCGCGGTGAGCAGGTTCCAATCGGTCGCCTTGACCAGCGACCCGACGGAGCTCTTGAGCGCGGTGACCTGCGCACGGATCGACCCGAACGCCGTGAGCGCCGAGGTCTGCGCAGTCGCGCGGGCCAGCACGCTGTCGATGCGCTGACGTTCGATGCCCACGAGCTGGGCGATCATGCTCTCCGTGTCGAGCCCGGAGCTCAACCCGCTCAGCGCAACCATGACTATTGGCTCGCGTCCGCTCGCGACACCGCCGTGCGGCTCGCGTCCGCTGGCGACACCCGCGACGCTTGGCTCGGATCCGCTCGCAAGACCACTGCACTTCACTCGCTTCCGCTCGTGACCCTGGTGACACCGGGACGGCGGCGACAAAGGGTCCGCCGCGCCCCCGACCCGGAGGCGGGGGCGCACCCCCGCCTCCATCGGCCGGATGCTGTGCTACTGGAGCAGTCGCAGCACGGTCTGGGGTGTGGAGTTCGCCTGTGCGAGCATCGCGGTGCCGGCCTGGATCAGGATCTGGTGCCGGGTGAAGCTCACCATCTCGAGGGCCAAGTCGGTGTCGCGGATGCGGCTCTCGGAGGCTGCGAGGTTCTCGACCGAGACCTGCAGGTTGTTGACCACACCGTTGAAGCGGTTCTGGAACGCACCGAGCGTCGCCCGGGTGCTCGACACGGTGCCGATCGCGGTGTCGATGGCAGTGATCGCGTCGGACGCGGCCGAGGCGGCGTTGACCGAGATGCCCGACACACCAAGGGCGGAGGCGTTGAGCGATGCGGCCAGGCTGACCGTGAGCTTCTCGCCTGCGTTGGCGCCGACCTGGAACAGCTTGACGAGACCGCCGTCGAGCAACGTGCTGTTGCCGAACTTGGTCTGCTGGCTGATCCGGGTGATCTCGGCGTTGAGCGCGTCGATCTCGGCCTGGGCCGCGGCGGTTGCCGTGGCGTCGTTCGAGCCGGTGTTCGCGGCCTGCACGGCGAGGTCGCGCATGCGGTTCAGCATCGAGTGAACCTCGTTGAGCGCGCCTTCTGCGGTCTGCACGACCGAGATGCCGTCCTGCGCGTTGCGGGTGGCGGTCCGCAGACCGCTGACCTGGGCGCGCAGCGCCTGGCTGATGACGAGCCCTGCCGCGTCGTCGGCGGCACGGTTGATGCGGAAGCCCGACGACAACTTCTCGAGGCTGCTACCGAGCTGGCGGCCGGTCAGGCTCAGGTTCCGGTAGGCGTTGAACGCCATGATGTTCTGGTTGATGCGCATCTGCGCCGCTCCTCCATGAATGCGTGCGGGATCACACCGGCCCGTCCGTGAGCCGGATCACACCGTCCCCGAGAGGATCGGCGCGACGAGATCTTCGGCCTCGGAGGTCGTCGCCTGAAGCGGTATCGGTGCAGATGTGAAACGCGGCCCAAACGTTGCCGGGCCGGTCGTCACTGGAGCAATCGCAGCACCGACTGGGGCGTCTGGTTCGCCTGGGCGAGCATCGCCGTGCCGGCCTGCAGCAGGATCTGGTGGCGGGTGAAGCTCACCATCTCGAGCGCCATATCGGTGTCGCGGATGCGGCTCTCGGACGCGGCGAGGTTCTCGGTCGCGACCTGCAGGTTGTTGACGACCGATTCGAACCGGTTCTGAAACGCACCGAGGGTCGCCCGGGTGCTCGACACGAGCGCGATCGCCCCGTCGATCGCGGTGATGGCATCCGACGCGGCCGAGCCTGCGTTCACGGAGATGCCCGACACACCCAGGGCGGAGGCGTTGAGCGACACGGCGAGGCTGACGGTGAGCTTCTCTCCGGCGTTCGCGCCGATCTGGAAGACCTTGACGAGACCGCCGTCGAGCAGCGTGGCGTTGCCGAACTTGGTCTGTTGGCTGATCCGGGTGATCTCGGCGTTCAGCTCGGCGATCTCCGACTGTGCGGCGCCCGTCGCGGTGGCGTCGTTCGAGCCGGTGTTCGCGGCCTGCACGGCGAGGTCACGCATGCGGTTCAGCATCGAGTGGACCTCTTGCAGCGCACCCTCGGCGATCTGCACGACCGAGATGCCGTCCTGTGCGTTGCGGCTGGCCGTCCGCAGACCGCTGACCTGGGCGCGCAGCGCCTGGCTGATGACGAGCCCTGCCGCGTCGTCGGCGGCACGGTTGATGCGGAAGCCCGACGAGAGCTTCTCGAGGCTCTTCCCCAGCGTCGTGTTCGTCAACGTGAGGTTGCGGTAGGCGTTGAACGCCATGATGTTCTGGTTGATGCGCATCGGCGCGTCTCCTCCGTGATAGCGCTCGAGCTCTCCCTCGCCCGGCATCCGCCTTCCGGCGAACATGGCCTCGTCGGAAGGCCAAAGCCCGAGTTGAGGAAAACCCGAGTTGAGGAAAACCCCTCGCGATTCGTAACGTCGGGCTCAGGCGGCGAATCGGCGGAGCTTGGGGGTCGGACATGGTGCGCAGGTTCGCAGCGGGTGTCGCCGCGCTCGGGTTCGTGGCGGCGGCGTGCAGCGGTACCGATTCGGGCTCGCCCGCGACGACGACCGTGGCGACGACGACCACGACGGTGCCCTTGCCAACCGGTTCGCCGGCGGACTTCGAGGCGCACGGCAGCGTCGGGCAGGTCTGGCTCGTCGACGCCCCGGCCGCGACCGAGCTCTCGCTCCACGGCCGCGCCGGAATCGTCGCCACGGAGCGCACCGACGAGCAGGGTTCGCTGATCTTCCGCAATCTCGCCCCCGGCGAGTACGTCGTCTCGCTCGCTGGTTCGAGCGCAGAGCAGGTGACCGAGCCACTCGTTGTCACCGCGCCGGACGATCCGCCCGACGCGTCGTTCTACGCGGCCCAGACCCTCGAGGTCGACCCCGAGACGAACAAGGGCTACGGCTACCTCACGACGCGTGACGGCACCCTGCTCGCGTACGCCGTCGCGTTGCCCGGCCCGGTCGACGAAGGTCCGTACCCGACGGTCGTGGAATACTCGGGCTACTCGCCGGCGAACCCCGACAGCCCCCAGCCGGGCACGTTGATCGCGCAGAACCTCGGATACGCGACCGTCGGCGTCAACATCCGTGGCACGGGATGTTCGGGCGGCGCCTTCCAGTTCTTCGAGCCCCTGCAGGGCACCGACGGCTACGACGCGATCGAGGCGATCGGGTCCCAACCGTGGGTTCTGCACGAGAAGGTCGGGATGGTCGGCATCTCCTATCCGGGGATCGCCCAGCTGTTCACCGCGCAGTACCAACCGCCGCACCTCGCCGCGATCGCACCGCTGTCGGTGATCGACGACACCTACCGCGGGACTCTCTACCCGGGCGGCATCTACAACAACGGCTTCGCCAAGGAGTGGGCAGAGGAACGCCAGCGCGACGCGGAACCGTTCGGGCAGGGCTGGGCGGCCGACCGGCGCGACGCCGGCGACGAGACCTGCATCGCGAACCAGCAGCTGCGCGGCCAGAACCCCGACCTGCTCGAGCTGATCGACCTCTCGAGCTTCTACGAGCGCGACGACATCGCCCCCGAGAACGGCTACCACTGGTACCAGAACCTCGACGAGCTCGCGCCGGCGACCTTCGTCGACCAGATCGACGTGCCGGTGTTCCTCGCCGGCGCCTGGCAGGACGAGCAGACGGGCGGGCATTTCGCCACGATGCTCGACAGGTTCTCTGCAGCGCCGCTCACGCGGTTCACGCTCGTCAACGGCAACCACACCGAGTCGCTGACACCCGAGATCATGGCGCGCTGGTTCGAGTTCCTCGAGCTGTACGTCGCGCAGCGTGTGCCCGACATGCCGATCGGCTTCCGGGCGCTCGGCCCCGAGGTGATCGGCGCCTCGACGTGGGGCATCACCGTGCCGTTCCCCGACCCGCGTTTCTCACCGGACGACACATACGACGACGTGCTGGCGCAGTACGAGGCCGAAGACCCCGTGCGGATCCTGTTCGAGAACGGCGCAGGCTGCCCCGACATCGCGATCGGCGCGCCCTGCCCGACGTTCGAGGCCACGTTCAGCGCATGGCCGATCCCCGAGACCGAGGCCCGGGCCTGGTACCTCGACGGTGGCGGCGCGCTCGTGGATGCGCCGGCGGACGCTGCGGGCATCGACGAGTTCCGCTACGTGGGCGACGGGCAGGCGCGGATGTTCGAAGGCGGCACGAGCGAGCTCTGGCGCGGGCTCCCTGAGCTCGCATGGACGCAGCCCGTCGCGGGCGAGGCGATCAGCGCGCTCAGCGAGCCACTCTCCGAGACGACCGTGATGGCCGGATCGGGCTCGGTCGATCTGTGGATCTCCGCGACCCAACCCGACGTCGATCTCGAGGTCACGCTGAGCGAGGTCCGGCCCGACGGCACCGAGTACTACGTGCAGGTGGGGTGGTTGAGGGCGTCGCACCGCACGCTCGACGAGGCCGCGAGCTCGGAGCTGCGACCGGTGCAGACCCATCGCAAGACTGACGCGGTCGATGTGCCGGGCGACGAGCTCGTGCCGGTGCGGGTCGAGCTGTTCCCGTTCGCGCATGTGTTCAGGGCAGGGTCTCGCGTCCGGCTCATCGTCGACGCTCCCGGCGGCTCCCGACCCCACTGGAAGTTCGCCATCGTGCCGCCGGAGCCGGGTGCGGCCGTCACCGTCGGGTGGGGCGGCGACACCCCGTCGCGGATCGTGCTCCCCGTGATCCCCGGAGCCGGCGACGGCGCACCGGATGAGGTCCCGCCCTGTCCTGCCCTGCGCGGTCAGCCCTGCCGCCCCTACGAAGAGCCCACACCCTGAGCGAGGCGTCAATCGACCCCGATTATCGGGGTCGATTGACGCCTCCCAGTTAGCCCTGATCGTTCATGAGTATTCGTGAGCGGCCGGTTATCGCATTTTGGTGGTCTGGTTCGGTTCGCTCGGTCGTGTTCGGCGTTCGGCCCGCGGCGCGAGCAGCATGGTTGTCGGCGTTGGGCGTGTCGGCGCGCGGTTGGGGGCGTGCGCGTCCGCGGTCGCGTCGAGGGTTCTGGTGGAAGCGGTTCCGCGGGACCGCTTTAGGTGAGCGCGGCGATTCTGGCGTGCGCGTCGAGGAGCTGGCGGGTGGTGGGCCAGCCGTCGAGGACGCGGAGGATGTCACGCCCGGCGGTGCGGATGATGCGGGCGGGGGTGTGCCAGAGCTGCCAACGCAACCGTTTCGGTCGCGCGCTTGCGAGCTCACCGGTGCAGCAGATGAGTTGGAACCAGCGGACGAGATCGGCGGCCATGCAGACGAGCGCGAGCCAGGCCTGGTTCGCTTCGAGCTTGGCGAACGGGAACCGGCACAGCCCGGAATCTTTCAGCCGGTTGATGTGGTCTTCGACGTGGGCGTGGGCGCGCATGAACCGGTCGAGTTCGACGGGACTGGCGGCCTGGTCGGTGTAGTGGCCCCAATACCGGTACGTCTCGGAAGGCAACAGCGAAGTCTGCGCGCCGGGATGGCGGGGCTCGCGTCGGATGATCAGGCGGGTGCCGGCGGGCCGGTCGGACAGGTCGATCAGGTCGCTGACCTCACAGACGTACGCGTCGTCGCGTTCGTCGCCATCCGCACGGAGGGCCTTCGTCCAACGCTTGTCATCGACAGCAAGGTTGGCGATCACCCCATGGATCCGGGCGTTCTGGCGGGCGACGACCGCGAACCCGATATTGCGGGCCCGGCACCCGTCGATGAACGCACGCGTGTTGCCGGCCGAATCGGCCCGCACCACTACCTGGCGGTTCACTCGGCCGTGATCGTCGCCCGGCCGGTGTCCGTCCCGGACCTGACCGGGGAGTTGGCGGATCGCAGCGTCGAGCACGCTGAGATGATCGGCAGCGTCATTCGCTGTGGCGTTGCCGGGCCGCAAGATCGCGGCGAGCGTTTCGCCGGTCGCGTCCGCGAAGCAGAACATCGGATGGAACCCGAAGCCACGCTTGTAGGTCGGGGCCGTACCCGCCTTGTTCTCCGAATGGATCTCGACCAACGACGCGTCGATGTCCAACACGACCGTGCCGGTCCCGCTCGTCGCCGCTGTGCGCGCCCATACCTCCGCGCGCGTCGTAGCGACCGCCCCGGTCAGCGCACCGAGCGTCGCAGGCGTGATCGTCGTGAGCGTGCGATACAACGTGCTATCCGAACAGACCGGCCCGAACAGTCGCTCCTGGGGATGGAACTGTTCGATATCGCTGCACGCCTCACCACCACCAGCGAGCATCAACATCGCATGCACCAACACCGTCCCGCGATCATGCGTCGGGGCGCGTTCACCCGACCACGGGATCCGTGCCGACAAGCCGGATCCGAGCTCGAGCCGATCCGCGAACGCGCCCAACGCGTGCAACCCTGCGTGCGCCACGACCTGCGTGCCGCCCGCCTCGACCCTCAACTTGCGTGTGCTGTTACCCTGCATCTGCCAAGTGCCTTTCCCGTCGGCTACTCGTTGTGTCGCAACTCCGAGAATGCCTTACGAGAAGGGCACTTGTCGCGCTGGACGACCAGAAACCCAAAGAAACCCGTGAACGATCGGGGTTAGCTCCGGTGGCCCCTGGCGGGGCCGCTCTCGGCGGATGAGAATTGGTGGGTGTCGGTCCGGGTAGCCGTCGTGTCTCTATGGCGCTTCGGAGCCCGTTGTTAGCTTGACGCGGGGGTCTCGGG
>Ga0247727_10000349_pt1 | contig 112379 bp, 87 predicted proteins | sample WisWelCaveWW1625_FD_202498 | JGI IMG/M metagenome (GOLD analysis project Ga0247727, IMG submission 202498) | Biofilm microbial communities from Wishing Well Cave, Virginia, United States - WW16-25 | ecosystem: Environmental > Aquatic > Deep subsurface > Groundwater > Cave microbial mat... | reverse complement strand
CTCCTCCCCCTGCACCCCCACCTTCCCGGGAGCTCCGCCCCCGGAACGCCGCGCTCCGCCTCAGCCAGCTCGAGGGCTGGCTTCGCGCGGCTCCCCCGCTGGGGAAGGGAGAACCCTTCCCCAGACCCCATCCCCTTCCCACTCTGTACTCTCATCAACCACGTCAACCCAGGTGTCCGACGAACCCCGGAGGGTCAATTCGAGGAGTGCCGTCCGACTGCGGGCTACAAGGTCATCCAGGGACTCTCTCACGCGTTCTTGAGTTGCATTCTCGGCCAGGCAATTCTCCAGACAACGCCTCACAAGTTCCTCTAGGGAAGAAGTGATGTTCTTCACGACTGCTCCGACGATCCATCTTGTTGCCTTCCGATCGGGCGACCCAGCTTGGCGCGTCCACACCAGCGCCCCAGCATGCCCATCGTCTCCTCCAGCCAGCGCAGGCGCTGCGCTGGCGTCAGCTCCAGGCCATAGCGATCCTGCTCGCGGCGCTGCTCTTCCCACGGACTCCGGGGTTCGCGAACCTCGCCCGATCCCCCTTTCCCCTCTTGCCCGCCTTCCTCTCCCATCGGTACGCCGCGTTCCATCGGTCTACCTCGAACCATGCGGGGGTTCCTCGCTTCCTTCCAAGTTCGTCAGCGCGCGGACGTCCTCAAGGTCCTGCGGCCGACCCGACTTGCGCTTGAGGTGGATCAGGTCGGCAAGACCGATCACCGTGGCCTCCGTCCGATCGAGTGGAACGCGCAGGGCGCGTTCGTAGATCGATTCGAAGTCGAAGGGCTCCTCGGCGAAGAGATCGACCGTGAAACCGGGGAGCTCGCGGCTCTTGACACGTCTCTCCTCCGTGATGTCCTCCACCATCACCTTGAGTGCCCGCGCGATCGCCGGCCAGAGCACCCGAGGCGGCCTGCGCCCGGGGACCGTCTCCCACGCGTGCAGCGTCGAGATTCCGGGCGCCTCGTCACCCATCTCCCGGGCGAGGGCCTCGCGGATCTCCCGATAGGCTTGTCCTCCTACCTTGCGCGCACGGGCGAATCGGCGGGGAGACCAGCGGCGACTTTTCATTTGGGGGGCGCATCCTACGCCCCCAGGAGCCCTCCAGAGCGAGAAGACGACCAGGCTCTTCTCGCGGATCCAGCGGGCCCGCGACTCGGGATCGGCAAAGGACTCGAGCGGCACCGGCGCGCGCGGGGCGAAGCCGAGCGCCGCGAAGACCCGCAACGCCTCGCGCACGTTCTTCGCCCCGAGCTCGAGCACGAGATCCAGGTCGTGCGTGGTGCGCAGGTGTCCATGCAGCACGACGGCCACGCCACCGACGACGAGGTAGCGCACTCCGGCCCGGTTCAGCGCATCGAAGACCCGCTCGAGCTCGCCCCTCATGCCTGGATGCTACCGTCCGGTGCGGGCTCGCGCCCGGGCCGTCGCGATCAGGCTCCGCCGAGCGCCGCGCGCGCGGGGGAAGCTCGCCAGGTGCTCGGCGTAGCGCTGCGCCACGATCGACCAGTGGCACTCCTCCTCGACGAAGCGACGCGCGGCGGCTTCGAGCTGCGCGCGGCGCGCGGGGTCGTCGCGCAGCTCCACCAAGACGCGCGCGAGCGTCTCCACCTCGCCGGCGCCGAGCGGGACCTTGACCACGCAGGAATCGGGGAGCTCGCGCTGCTCCGCGGCGTCGCTCGCGATCACCGGGCGGCCGGTCGAGAAGGCCTGGAAGATGCCGCCCGAGGTGCCGCCCGAGCTCGGGCCGCGCAGGTTGAGCGCGAGGTCGCCGGCGTGCAGCCACTCCCAGCCGAGCTCTTCCGGCACGAAGCCCGTGAAGTGCACGGCCTCCTCGAGCCGCAGGTTGCGCACCATCGCGCGCGGATCGAACTCGCCCGAGAGCGACCCCGCCAGCACCATGCGCACGTCGCCGCGCTGCGCTCGCGCGAGCGCGAGCGCCTGGAGCGCCCTGTCGACGCGCTTGTGGGGCTGCACGCCGCCGAAGCTCGTCACCAGGAAGGAATCGAGCCACGGACCCGAGAGGCCCAGGCGCGCTCGCGTCTCGCGCCGGTCCGCGTCGCGCCAGCGGCGCTCGGAGCCGTGGTGGACGACGCCGATCGGGGTCGGCGCGTTGCGCTCGGCGAGGATGCGCTCCTTCACGTACTCGCTGTGGACCAAGAACGCGTCGGCGAAGCGCACGATGGAGCGATTGAGCGGCAGGCGGAAGCGGTCGCGCGCGAGGGTCACCGCGGTCTCGCGCAGCACGCACGGCGCCGCGAGGTCGAGCTCGCCCGGACCGGCCGCGCTCCTCCAGGCGATGCGGCGCACGAAGACGCCCAGGCGCCGCGCGTCGCCGTGCCGGCGCTGCTCGTCGCCGACGCGGATGCCCTCGGTCGTGATGCGCAGCACGGGCTCGTCCGCGCGCGCGGGACGAAGGCGATGCGAGCCTGCGCCGCGGGCCAAGAGGGCGCCGCCCTCGAGGATCGCGACGCGGCGGCCGGAATCGACGTGGAGCTCGAGCTCGATCTCCTCCACTCCGCGGCAGGGGATGCGCACGAAGGCGTGATCCGCGGTCCAGCGGCCGGCGGGCTCGGGTTCGTGCCAGCCGCAGAGGATCGTCCCCGCCTGCTCCTCGACGTCCCGCGGCGGCGCGGGGTGCAGGCGCGCGCGGCGCCGGTCGAGCCAGTTCCGCGCGTAGGCGCGGGCCTGTTGCAGACCGCCCTCGCGCAGCGCGAGGGCATGGCCCTTGAGACCGCCGCGGGCGAGCGCGGGGAACGCCGCGAGCGCGAGATCGAAGAGCACCCAGTCGTGCTGCATCACCGTGCCCCCGATCGCGCGCACCATGCGCGCCATGAAGGCATGGCTCTGCTCGTTCCCGAGCTGGTAGAGGATCTGGTCGAAGGCGCGCGACTCGAGCGCGTCGGCGCCGCGAGCGGTCTCGCCCTCGAAGCCGCGCTCGGCGAGGGTGGGATCGACGAAGAGCTCGACCTCGCAGTGCTCGCGCAGGTAGGGCAGGAGATGGCGCGCGTAGTCGCCGATCCCCGAACGCACGGAAGAGGGCGTGGTGACGAGCGCGACCTTCATCGACCTCGGGAACGCTGCGCGGTGGAGAGGCGTCGCACGGGAGGCTACGCCGTGAGCACCTCGACCCCCTCGGGGCCGAGGTAGATCGAGTGCTCGGTCTGCGCCACCATCACGCCGTCCTCCTCGCACAGCGGCGGGTAGCGCACGAGCGAGCCCTGGCGCGCGAGCTTTTGCAGCGTGTCCTCGACGAGTTCCGGATCGAACGCGCGGAAGTAGCGGCGCGCGACTGGCAGTCCGCGCCACGACTCGAGCTCCCGGAGGACGTCGCGGTCGAGGCCCTTCGCCTTCTTCGGCGGGCGGACCATCATGAAGACCTCGGCCTTCCCGCGCTCGCGGATGTAGCCGCGTCCCGTGCAGGCGAAGGGCTCGATCGCGAAGACCATCCCGGTCTCGAGCTTGCCACCACCGGCCTCAGCGTAGTTCGGGATCTGGGGCGGCGTGTGTACCTTCCAGCGGCCGAGCCCGTGTCCCGTGAGGTTGCGCACCGGCTGGAAGCCCGCCGCGACGATCGTGCGCTCGATCGCGGCGCCGATCTTGCCCACCGGAACGCCGTCCCCGACCGCGGCGATCGCGGCCGCGAGCGCGTCGGCCGAGGCCTGGATCAGCGGCTTCCAACGCCCGTCCGTCGAGAGGTCGACCGTGGCCGCGGTGTCCGCCACGTAGCCGTCCACGTGGACGCCGAGGTCGACCTTGACGCAGTCTCCCTCTTGATACGCGAGGGTGTCGTCGGGCGCGGAGCAGTAGTGCGCGGCGATCGAGTTGCGGCTCGACTGCGCCGGGAAGCCCGGCTCTCCGCCGCGCTCGCGGATCATGGCCTCGATGGTCTCGAGGATCGTGCGGACCTGGACCCCGGAACGGATGTTCGCGAGGGCCCACTCACGGCATTCGCGGGCGATGCGCGCCGCCCTGCGAAAACCTTCGAGTGCCTGGGGGTCCATGGGGCGGCGAGGATCTTAGCCTGCATCCCTCGCAGGGCTGGGAGCGAAACGGTGCAGATGCCCGTTCAGGCCGGGATTCGCGGCCGGGTAAGCCTCGGTCCGCGAAGCGGCTCGGTGGGATCCGGTAGATCCTCTCGAAGAGGACTCCACGGTTGCGACCTGCCAAGGTCGCTCGGGGTAGGCCCCGTTCGGCGCAGGATCGCCGCGAGCCCGTGGATCGTTGCGACCCGTGGACCGTTGCGACCCGAGATCGTTGCGAAAAGGATCCCGACCGAGCCTGGCCCCGCATCCATGGCAGATGCAGCGGTGCAGCCGAAGCCCGGAGGAGATGCGGGCCAAGCCTCTCTGCACCGGAGACCGGAGCACCGCCCGAGAAGGCCTCGGGTTCGGGGCGGAATCAGCCGATACGAGGAGCATGTCCGGGAACTTCCTTCCGGCCCTCTCCCTGTCGCTCCTCGCCGGAAGCTGCCGCATCGTCGAGATCGAGCAGCCCGTCTCGATCAGTGCCGAGATGCGCGTGGGCCGACCCTCCCGGACCTGGGAGATCCTCGACGGAGAGGGCGAGGTGATCGGGCTCCTGGTCTTCTTCGAGGTGCGCGGCTCGCCCGCGGATTCGATCTACATGGTGCGCAACGTCTGGCATCAGGATCTCGGCCTCATCGACGCCCACGGGCGCGCCTTCCGCTACCTGCTCCACCACCGCGAGCCCGCCTGGATCGGCTGCGGGACCGTGCTCGAGGGAGTCGGGCGCATCCTGGAGCGGGAGCACTGCGCGCTCGCCGAGATGCCCTTCGAGGAACCGGCGCGGCCTCCGTCGCCCGGCGAGATCGATCCGGCACGCAATCCCTTCTCGGATTCGCGGTCGGGCGCACCCACCGAATCGTTCCGCGAACCCTAAGGAATCGCGGGACCCCTGCTCGAAAGAGTTCCCGGTTCGATCCCCATTCCGCACGGGCAGCCGTTCGAGCATCGGAACCTTCCCCATGATCAAGCTGCAAGCCGGTGAATATCTCGGTTCGTACCGGGTCCAGAAATTCCTCGGCCGGGGCGGCTTCGCGTACGTCTACCTCGCGGAGGATTCCCAGGGCCACAAGGTCGCGCTCAAGGTGGGCGACGTGGCGGGCGGCGGGCGCTACGTGACGCGTTTCGTCGAGATCACCGACGAGCGCTCGCAGGAGTGGATCAGCCCGGACGAGACCCCCGGCGAAGCCGTGTTCTTCCGGCCGGACGGCGTGCGGATCGACTTCCTCGACATGCACGAGATCGACGCGCTGATGCGCGCCGAGGCCGAGCTCCTGCGCGAGACGGACAACCCGAACCTGGTCCACGTGCGCGACGTGCTCGACGTCGACGGGCGGCCGATCCTGGTCCTGGACTACGTGCGCGGGAAGACCCTGCGCGAGAAGATCCGCGCCCTGGAGGGCATCCGCCTCAACTGGTTCCTGACCATCGTGCGCTCGCTGCAGAAGCTCGCGGCCACGAGCGACCTCGACTACCACGGCGACCTGAAGCCCGAGAACATCCTGGTGAAGCCCTCGGGCACGGTGGTGCTGATCGACCCGGCGATGCGCACGAACAAGGGCGCCCTGATCTCGACCACACCGCACTACAACCCGCTGCTCCTGCGTTCGTCCAAGGCGGACGTGATGGGCATCGGCGTGATGCTGTACGAGATCCTGACCGGGACCCTGCCCTTCGACGAGGTGCCCTGGCAGTACGCGGGGCGCGAGCAGGGCGGCGAGGTCGAACGGCTCTCGCTCTCCTACTTCCTGTCCTATCCCCCGCCGCGGACGCTGAACCCGAACACGCCCGAGGCGCTGGAGCGCATCACCTACCGCTGCCTGACCGTGATGGACTACGGGCTGGCGGAGCTGGAAGAGGACCTGGTCGACTTCCTGCGCAAGGACTGAGCAGCCCGCAGGCTCAGGCCCGCTTCGTGGCCGTCGTCTTGGCGCGCTTCTCGGCCCTGCCGCGCTCGAGCCGGAGCTCGGCCAGGTGCGAGGCGGCCTCGCGCGTGTCGACGTTCTTCTCCTTGGCGATCGCGAAGACCAGCTTCAGGTTGTCGTAGATCGTCGCGATCTTCCGCAGGGCGGCCTCTTCCTTGTAGCCCCCCGGGACGAGCTCGAGCGACACGTTGATGATCCCGCCTGCGTTGATCACGTAGTCGGGCGCGTAGAGGATCCCGCGGCGCTTCAGCTCGAGCGCGTGGCGCGGATCGAGGAGCTGGTTGTTGGCGCAACCGGCGACCGCCTTGCAGCGCAGCTCGGGGATCGAGTCGTCGTTGAGCCCGGCGCCGCGCGCGCAGGGCGCGTAGATGTCGCAGGGCACGCCGTGGTGCACTTCGTCCTGGACGACCTCGAAGCCGTGCTCGGCGCGCATGCGCTCGGTCTTGACTGCGTCGATGTCGCAGATGATGACGTGCGCCCCCTCCTGACCGAGCAGGGCGGCGAGCCGTCCTCCGACGGCCCCGACGCCCTGGATCAAGATGCGTTTCCCGCGGAAATCGGGCTTGCCGTAGAGCTCCTCGAGCACCGCCCGGATCCCGTGCACGCAGCCGCGCGCCGTGTAGGGCGAGGGATTGCCCGAGCTGCCCGACTCGCGCGACAAGCCCACGACCCAGCGCGTGATCTCGCGCACGTGGTCGAGGTCGGGGATCCCGATGTTCATGTCCTCGGCGGTGATGTAACGCCCCCCGAGGCTCTCGATGAAGCGTCCCATGGCGCGGAAGAGCTCGGGGCTCTTGTGCTTCTTCGGGTCGCCGATCACGACCGACTTCCCCCCGCCGAGCCCCGTGTCGGCCACCGCCGACTTGTAGGTCATGCCCTTGGAGAGGCGCAGGACGTCGAAGAGCGCCTCGTCCTCGGAGGCGTAGGGCAGCATGCGCATGCCGCCGAGGGCCGGCCCGAGCGTCGTGTCGTGGATGGCGATCAGCGCGTGGAGGCCGGTAGCCTTGTCGCGGCAACGAGCGACCTTCTCGTAGCCGTCGACCTGAATCTCCGAGATCTCCATGGATCCTTGGCGAGGGTTTCCCCGGATCCCAGCGGATGGCCATACGGGGGCGCGAACGTGGGCGCCGGCCGGGGAAGGGGCGCGGCATCCTAATGAACCTCCCGGGGGGCCGTCGAGCCCGATGGGGGGCCGCGAGGCTCCTTTCGAACCCCCTTCTCAGCTCGTTTCCGCCTGGGATTCGTCCTTCGCGGACTCCTCCTTGGGCTTGCCGAGGTCGCGCGCGTTCTTGCAATCGGGGTAGGCCGAGCAGGCGAGGAACTCCTTTCCCCAGCGGCTCTTCTTGACCACCATCGGGCTGCCGCACTTGTCGCAGGCTTCCTGGGTCTCGCGCGGTTTCTCGCGCAGCTCCTCGGGCAGCGGCTTGGCGTTGCGGCACTTGGGGAAAGCGGAGCACGCGAGGAACGGACCGCGGCGCGAGCCGCGCACGATCATCTCCGACCCGCACTTGTCGCACAGGACCCCGGTCTTCTTGGGCTCGACGATCTTGCCCTGCTCGTCCACCGAGGCCGTGCTCTTGCACTTGGGATAGGCACTGCAGGCCAGGAACCGGCCGCTCTTGCCCTCGCGGATCACCATCGGGCTCTTGCACTTCGGGCAGGTGTAGTCCGTGGGGACCGCGGGCGCCTTCTCGCTCCGGCCCTCGAAGGGCATGGTGTTCTTGCACTCGGGGTACTTCGAGCAGCCCAGGAACTTCCCGCGCTTGTTGAAGAGCACGGCCATGGGAGCGCCGCATTTGTCGCAGGGGATCTCCGAGAGCACCGGGTCCTGCTTGAGGCTGCGCATGCCGGACTCGGCTTTCGCGAGATCCTTCATGAACAGGTCGTGGAAGCGACCGACGACCTCGCCCCACTTGACCTCGCCGCTCTCCACGGCGTCGAGGTCGCCCTCCATGCGCGCCGTGAACTCGGTGTTGATCAGGTCCCCGAAGTGCTCGACCAGGCGGTCGATCACGATCTCGCCCAGCTCGGTCGCCTTGAACCGGCGCTGCTCAAGGGTCACGTACCCGCGTTCCTGGATGGTCGAGATGATGGTGGCGTAGGTCGAGGGCCGGCCGATGCCCTTCTTCTCCAGCTCCTTGACGAGCGTCGCCTCCGTGAAGCGCGGCGGCGGCTGGGTGAAGTGCTGGGTGGCTTCGAGCTTCCGCGGGCGGTAGGCCTCGCCCTGGCGCAGGCCGCGCGGCAGGACCTGCTCGTCGCGTTCCCCGACGTCCGCCCCGAAGACGCGCAGGTGGCCGTCGAAGTTCGACACCTCGCCCTGGGCGACGAAGCGCGCCACGGGTTCGTTCGCCTCGGCATCCGCCGGTCGGGGGAACTCGAACACGGCCGTCGTGACGGTCGAGAGCGCCGGCTTCATCTGGCTCGCCACGAACTTGTCCCACACCAGCTTGTAGAGCTTGTACTGGTCGGAGGAGAGCACGCCCTCGAGCGACTCCGGCGTGCGTCCCACGTCCGTGGGGCGGATCGCCTCGTGGGCCTCCTGCGCGCCCTTGGCGCGCGTGGTGTAGCTCACCGGGGCGTCGGGCACGTAGTCCGCGCCGTAGCGCGCGCGGATCAGATCCCGCACCTGGGCCACCGCCCCCTCGGACACGCGCGTCGAGTCGGTGCGCATGTAGGTGATGAGACCGACCGAGCCCTCGCCGGGGACCTCCAGGCCCTCGTACAGGCGCTGGGCGATCATCATCGTCTTCTTGGCGCTGAAGCGCAGCAGCGTCGAGGCCTTCTGTTGCAGCTGGCTCGTCGTGAAGGGCGGCGTCGGACGGCGGGTCTTGGGCTTCTCCTCGAGCTCGGTGAGTTCGAGCGCTTGGGTTCCCACGCGCTCGACGAGCTCCGCGGCTCGCTTCGCGTCCAGGTTCTTCTCGATGCGGTCCAGGCCGAGCTTCTTGAGCTCGGCCTGGAAGGGCGCGCCCTCGTGCTCGAACTGGGCCGTGACGCGCCAGTACTCCTCGCTCTGGAAGGCGCGGATCTCCTTCTCGCGCTCCACGATCAGGCGCACGGCCACCGACTGCACGCGGCCGGCCGAGAGCCCCTTCGCCACCTTCTTCCACAGGAGCGGCGAGAGCTTGTAGCCCACGATCCGGTCGAGCACCCGGCGCGCCTGCTGGGCGTCGACCTTGTCGAAATCGAGCCGGCCCGGGGACTGGAAGGCCTCCTCGATCGCGCTCTTCGTGATCTCGTTGAAGACCACGCGGAAGACGCGCGACTCGGGCACTTCGAGCGACTCGTAGAGGTGCCAGGCGATGGCCTCCCCCTCGCGGTCCATGTCGGGCGCGAGGTAGACCGCGTCGGAGGCCTTGGCGATGCGCTTCAGCTCCGAGATCACCTTGCCCTTGCCGCGGATCGTCGTGTACTCGGGCTTGAACCCGTGCTCGACGTCGATCCCGAACTTGCCCTTGGGGAGATCGCGGATGTGCCCCATCGAGGCCTTCACCACGTAGCTAGGGCCCAGGTACTTGTTGATCGTCTTGGCCTTGGCCGGGCTCTCGACGATGACGAGCGACTTCTTGCCGTCCTTCTTGGGCTTCTCTGCCTTGGGCTTGTTCCCGCTCGTCATGACGTCCTTTCCCGTCCCTCGGAGCGCGAGCGCCGGTTCGGCCTTTCGCCGCGGCTCGAGGGGGGAGGAGGCGCGATATGGAGACCCCCGGACCCGGAGGTGTCAAGCCTCTCGTCCTTTGAGACGGGCCGGAAGCGGGGGTTTCCGGACCTCCGCGCGCGCCCCGCCAAGGCGTTCCCGGAAAAGGAGTTGGAGGCCGTCACCCCGCTCCTGACACCCGGGGGCGGGCGGCTATCCTGCGCGAATGGTCCGCTCCCTCCTCGAGATGCGCCCCGCGCCCTGGAAGGACGTCGAGGCGCTGCAGCGGCTCGCGTTCGCCGTCCCGGGCCCGGCGGGCACGCTCTCCGTCATCGCCTCGCGCCTCGAGGACGGGAGGTACGCGACCTTCGCGGGGACGAACCCGGAGCTCGCGGCCTTCCTCGCCGGGCGCAGGGTGATCGTGCCCGACCGCGGGGCCTTCCTCTCCTGCTCGGGAGGAACCCTCCTCGATCCCGAACGCCCCATCCGGATCGTCGATCTCCGCGAACTCGCCGCTCTGCTCTTCCCGCGCCGCGGCGAAGCCGAACCCGGCCCCGCGCGGACGCCCGAGGAGCTCCTCGGCGCGACGGCGACCCTCGTGGAGCGCAGCCTCGCTCGCGCTCCGGAAGCGCTCTCGCTCTTCGCCCACGCCGTCGAGAGCCTGCACGAGTCCCTCGCGCGCGGCGCGGACGAGGCGGCGAACGAGCTCGCCTTCGCGGCTGCCCTGTGCGAGCACCCCAGCCGCTGGCTCGCCCCCGCTCCCCTCGCCGACGGAGCCCTGACGCGCGCCCACATCGCCCACGAGACCCTCGAGGACGCGCTCGAAGGAGCAGAGCCGGCCTGGGCGCGCGAGGCGCGCCCGGGAGAGCGCCCGGCGCGGGCCGGCGAACTCGATCTGCGGGTCGAAGAACCCGTGACGCTCGATGCATCGGATCGCCGCGCGGTCGACGAGATCTTCGAGACGCACCTCTCGCGCAGGCTCGCCTCCGCATCGGGCCGCCCTTCCTACCGCCCCGGGCAGCACGGCGTCGCCGCGCGCATCGCCGCGAGCTTCGGCGAGCGCGAGCTCCTGCTCGTGCACGCGCCGACGGGAACCGGCAAGACGCTCGCCTACCTGGTGCCCACGATGCTGTGGGCGTATCGCAACGCCGTGCGCGTGGGCGTCGCCACCTTCACGCGCGCCTTGCAGGAGCAAGCCATGGATCGCGACGTGCCCCTGGCGCGCGAGGCGCTCGCCCAAGCCGGCGTCCCGCCCGAAGAGGCGCGCGGCGTGCGCGTCGCGCTCCTGAAGGGCCGGGCGAACTATCTCTGCTGGCGCGCGCTCGTCCACGCGCTCCCGCCGCCCGATGCTCGGCCCGAGGACGCGCTCGCCTGGCTCGTGCTGGCGCTCTTCGCCCTGGCAGACCGCGAGGGGGACCTCGACCGCTTCTCGGGCGTTTCGCCCCTCGGGAGCCTCGACCGCGCCGCCTGGCGCGAGGCGATCCAGCGCGCGCTGCGGCTCGTGCGCGCCGAGTCCGGCTGCTGCTCGCGCGACGCGGATCGCAGGACCTGCGCCGCGGAGGCGGCGCGCGAGCGAGCCGAGCGCTCGCACGTCGTGCTGACGAACCACGCCTTCGCGCTCTCGCGCCCCGAGTTCTTCCGGCACCTCGTGTTCGACGAGTGCGAGCACCTGCACGCGGTCGCCCACGACGCCTTCAGCCACGCGCTCTCGGTGCGCACGCTGCGCGAGCTGCTCGCGCGCTTCCACCGCCGCGGGAGCGGCAGCGGGGAACGGGTGCTGGGGCGGATCGCCGGACTCGCCATCTCCAAGAGCGCTCTCTGGGCCGAGGCGTCGGCCGCGATCGGCGCGCTCGACGCGGCGAGCCAGGCCCTCTCCCGGCTCGAGGAGGAGCTCGAAGCCTTCGAGCGTTGGCGCGCGGCGCGTCTCGTTCGGGCACAGGCCCCGTCCGACGGAGTGGACGTCGCGGAGGAGCCCGAGCACGCGGCGCACGCGCTCTTCCGCTCCTTCGTCGAGTCGGAGGAAGGAGCCTCCTTGTTCGCGGCCCACGCCGAGCTCCAGGCCGGACTCGAGGGGCTCGCGCTCGGAGCTCTGCGACTGGTGGAGGAGCTCCATGCACTCCCCTCGCGCGCCGCGCCACGCCTCCTGCGCTCGCTCGACGTCCTGCGGCGCGAGCTCTTGGAAGCGCTCGAGGCCGTGCGTGCCTGGATCCCGCGCGGCGAGGACGGCGGACCGCGCTTCGGCCCGGCGGTGTTCCACGACCTCGAGCGCACGAGCGCGGGCGAGTTCCTGCTGGTGGCGCGCGTGCTCCTGCCGCACGAGTTCCTCGGCCGGCGCACCTACCCCGACCTCGCAGGCGCCGTCTTCCTCTCGGCGACGACCTGGTTGCGCGGCGGGTTCGAGACCGCGGCGCTCTACCTCGGCCTCGCGCGCGCCGCCGCGCCGGCCGAGGACGAGGAACGAACCCCGAGCCGACTCGTCACCTTCCGGGCGCAGGACCCCTTCGACTACTCGCGCGTGCTCGTGCTCGCGCCCAGGGACGCGCCCTCGGTGAAGGACAAGGGCGCCTTCCTCGGTTACACCGCGCGCTTCGTGTTCGCCCTCACCGAGCGGACGCGCGGGCGGATGCTCGTGCTCTTCACCAACGCCGAGGACCTCGCCACGGTCGCGCACGAGGTGGGCCCGCTCCTCGCCGAGCGCTCGATCGCCTTCTTCTGGCAGGGGATGGAGGAGAGCACGAAGGAGGAGCTCGGCGACCTCTTCCGCTCGAGCGCCGACTCGGTGCTCTTCGGGCTCGACACGTTCTGGTTCGGGACCGATTTCCCCGGGAAAACGCTGGAGTACCTGGTGATCGTGCGGCTCCCCTACGGCGTGCCGGACCGCTACCACGAGGCCCAGTGCGCGGCGATCGGGGCCGCGGAGCAACGGCGCGCGATCTACCTGCCGCGCGCGCTGGCGAAGTTCCGCCAGGGCTTCGGGCGGCTCATGCGACGCGAGTCCGACCGGGGCTGCGTCTTCGTGCTCGACAAGCGCATCCTCGACGCGCGCCACCGCGCGTTCCTCAAGGAGCTGCCGCTCGGGAACCGACTCGCGCCGGAGGAGGCGGAGCCGCGGGCCGCGCCCCCCGAGCAGGCGGAGACGGCGCAACCGACGGAGAACGATCCCCGCCTGGCCGCCCTCGTCACCGGCGACACCGAGCGCTGCATCCACGCCGCGCTCGCGCACATGGAGCCAAGAAGCGACGGCTAGGAGCTACTCCCAGCCCGCGTCGTGGGGAAGTTGGTTGCCTGCATCCTACCCGAGCGTCGAGAGCGAGCGGGTCCGTCCCACAGGAGGCGCCGGCGAAACCGGGGTCTTCCCAGGCCGGCCCCGAGTGCCTGGCTGTTCGGTTCCGAACGAGCGTTCGTTGAAGGGAGGTCAGGACAGCCTTGCAGCGAACACGGTGCTCGCCAACGGCTGCCACTGTCCGCGGAAGCGTTCACCGAAGATCAAGAAGAGGCTGCAACATGAAATGGTTCCAGATCAGACTGCTGTTGCTCGGACTGTCTGCGGCGCTGCTTGCGCCCCTCTTGTTCGCTGAAATCCCTTCGACGTTCGTCTACGGAGGTGGAGGGTATTACCCGACCATTTCTGCGTTGGACAGCTCTCGGACCACGGTCGTCGCCAGCGGTCCGGGGGTCACCACCGATGTACAGTTCCTCCCGAGTGGAGTTGGCCTGACCGTGTCCTCCAAGCCGGATGGCAGCATCAAGAAGGTCAACGTCCCCATTCCACGAGGGACGACCAAGGTCAAGGTAACCGTCAGGCAAGGAGGCAAGCCTTGCGGGAGCAAGTGCGGTGCGCCCGGCCAGGCCATCACCATCAAGTGCGGCAAGAAGATGGCAACGAAGTGACCGTCCAGGGAGCAGACCGGAAGGCGTGTGCCGCCCGGGGAAAGAGTTCCCTTGAGCGGCACACGCCCTTGATGAGACCGGATCACGAGCGTCGCCGCCGGGGCGGCGTGGGCGCAGCGCGCACAGCATGCCGACGATCTGAAGAGGACCTCCCCACGCTCTCCTGCACGCGCGCGGCGACCCATTCTGTGCGTCGAGGTCAGTTCGGATCCCCGGTCAAGACCTCCGGCAACACCGGCCTCGCTCTCGTCCGGCCCCGCGGAGGAGAGCCCGGGCTCCTGCGGGGCGGGGAAGACGACTCCGAGGGCCCGAACGACGGCGAGCAGGAGCGAGCCACGGCTCCAGGCGGATTCCCCTGTTCGGTACCGAACCCGGGACCGTTCCTTGTCGTCGACGCCACGAGGTCCTGGCGGATGGGCACCTACATCCCCGCTCCGAACGAACTGGTTGTCTCCCAGGCAGCTATAATCATCCGCGCCGCCGACGCTGGGCTGGCTGGACATGCGCATGGCCGGGGAGGAAGGATGGGACCTATCGACGACGGGCGGACTCCTTCGAAGGGCTCGCGACGGGGACCAGGAGGCTCGCGACCAGCTCGTCCGGCGCTACGCGGCGGCGCTGCAGACGCTCTTGCACGGCCGGATCCCCGCGTCGAGCCGCGGCCTGCTCCAGACGCAGGATCTGGCCCAGGAGGTGTGGCTCAAGGTCCTGAGATCCCTCGCGGCGGTCGAGTATCGCGGCGTGGGGAGCTTCTGGCGCTTCTTGCGCGAGGTCGCGCTCAACCACGTCCGCGACCTCTACCGCAAGCCCCAGAAGCCCTGGGAGGAGCTCGCCGTGGAGTCCTCCGTGGCACCCTCCGATCCGGGCCCGAACGCCGTCTCGCGCATGATCCGGCGCGAGCAACTCGAGGTCTTCGAAGCCGCGCTCGGGAGGCTCCCCGCCAGGAAACAGGAAGCCGTGCTCCTGCGCCTGGAGCTGGATCAGAGCTATGACCTCATCGCCCAGGAGTGCGGCCTCCCCTCGGCGGACGCGGCTCGCATGACGGTCAAGCGCGCGCTCCGGGAGATCTACGATGAAATGTCACGTCATGGAGCCTGACGAGGTCGACGAGGTCCTGGACGCGATCGCCGAGGGCAAGGCGGTCGATTGGGAACGACTCCAGCGCTCGAAGACCCTGCGGAGGAGCGATTTCGCCGTCCTGGAGGCGCTCGCGCAGATCCGTCGCGATCACCGTGCGGGCGAGGAGGTCCGTCCCTCGAGGCAGGGAGCGGCGCTCGAGGCGGGCTTCGAGATCCTGGAGCCGATCGGGAAGGGAGCCTTCGGGGAGGTCCACCGGGCGCTCGACTGCGCCTTGAAACGCGAGGTGGCGATCAAGGAGCTTCGTCCGGGCCGAGACGTCTCCTCCGAGATCCGCGCCCGGTTCATCGAGGAAGCTCGCATCCTCTCCAGGCTCGACCATCCCAACGTCGTCCGGGTGTACTCCGTCGCGGAGTTCGATGGGCGGATCCGGATCGTCCTGGAGCTCGTCGACGGGATGACGCTCGAGAGGATCGTGCGCGAGGCGGGCCCGTTCTCCCCCGTGGAAGCGGCGCACATGGGCGCCGATCTGTGCCGGGCGCTGGCGGCGCTCCACGCCGAAGGGATCCTGCACCAGGACGTGAAGCCCTCCAACGTGATGCGCGCCAAGGGCGGACGGATCGTGCTCCTGGACTTCGGCGTCGCGCGCTCGAGCGCGCCCGGCGCGGCCGAGGACACGCCGGTCACGGGCACGCCGCTCTTCATGGCGCCCGAGCTGCTCGAGGGACGCGCCGGCGGGGATCCCTCGACGGATCTCTACTCGCTCGGCGTGCTCCTCTACTGGTCCGTCTCGGGCCGCTACCCCTTCGAGGCGGATTCGCCGATGGAGCTGCACAGGAAGGTGCGCGAGGAGCCGCCCATGCCGCTCGTGGACCGGTGTCCCCAGGCGCCCGCGGCCTTCGTCGAGATCGTCGCCCGGACGCTCGCCAGGGACCCGGCCCAGCGCTTCCGCAGCGCCGGCGCGCTCGAGGCGGAGCTGCGCGCCTTCCTCGCGGGCGCCGTTCCCAAGAGGCCGGCGGAAGGGAAGAAGCTTCGCCGGCGCCGCGCGCTCGCGATCGGCCTGGGCCTCGGGCTCCTTGCGGCTGCGATTCCGGCCTGGATCCTCCTGCCCAAGGCGTTCGGACGCGCGCCCCTGGCGGTCGAAGCCCAGCTCTTCCTCCGGCGCGAAGGCAAGGACGTCCGGCTCCGGGAAGGGGATCCGATCGGCCTCGGCGACGAGCTCTTCCTCGAAGTCCGAGCCGAGGAGGACTTCCACTGCTACGTCTTCAACGAAGACGACGCCGGCCACCTCTACACCCTCTTCCCGCTGACGGACTTCGTCCCGACGAACCCGCTGCCGGGCCAGACCAAGCACCAGCTTCCCGGACGCTACGAACCCCCGGACCAGCCGAACTCGGTGGCCCACTACCGCACCTGGCAGGTGACCACGCGGGGCAAGGGCTCCGAGCGCTTCCTCATCGTCGCGTCCCGTGAACCCGTTGCAGCCGCGGAGAAGCTCCGCCGAGAGATCCCCGAGGCGAGCCCGGATGCGAAAGTGGAAACCGACAAGACGGTCGCGGACCTGAGCCGGGGAACCCAGGAGCTCCTGCGCGGGGTGGGTGGGACCGCAGCAGCCCGGCCCTCTCGAGATGACGGACACGAACGGCCCCGCGCATCAGGGCTCCGAGACATCTTCCAGCCGGGCGAGCAGTGGCGCCACGGCGACTCCGAATCCTCGATCTTCCTCGAGCTCACGACCCGCGAGTGATCGCTGGCTTGCTAGCCGCTAGCGTCCGTCCTCCAGGTAGCGGATCGCTCGCTCGAGGACCTCGTCTCGACCCTCGCGGATTCCCTGGATCGTCGGTGCAACCGCGATGTCCGGTTGGATCCCGACGCGCTGGAGCTGCCTCCCGTCGGCGTGCCGGATGTCGTGCCCCGTGAAGGTGACCCAGATCCCTCCGGGAAGGACGAGGTCCGTCACGTCGCCGTTGGCGCCGTTGGTCGGAGAACCGATGAACGTGACGCTCTCCGCCGCCGCCTCGAAGAAGAGACAGGTATGCTCCGATTGGCTGATCGCGCGCTCGTCGATGAGCACGACCACGCGGCCCGTGTAGCGCGTCGTGCCGGCCGCAGCGGGCGGCGAGCCGCTACTCCGCTCGCACCGCTTCGACGGCGCGCTCCAAGACTTCATCGCGCCCCTCGGCGACCCCGGCGCGCGTACGCTCGACGGGGATCGTCGGCGCGATTCCCACGCCATGGTGGCGCGAGCCGTCGTGCTTGAGGACCTTCATCCCCGTCCAGGTGATCGTGTACCCGCCTGGAACCTCGAACGGATTCACGTTGCCGTTCGTGCCGGCAGTCGGACCGCCGACGATCTCCCCCAGCCGATAATGCTCCACGATGCCCATGCACGACTCCGCATAGCTGATCGCACCACCGCCCGTCAGGAAGGCGCGGCGCGGAGGGAGAAGCGGCTCGCGTGGTTTGAGCGACCACTCGCCTGAGCGGTTGAAGGTCATCCATTCGCGGTTGGGGAGAGTGATCAGCGGAGTGTGCCACTGTGCGCTGGTCGCAGGCTCCTCGATCAGGTGCGAAAAGAAAGTCTCCGGGCCGATGTTGCTCGGATACCCCCGCAAGTCGAACACGATCCCTTCAGCCGAAGTGAGTTGAGGCAGCGCCGTATTGAAGTCCTCGTCCGAGACGCGATCGAGATCGACGTACCAGATCCCGGGCCAGACTTCCTCGATCTTCGAGGGCCGATCGCTCGTCGTGTCGATCGCAGCTCCCAGCGGGAGCTCGACTTCGTAGCGCTCGTCGGCACGAGCGAAGGCCTCCAGCGTCAGCCGGCGCGAGGCTTGGTTCCCGCGCATGAGTTCGTACAGGGTCTTATTAGCGACCCATTGCGAAGTCGCTCCCGAGATCAGAGCCTCCGCCTCGGCCCGAAGCTCTGCGACGGCTTTCCCGTCGATCGCGACGACGGCGTCGCCCGGAGTGACGCCCGCGGCCCGAGCGACCTCGCCGACGTGCGTGACGACGAGCTCTTCCTCGACCCAGTCCCACGCGAGAGGCAGAACGGCATAGGCGGCATCGCTGGGATGACGGACGCCTCCATGGCCGTCCTTGAGGGCAGCGACCATCCGGCGCAGGGTGTTCAAGAAGGCCCGTTCTCCATCGTCGGTCGCCGCCCGGCGAAGCGCGCGCTCAAGCTCGGCCGGCCAGTCAGCGTCGACCACGTCGAAGTAAGGATAGAAATGCTGGAACACGTTCCAGGCCATGATCACCGCCGCAAGTCGTGTCGCGCGGTCGTCTCCGGACGCGCGGTGATTCGCCGGCAGGCCGAAGCGATCGCCGATCGCGGCGGCGGCCTCGGGGGCGCGCGGGAGCGTGCCTTCGCGATCGGCCCAGAGAGCGAGCGGGATGATGCATTCCACTCCGCCCCCGAGCTCCGCACGCCATGGCTTGCCCGGATCGGGAACGTCTTGGGGGAGCTCCTCGCTTCGCACACGGTCCTTCCGCCAAATGCTCTGATAGATCTGATAGGGCCCGCTTTGCTCCTGACCGAACCCGGAGTGCCGCCACCAGCGAACGTAAAGGCGTTCGCTATCCGCTGGCCGATCGAGAACGAGGGCCGGCTCGGGCTCGCCTCCGGCCGCGAAGACCCGTACGCCGGGCGCGATCGGCGCAAACATCGCCTGTAGGACCCGCACAAGCTCCGCTGAACCACGCTCGCCTTCGACCGCCCGCGCGCCGGCGACGGCGAGGTCGTCCCATTTCACGCTTTCGACCTCGTCCCCTGGATAAAAATGCCGGACGTAGCCGAAGAGGCGCGCGAAGGCGGTGAGATTCGCGAGCCCGCGCTCGTCCAGCGGCCGCGCGGGCTCGGGCGGCGCAGGAAGGAGCGCTTCGCCCGCGACGAGTTCGACCGCGTCGACCCAGAGCTTGCCGCGACCGAGGAGCATGACGCCGAAGTTCAAACGTTCGGCATCATGCTCGATGATTCCCTCGATCTCGCACGCCGTCCACTTCGAAGAACGGACCGGGCGGACGTCCATGTTGTCGAAGAGACCCGTGGCGCCGTTGGATCGGTCGACGCGCAGCCACATCTGCGCGCGTGCGTCCGGGTCGTCGCTCTCGAGACGCACCTGCGCGCGCAGTCGGATCGGGCGATCACGCCAACTCGCGCCATCCAGGCTTTGCATCAGATTGCCGAACGTCTGCGGCTCTCCCTCGCCGCCGTACTCCAGCCGCGCGCAGGCACTGCCCTCGAACGGAACCTCGCGATCCATCGCCAAGCGATAGCCACCTTGGGCGCATACCACAGGCAACTGCCAATCGCGTGGTCCACCGGAAAGGTCCTCTTCCTCGAACCCAGGATTGTGAAGATCCTCGAGGTGAGCTCTCATCCCCACCGGAACCCGGCTCGCCAATACCGCCAACATTCTCTCGTCCATGATCGCCTCTCGTTCGTACCTGAGCATCCCGGGTAGACCCTGTACTTCAGCATCCTCCGGATTCAGTCGATCCGCTTCCGGTGAGTCTCCCCGGTAGCGGGCCATGCGCATCGCCGATTCCCGTACGTCCTCGCCTAGAGAAGCGTCCTTTGCCAGCGCGTCGACAACCTCGCTCAAGATCTCCAGGCGGTCGAAGAGATTGTCCACTCGAGGTCGCACGCGATCGCGTCGCACAGCCGCCCAAGCCATCCTGCGGAACGCGGTTGGATCCGAGTGCCAGATCACGACCTTCCCGTACTGACCGACCGCGACGACCCGTTCGCCATCGGGGGTCATGACGATCGCTTCGATGATCTCGGGACCCTGAAGGACCGTCAACTCCTCGCCGGTCTCGGAGTCCCAGACGCGCACGGACTCGTCCTGTCCGCCGGAGAGGATGCGCGTTCCATCGGCGCTCGAGGCGATCTTCGGCTGAGCTCCTCGGATGGCCAAGAGCTCCGTACCGGATGCGACGTCCCACACTCGAATTGTGTGATCCCAGCCTGATGAGGCAATGCGTCTCCCATCGGGCATCCAAACAACGGTGTCGACAGCTGCGTCGTGGCCGCGAAGTACTGCGAGCTCCTCTTCGGTCTCTAGATCCCACAAGCGCACCGTCCTGTCCCGCGAACCCGAGGCCAGTCGGCGTCCATCCGCCCTTATCGCCACCGACACGACTTGCTCTTCGTGCCCCACGAATCTCGCGAGCTCCTGTCCTGTCGTAAGATCCCATACGCGAATCGTCTTGTCGTTAGATCCGGATACGCATCTCTTTCCATCGGGAAGGACGGCAACTGCCCCCACTGCGCCTTCGTGGCCCTTCATGACGGCGGTGCAGGATCTCGTTTCGGCGTCCCATGCGCGCAAAGTCCTATCCGCCGATGCCGATACGACCTCTTGTCCGCTCGAATCAACGGCGAGGTCAAGGACCGAGGATAGGTGCCCTCGAAACCGGGCGGTGCAATCTCCCGTGACCGCGTCAATCTCGACTATGCTTCCCGAGTTCGATCCGGCGTAGAGCCTCGTGCCGTCTGGACTGCAGGCGACGCTTAAGAGCATTTCTTGCTGCGGATCCAGCGCGACGAACCCCTCTGCTGCATGCAGACTCCAGAGCCGCGTGGTTCCATCCCACGAAGCGGAAGCCAGGAGCTGGCCGTCCGGACTGGACGCGAGTCGAGAAACGAAATCAGTGTGTCCTCGATGCAGACCAATTCTTTGCCTGGCCTCACAGTCCCATGTGGTTACGGTAGTCGCCGTAGCGTACGATGACCCAAAGGCGATGCACTTGCCATCCGGAGTGAACTTGATCGCCGTGACGTTGCCCTTCGGGCCAGTGACTGCCGAAACCAACTTGTTCGTGTCCACGTCCACGATGCTCACTTCCCGGTACTTGGAGCCGAAGGCCATCCGATGTCCGTCATGGCTGATCGCGGGGATAATCCACTTGGGATCGAAGGCTCGGCGGGTGAGCGTCGCGAGCTGTTCGTGCGTATCGAGGTTCCAGACGCAGATGTTCCCGTCGATCGACGAGGAGACGAATCGACTTCCATCGGGAAGTCCGAAGATGCCAGACACCACGTCGCGGTGGGCGCTGAATTCGTTTACCAAGCTCTGATTCGTCGCATCCCACGTCCAGATCTCTCCGTTTGCGAGTCCGGCTAGGAGCTTGCCGGTACCAGGAAGGAACGCAGCACACACGACCGTGGCCGGATGCTGCATCTTGGCCACGGGCTGTTCGCTCTCGAGGTCAAAGAGCACCAGGCTCCCATCCGCATTCCCGCAGGCCAGCCGATTCCCATCCGACTCGAACTCGAGGCATTGAATGCCTCCATGATCGATCGAGAGAGACCTCGTCTCGAGAGAGCTCACTTCCGCAAGATGGAGAATCTCGCTGTCGCCTCCCCAGACGATTCGCCTTCCATCCGGAGAGAATGCAAGAGAGCGAGCAGGATCCGACTTCCATTGAGCGAGCGAGTTGTCCGCGCGGATCTTCTGGTGCTTCCATTCGAACTCGCGAGTCTCGATGGATACGTCCTCCAGACGCTCTTGACCTGCCGTGACGTCGCCCTCGTCGAGGAACGCCCTGGCAGCTCGCAGGTTTGCGAGGTTCGCTTGACGGCGCGTCTGCCGCTCAGAAGCCAGAACGCGTTCTTTTTCCAGGTCGGCTTCCCTGCGTGCATCCTCTGCTTCCTTCAGAGCTGCTGATTGGGCGACGAGCGCGCTGGCCTTCTCATCGCGCTCGGCGCTCACTCGCCACAACAAGAGGGCTATGATCGCCCATGAGAGTGCCGCAACGGCGGCGCTGGTCGAGATGACGGGGTGACGCCGAGTCCACTTCCGAATCCGGTCGATCCGTCCGGAAGGCCTTGTATGGATCGGCTCGTTGCAAGTGAAACGCTGAAGCTCAGCGCCGAAGGCCGCTATCGTCGGGAAACGCCGCTCAGGGTCCTTCTCCAGTGCCTTCATGCAGATCACCGCCAAGTCGCGCGGCACCTTCGAGCGGATCGTGCGCGGATTGGGCGGGTCTACCGTCAGGATCTTCCGGAACACGAGCTGGCTCGTGTCGCCGTCGAACGCACGGACCAAGGTCAGCGCCTCGTAGAGCGTCGAGCCCAGGCTGAAGACGTCCGTGCGGTGGTCGATCCCCATCGACTTCGCTGCCGCTTGCTCGGGGCTCATGTAGTGCGGCGTCCCCTCGAGCTCGCCCGTGCGCGAGAGCGCGAGATCGTCCTGGATCCGCGCCAGCCCGAAATCCGCCAGCTTCGGCTCGTCGCCCTCCGTGATCAGGATGTTGCTCGGCTTGACGTCCCGGTGGATCACGCCCTGGCGGTGCGCGTACTCCAGAGCCTCGGCCACCTTCGCGAAGAACTCCGCAACGCCGCGGTAGTAGCCCTCGGGCAGCTCGCGCGCCTCGCGCAGATCGGCGAGCGAGTCGGCGAGCGTGTAGCCGCCCGCGACGAGCTCCTGCGAGATCCAGTGCAGGCCGTCGGTGCGGCCCACGGCGTAGGTCTGCACGATCCCCGCGTGCGCGAGCCTCCCGCCCGCGCGTGCCTCGCGCTCGAAGCGCTCGAGCGTCTTCGGCGAGAGCGTGTAGTGCGGGAGCAGCAGCTTGAGCGCGACCGCTCGGCGCAGCGAGATCTGCTCCGCCTCCCACACGACCGCCATGCCGCCGCGCCCGACCTCGCGCACCAGGCGGAAGTCGCCCAGGACCCGTCCGGGCTCGAGCTTGGGCGCGCCTTCGCCGATCCGTCCGCGCAGCGCCTGGTAGTCCTGGATCATGCGGCCGAGCTCGGCGCGGATCTCGATCGGCTCCTCCTCGAGGAAGCGCTCGACCTCCACCGCCTCGCCCGAGCGGAAGCGGTCCAGCCAGCGCTGGAATGCCGCCTCGGCGCGCGTGCGGGTGTCGTCCGGGCGTCCGTTCACAGGAGCCTCCGTGCGCGACGAATCGCGCGATGCAAGGCCATGCGCGCCGCGTCGTACGAAAGCCCCACTTGGGCGGCGATCTCCGGCAAGGGGAAGTCCTTCAGGAAGAGGGCGAGGATACCGCGGTCCCGCTCGGAAAGGCGCAGGAGCACCAGGGCCAGCCGCGAGCGATCTTCCTCCTCTTCCACGGCGGCGTGCGGCGAGTCGCTTTCGGCGTCGAGCTCCAGATCCGCCGCGTCCGCTTCGGTCCGCTGGTCCTCGCGACGCTTGTCCGCCTCGAGCGCCCGGCTTCGGTCCACCGCCTTCCAGCGCAGGCGCCGCGACAGATAGGAGAGGAAGCGCCCGCGGGTCTCGAAGCGTACGGACTGCAGCTCGGGCCAGAGGTCGCCGACCACCGATTGAACGAGGTCGCCCGTGTCGAGGAACCGGCGCAGAGCGGAGGAGCGCAGGCGGTGGCCCACGCGCATCAGATCCGTGAGGAAGTAGGCCAGGAACTCGTCGGCGATCCGGCCGCTGGCAACCGTGGCCCGATGGACCTCGGCCAGCACGGCGTCTTCGAGGTCGAAGCCGTTCCGCACGCGAGAGATCACCAGGACCTGGACCGCGGGATCGGCGAGCAGGCCTTCCGAGGCCGGCCCGAGTCTGTCGCGGGCGAAGCGGAGCGTCTCCGCGGCGAGCCGTTCGGGAACGAGCTCCGAGGCGTTGCTCATGACTGGATTCGCTCCGAGATCGGGCCCAGCGTAGCAGGGCTCGAGCTCCAGGGGCTCGGCGCCGTGGGCTTCATCGAGAGCATGAAAGGAGCGCGGGGGCGGACCGAACACGCGACGCGCCGGCCGGAGGAGCCCTGCGAGGTCCTCCGAGGGTTCCCTGTTCGCTCCGCGCCGAGCATCCGTACCTGGTTTCGGAGCGCGGCCGATCGTCGGCGATCCTCCGCGGTCCGGTCGCAACAGGTACGAAGGTCCCGCTTCGCACGAGGGGACAAGGAGATCCGCATGGACATGCTAGGACATCTTCGCTTCCTCGCTCCGGCGAGCCCCTTCTTGACCGTCGGTCGAACCCCCATGGGCACCACGCCGATCGGTTTCCTCTGGTCGCGCAGCGTCCGTTCGCCCTCCTCGTTCGGCGCACGCCCGCTGGCCACGGGAGAACGAGCATGCACCTACTCGAGAAGGCCATCGCTCCGGCGGCGGCGGGAGCTTGCCTCCTCCCTCCCCTCCGCGCTGCTCGAGAAGACAAGGCAACGGTTTTCCCCTCTACGGGCTTTCTTTCAGAATCCATGACCGCTGCCGGCAGGGCATCCGTTGTCTGCAAGAGTCAGGATTCGCCCGCCCATGAGCTGGGTAGACTCCATCCCTCTGCAGGGCCACGGCGAAGACCGCGGCGCGATGTTGCATTCGGTCACGGGCAAGCTGGTAGGTTGGATCCCGAGACCCATGCCCCGCCTTCGTCCGAACACCGCGATCCTTGGAGCCCGACCATGATCCTCCTCAGCGCGACCTTCCTCTTCCACGGCTTCCTCGCGGGCTACGCGACGCAAGAGGAAGCGCAGCACGTCCGGCCCTGGCCGCAGGAGGTCTCGGACATCCCGGCCGATCCGGCGATCCACTTCGGCGCGCTCGAGAACGGCCTGCGCTACGCCTGGGAGAGGAACGAACGCCCGAAGAAGCGCACGTACCTGCGCCTGCACGTCGACGCCGGCAGCTTGGCGGAGGAGGAGGACGAGCGCGGCATGGCGCACTTCCTCGAGCACATGGCTTTCAACGGCAGCCGCAACTTCGAGCCCGGCAAGCTGATCGATTGGTTCCAGGCGCATGGCATGGACTTCGGCGCGGACACCAATGCGCAGACCGCCTGGAGCTGGACGGTCTACCAGATCGATCTCCCGAACTCCGACGAGGCGAGCCTGCGCGAGGGCTTGCGCGTGCTGCGCGACTTCGCCGACGGCCTGCTCCTCGCCCCGGAGGAGATCGAGAGCGAGAAGGGCGTGATCGACGGCGAGGAACGCGAGAGCGATTCGGCCGGGATGCGCCTCTTTCGACGCAACAACGAGATCTTGTTCGCTGGGACGCGCCTGCCGGTGCGCGATCCGATCGGCGTCGAGGAGATCCGGTGCGCCTTCGACGCAGCGGCCCTGCGCCGCTTCTATGCCAAGTGGTACCGCCCCGACGACATGACGCTGCTCCTCGTCGGGGATCTCGGAGAGCTCGACCCCGAGCCGTTCTTCCGCGAAGCGTTCGGCGACATGGCCCGGCCGGCGGAACCGCTGCCGCGCGAGCCGGAGCTCGGCGCGCCGACGCTCGAGACGCGCTCCTATTGCGTCCCCGAACCCGAGATCCCGATCGCCATCGTGTATGCCGGTCGGTTGACGCCGGAGCCGTTCCAGATGCCCACCAAGAGCTCGGTCGCCGCCGAGGTGCCGCTCCAGCTCGCCTACGCGATGTTGAACCTGCGCTTCGCGGAGCTCGCCAAGAAGGAAGCCGCCCCGTTCCTCGCGGCCTTTGCGGAGGACGAAGGCGACTCGGAGCGCGGCCAATACGGCCTCCAGGTGTTCGACGGCTCGGGAGTCGGAGCCCAGGCAAAGCCCGAACGCTGGAAGGAGGCGCTCGCGGCCTGCGAGCAGGAGTTGCGCCGCGCGATCCGCTTCGGTTTCCAGGAAGCGGAGCTGGCGGAGGTGCGCGCCGATCGGCTGCGCGGCCTGGACGAAGCCGTTCGGCGCAAGGACAAGCAGAAGAGCGACGACCTCGTGGACGGGCTCGTGGCGGTCGCCGAGGGATTGCAGGTCATGGCGAGCCCGGAGAGCGGGCGCGATCTCGTCAAGCCCGTGATCGAAGCGGCGACCGTCGAGTCCTGCCGCGCGGCCTTGGAGAAGGCGTGGAGCGAGGGAGTGCTCGTGATCGCGGCCCTGGGCAACCTGGACCTCGGGAGCGAGGCGGGACCCGCGCTCGAGCAGGCCTGGAAGGAGAGCCAGGCCGTCGAGCTCGAGGCCCCCGCCGGCCTGGAGGCGCAGAGCTTCGCCTACGCCTCGAGCCCGGAGGACGTCCCCGCGGCCGTCCAGCGCGACCTCGTCGAGGATCTCGGGATCCATCGCCTGCGCTTCGAGAACGGCGTCGAGGTCTCGATCAAGGCGACCGACTTCGAGCAGGGAACGATCCTGATGCGCGCCGATCTCGGCGAGGGGAAGCTCGGCCTGGATCCCGCTTCGGCGCCGCTCGCCTTCGTGGCCGGCCAGGTCTTCACCGACTGTGGCCTCGGGGCCCACAGCCAGGACGAGCTGCGCCGGCTCACGGCGGGCAAGCTCGTCGGGATGGGCTTCCAGGTCGAGAGCGACCGCTTCACGCTGGCCGGCGGCACCACGCCGGAGGACCTGCTCCTCGAATGCGAGCTCGCCTGCGCCTATCTCACGGCGCCGGGGTGGCGCTCCGAGGGTCTGACCCAGTTCCAGAAGCAGATCGGGCCGATGTACGAGTCGCTCGCGCACGTGCCCTCGGGGCCGTTCACCCAGAGCTTCCTGCCCGAGCTCCACGGAGGCGACCTGCGCTTCGGGATGCCGCCGCGCGAGCGCGTGGAAGCGGTGGACCTCGAGGCGATCCGCACCTGGCTCGGGCCGGAGCTCGCAGAGGCCCCGCTCAGCGTGAGCTTCGTCGGCGACCTCGATCCGGAAGCGGTGGTGGAAGCGGCCGCGTGCACCTTCGGCAGGCTGCCCGAGCGCCGCCCGCTCCGGGACTGGAACGAGCGACGGAAGGTCGCCGGCGTGCGCGCCGGGCTGCGAATGGAGAAGGAAATCCAGACCGAAACGCCGAGCTCGCTGGTCGCAATCGCTTTTCCGACCACGGACGGCCGCACCGCGGCGACGCGCTACGCGCTCCGCTTCCTCGGGGACGTGGTCTCGGACCGCGTGCTCGAGCTCGTGCGCGAGAAGCTCGGGGAGTCCTACAGCCCCGGCGCCTTCGCCCAGTCGGACCTCGTGTACGAGGATCTCGGCTTCCTGTGGATCCAGGCGGGGAGCGAGCCCGGCCAAGAGGAGGCCGTGGCGGATGCCTGCCTCCAGGTGACCGGCGCGCTCGCCGAGAAAGGCGCGACGGAAGAAGAGATCGCGCGGCTGCGTGAACCGATCCTGAACCACCTGCGGGACTCCCGACGCGTGAACGGCTACTGGCTCGAGCTCCTCTCCGATGCCGCACGACGCCCGGCGGCACTCCAGGAGGCCCGCAGCGAGATCGAGGCCTACGAGAGCCTCGGAGCCGAGGACCTGAACGAACTCGCGCGCCGCTACCTGCCGCGCGAGCGAGCCTCGATCCTGATCGTGCGCCCCGCCAAGGCCGCCGAGAAGAACGCGCAGGAAGCCGGCGCCGCGCCCGACGAGGGCAGCGATCTCTCGGACGGGTAGGCCGTCACGGCGAGCCGAACGGCCGCGCGAGCGTTTCCCCTCCGCAGCGATTCTTCTCGCCGAGGTCCATCGCGGTTCGACTGCGGGAGCGTTCGAGTGGCTCCAGCGGTTTCTTGGGATCCCGGAGTTCGGTCCGAGCTCGGATTCCGTTCTTTCTCGGCCGGCGTTCTCCACTCCCAAAGAAGAAAAGGTGTGAACCACTCGGCGGGAGGATGGGTCCGGCGGGATCGCAAACGACGAGAAGGAGGAAGCGCGATGAAGTTCCTTGGATTCGAACGGCAAGTTGGAGCCCTGCTCGCGCTGGTCGTGGCGCTCGCCACATCGGCGTCGCTGCCGCAGGCGCAGAACGGCGGTGGTGGGGTCGTCTTAGGCAAGTCACGGCTCCCCGGACCGGGGGGCGGGATCGTCATTCACCCCGGTGGGCCGGGCGGAGGAGTCACAACGGACGCCTTCGCGTTCTCCGCCGAACTCCAGGCCGAAGGTGGCGAACTCGTCTTCCATGGGCAGGGGACTCCAGGGATGCCTTTCCTCATCGCGGTCACGGGGAGTGCGCTGCGAACGAACCTCTTGACCGCGGGCGTGTTCTCCGAGTCGGGAGAAGCGGAGTACAGGTTTTCCCTCTCCAGCGATCTCTTGAGCCTGCTCCCCCGCCTCGGTTTCTTCGCCGTACTTCGGGACGGTCGAGTGGCTCCCATCGTGGTGGGAGAGATCAACGCCGGTTGTCAAGGAGGCGTGGAGGTCGCCTGCCCGCCCGCCCCGATCCCGCTGCCGCCGAGCGGCATGCAGTGCTCCTTCCCTCATCCGCAGAGCCCAGGATGTCAGATCGTCGTGACCGTGTTCCCGGATCCCTCCTGGTCTTATCTGCCCTACTGCACGAGCAGCCAGGGGCAGTTCTTCTGGGGAGCGCAGTCGATCTGCCTCACGATCCAGGTGATCTGTTTCAACGCCCAGGGCCAGCCGACCATCAACTATCAGAACAACATCTGCAAGATCTGCCCGTGGTCGACGGACAGCTTCTACATTCCCGCGTGGGGATGCTCGGTCCGGCCTGCTCCGGGACAGACCTGGGGCGGAGCATTGAGGAGCCAGAACTGCGGCAACGTCCGCGCAACTTGTCCATGAACCCATACCGCCGTGCTCATCGAGAACGGGAGACCGGTCGCCGTCAGCAATCCAGTGGGGCTGGACCTCACGGAATGAGCGTCCATCCGCTCGCGAGTCTCGCAGGTCGCTGACGCTTCGACGAGCAACGTCGGTGGAGGACGGGGCCGAGTGCGCTCGGCTCCGTCCCGCTTCTTCAAGGGATCGGCGTCGCGGCCTGCGGTTCCGGCTAGAGGATCCGGCCCTGGAGGCCGATCCACACCACGGTCGCGCCCTCGTCCTCGAGCCAGTAGCGCTCGAGCCCCACGCGCGCGTCGAGGCGCCGGACGAGCCGGAAGAGCGCGTCGATCCCGAGCAGCGGATCGAGCCCGGTCTCGGTGCCGGTCGCCTTCTCGCCCGTGGCGGCGATGGCCTCGATCTCGGCCGTCCAGTACCAGAGCCCAGCTCCCAGGCCGAGGTCGAAGCGGTCGGTATCGACCACCCACCAGCGCCCCTCGAGCTCGATACCCCGCCCGAGGAAGGGCTGCGTCTCGACCACGTCGTCGAGGAAGGCCGGGACGTTCGGAGCGTTCGTGGCGATCGTCGACTCCGCCCGACCGAGGTTCGCGTAGCCGAGCTCGACCGAGAAGGGCTGCTCGAAGCGCCACCCGCCGAAGACGCGCCAGGCGAGATCGCCCCGGTCGAGATCGGCGGAGGTCGTGTTCCCGAGACTCGCCAGGTCGTCCTCGAGATCGTCGCCCGAAGCACCGAGGGTCGCGAGGCCGATCATGGCCCCCGCGTAGGGCCCGCTCTGGAACCAGTCGACTTCCTGCCGGCGCGAGGGGGCCGCGAGCGACTCGGAGGCCGGCAAGACGAAGGCGTCGAGCGTGAGCGACGCTGCCGTGAACGGCGGCTCGCTCGCCGCGGGCGTCTCCGCTGGGACCGGCGCGACCTCAGGTGCCTCCGGCGCGACCGCGGGGGGCGCGGGTGCGACCTCTTCCCGTTCCCGCTCGCCCGGCCCCTCCGCCAGGGCTTCGGGGACGGACGGCTCGCTCTCGACCGGAGAGATCTCGACCGGAACCTCCTCGACGGATTCCGGCTCGATCGGCATGGCCACGGGGGGAGCGGCCTCGATCGAGATCGGCGCGACGAGCTCGGCTTCGAGCGGATCGCGCCCTCCACCCGCGGGGGAAACTCCTTCCTCCAACCGCCCCTCTGCCCCGTCGGTCTTCGACGTGCAAGCGACGAGGAGGCCCGTCAAGAGGTAGCAAGCGAGTCGCACGTCCGGATGGGACATGATTGCGGAAAGGATTGCCGGATTCCCGTGGCCTGGAACCCTGCGGCTGAAACCTACCATGCTCGCCGAACGCACGACGAGCAAATGGAATCACCCCGTCCCCTGCCTGCGCGCGCGGCGCGCTTCGCCGCGCTGGAGCGGCCCGGTCTCGACGTGCTCGTCGTCGGAGGCGGGATCACCGGCGCCGGCCTCGCGCTCGATCTCGCGCTGCGCGGCCTCTCGGTCGCGCTCGTCGAGCGAGGAGACTGGGCGTGCGCGACCTCGAGCGCTTCGTCGCGCCTGATCCACGGCGGACTGCGTTACCTCGAGCAGTTCGAGTTCGCGCTCGTGCGCGAGTCCTGTCTCGAGCGCGGATTCCTGCTGCGGAACGCCGCCGGACTCGTCTGGCCCGAGCGTTTCGTCTTCCCGATCCATCGCGGGGGTCCGGTGGGAAGGGCGAAGCTCGCCGCCGGGCTCCTGCTCTACGCGGCCGTGTCCGTGCCGCGCACCCTCGGCTTCCCGCGCCTGCTCTCGGGAGACGCCGTACGGCGCGCCCTGCCCCAGGCGCGCACGCAGGACCTCGCCGGCGGCGGAAGCTATCTCGACGCGGCGACCGACGACGCGCGCCTCGCGCTCGCGGTCGTGCTCACGGCCATGGAAGCGGGCGCGCATGCCCTCTCGCGCGTGGAGGCGACCGCGATCGAGAACGGCGCGAGCGGGGCCGCGGTGACCCTCCTCGATCGGCTCTCCGGCGATCGCTGCGAGGTCCGCGCACGCGCCTGCGTGCTCGCCGGCGGCCCCTTCACCGACCGCCTGCGCTCGCTCGCCGGCCTCTCCGGGCACTGGGTCGCGCCCACGCGCGGGACGCACATCCTCGTCCCGCGCGAGCGACTGCCGACCGACGGGGCGGTGATCTTCAACTCGCCCGTCGACGGCCGCGTGCTCTTCCTGATCCCCTGGCCGCGTTCGACCGTGATCGGCACGACGGACCTCGACGCCGCGCCCGACGTTCCCCCGCGCGCGACGCGCGCCGAGGTGCGCTACCTCCTCGAATCGGCGAACGGGCTCGCCCCCGGAGCCGGACTCTCGGAAGAGGACGTGATCGCGACCTACTCGGGCCTGCGCCCGCTCCTCGCGGCGGACGAAGCGAATCCTTCCGCGCGCTCGCGCGAGGAACGCATGCTCCGCGAGGGCTCGATCTACACGATCGCTGGCGGAAAGCTCACGGGCTACCGCGCCATGGCCGAGAAGCTCGGCGCGCGCATCGCGCGCGACCTGGGAAAGGGCCTGGGAGGGGCGCGCTCGCCGACGCGTTCGGCGCGCCTGCGCGGCGCGCTCCCGGAGCGTGTTCCTCGACCCGCCTGGTCGAGCCTCGACGGAACGCGGCCGCGGAACGACGAGGCCGCTCTCGCGACCGCCTGGTCGAAACGCTACGGCACGCTCGCTCCCTTCGTCGCGGAGTCCTGCGGACGGGCCCCCGAGGGCGCTCGCGCGCTCGACGCCGAGACCCTGCTCGGCGAGGTGGACTTCGCCGTGCGCTTCGAGGACTCACTCGCCGCGAGCGATTTCCTGTTCCGCCGCTCCGACCTGGCCTTCGCGGAGCCCGCGCAGCGCTCCCGGGCTTCGACGGCCGTCCTCGAACGCATGGCGGAGATCCATGCCTGGTCGAAGGAGCGCCTCCTACGCGAAAAGGCGGACCTGGAGGAGCACTTCGGCCGCATGGAGGCCTGGCGCAAGGACCCGGCCTGAGATGCCGGTAGGAAGGCCAGTTAGGAAGGATTGGGGACCGAACGCATCGTGGCCGATAGGCTTTTGAGCCAGGCCCCATCCTGCGAGGCCGTCCCATGCTGCTCTACGTCTTCCTGGCGGCCGCCCTCTCCCTGGGGCTCTTCTACGCACGCCGCGCCTGGCTCGGCTGGACGCTCCCGCTCGCCCTCCTCCACTTCGGCTGGTGGCGGACGGGCGTTTCCTTCCCGGCCGTCTTCCTCGTCTCCGCCACGGTCTTCGGGCTCGCAGCGCTCGTCGGCGGCGTCCGGCCGCTGCGCCGCGCGATCCTCACGCGCCGGCTCCTGCCGCTCGTCACGCCGATCCTGCCGCGCATGAGCGAGACCGAGCGCATCGCCATCGAGGCGGGCACGGTCTGGTGGGAGGCGGAGTTCTTCACCGGGTCTCCGGATTGGCGCCGGCTCCTCGCGTTCCAACCGCGGGGCCTCTCCGAGCGCGAGCGCGCCTTCCTCGCGGGACCGTGCGAGAGGGTGTGCTCGATGGTGAACGACTGGGAGGTGAAAAAGCACGGCGACCTCCCGCCCGAGGCCTGGGCGTACCTCAAGAGCGAGGGGTTCCTGGGGATGATCATCCCCGAGGAGTACGGCGGCCTGGGCTTCTCCGCCGCGGCCCATTCGGAAGTGGTGGTCAAGCTCTCGAGCCGCTCGGTGACGCTCGCGGTCACCGTGATGGTGCCGAACTCGCTCGGGCCGGCGGAGCTGCTCCTCCACTACGGCACGCAGGAGCAGAAGGACCACTACCTGCCGCGCTTGGCGCGCGGCGAGGAGATCCCGTGCTTCGCGCTGACGGAACCCGGAGCGGGTAGCGACGCGGGATCGATGCAGTCGAACGGCGTCGTGTGCGAGGGCGTCTTCCAGGGCAAGAAGGTGCTCGGCATGCGCCTGAACTGGGACAAGCGCTACATCACGCTCGCGCCGGTCGCGACCGTGATCGGGCTCGCCTTCAAGCTGCGCGACCCGGAGCACCTCCTCGGCCAAGCCGAGGAGGTGGGCATCACCTGTGCGCTCGTCCCGGCGGATCTCCCCGGGATCGAGATCGGCGAGCGACACGATCCCATGGGCGTGCCCTTCATGAACGGCCCGACGCTCGGGCTCGACGTCTTCGTGCCGATCGACTTCATCATCGGCGGGCGCGCCCTGGCCGGCCGCGGCTGGCTGATGCTGATGCAGTCGCTCTCGGCGGGCCGCGGGATCTCGCTGCCCTCGATGGCGACCGGCGCGGCCGAGCTCGCCGCGCGCACGGCCGGCGCCTACGCCACGATCCGCAAGCAGTTCGACACGCCGATCGGCAAGTTCGAGGGGATCGAGGCGCCGCTCGCGCGCATCGCCGCCATGACCTACGCGATGGACGCCGCCCGGCGCTTGACGGCCGGCGCGGTCGACGCGGGCGAGAAGCCCGCGGTGGCCTCGGCCATCGTCAAGTGCTACCTCACCGAGGGCATGCGCTCGGTCACGAACGACGCCATGGACCTCGTCGGCGGCGCGGGGATCAGCCTCGGCCCGCGCAACGTGCTCGGGCCGGCCTACATGGCGCTCCCGATCGGGATCACGGTCGAGGGCGCGAACATCCTGACGCGCTCGATGATCATCTTCGGGCAGGGCGCGATCCGCTGCCATCCCTGGGTGCAGGACGAGCTGCGCGGCGCGCACGAGAAGGACCTTGCGCGCTTCGATCGCGCCTTCTTCGGCCACGTGGGCTTCGTCTTCTCGAACTTCGCGCGCACGTTCCTGCTCGCGCTCTCGAACGGGGCGCTGGCGAGCTCGCCGGTCGGCGGGCCGCACGCGCGCCACTATCGACGCTTGACGCGCGCCAGCGCGGCCTTCGCGCTGACGGCCGACTTCGCCATGGGAACGCTCGGCGGCGCGCTCAAGCGCAAGGAGGCGATCACCGGACGCCTCGCCGACGCGCTGGCCTGGATGTTCCTCGCCTCCTCTGCCCTCAAGCGCTTCCACGACGAGGGCGCGTCGAGGACCGACCTCCCGGCGCTCGACTGGATCTGCGAGCATGCGCTGCACCAGTCGCAGGAGGCGCTGCTCGGCGTCCATCGCAACCTGCCCCTGCGTCCCGTCGGCTGGATGCTGCGGGTCCTCGCCTTCCCGCTCGGACGCGCCGCGGCCGGCCCGAGCGACCGGGCCACGCACGTGCTCGCGAAGGAGCTGCTCGAGGGCCGCGCACTGCGCGAGCGGCTCACGCGCGGGATCCACGTCCCGCCGCCGAGCGAGGCGGGTCTCGGGCGGCTCGAGGCCTCGCTCCAGAAGGTGCTGCGCGGTCTCGAGGTCCACGCCAAGATCGAGGAGGCCGTGCGCGCGAAGCGGCTCGAGAAGCGTCCGAAGGAGACGCTCGTCGAGCGCGCGCTCGCCGCGGGCGTGATCACGCCCTCCGACCGCGCATTGCTCGAGGCCGCCGAGGAAGCGCGAGCGGCCGCGGTGGCGGTCGACGCGTTCCCGCAGCACGAGTACGCGACGAGCGGGACGTAGTCGGCGCCGCGAGAGCAGCAGCCCGGCCTCCCCTGGAAAGGACTTCCGAGCGGCGCGGGGGAGAGCGTGAGGTTTGCCTCAAATCCCGGGATGCGGCGCTCCGAAAGAGCCGATCCCCATTCCTCGGGAGCGACCCGCGCTCCTCCGTGCTTCCCCCGCCCCCCCCCATGGTGGAAACCGCCCGTCCTTCCCAGGACGCGATCGTGCGTCTCCGGGACTTGCTGCTCCGGATCGACGCGATCCTGCCGCAGGAGAGCGGCGCGCCTGCGGAGACGCCGGCTCGCGACGCGGACCCGGAGCTCGAGCTCCACGTCGTGGAGCGGATCCTCTCCCTTCCCTCTCCGCGCCTCGAGCCTGCGCTCGACGCCCGCTCGCGGAATGGGCACTGCTTTCCGCTGCTCGAGCGCGAGTTCGGCCTGCCGGGAGAGCGCGGCTTCGAGCTGCTCGAAGAGCTGGCCGAGCTCGGGATCCTGGAGCGCTCGCCCTTCAACCGCGTCCATCTCTGCCCGCGCTGCCGGCACTGCCAGCTGAACTTCCAGGAGACCTGCCCGCACTGCGGTTCCATCCAGCTCTCCTCGCAACGGATGCTGCATCACTTCCGCTGCGCCCACGTGGATCTCGAATCCGCCTTCGCCCAGGACGCGCGCTTGATCTGTCCCAAGTGCCGCCGCCCGCTCGAACAGCTCGGCCTCGACTACGACCGGCTGCTCGAGACCCACGTGTGTTCTGCCTGCCGGCTGAACTTCGAGGAGCCCTTCCTGAACGCGCAGTGCCTGCATTGCGAGGAACGGACCCCGGCCGGCAACCTCGCGACCGAGACGATCCACGCCTTTCGCGCCACGCCGCTCGCGCGGCGCGCGCTCGACTTGCGCCGCCTGACCGGCCTCGACCTCGGCCAGCTCCTCTTCCAGGCCGAGGTGGGGCTGGCCACACGCGAGTACTACACGCTCGAGTTCGAGCGTGAACTCCTGCGTCTGGAGCAGCTCCAGACTCCCTTCTCCAGCGTGTCGATCGCCTTCGAGCTCTCCGGACGGCCGTGCGCCCTGTTCCACGAGTGGTCGCTGGACGAACAACGCTCGCTGGCCGAGCTCCTGCGCTCCGCCACGCGCAAGCTCGACCTCGTGGCGAAGCTGGCGCCCGACCGCGTGGCGATCCTGCTCCCCGGCACGGACCGAGACGGATGTGCGCGCGTCGAGCAGCGGCTCGGACAGGTGCTCGCCGCGAGACTCTTCCTCGACGGCTCCGGGCGTGAGCTCGTCGCGCGCGTCCTTCCCACGACCTTCACGAACGCCGGCGAGGCGCGCGCCTTCTGGAACGCCTGCTTCGCATCCGGCGCCGAGGCCGCGTGAAGACCTTCCAGTCCATCGCCCACGCGCGCTATCCGGACGCCCTACGCGTCCGGCAGATCCTGCGCACGGAATCGGGCACCGTTGCCCACTCGGAGCGCCAGCGCCGGGCGCGCCTCCTGATCCAGGTGGCGGCGGCCGTGCTCGCTCTCTTCACCGGCTCCCTCCTCCTACGGGCGATCCTGCGGACCGGATGGTGCGCGGCGCGCGTCGAGGCGCCGACGATCCTCGTCTCCGCCCCCGCCTCCGTGCGCGTGACCGAGGTCCGCTGCCGTTCCGGTGAGCGCGTGTCGCGCAGCGAGATCCTGCTCGTCCTCGAAGCCCTCGAGGGGCGCGAGCAGCGGGCGGCGGCGGCGGCCCTGGTCGAGGAACGCCGGGCGCGCCTGGAGCTCGCCCTCGCCGGCGGGGAGGTGCAGGTCTCCGACCTCGGCCGCCGCTTCGACGGCGCGGCCGAGGCGGAGCGCGAGGTCGTGCGGGCCTGCTCGGAACTTCGAGGAGCCGAAGCGGCGCACTCGGCCCTGGAAGCGCGTCTCGAGCAGGCCCGTTCGCTCCTCCTGAGCTCCTCCGCGGTCGCCGAACGCGCCTCCTCGCACGCCGAGCGCGTGCGCGCGTTGCAGCGGGACGGGATCGTCTCGGCGCAGGAGGCGGACGACGCCGCCCTCGACGAGGAGCAGAGCGCGCGCGAGCGCGACGCCGCTCGAGCTTCGGTCTCCGCCCTGGAGCACGAACTCGCCGCCGCGCGCGAGCGCATCGACTCGGCCGGCGAGATCCTCTCCCAGTGGCAGGCGGTCCTCGCGCGACGCCGGGAGCGACTCCCCCCGGCCGCCGGCGACCCGGAAGCCTTGCGGGAGCTCGAGCTCACGCTGCTGCGCCACGAGCTGGCCGAGGCCGAGGCGCGCCTGCGCGCGCTCGCCTTCGAGCAGGGCGAGCGCATCGTCCGGGCCGAGTGCGACGGCACGATCGACGCCCTGTTCGTCGTGCCGGGTTCGATCGCGGCGGCAGGGGAGCCGCTCCTCTCCTACCACGATCCGGAGAAGACGCTGGTCGTGGCCTACGCCTCTCCCTCGGAGGCGCTCGAGCGCGAGCCGGGAGAGACCTGTCGCATCCTGCTCCCCGGCGGCGATCTCGAGGCCGACGGCATGGTCGTGGCGATCGACAAGCAGCTCGTCCCCGACCCCGGGCGGGAGCGCGACGAGGAAGAGGCCGAGGGGCGCCTCTCCATCCGCATCCGCTGCCTCGAGCCCGGGCTGCTGCTGCGCGTACCGCTCCTCGCGCAGGCCCGGGTCCACTTCCCCGCGCCGGCGCGCCGCCGAATCGCCGTGACTCCATGAACGAGCTCCTCGTGGCGCGCCTGGCGCGGTTCTCGGAAACCTGCTGGGAGGAGCTGCGCGAGCGTTCGACCCTGGACTGGATCCTCTTCTTCGCCCCGCTCCTCGTCCTCGAGCTCCCGCGCTACTACCTGCGCATCCTGGGCGTGCTCGTGCTGTCGGCCCTCGGCCTGCCGCGACGGCGCGAGCCGGAGCGGGCGGCCATCCTGCGCCGCGCTCCGCGCGTCTCGCTGCTCCTCGTCGGCCGCAACGAGGGCGATTCGATCTCGAGCGCCATCGAGAGCGCGCTCGCCCAGGACTATCCGGACTTCGAGGTCATCGTCGTCGACGACGACAGCCAGGACGAGATGTTCGCGCGGGCGCGCCGGCGCCGGGTCCCCGGACGCGTGCGCATCGTGCGCAACGCCTCGGGCCGCGGGCGCACGGGCAAGCCGGCCGCGTCCAACGTCGGGCTGCGCCTGGCGACCGGGGAGATCCTCGTGGCCGTCGACGCCGACACCGACTGCGCGCCGAACCTGGTGCGCGAGATCGTGTCGCGCTTCTCCGATCCGCGCGTGGGACTCGTGGCGGGCAACGTTCGGGTCGGCAACGCCGGGACGAACCTGCTCACGCGCCTGCAGGCCATCGAATACGCGCTCTCGATCGACCTCCAGCGGCGCTGGACCGACTTCCTGGGCTGCACTTTCCAGGTCTCGGGCGCGATCTTCGCGGTGCGCCGCGCGGCGCTCGAGCAGATCGGCGGCTGGGATCCCGAGCTCGCCGAGGACACGGATCTCTCGCTGCGCATGCTGCAAGCCGGCTGGAAGGTGGCCTTCGCGCCCGAGGCGCTGGTCCACACCCGCGTCCCGGCCACGGCCGCTCGCCTGGCGCGCCAGCGCACGCGCTGGGACCGCGGCTACCTGCGGGCGCTCTTCCGCAAGCACAAGCGGCTCTTGCGGCCCTCCGCGGTGAGCTTCGCGCTCGCGCGCGAGCTGTGGGGCGAGTGGGTCTTCGTCGTTCTCGCCACGCTGATCCATCCCTTGTACCTGCTGTGGCTCGCGTCCCAGGGACTCCCGCTGTTCGTCGCCGTCACGAGCGTGACGGCGGCGGCGAGCGCGCTCCTAGCGCTCCTCGTGTGGATCGCCGTCTCCTTCGGAACCAGCCCGGCCGCTCGGCCGGGCGAGCTCCTCGGCGCGGCCCTCCTCCTGCCGACCTACAAGGCGCTCCTGCGCTGGGTGCGCCTGCGCGCACTCGTGCTCGAGTTCCTGCGCGTCGACTACGAGGACCCGTTCCTGCCGGACACTGCCTGGTTCCACGCGCCGCGGCCGTAGCTCGGCCAGACTCCATGGCTCTCGGGATCTCGGAGTCGTGGGTTCCTCCGTTGCGCCCGGCGCATGGCTATCGCCGCAAGAGGAGTTCTTCCGCGTCCATCCTGACGTCGCGAGCGATCCTGCGCAGGAGGAGTGGGGAGATGTCCTTCCCAGCTATGGAAGGGAACCGTGGTCCCAACGACCGTCCGGATGTCGGAACTGCATGTGCGATCCGCGTTGCCGAACGAGAACGAAGCCCCATCGCTCGAGCAGGGCCGCGACCTCGCGCGGCTTCAAGACGGGGACGGAGGACACGGCTACGCGACTTGGACGGTCTGCGTGCCTACGAACTCCGATTCGAGAGTGGGCTCTCCATCTTCGAGGAGCATCTCGACCACCTCACGGAGGTTCTGACGGAGCTCCTCGAGCGTCTCGCCCTGAGAATGAGCGCCTGGCCATCCGGGAACGGATCCGACGAAGAATCCGGTCTTGCTGTCGCGCTCGATCACGGCCGTGAACGTACGCATGAAGTCGAAGGCTACCATGGTGGTTCGGTATCGCGAAAGCGACCCTCGGCAAGGGAGGTCAGGATGAGGTCACCCGGAAGAACTCGGGACCCGGCCGTCGACCAATCCCTCCAACCCCGGTTGCGCCTATTCGGCCTTTTTTCGGCGGCTCGCCCGGCGTGGCAGGGAAAGAGCGGCTACTCGAGGCGCAGGACGAGCGGCCGGCCTTCGAGCTCGGAGGGATCGAAGGTCGCGGCGCAGGCGAGCCCGCAGTCCGAGCGCATCTCGAGGCGCTGCTCGCCCGGAAGGAGTGTCAATCCGAAGTGCAGGAGCTCGCCCGCGTCCCACGGCGTGCTCGGACGCGAGGTGAAGGTCCACGTCCCGCGCTCCATAGAGAGCTCGAAGTGCAGCTCGGAATCCGGGGCGAGCGTTCGCGCGCTCTCGATCCGCAGGAACGTCGGCACGCCCGGCTCGAGCTCCACGTCCTCGGCGATCTCACCTCCGGGGAGGATCTCGAGCGAACGGAACACGTCCGCGAAGCCGCGCGCCTTGACCAGGACGAAGTGGCGTCCCGGCGCCAGGTTCGCGAAGCGCACCTCGCCGCGCGGATCGATGCCGATCCCCTCGATGGGGAAGTCGAGCGTGGCGTAGCGCCAGCCGGAAGACGATTGCACGAGCACGTAGATGCCCGCGAGGAGCGACCCGTCTGGCGTCCGCAGGCGCAGGACGGCCGAGCCGGGCCGCAGGAGCGGGAACGAACCGAGGTCGAGCTCCACGTCGGGCGCGAGCTCGATCGAGCGCACCACGAAGGGCTCGTTCCCGGGGCGGTGGGCCACGAGCTCGTAGGCCCCCCCCGGAAGCGCTCGGCAGGTGAAGACTCCGTCCGCGAGTTCGATTCGCAATGGGCGGGCGAGCATCCGACCGCGCAGGGAGAGCTCGACTCCCGAGCGCTCTCCTTCCAACCGGCCGCGCAGGCTCGCCCCCGGCGCGCGCGGCGCGCGGAGCACAACTTCCTCGCCTCCAGGCGCGACACCGTCGAGCACGGCCCAGGCGATCCCGCGCCGATCGTCCGGTTCCTCGAGCCGCAGCCTGTGAGGCGCCGGGTCGAGCGCGGCGAAGGCGAATCGCCCTTCGCCGTCGGTGCGCGTCGCTCGCGCCCCGGCGTCGTCGAGGAGCTGGCGCTGCCCGCGCACCTCGGCGAGCCACTCGGGCTCGGCCGAAACCAGGAAGCCCGCGAACGGCTCCCCTTCTCCGTCGACGGCTCGGCCTCGGATCCCCGCCTCGGGCCCGAGCACGAGCGTCAGAGAGCGCGCCTCGCCGGCTGCGAGCTCGACCTCGGCCACGGCGCCTCCCGCGGCGCTCTCCCGCTCGAGCTCGGCGCGCACGCTCCACGATCCGGCCCCGAGTCCGACGAAGCGATAGTTCCCGTCGGCGCCGGCGATCGTGCTCCTCCGGTCCTCGGGGAAGCGCCCTTCGCAGGTCACCCGCGCACCCGCGGCGGGCTTCGAGTCCGCGCGGCGCAAGAGGCCAGCGAGCGCGGCCGGCTCCTCGAGTCGGATCACGACCTCCTTGCCGGCCTCGAGCGATTCGAGCCACGCGGGACGATCCGCCGAGGTGATCAGGAACCCCACGAGCGGGTTGTCCGGCGCGGGGAGCTCGAAGCGACCGCGCGCATCGGTGAACACGAGATCCGCCGGACCCTCGGACTTCGCAACGCCGCGGCCGTCGTACCAGGGGACGCGCGTTCGCTGCGGGTAGGCGCGGACGCAGGCTCCGCGCACCGGCTTCTCCTGCGAATCGAGCACGAGGCCGGTGACGCGCCCGGTCGCGTCCGGCAGCACGATCTCGAGGACCGCCGCACGCTCGCCCGTGTTCCACGCCGAGCCCACGGAGAAAGCCCCGGAGAGCAGCCGCTCGGGAGTGCGCGCCGAGATCCAGCCGCTCGGATCGGCGCCATCGAAGGCGAAGGCTCCGTTGCGATCCGAGACCGCGACGCGACGAGCCTCCTTGGGTCGATCGGGAAGAGAGAGCAAGATCTCCGCGCGCGCGACCGGCCGGCGCTTGGGATCGACGGCGACGCCCCGCACGGAAACACCGGCAGGTAGGACGAGCACGATCTCGGCGAGCTCGTCCGCGCGAACCTCCGCGAACGCGGGCTCGCCGCGTCGAGCTTGGATCCGGTACGAGCCCACGGCGAGGTCTTCTCGATGCGCGAGTCCCGCGGCGTCCGTCTCGAGCCACTCGCCGGCGGTGACGAGGCCGCCGATGCGCTCGAGATGGATCGCTTCCCCGACGAGCGGCGTCCGGTCGCCCTCTCGAACCGCGCGCAGCGCGAGCTCCCCCTTCGCCTCCCCGGGCGCCGGGGTGGCGATCCGCGGTCCTGGAGCGAGCGCGGAGAGGGCGAGCGGCGCGGGCGCGTCCGGGCCGTCCTGGGTCTCTCCGGAGCCGACCGCGACCTGCGTCGTCCCGCGATCGTCGCGCCCGAGCACGAACCACGCCGCACCGATCGCGACTGCGACGAGCCCGGCCGCGATCGCGGCAAACTTCCCGGGCGGGAGCGCGACGACCTTCGGCCTCGGGAGCGCCAGAGCGAGGACCGCCCACGACTCGCGCGATCCGTAGGCGCGATCGAGCCGCTCGCGGATGCGCTCGAGCCCGCGCTTCGCCTGGCTGCGGACCGTCGCCGGCGAGTGCCCGGTCCGCGCGGCGATCTCCTCGGCCGTGAGCTCCTCCAGGCAGCGCAGGCGCAGGACGCTGCGATAGGGCTCGTCGAGCCGCTCGATCTCGTTCTCCACCTCGCGCAGGAAGCTCGCGCGCGCGACGGAGTCGACGACCTCACCCGGACCGACATCGGGTCGAGCGACGGCGAGCTCGCGCCGCTTGCGCCGCCGCTCCCCGCGCCGCAAGCGCGCGACCGCGTGGGAGGCGGCGAGCCTCAGCCAGCCGTGGAACCGCTCGGTGTGCCGCGGCGGATGCTCGAGCACCTCGAGCCACACCTCCTGGACGACGTCGTCGGCATCGGGGCTCCTCCCGACGAGGCTCAGCGCGACGCGCTCCAGATAGGCGTGATCCCGATCGATCGTGCAGGCGTCGAGGCGCTCGTCCAGGGCCATGGGACGGGCTCATTCTACGGGCGGGCCCAAGGATCGAACCGGCAGGCCACTCCCTCCAGGAAAAACGAACTTCGTCGCCACGCCGCGCGGTTCCCCGGTCCTTTTGTCGTAACCGCGAGGGTTCCGGGCTCGGCCAACACGGCCATCGCTTTCTCGCGGAAGATGCTTCGCCCGCGTGCAGGTGACCAGCGTCGATGCGGTGTCCGCGGTCGACCTGATTTCTCTGGGCTGTTGGGGCCGGAAGTACAGCACTCTCTCGCCACGCAGCCCCCATTCACGGTCCTGACCATGGGAAGTGGGAGAAGCCGATCGGGCCCCGGCGACCGCGTGGATCTTCCTCGCGGCGTTGACCGTCTTCCTGTGGGGACGTCAGGAGGACTACTGGAGCGACGCCAAGTTCATGATCCTATGGATCGAGAACGGGCGCTGGCTTTTCTATCATCTGGCCTACCTGCCCCTGGGACAGATCGCCCGCCTCACACTCGGACGGATGCTCGCTTGGGATGCGGAGGAGACCCTCTTCATCGTATCGGCCGCGAGCGGAGCCCTGGCCGTCGCGCTCTTCTACCGAGCGTGCGGCCGGGCCGGGATCCATGGATGGACGCGCCTCCTCGCCACGGCCGTCCTGGGGACGGCCCCCGTGGTCTGGTTCTACGCCACGGCGATCGAAGTCCACATCGTGCAAATGGCGGCCGCGAGCGGCGGGCTGCTCTGGGGCGTCGAGGTCTGGAGGAGCAGGAACTTCGTTTGGAGCGGTTGGGCCCCGCCGTGCATTCTCCTCGCGATGGCCGGCACTCACTTGACCGGACTCGTCTGGACGCCGGCGTTGTTCTTCCTGTCCTGGAAGGGAGTCGAAGGAGGCCGTGCGCGGGTGTTGAGTTGCCTCGGCGTCTTTTCGGTCGCTGCAATCCTGTGGATCGTCGGACGGAGGAGTCACACGGCTTCCGCGAGCATCGACATCGCAACGAGCTCCTTGGAGGTTCCCTGGTCCGCGCGGCTCTTCCTCAGAGAGTTCGTCCGTCCCGCGGGATTCATCCACGCGGGATTGACGCTCGGACTACTGTGGCAGATCCTGCGCCACCCCCGGACGCTGCGCACGATCCCCGTCGGCGTCTCGCTGATCCTGTTCGCCTCCTTCCTGCCCTTCGCGTTCACGGTCGACGTCTTCGAACGCGGCGCCTACTTCCTCTCGCTCCTCCCGATCGCCGTCTTCTGGATCGCCTGGTGGGCGCGCGAGCTGCCTTCGGCTCCGACCACGATCGCGCTCGGGGCGACCGCCATCCTCCAGTGCCAGGCGGCGCGCGCCGAGATCGAACGCTGGCAGGACGTCGTCGTGCCGTCCTGGTTGGCGGAGCTCGACTCCCGCACTCACGAAAGGGCCGTCTTCATTACGCTCGACCGAGCGGCGGCAGGCGTCGTGTCGCGACACACGCGCATGCTCGCCTTCGCTCCGCGCCCGCGCTCCTCGGTGGACCTGTCCGATCCTGGCTTGTTCGAGAAGGCGCTGCGATTCGTCGCGGCGCGTTCTCGTCGCGGCGCCTCGATCATCCTCACCACGGACGTGATCCGTTCGACCTATCCCCCGCTCCAGCACTTCCGGGAAGGGTTGAACGATCGCCTGGGAACTCCGACGACCGATCCCGAAGGTCGGTACGTGCTGTACTTGCCGCACGAGGGCGGGTGATGTCCCCGCTCGGATCGCTGGTCTTGCCGCCGAGGACGCAATCGGTTCGAACCGGCGGCGGACACAGAACACAGGGGCGACCGCACGCGCTGGATCCGAAACAGCCTCCCGGATCACCCGCTCGCTCCCCGGCTGGATAGGATGTTTTCGCCCGGACCAGGACCGCGCTTCTCTTGGAGTCCGTCATGCGACACGAGCGTAAGGCGTCGATGTTTCTTCCCGCCTCGCTGCTCCTCACGGCAGGAATCGTCCAGGCGCAGACCGCGGAGCTCGCGAAGCTCCTCGCGAGCGATGGCGCGAGCAGCGACCTCTTCGGAGACTCGGTCTCCTTCTCGGGCGACCGGGCGCTCGTGGGCGCTCCGTACGACAACTCCCCGGGCCTCGACTCCGGGTCGGCCTACGTGTTCGAGCGCCAACCGGACGGCTCTTGGACGGAGGCGGCCAAGCTCACGGCGAGCGATGCCTTGGGTTTCGAGCTCTTCGGTTCCTCGGTCTCCCTCGCGAGCGATCGAGCGCTGATCGGAGCTCCCAACGACTACGTCGCGGGCTACGTGACCGGTTCCGCCTACGTCTTCGAACGCCAGTCGAATGGCGCCTGGGTCGAGGTGGCGAAGCTCGTCCCGAGCGATGGTTCGGACACCGACAACTTCGGAGCCGCCGTCTCCCTCTCGGGCGACCGATCGCTGGTCGGAGCCTGGGGAGACGACGACAAGGGCTCTTCTTCTGGCTCCGCCTACGCCTTCGAACGCCAATCGAATGGCGCCTGGGTCCAGTCGGCGAAGCTCCTGGCGAGCGACGGCGCGGCCGGCGACAACTTCGGCTATTCCCTCTCCCTCCAGGGCGACCGGGCGCTGGTGGGAGCTTGGCAAGACGACGACCAGGGCGCCAACGCCGGCTCCTCCTTCGTGTTCGAGCGCCAATCGAACGGGACCTGGCTCGAGACGGCGAAGCTCCTGGCGAGCGATGGAGCGGCCGGCGATCGCTGCGGCAGATCGGTTTCCCTCGATGGCGACCGAGCGCTGACGGGCGCTCCCAACGACGACGTCGGGCAGGCCCTCGATGCCGGCTCGGCCCACGTCTTCGAGCTCCAGGGGAGCGTCTGGGTCGAGACGCAGGAGCTCGTGGCGGACGACGTCGAGGAAGGCTCGATCTTCGGTTTCTCCGTGTCCCTGCGGGGCGATCGAGCGTTGATCGGAGCGGCCGGCGGCGGCCCGCAAGCCCTCGGCCCCGGTTCGGCCTACGCCTTCGAGCGCTCGTCGAACGGCACCTGGATCCAGACGGCGAAGATCCTGTCGAGCGACGGAGAGACCGCCGACGAGTTCGGGTATTCCGTGTCGCTCTCGGGCGACCGTGCCCTGGTGTCGGCACGTCAGGACGACGACCTCGGCGCCAACGCGGGCTCGGCCTACCTCTTCGATCTCCTCCCCCTGAGCAGCACGGTGACCGAGATCTCGCTCTCGACGGGCGGAACGCAACCGCTCGAGCTCGACGCGGGGCACCTGCATCCGAACGAGCCGTACCTGCTCCTCGGCTCGATGAGCGGCACGTCGCCCGGGGTCCCGCTCGCGGGCGGATTCGTGCTGCCGCTGAATCCCAACCGCTACTTCGTTCGCACGCTCGAGTTCCCCAACCGCGCTCCGCTCTCGAACTCGCGCGGAACCTTGAACGCGGCCGGCCATGCCGACGCGTCCTTCTCGATCGTCCCGCTCGACGTCCAGCTCGCCGGCACGACCGTGCACCACGCGTTCGCGACGCTCGGCTCGATCGCCGCCGCTTCGACGAGCTCGTCCTCGTCCTCCGCGCCCAGCCCCGCGCTCGCGACCTTCGTCAGCAACGCCTTCCCGATCGTGTTCGTGCCGTAGCGTCTCCTCCGCCGTCCGCTTGTACGCGTACATCCGGTGTCCGCGTACAAGTCCGCCCGCACGACGCGCGAGTTTACGTCGGCTTGGTTGCGGTTCCTCGCGCGCCTCCGAGAATGGCGCCCATGAACACGTACCACGCGTGGTGCAACCTGAAGGACGGCCGGCGCGACCTCGAGTTCGCGCGCGCGGTGCGCGACTACCTCGGCCGCTTGCAGGGCGCGGGCAAGATCCGCGGCTTCCGCCTGCAGCGCCGCAAGCTCGGCTTGGGACCGAGCGAGCTCGGCGAGTTCCACGTGGTGATCGAGGTCGAGTCCCTGGCGCAGCTCGACCTCGCCTTCGCGGACGTCGCGCGCCGCAGCGGCGAGCTCGAGGAGCTCCATCGGAGCGTCTACTCGCTCGCCACGGATCTGCGCTTCGCGCTCTACCGCGACTTCCCCGATCCCGAACGCACGCCGGAGGCCTCCCGATGACCCCGAAGACGTCTCAGACCACATCGAAGCCCGAAGAACGCGAGTACCTGCTCGGCACCCACGCCGAGGAATACGAGCGCCTGGGCTTCCAGCACCGCGTGTGGGCGGCGCCGACCTTCGAACTGTGGGAAGCGGCCGGCTTCGGACCGGGGCAGCGCATCCTCGACCTCGGCTCGGGCCCGGGCTTCGCGTCGATCGACCTCGCCTACCTCGTCGGCCGCACCGGCCGCGTGATCGCCGCCGACGCCTCGGCGCGCTTCCTCGAGCGTCTCGGCGCGGTGCGCGACGCCCTCGGACTGCCCTGGATCGAGACGCTTCAGGGCGACGTGCAGGAGATCGAGCTCGCCGAGTCGAGCCTCGAGGGCGCCTTCGCCCGCTGGTGCCTGTGCTTCGTGCCGCGTCCGGAGGTGGTGGTCGAGCGCGTGGCGCGGGCGCTCCGCCCGGGCGGCGCCTTCGTGGCGATGGACTACTACCGCTACGACTCGATGGCGCTCTCGCCGCGCAGCCCGGCTCTCGAACGCGTCGTCCTGGCCGTGATCGAGAGCTGGCGCCGAGCGGGCGGCGACCTCGACGTCGCGAGCCGGCTCCCGCAGCTCTTCGCGCGTTCCGGCCTCGAGGTCGAGCTCGTGCGCGAGGTCGTGCGCGTCGCCCGGCCCGGGAGCTCGCTCTGGCGCTGGCCGGACTTCTTCTTCGCGAACTACCTGCCGAAGCTGGTCGAGCTCGGGTTGCTCGCGCCCGACGAGCGCGAGGCCTTCGAGCGCGACTGGCGCGAGCACGCGCACGACCCCCAGGCCTTCTTCTCGACGCCTCCGGTCTACGGAATCGTCGGCCGCAAGCCCTAGGTCCCCTCCTGCCGGGTGCGCACCGCGCGTCGCACCAGAATAACTCGTTTCTTCGAGATGCGGCTCCGATAAGGGGATGACGTAGAACGCACCAATCCCCGGTTCCCCTCGGGAGCTCCTGACATGTCTCGAGCGCAATCTGCGTGCTGGATTCTGGTCCTTCTCGCCGTTCCTGTAGCCATTGCTGCAGCCTCGGGTCGACTTCTCAAGGCTCCTTGCTACTTCCTAGGTTACGGTCCAGGCATCGGCCCTCCAGCGCCCATCCGGGATGGAGTCCCGCTGAACGGCGCTGAACAATGCGCTGTCGCCGCAGCGATCGATCTTGTAAACCAACTCGAAGCGGCTGGCTGCATCGAGGGAACGGATGATCCATCTGGAACGCCGATGGACCTTTCGGACTATCTGCAAGGCTTGTTGAACGGCGGACAGATCTGTCGGGAGGTGGCCGCGGATCCTTCTGAGGTCGGAGCAACGGCATCGAACCCGATCCTGGGAAACGGCCCCGACGGAAGCGGCGGCTACTGGACGACCTTGGGTCACCCCGGGATCAATGTCCATGGGAACTACATTCCCGGGAGTACACCGACTGGTAGTTACTCGTATGCAGGCAAGAGTTTCGACTCGGGATCAGTCATGCACGTCGCCGCAATGATCGTACACGAGTCCTCTCACCTGACCAATCCAGACAACGATGCAACCAGCTCCGACGAGTACGAGATTGCGGCCCTCGATTACATCGTCGAGCAACTCTGTCTCATCGCAAGCTGCTCCAGTCCTGTGGCCACCCAAGAGATCAAGGAGTCGGCCTGCAAGTACCTCCAGGACGAGAACGGGGAGCTCTGCGAAAAAGGCAAGGACCCCAAGGATTGTCCAGCCTGCAGGAGCATGGGGATCGACCCGTTCGCGAAGTGTCCCCAGAAGCAACCGCAACCCCCAGGAGGACAAGGAGGGGGACAGCACTTTTTCGCGGCGCTCTTCGGTCCGAATGTCCGGACGACGACGCAGAGATACTTGGGGATCCCTGGTTCTCCTCTATGGGGCTGGATCTCCCTCGACGGCGGCCGCAAGATCCTCGCGTTGGATCTGAATTCCGAGTCGCTCGACTGCGAGTTGGCAATCCAGCTTCGTGACTATGGGCTGGGCTTCAAACCAACTGCTTTCACGCAGGTCGACGGGGCGCGAATCATCATCGGGGGTCGCGACCTTCAAGGCAGCGCCGAGTTCGTCGAGGTGCTGATCGATCCTCTTGCTTGCCAGGTGCTGAGTGTCGTCCCCCTACTGGAAGCCGCTGGCTTCGACGAACCCCTTGACATGGCTCTCCTGGACTTCCTCCCCGGTCAGCCGATCATCGTCTTCCTGGAAGGACGCTCGCACAACGTGGCGGCATACTCCCCCGACACGGGCATGATCAGTCGACTCGTCACGGCCGCACAGGCACCGAAACTCCTCGGCATGCGGGGGATCACTTGCCGGCATCAGGTCGGGGGCGGATACACTGTGCTCGCATTGCCCGCCGAAGAAGAAGACTCAGAATCTGGTATTCTCTTCGGCAGCATGGTGTTGATGCACGACGACGATGGAGATGGGACCATCGATCGAATCGAACTCGGCCAATGAATAACCTTGGGCTCGGGTTCCTGTCGTTCCTCTCTCTGTGTTGTTTGTCCGTGCGTTGTTCGTGGACCTCCCGGCAGGATGGAGGAGTCCGGGAACAGAAGGATGAAGATCGTCGACGACCATGGGGCTCGCCCGTCGCGGAACCGATCTTCCGCAACGCGGAGTATGTCGGAACGATCACTCTATTGCCGTCGCGATCGGTCCTGATGATCTCCGTTCGAACAGGAGAGCACAAGGAAGACCGCTCTATCGATCTCAGATGCGCACTCGGCTCGACCTTCCAGCCGACTACCTTCAAGATCACGGGTGAACGCACCGTCGTCGTCGGCGGCTTCAGCGAAGAGGACGAGGCGTGCATCCTGTTCGAGTTCGAGTGGACCGACCTCGCCCGCACGGAAGACACCCCTCGGAAGGTGCCCGTCCTCTATCAAGGAACCTCCTTCTCTTGGCCAGCCTCCATCGGGGTCGTTCCTCATACGGATCGGGATCTCGTCGTTCTCGACGGCGTGAGGAAGGCGGTATGGGCCTGGGAACGCTCGAAGGGGGCGATCCACCTCCTGGCCGATTCGGAACGCGCCCCAGGCTTGTCCAGCGCGCGCTTCCTCCGGACTCAGGCCTTGCCCGACGTCTCCAAGGAGAAGGCTGCGCGCGGATACGTGGTGATCGCTTCCTCCGCATCTCCTGAAGAGGAGAACGTCCCCGTGTTGAGCAAGCCGAGCTTCGTCTACCTCTACGACGAGGAAGGCGATTACATGATCGACGAGATTCGCGGCTTTCCTCGCTGATCTTGGTTCCAGCGGCGACGGGCCGGGCGGAATCGGAGCGGACGCGATGCCCTGCGGGTCGCCGCCCGCCGCTATCATCTCCGGCCCTTCGAACCGGGTCCGATCCCGATCCGATCCCAAGGTCGATCATGCGCCCCAACGTGGACGTCCGTTCCGCTTCCAGTCGTCCCGCGTCGCTCGCCGCGCCCGGGAAGCCCGCGCTCGGCCAGGATTCGACCGGCGACTTGCTCTGGACGGTCGAGGGCATCAGCGAGTACCGCCTTCCCAATGGACTGCGCGTGCTGCTCTTCACCGATCCCTCGAAGTCGACGGTGACCGTGAACGTCACCTACATGGTCGGCTCGCGCCACGAAGGCCGGGGCGAGAAGGGCATGGCCCACCTCCTCGAGCACATGCTCTTCAAGGGCACGAAGACCTACGCCAACGTGTGGGGTGCGCTCGAGGACCACGGGGCGCGCTTCAACGGCACGACCTCCTTCGACCGCACGAACTACTTCGAGACGCTGCCCGCGACGGAGGAGAACCTGGAGTTCGCGCTCGCGCTCGAGGCGGAACGCATGGTGGCGAGCAGGATCGTGCCGGAGGACCTCGCCAAGGAGTTCAGCGTCGTCCGCAACGAGTTCGAGATGGGCGAGAACGATCCGGTCGGGATCCTCGTCGAGCGCATCACTTCCACCGCCTACCTGTGGCACAACTACGGCTTCTCGACCATCGGCAACAAGAGCGACATCGAGCGCGTGCCCGCCGCGAACTTGCGGCGCTTCTACGAGGAGCACTACCAGCCCGACAACGCGCTGCTCGTCGTCGCCGGCAAGTTCGATCCGTCGCGGACGCTCGAGAGCGTGCTCGAGCACTTCGGAGCGATCCCCAGGCCCACGCGCGTCCTCGAGTCGACCTACACGGTCGAGCCCGTCCAGGACGGGGCGCGCTTCGTCGAGCTCGAGCGCGTCGGGAGCGTCCAGGCCACCGCCGCCGCCTACCATACCTGCGCGGGACCTCATCCCGACGCTCCGGCGCTGGCGGTGCTCGTGCGGATCCTCGCCGCCGAACCGGCCGGACGCCTGTACCAGGCCCTGATCCCGACCGATCGCGCCACGCGCGTGTCGGCCTACTTCCAGAACTCGGCCGAACCGGGCCTGTTCCTGGTCCAGGTCGAGGCGCGTCCCGGCCAGGACATCCGCGCCGTCCACGACACGATGGTCGCGCTCGTCGAGAGCCTCGCCGCGGCCAGGATCACCCCCGAGGAGGTCGAACGGGCCAGGACGAACCTCCTGAACAACATCAAGCTCGCGCTCTCCGACTCGAGCCGCATCGGGATCCAGCTCTCCGAGTGGCAGGCCCAGGGCGACTGGCGGCTCTTCTTCCTCCATCGCGATCGCCTGAAGGAGGTGGCGCTCGCCGACGTGGAGCGCGTCGCCGCGCGCTACTTCCTGGCGAGCAACCGCACCTCGGGCATCTTCCGTCCAATGGAAGCGGGCGAATCGAGCGCATCGCCCGCGCGTGCCGCGATCCCCGCCACGCCGGACGTGACCGAGCTCGTCTCGAGGTACGCCGGCTCGGAGACGATCGCCGCCGGCGAGGTCTTCGAGGCCACGACGGAGAACATCGAGGCGCGCACGACGCGCGAGGAGCTCGCGCCGGGGATGAAGGTCGCGCTCCTTCCCAAGCAAGCGCGCGGGAACCAGGTGAGCGCGCGCCTGCGCTTCCACTTCGGCACCGAGGAGGCCCTGAACGGCCACCAGGGCGCGCTCGCGCTCCTGCCGGAGCTCCTGATGCGCGGCACGCGGCGCCTGGACCACCAGGCCCTGCGCGACGAGCTCGATCGATTGAGCTCGCGCCTGCGGCTCTTCGCCGGTGCCTTCGGGGGCGCGGGCACCGTGGAAGCCTCGATCACCTCCGAGCGCGACAAGGTCGTCGCGGTGATCGGTCTACTCGGCGAGATCCTGCGCGAGCCGGCCCTCGCGCGAGAGCAGTCCGAGATCGTCCGCAAGGAGCGCCTGACGGCGCTGGAAGAGGGCCTGACGGACCCGCGCACGCTCGCCACGCTCGAATCGATGCGCTGCCTGCGGCCCTTCCCGCCCGGGAGCTTCCACCACGTCCCCACGATCGAGGAGGAGATCGAGCGCACGCGTGCGGCCACGCTGGACGAGATCCGCTGTCTACACGAGCGCTTCTACGGCGCCGATCAAGCCGAGGCCGTGTTCCTCGGCGACTTCGACTCCGCCGCGGTGAGGGCGGCCCTCCGCGCGGCCTTCGGCGACTGGCGCTCGAAGTCGCCCTACGAGCGCATCCGGCGGCCGTTTCTGCCCGCCAAGGAGCTGCGGGCCTCGATCTCCACGCCCGACAAGGAGATGGCCATCGTCTTCACCGGTGCGTCCTTCTCGCTGCGCGACGACGATCCCGCCTTCCCGGCGATCGAGCTCGGGAACTACGTGCTCGGGGCGAGCGCGAAGTCGCGCCTCCTGACGCGCCTGCGCCACGAGGGCGGCATGTCCTACGGCGCCGGATCGTCGCTCCAGGTCGACGACCAGGACGAGGTGGCCGCCATCTCGGGCTACGCCATCTGCGCGCCGGAAAACGCGCGCAAGGCGCAGGACGCCTTGCGCGCGGAGTTCGAGCGCTGGATCCGCGAGGGCATCGGCCAGGGCGAGCTCGCGGAGGCGAAGCAGGGTTACCTCGCGAAGTTCCAGGGTTCGCTCGGCGACGACCACTACGTCGCGGGGAAACTGCTCGACGGCCTAGAGATCGGACGGACGCTCGAGTTTCACCGGAAGCTCGTCGAGCGCATCCATGCCCTTGGGCCCGAGGACGTGCAGCAGGCGCTCCAGGCCAAGCTCGGGAGCGCCCCGCGCTTCGAGATCCTGGCCGGCGATCCGGGCAAGATGCCGGCGGGCGAGTAACCACTCTCCTTCGACAACGCTACGACCTCGCGCGGCTTCAGCACGGGAACGTCGCCCACGGCTACGCAACCTGGACGGTCTGTGTGCCGATGAACTCCGTTTCCAATCTGGGTTCGCCGTCCTCGAGCAAGAGCTCGATCACCTCGCGCAAGTTCTCACGCAATTCTTCGAGGCTCGCGTCCTGGGAATGCGCTCCCGGCCATCCCGGGACGTATCCGACGAAGAGTCCGCTCGCGGAGTCGCGCTCGACGACGGCCGTGAAGGCCCGCATGAATTGGAACGTTACCATCGGGTCACCGGCTGTAAAGGGAAGTCCGCTTCCGCCGAGTCGAGGGCGAGGGCGGCGCGAGCGGCTCCTTCGAGGCGCGCATCGAGGGCAAGTTGGCTACGGCCCGCCCTCGATCGATCCGGGGTCGAGCGGGAACGCTGCATGGAAGCACACGGGCTCGTCGCCGTTCCGGCCGTGGAGATCGAAGCTGACCATGGCGGGCTCTCGGCCGCTCCAGCCGTTCTCCGCCCAAGAGGGTTCCGGCGAGTCCTCACCGACCCATTCGACGTGAATGGATCCCGTCAGGTCTTCTGCTTCGAAGCTCGTCAAGGCATCGCTGTAGAAGTGCACCGCGGGGTCAACCCTTGGAGCGAAGGGATGATCCATCGCGAAGTCGAGAGAGACGATCGTCTCCTCGAAGCCTGGCCATCCGCCGCGGATCGTGGCCTGGAGGTGCCCGGAGACCCACCGAGCACTCGTCTGGATCTCATCCCCGCGGTGGATGCGACCGAGGGCGCCCATCAACCACGGCTCCTCGGATTCCGTCCCCGAAAAGAACGCGACGCACTGGACCGCACGCCGCGAGAAGTCTTCCGGCCACTCGATTCTCCCGTCGGAGCGCTGTTCCCTCGGTTCCGGGATCGGGCGCGTCACTCGTTCCTGGCAGGCTGCGAGGGTGCCTGCGGCGAGCAGTACGATCCAGGATCTCCTCCAGGCGCTCATGTGCCTTCCTGGAGGCTTCTTATCCCGGCCGCCCTTGAAGGTGACCGCGGTCTCCCATCAGAGCAGCAAGCACCCCTCGAGCGCGGGCAGCTTCTCCTTGCGCTCCATCCCGCCGCCGTAGCCCGTGAGCGCGCCGCTCGCGCCGATCACGCGGTGGCAGGGCAGCACGATCGGGATCGGATTCGCCCCGTTCGCACGGCCCTCAATTCGCGTCGAGGCATTCCGAGCTGCCTGGGCTCGCCTTCGACCTGGCTCGGATCGAACAGGAACGAACCCTGGATCCAGCTGGGCTTCCCTTCGTACTCGAAGGCGAAGGAGTCGCTCACTTCCCTGCCGTGGAAGGAGAACGAGATCTGGGCCGGTGCTTGGCCCTCCCAACGATTCGTGGATACACCGAGAGCATCTCCGCCCCCTTCCGCAGGCACCACGGACACTAGTCCGATGAGATCCTCCACTTCTCCATCGGCTGCCCCCATGTCGGTGTACCATGTGATCTGGACCTCCACGGTCGGATCAGCGAACGCTTCAAAGGAGAACTCCAGGTGGACGACCGTCCCGTAGAAGCCTCGTCCTCCTCCCCAAAGGTCCGTTGCTAGCTTTCCATCGAGGCCCTGCCAGCGAAGCTCCACGTCGCTCCCTTCATATCGGTAGCCGTCAACGGCAAGCCATGGACCCTCACCCGCAGGGACCGGACGAGGCGGGAACACATAGAACCTGATGGAGTCGCGCTCTTCCGCCGGCCTCGCCATCCGGCCGGTCGTTGCCGTCCGGCACGCCATAAGGCTGTATCCTGCGAACAGCGCGATCAGGAGCTTCCTCGGGATGCTCATGGGGCCCCTCCCAAAGGCGCTCTATCCCGCTCGACGGCGGAGGTGACGGCGTTCACCCCTCAGAGCAGCAGGCACCCCTCGAGCGCGAGCAGCTTCTCCTTGCGCTCCATCCCGCCGCCGTAGCCCGTGAGGGCGCCGCTCGCGCCGATCACGCGGTGGCAGGGCAGCACGATCGGGATCGGGTTCGCCCCGTTCGCGCGGCCCACGGCGCGCGCGGCCCCGGGGCTCCCCACGCGGCGCGCGAGCTCGCCGTAGGAGATCGTCGTGCCGAAGGGGATCTTCGCGAGCTCGCGCCACACGCGCCGCTGGAACTCGCTCCCCTCGGGCGCGACCGCGAGCTCGAAGCGCTTCGAGCGGCCGGCGAAGTAGCGCTCGAGCTCGCGCGCCACCGCGCGCAGCTTCGCGGGGCTCCACTCGACCTCGAGGCCGCGACGGGCGTATTCGCGCTCGAGCTCGGCGCGGTCGCGAGCGGTGCCCTTCTCGCTGGCGAAGCGCAGCTCGACCAGCGTCCCGCGCTCGTCGACGACGGCGAGGAGGACCCCCACGGGGGACGGGATCGAATCGGCGTAACGGACGGCGGTCGCGGTCTTCACGGCGGTCATGTCTCTTCTCCGAGGGTCTTCCAGAAGTGGAACGTGGCCAGGCTCCGATACGGCGCGAAGGGCTCGAGCAGGCGCTCGGTCTCCTTCGGGTCGGGACGCCCGGCGAACTCGAACCAGCGCTCGAGCGCGAGCGCGAGCCCCGCGTCGCCGACGGGAACGCAGTCCTCGAGCCCGAAGGAACGCATCAGCAGGTAGCGCACGGACCAGGGGCCGAGGCCGCGGACCGCGAGCAGCCGCTCCTCGATGCGCCGCGCGCTTGCACGCGACAGCGCGTCGAGATCGAGCTCCCCGCCGTCGATCTCACGCGCGACGTCGACGAGGAAACGCGCCTTGTTGCGCGAGTACTGGCGCTCCTCGAGCTCGGGGACCTCGAGGCGCGCGACCGCTGCGGCGCTCGGATGGGCCTGGAAGCCGCGCGGCGCCCGCGCTCCGCAGAGCTCGATCAGGCGCTCGCGGCAGGTGCTCGCGAAGGACACGTTCACCTGCTGGCCCACGATCACCCATACGATGCCCTCGAAGACCTCCGCGGTCTGCGGGATGCGCAGGCCCTCGCGACCGCGCACGAGGCGCGCGAAGCCCTTGCGCCGCGCCTGGCGCTCGAAGGGCGCCGGGTCCTGGGCGAGGCCCAGCATGCGCACGACCTGGGCGTGGGCCTCGAGCCGCGCCGCGCGAGAAAGCCCGCTGCCGGCCTCGAGACGGATCCGTGCGCGCGCCGCCTGGAAGACGAACTCGATCAGCGTCGGCACGCCGTCGAGGAGCACTGCCTTGGCGGCGCGGTTTCCCTCCACGCGTTCCGTCAGGCCGCGCGGGTCGCGCCCGAAGATCGAGAACAGGTCCTGGGGGCGGAACCCGGGGGGAAGCGCGATCTCGAACTCGTCCGCATCGGCGAGCCGGCGGTACTCGAGCGGCGTCGTGCCCGTGCGCCGCAGGAAGTTCTCGTGGAAGGCCGACGAGCTGTCGAAGCCCGCGTCGAGCGCGACGTCGAGCACCCGGCGCTTCGTCGCCGCGAGCTCGCGCGCGGCCGCGTCGACGCGGGCCTGCAGGAGGAAGGCCGCGGGCGAGACGTGGTAGTGCGCGCGGAAGAGCTCGGTGAGCTTCGTGACGCCGACGCCGGCCGTCCGGGAGAGGCTCGCGACGTCGGGGAACGCGCCGGACGCCCTGCGCGCGTGATCGGCCAACCGCTCGGCGAGCTCGCGCTCGGGATCGAAGCCGCGATAGAAGTGGTCCGGCCGGCAGCGCTTGCAGGCGCGCAGCCCGGCGGCCCGGGCGCCGGCTTCGTCCGCGAAGAAGCGCACGTTCTCGTCGCGCGGCTTCCGGGCGCGGCAGGAGGGCAAGCAGTAGATCCCGGTCGTGGTCACCCCGACCAGGAACGTCCCGTCGTGCTTCTTGTCGCGCTCCTGGAAGAAGCGCAGGCACTCGGTTCGTTCGAGCTCCACGGGACCCTAGTCGACCAGGAAAGCGGCCCGGATTCCTCCGGATTCCGCCGCGGGAATTCGGAGCGCCTACTTGCCGTCCTCGGCCGGTCCGAAGCGGCCGAAGAAGGCGTCGTTCTCGCCGGGACGGCTGAAGCGGAGCCCCAGGCGGTCCTCGCGCACCGCGAAGGTCTCGGGGCGGCCGACGAGCCTCTCCCGCAGGGCCACGAGAGGCTCGTACCAGACCTCGTAGGGCATCTTGCAGCACTGCCGCTCGGGAAGCGCGGCGCCCTCGAGACGAATGGATTCGCCGATGCGGAGCGCGAAGGTGTCGTCCGCGCTCCGCAGAAGGACGTCCGCCCGCTCGACGGCCACGATCGTCCCGAGCCACGTCCCGTGCTCGGCGCGCAGCCACTCGAGCGCCGCGCGCTCGACCTCGGGCGCGAGGCCCGCGTCGACGTACACCACCGAGGACCGCTTCCGGCTCGCATCCGCCCGGGCATCCTTCAGGTTCGCCTGCGCGTCGACGACCACCGCGAGCTCGACCCCCGCCAGCGAGACGCCGTCCTTCGCGCCCTGCTCCACGCGCCAACCGGCGAGCGCCGTGCGTCCTTCGGTCGTGAATTGCGAGCCGTAGTGACAGGCCCCGGCGAAGACCGCGGCCGTGCGCGCCTCGACGTAGAGTCCGCGCGGAGCGCTCGCGTCGTGGGGCACGGCGGAGGCGGAGAGGAACGGGAACGTCGCCAGCAGGAGCAGGTTCATGATGCCTCCTCGTTCGAGGGAGGGTCGATCCGAGCCGTCGGGCCGAGGGGCTCGTAGCAGCGGCGGCCGGCCTGGCAATCCTTCGGACGGACGAGCTTGCCGTCCGGGCCGATCGCGTCCATCGTGTGGACGCACCAGGTTCGACCGCTCGCCTCCAGGATGTCGTCCTCCGTGCGCGGGGGGCCCTGGAGGAAGTAGGTCTTCTTCGAGCGCAGCTTGGCGCAGAAGGGGCTGATCGCGGCGCGCTTCGTTTCCATGGATCCTCGCCTGGGAAGCAGTCTACCAACCCTCCCCTGCGGGGATTCGTGGCAGAATCTGCGATTCCGTTGAGGCCTCCGAGGTTCGCAGGTGGTTTACCGGGGCACGGCCGAGCTCATCGGCGAGTCCGGTTTCCCTCCCTCATGCACAGAACGACCCATGACCCTACTCGCGCTGGCGATCTCGGCCGTCATCTTCCCCGCCGGCCAGGGGCTTTCCACCGATTATGGGCGCGAGCGCAGCCTGCGCATCGTGTCCGAGGCGAAGCTCGAGCTCGAGACGACCGCTTTCGAGATGACCGTCGACGGGGAACCGGCCGACCGCAAGGGCGGCGGGCCGGGCGACATGGCCTTCGAGGCCTCGCGCCGGACCGTGCTCGTCGATCAGATCCTCTCGGGAGAGGGCGCCCGCCCCCACAAGGTCCGGCGCACCTTCGAGACCCTGGCGGAGAAGAGCGCCCTCTTCTTCGGCGAGGAAGCGCGCGACGACGAACGCGAGGGACCGCTCCAGGGCCTCGTCCTGGAGCTCACCCAGGACGGGGAAGGAGCTCCCAAGGTCGAAGTCGTCCAAGGGAACGCCCCCGAGGATCCCGCGCTGCTCGAGGGGCACGCCCTTTTCCTCGCGCTCGATGCGCTCCTCCCTTCCAGCGAGGTCGCGGTCGATTCGAGCTGGGAGCTCGACGACGGCTCCGTGAAGCGCGCGCTCGCACTGGCGCTCGATCCCCTCCTCTTCCCCGAGCGCAAACCGGAGGAGGGCGAGCGCGGTCCCGGTCTCCGAGGGTCCGGGATGCGCGGGGGCAGCCCGATGCGCTACCTGGCGAACGTCCAGTGGAAGGGCAAGGCCACGCTGATCGAGACCGGCGCCGACAAGGAGGGGGGCGAGCCCTGTGCCCGGATCCAGATCGAACTCGAGGGCACGGGCGACCTGCCCGAGTCGCCGTGGAGACGCGGTCCCGAGCGCGGGTTCCGTTTCGAGCCGGGAGGATCCGCCCTGCCCGCGACGGCCGAGGGTACCGTCGACGTGCGCCTGGCAGGCTCGCTCCTCGTCTCGACCGTCCGCCGGATTCCGGTAAGCCTCGAGCTCACGGGCGAGATGACGACCGAAAACGAATTCGAGCGCGAGCGCGACGGGCGCATGTTCTCGATGCACCACACCCAGAGCGGCCCGGTGAGCTTCGCCGTGACCGTGGAGGAGCCCTGAGATGACCATGAAATCGACCCTGCTCACCAGCCTCGTCGTCGCCGGAGCCTCGGCGGCCGTGGCCGCCGTCACCACGAGCCTGATCGTCGACACCCGCGCGCGGCCGGAGCCGGCCTCGCCGGCGGCCGGGCCCGTGCCCTCCCCGTCGGGGACGGAAACGGCCTCGATGACCGCGGAGTTGCGCGAGTTGCGCGAGGAGAACGTCGCGCTGGAGCAGCGCCTGGACGATCTCGAGTCCCTCCTCGCCCAGGAGCTGGCGAGGCGCGTGCCGGTGGCGGAGGCGTACGAGGCCGAGCGCAAGGACACACCGGCTTCGTCCGACGACATCGCCGCGATCGTCGGCGACGGCAGCTCGCTGCCGCCCGCCTTCGTGGCGAGCGTCGGCGTGGCGCTGAAGGAGATCCGCGAAGAAGAGGATCGGCTGCGCGAGATCAAGCGCCAGGAGGAACGGGCCGCGCGCATCGAGGAACGCCTGACGCAGCTCCAGGAGGAGCTAGGCCTCACGGGCTACCAGACGGGCGAGATGCGCGTCGCATTGACGTCCCTGGAGGAGAAGCGCGAGGCGTTGCGCCAGAGCATCGAAGGGGGCGGCGGCGATCGCCGGGAGATGTTCGAGGGCTTCCGCACGCTCTACGAGGAGACGAGCACGCAGCTCCAGACCATCCTCACCCCCCAGCAGTTCGAGGCCTACCAGCAGAGCGACCGCGGCCGATTCGGCGGATTCGGCGGCCGCGACCGCGGCCGGGGCGAGCCGCCGCTCCCCGATTTCCAGGGCGGGCCCCAGGGGCCCCAGGGAGTGGGACGCTGAGAACCCGGCGTTCGGGAAGCCGCGCATGGACGAGCCCGCGAGCGATCCGAGGAGCGAGAAACTCCTGGCGCACGGCCGATTCCTGCGCGGACTCGCCCGCAGCCTCGTGGCCGAGAGCGACCGGGCCGAAGACCTCGTCCAGGACACCTGGACCGTGGCCCTCGAGCGTCCGCCGCGCCATGATCGCGCGCTCGGTTCCTGGCTCGCTAGCATCCTGCGCCGTCTCGCCGTGACGCGCGGACGGCGCGAGGGGGAACGCGCCTCGCGCGAGGCCGAGGCGGCTCGTCCCGAGGTGAACGACGCCGTTCCCGGGCCCGTCGAGGTCGCCGCCGAGCTCGAGCTCCAGCGGCGGGTGTTCGAGTGCGTCGAGCGCCTGCGCGAACCCTACAAGAGCACGATCTTCCTGCGCTACTACCGCGGCCTCGAGCCCCAGGTGATCGCCGCCCAAGAGGGCGTTCCGGTGAAGACGGTGAAGACGCGTCTCCTGCGCGGGCTCGATCTCCTGCGCGCGGATCTCGATCGGCTGCACGGCGGCCGCCGCGAGGCCTGGGTGGCGCTGCTCCTGCCGATGGCGCGAGCCACACCGGTGCCGCTCGGGAACGGCGCGCCGCCGAGCGCGTCCAGTCCGCTCGCGCCGGCCGCGGTCCTCGCCGCCGGCGCGCTCGCCGTCGCGGCCGGGTGGACGCTCTTCTCTCTATGGACCGGCGGACCCGAGATCCAGCGGGATGATCTCGCCCCGACGCCGGCTGCGCCCCCGAGCGCGGCGGAGTCGACGGCACGGACCCTCCCCGACGACGGACCCCCTGCGGCCCGGGCGCGCACAGCGCTCGACCGTCCTCATGCGAGCTGGCCTGCTCGCGCATCGGCACGGTTGAAGGGACGCGTGCTCGACGCCGCGGGGGATCCCCTGCTCGGCGCGGAAGTCGCCGCGCACTCGCTGTGGAGTTCGGCGCAGGGCCGGGACCACCACGAGCCACCCTACGTCGAAGCCCGGGGCGGCGAGGCCCGGAGCGAAGCCGCGCCCGAGGGGGCGAGCACGCGCACCGACGCGGCGGGAGCCTTCGAGCTCGTCCTCCCCGACGCGGGCTTCCTGCGCCTCGACGTCGAGGCCGACGGCTTCGCTCCGCTGGGCCGCAAGCTCGTCCTGTTCCCCGAGCAGGAGCTCGATCTCGATGCGATCGTGCTGATGCGGGGGGTGCGCCTCGCGGGACGCGTGCGCGACGCGGACGGCCGGCCCCTCGCCGGAGCCGAGGTCTGGCAGGAGCGCCTCGACGAGGGCCTCACCCTGGGCTCCGGCTCGCCGCGGCTCGAACTCGTGGCGCGCACGGACGAACGCGGCGCGTTCGCCGTGAACCGCCAGGCGGTCGGCCCCTGGTCGCTCGCGATCCGGGAAGACGAGCATCCGGTCGCCTGGGCCGCCGGCGAGACCTCCTGCGCGGGCGAGCGGACCGACGACGTCGAGATCGTGCTCGAGGAGGGCGTGTCCGTCGCGGGACGCGTGCGCGGCGAGATCGACCCGGGCTCGCGCGCCTTCGTGCTCGCTCTCCTCTTGCGCCGCGCAGAGCCGGGCGAACGCATCCCTACGGCCGCCGAGTTCGGGGCTCGACGCATTCCGGTCGGCGAGGACGGCGCCTTCACCGTGAAGGGCCTCGATCCGGAGACCGAGGTCGAGCTCTCCCTGCAGATCGAGGACGCATCGGGGAACCTCCGGCTCGCGAGCGCGCCGCGACGCGCGCGCGCCGGTGAGACGTCGGTCGAGCTCGAGCCGTCCCGGGGAGGAACGATCTCCTTCCAGGTCGTCGACGCCCGGAGCGCCGCTCCCCTGGCCGGCGTCGAGGCGCGGATCGAGATCGGCGGGACCGGCCCCTGGAAGGCCCGAGAACTCGTCGCGCGCCGGAGCGACGAACAGGGCCGCGTGCGCCTGGAGAGCCCCGGTCCCGATCTTGGATCCGGTGCGCGCGTCGTGGTGCGCGCGGACGGCTACCGATCTCGCCTCCTCGAGGATCCGAGCCTCTCGCCGCTCGCCGAGCGCGACCTCGGCCGGATCGAGCTCGAGCCCGCTCCACGCGTGCAGATCGAGGTGCGCGACGCCGCGAGCGGGGATGCCGTGCCCGGAGCGGTGGTCACCTGGGCGGCGGATCGACCGGACTTGCGCGGGCACGGCGAGGAGGAGCTCGGCTGGAGCACGGCGCACACCGACGAGACCGGTGGCTGCATCCTCGCCGGCGAACCCCTGCGCGAGGGAACCCTCGTCGTCCGGTCGGCGGGCTACGCGCTCCAGACCCAGCCCTTCGCCTTTCCGGACGCCGCGCCGGCGAATCCCTCGGACACGGAAAGCGCGCCCGTCGAGGTGGTACGTCTGCTCCACGGAGGGCGGGTCGAGATCGAGGCACGGGACGCCGAGGGGGCGCCCGTCGCCGGAGGGCTCGTCGTGCATCTCCCGCAAGGCGACTCCGAGCCCCACCGCTTCGGACCGGACGCATCGACGATCCGCCCGACGGACGAGGCCGGCCGGGTCCTGTGGGAGCACCTCGCCCCGGGGCGTCACGCCTTCCGGCTGGCCCGCGCACCCTTCGGATTCGAAGGGCGGCCGATCCAGGATCGCGGGGGCTGGACGGAGGTCGAGGTCGCCGAGGACGGCCTCGCTCGAGTGACGCTCCGCGCGGAGCCGACCGCCAGCCTCGCCGTACGGGTGCGCCTCGGAGGTACGGCCCTCGCCGGAGCCCAGGTCATCGTGCGCTCCCCGAAGGGCTCGAACGAACCCGGTGGTCTCTTCGCTCTCTCGACCGTGACCGACGGCGAGGGACGCATCGCCCTCGCGGATCTCGCGCCGGGGGAACAGAGCCTCGAGATCCGGCACGAGGCGCTCTCCCTGCCGTCGAGACGTAGCGTCCTCCTCGCCGCGGGGGCGAACGAGCTCGCGCTCGAGCTCGACGACGGCCGCGTCGCGGGCCGCGTGACCGATGGCGAGGGACGGGCGCTCTCCGGCGCCCGCGTGCGGGCCTTCCGGGGCGAGACGGGCGCTCCGGAGGACTTCGGGCTCTCCTTCGGCGGCAGGCGCGGCCCGAGCGGTTCGAGCGCGGAGGTGCGAACGGACGAAGCGGGGCGCTTCGCGCTCGAAGGCCTCGATCTCGCCACGCCGCTCGTTCTCGAGGTGAGCGCCGAGGGTCGAGCGACGACGCGCACGGAAGCGCTCTCCCCCCGGCTCGAAACGGGCGTGGAAACAGGCGACCTCGAGCTCGTGCTCGGCCCCGAGGCGCGGCTCGAGGTCGTGCTCGAGGCGAGCGACGCCGCGCGGGCGGTCTCCACCCTCGTCGCCCGTCCGCTCTCGCCGGGATCTCGTCCCTCGCGCGCGCTCTTCCTGCGAGCGAACGCGGGACGCACGCTCGACGGGCTCTCCCCGGGAACCTGGCGCATCGAGCTCTACGAATCATCGCGGCCGGGCAAGACCCCGCCGGCGCCGATCGCGTCGCGGGACGTCGAGCTCGTGGCGGGCGAGACGACGACGCTGCGGCTGTCGCTGCCTTGACGGCTCAGGGACCGCCGGGGATCGGGACCGAGAAGAGCGCCCGGGACGAGAACGGGACGAAGCGCTCGCCGTCCCAGTACCTCGTCTCGCGCACGACCGTGACCTCGCGCACGGGCTCCTGGCCCGTGTAGAGACCGTCGCCGGCGCTCTGCAACCAAATGTGGTGCGGAGCGTCGATCCAGTCGAGGAATCCCTCAGGCTTGCCGCCGCGATTCCAGGCCGCGAAGTACGCGCGCAGGAAGCGCCGGAAAGCCTCGGTCCTGGCGGGATCGAAGCGGCTCGGCGCCGCAGCCTCGAGCTGCGCAATCGTCTCGGGCGTGGCGCGGGCGAGCTCCTGCGCGAGGCGGTAGTCCTGGGTCGTCCCGCACGTGCCGACGAGCACCGGCTCTTCGGACAGGAACGCGAAGCGGCCCTGGGCGAAGGTGAGGTCGTGGGGCGTCATGGACGAGCGCGGGACGCGGTAGCGCCGGCCGCTCGCGCCGGTCGCATCCAGCTCGAACGTGGTCGAGAGCGGCGTGTCGAACCAGGTGAGACGCATCGGATCCAGCCACAGGTTCACGGTCAGGACCGCGAAGAGCGCGAGCGCGCGCAGGCGCCAACCGTGGAGCTCCTCCCGCGTCGCTGGCTCCAGGCGTCCGAGGGCGAACCACAAGCCGACGTCGACGACGATCCACATCCAGAAGAAGATCCCGGCGGCGACGAAAATGGCGAGGTGCAGGGCGATGCAGGCGGGGAGCACGACGCGGTAGGCCCTGCGGAAGAAGAGCAAGAGCACGGCCCCGAGCTCGATCCCCATCGCGACCGTCGTCAGGACCGGACTCAGGCTCCGCAGGGCGAGCGCGATCCGCCGGAAGCCCTCTTCCCCGAGCCCGGCGAACCAGCCGTTCGCGCGGGCGCAGGCGCAGAGGTTCCCCAGGTCCTCGCGCAGCGGCCACGACTCGCGGAGCTTGTTGAAGCCGGGATAGAAGTAGTGCGCCGACACGACCGCGAGGACGAGCAGGAGGAAGGTCGAGCTCGTCGCGGGGAAGAGGGACCTCGCCTGGAGGAACAGGACGAAGACCATCAGGACCTCGAACGGCAGGATCTTGTCCGTCCAGGAATAGCCGCCGAAGGGCTGCTCGAACTGCACTCCCATCGCGAGCGCGGCCGCGAGGAACGCCGGGGAGAGCGACGGGTGGAGGAGCACGCCGAGCGCGAGGGCGACGATCAGGAGGCGGTCGAGGAGGTGGCTCTGATCGAAGAAGAGATTGGTGTCGTAGGTCGAGAACTCCCAGGCCAGGGCGAGGCAGGCGGCGCCGACGAGGAGGCGTAGCGCCCTGCCGTCGGGGAGCGCGCGCCAGCGCAGCGCACGCCAGCGGACGAGGGGCAGGATCGAGAGCGGGACGAGCACCACGAGGAACGGCCAGAAGCGCAGCGCCCCGAGGAGGAGGCTCGGCCCCGCGTAGGCCTCCTCCGGCGGCTTGGCGAAGTGCAGATAGGTGTCCTTCAGCCCGCGCACCGAGGCGAGCAGCGCGGCCCAGAGGATCCATTGGAGCGCGAGGGCACGGAGGTCGCCCCGCTCGACTCCCGCCCGGGACTTCGGGTGCGCCGCCTGCAAGGGCCGCGCTACCCCAGCTTGCGCAGGGCCTTGATCACGAGCCCCTTCGTCATCGGGATCTTGTAGGCGTTGTGCTCGAGCAGCTCGGCGCCCCTCAGGGCCTCCTCGGCGGCGAGCCGGCAGGTCTCGGCGTCGATCTTGCGCCCGACGAGCTTCTCCTCGGCCGAGACGCAGCGCCAGGGCTTGGGCGCGACGCCGCCGAGCACGAGGCGCGCCTCGGCGATCGTGCCCTCGCTCAGGCGCAGCGCGAGCGCCACCGCCGACAGCGCGAAGTCGAAGGAATCGCGCTCGCGGACCTTGAGGTACGTGGCGCGCCATGCGTCCCGGTCGCCAGGGATCGTGACGTGGGTCACGATCTCGTTCGGCGCGAGCACGTTCTCGCGCCGCACGTCGCCCTCCGTGGGCAGGGTGAAGAACTCCCCGAGCGGGAGGACGCGCGGTCCCGGCAGCGAGGCGAGCTCGACCGCCGCATCGTAGGCGACGAGAGCCGGCGCGAGGTCGGAGGGATGCACGATGTAGGAAGGCCCGCCGCCCAGGATCGCGTTGTACTTGTTCTCTCCGCCGTAGGAGAAGCACTCGGTCCCGCCCTTCTTCAGGCAGACGGCGTGCTCGTTCCGATAGTACCAGCAGCGCGGTCGCTGGCACAGGTTCCCGCCGAGCGTACCCAGCGCGCGGATCTGCGGCGTCGCGACCGACTCGGCCGCCTCGGCGAGCATCGGGAAGCGCTGGCGGATCCAGGGCTCGCGCTCGAGCTCGGAGAGGCGCACGAGCGCGCCGATGCGCAGCGCCCCGTCCGGGAGGGGCTCGATGCGCGCGAGCTCGCCGACCCCCTTGAGGTCGACCAGCGCCGCGGGTTCGACCAGGTGCTCCTTGAGCTCGCCGAGCAGGTCCTGGCCGCCGGCGAGGACCATCGTCGAGTCGCGCTCGCTCTCCTCCGCCGAGAGGAGCTTCACGGCGTCGCCGACCGCACGCGGGAAGTAGAGTTCGAAGTCCTTCATGGGCTCTAGCTCCTCCCCGCCAGCGCGAGCACGATCTTGTCGCGCGTGAGCGGCAGCTCGCGGAGGCGCACGCCGCAGGCGTTGAAGAGCGCGTTCGCGATGGCCGACGCCCCGGGGATCACCGGCGGCTCGCCGATCCCGACCACCTGGTTGCGTCCGTCCTCGTCGTCGAGGATCACGACCAGCTCCGGAACGTCGCGCGCGCCGGCGATGCGGTACTCCTCGAAGCCGGCGTTGAGCGCGAGACCGAGGTCGGGGTCGAGCACGCGCTCCTCGAACAACCCGTAGGAGAGCCCCTGGATCATGCCGCCGTTCACCTGGCTGCGGGTCGCGAGGCGATTCAGCGGGAGCCCGCAGTCCTGCACGCACACCATCTTCAGGACGCTGAGCTCTCCGGTGAGCGTGTCGACCGCCACCTTGGCCGCCTGGGCTCCATGGACGCCGTTCGTGGCGAGCTCCGCCTGGAACGTTCCGCGTTCGGTGAGCCCGCCGACGCCGAGCGTCGCGCAGGCCTCCTTCCACGGGATCTCGCGGCCCGGCGCGACGAGCTTCCCCGCGCGGAGCTCGAGCTCCTCCGCGCGCGCCCCGAGCGCGGCGGCGGCCCGATCGAGGAACGTGCTGCGGGCCAGGACGGCGGCGTGCTTCACCGCCGGCGCGAGACAGGCCACCGTGACGCTGCCTCCCGAGCCGTTCGCGTTTCCGAGGCGCGAGTCCCCGATGCGCGCCTGGACGGCTTCCAGCGGGAGTCCGAGCTCCTCGGCCACGATCCCGGCCACGTAGGTGCGCGTCCCCGTGCCGAGGTCCTGCGTCCCGACGCTGGACGTGACGCTGCCGTCGTGCTCGATGCGCACGTCGACCTGACACGCTTCTCGACCGCCCCCGCCCCAGGTCGAGATCCCGAAGCCGATCCCGACCGCGCGCTCGGGGAGGGTCCCGCTCTGTCCACGAGGCGGCCCGAGACGGTTCGGGTGGTCGTACCAGCCGATCTCGCGCGCCGCGCGCTCGAGCTGGCGGTGGTAGACCGGGTCCTCCAGGTTCTTCAGGCGGAACTCGAGCGGATCCATCCCGATCGCGTGGGCGAGCTCGTCCACGATCGATTCCATCATGAAGGAGGCCTGCGGGTGTCCCGGCGCGCGCATGGCGCGCGACCCGTCCAGGTGCATGAGGACGCTCGCCATCCAGAGGGTGCTCTGCTCGACTCGATAGACGTAGGGCAACCCCGGGTGTGCGCCGTTCCCGGTCCCGCCGTGCTTCCAGATCCTGGAACGCAGGGCGCGGAACTTCCCGTCCTTCGTCGCTCCGGCCACGATCTCGGCCCGCGAGCCGCTGCGGTTCCCGGCGTTGACGAACTCGTCCCAGCGACTGAGCATCATGTGGACCGGCGCGCGCGCCTCCTTGGCGAGCTTGCAGGCGATCATCCCGGGGAGATCGAGCCCGAACTTCGCTCCGAATCCTCCGCCCATGTGCTGGACGATGCAGACGACCTTGTTCTGCGGGATGCCGAGGAGGGCGGCCGCCTCTCCGGCGACCGAGAACGTGCCCTGGGTCGAGGCGTAGATCGTCGCCTCGTCTCCGCCGCGATAGTCCACCACGACGCCGTGGGTTTCCAGGCAAGCGTGATGCTGGACCGGCACGGCGTAGGTCGCTTCCACGACGGCGTCGCACGCGTCGAGCGCCGCGCCGACCGCCTCCTCGTCGCCGCTCGAGCGCGGGGAACCGAGGTTCCCCTTGTCGCTCAGGGACGGCGCGCCCTCGGCCAGCGCCTGCTCGTGGGTGACGGCCCACTTGCCGAGCTCCCAGCTGACGCGGATCGCGCGCAGCGCGTCCTCCGCGATCTCGGGGGTCACGGCCGCGACCGCCGCGACCGGCGCGCCGAGCCGCTGGACGAAGCCCCCGCTCGTGCGCCCATCCGTGAGCTCGATCGCGACGCGCACGCCCGGCATCGCGCGCGCGGCCGAGAGATCGACCGTGGGCTTGGCGACCGGATAGGGCGAGAGGAGCGCGCGGCCGTAGAGCATTCCCGGCAGGCGCACGTCGTGGGTGTAGACCGCGCGGCCGCTCACCTTGTCGGGACCGTCGATGCGCGGCAGGTCGTGATCGAGGAGCGTGTGCGCGGAGCGCTCGCCCCAGGAGAGCCCTTCGCCCTTCGCGTGGACCAGGGAGGCGCTCATCGCTTCCCTCCTCGCATCTTCTTGCCGGCCTCCTCGGCGGCGGCGAAGACGTGCGGGTAGGTGCCGCAGCGGCACAGGTTGCCCGAACAGCCGGCGCGGATCTCGCCCTCGCCGGCCTGCGGGTTCTTCTCGAGGCAGGCGGTCACCGACATCACGAAGCCCGGCGTGCAGAAGCCGCACATGAGCGCGTCGCGCTTCCAGAAGGCCTCCTGGACGGGCGAGAGGGCGCCCGGTCTCCCCAGGCCCTCCACGGTGCGGACCTCCCGGCCGACGCAGTTCGCCGCGAGCAGCATGCAGGCGTAGACCGGCTCGCCGTCGAGGAGCACCGTGCAGGCGCCGCAGGCGCCGCGGTCGCAGACCTCCTTCGCGCCGGTCAGCGGCGGATCGAGGTGCACGCGCAGGGCGGAGAGCAGCGTCGTGCGCGGCTCGACGGCGACCTCTCGCCGCGCGCCGTTGATGGTGAGCTCGATCGCCGTGCGGCCCGAGAGCACGGGAACGCGCGGTTCGCGCGCGGCCTTCGTTCCGGCGTTCGCGGCCGCGCCGATGGCGCCGCCGGCGGCGATGCCGCCCGCTCCCTTGAGGAACGCGCGCCGCGTCAGGGCGCGACGGTGGTTCTTCCCGCTGCCGGTCTCTGCCATGGCTCCTCCTGGTGGTCGCCGAGACGTCCGACGACGAGGGTCGTCTCGAGGAGGCGAATTCTACGGCCGCGCGCGCATCCCGGGCAAAGTTCCCGGCTCGTGGAATCCGAGCCGATTCGAGTCCGCGCGACTCAGGCGATCAGGCGGATCGCGAAGGGATAGCGATAGGGCTTGCCCGCGTGCACCTCGACCGCCGCGAGGATCCCCAGGACGACGTCGGCCAGGAGGACCGCGACCCACAGCGGGAGCACGCAGCACAACCCGACGCCCGTGAAGGCGGCCGGGACGGTCAGGATCGCGAGGAACACGTAGCCGATGAGCATCGTGATGCGGAAGTTCAGGGATTCCTTGGCCTGGGCGCGGACGAAAACGCTGCGCTCCTGCTCCACGAGGTAGACGACCAGCGGCACGAGGAACCCGAGGAAGCCCGCGCTCAGGACGGCCGCCACGGCGGGCCCCAGATGGGCGATCATCGCCCAGTTGCGCTCTTCCTGACCCGGCGTGGGACTCGACTGCTCTTCCGTCATGGGGTCATTGGAGATCGTCGCGGCGCGGGGAACAAGCGCGTTCCAGGGGCGAACTTGTCCTGATGGAAGGCCCGCCTAAGATCCGGGCCCCCGATGCGCGCGCTCCTCGGCCCCATTTCCAGCCTCCTCCTGCTCCTCGGAGCCTGCGGTGAAAGGTCCTTCGAGCCCGCCTGGACCCGGGACCATCGCCCGCCGCCGCCCAACGTCCTCGTGCTCTCCGTCGACACGCTGCGCGCGGATCACCTGGGGTTCTACGGCTACGGGAAGCCCACCTCTCCGCACCTCGACCACTTCGCCGCGAGCGCGGTCGTCTTCGAGCGCGCCCTCGCCTCGGCCTCCTGGACGCTCCCCGCCCTGGCCTCGGCCTTCACCGGGACCTTCTCCTCGACCCACCAGTGCTGGAGCTTCGGTTCGCGGCTCTCGGAATCCTTCACGACCCTGCCCGAGGCCCTGACCGCGGCCGGCTACGACAGCGCCTGCTTCGTGAGCCATCTCTTCTGCACCAGCCGTCACGGGCTGCAGCAGGGCTTCGTCCACGGTGACGACGCCTTCGCCCACCCCGCGGTCGAGCCCGACGTCGCGGTGACCTCCGAGCGCATCGCCGACGAGGGCGTCCGCTTCCTGCAACGGAAGGCCGCCGCACCGGACGGTACGCCCTGGCTCCTCTGGCTGCACTTCTTCGATCCGCACGCGAACTACGTCGAGCATCCCGGGATCTCCGGGCGCTTCGTGACCCCGGGTCCGCGCGAGAACGTGGAGATCGACCGCGACCTCTACGACGGAGAGATCGCCTTCACGGACGAGCACGTCGGCCGGGCTCTCGAAGCGCTCGAGCGCACGGGGGCCTCCGAGCGCACGGTCGTGGTCTTCCTCGCCGACCACGGCGAGGAGTTCCAGGACCACGGCGGCACGGGACACGGTCACACGCTCTACGAGGAGCTCCTGCGCGTGCCGCTCGTGATCCGCGCACCCGGCATCGCGCCCGCGCGCGTCGGCGCGCTCGTGCGAACGGTGGACCTCCTCCCCACCGTGTTCGATCTCGTGGGACTCGCTCCGGACGCGGTTCCCGAATGCGAGGGCGCGAGCCTCCGCCCGCACCTCGAACGGGAATCCGCGCGCGAGCTTCCGGCGCTGTTCGAGATCCGCCAGAACCCGGCCTACACGCTGGAGGGGATCGCCGAGGGACGCTGGAAGCTCGTGCGACCCCTGGTACGAGGCGGAGCGAGTGCGCTCTACGACCTCGAAGAGGACCCGCGCGAGTCGCGCGACGTCTCGGAACAGGAGCCCGAGGTCGCCCTGCGTCTGATCCAGCTCCTGCGCGGGATGCGGGAGAGCGCCGAAGAGCGAGCGCGCGGCCTCGATCTCGCGCCTGGGGGAAACCTCACGCCCGCCGTGCTGGAGCAGCTGCGCGGGCTCGGATACGTCGGCGGGGATCGATGAGGGGCGCGCTCGGGCTGCTCGTCCTCCTCGCCGGCGGCTCGCTCGCGAGCTGCGAGCGCACCGTGGTCCGCACGACGCACTACGCCGGCGGACGGCCGTGGAGCGAGGTGCGCTTCCGGAGGGGGATCCCGCAGGGACTCTGGACGACCTGGCACGAATCCGGCCAGATGGAATCCGAGGGCCGCTACTCGGAGGGACGCCGCGACGGCGAGTGGACCACCGGGTACGAGGACGGAAGGCCGCAGTCGCGGGGCTCCTTCTCGCGCGGGGTCCCCGAGGGCGAGTGGAGCTTCTGGTTCCCGGACGGGAAACCCGCCAGCGTCGAGCACTTCCTGGCCGGGCGCCTGCACGGTTCCTCGCGCGAGTGGTACGGGTCCGGGACGTTGCGCGCCGAGGTCGAGTTCGTCGAGGGCGAACAGCACGGCACCTCCCGGCGCTACTACCCGAACGGCCAGTTGCGCGACGAGTTCACCTTCGACCACGGGATCCGCCAGGGCCCCCAGAAGAGCTGGTTCGAGAACGGGCAGCTCTTGTCCGAGGGAGAGTGCTCCCACGGCTCCTACCAAGGACCCTGGACCTTCTACCGCTGGAACGGCGAGGTGAACGAGCGGCTCTCCGGGCTCTACGAGAGCGGCGCGCGGGTCGGGCCTTGAAGATCCTGTTCCTTTCCCAGCGCGTGCCCTACCCGCCGAACCGGGGCGACAAGATCACCACCTGGCGCCTGGTCGAGCGCATGCGGCGCGCCCACGAGGTCGTGGTGATCGCGTTCGCGCACGACGCCGAGGATCGGCGGGCCGCGCGAGAGCTGCGCGCGCGGGGGATCGAGACGCTCGACGTCCCCCTCCGCCCGTGGCTCGCCCGGGCGCGCTCGCTGCCGCTCCTCTTCGGCTCGAAGCCGCTCACACTCGGGGTCTACCGCTCGCCGGCGCTCCAGGCCGAGGTCGATCGCCGCACCGGATCGGTCGACCTCGCCTACGCCTACTCCTCGAGCATGGGAGCCTTCTTCCTGGAGCCCCCCGACGCATGGCGGGGCGTGCGGCGCGTCATGCACTTCGCCGAGCTCGACTCGGACAAGTGGCGCCAGTACGCGGAGCGGACGCGTTTCCCCTGGAGTGCGATCCACCGTCGCGAGGCGCGCGCTCTCTCCGCCTTCGAGACCGCCCTCGCGCGCTCCGTCGACCAGAACGTCTTCTGCACGCCGCTCGAGGAGCAGCTCTTCCGCGAACGCATCCCGGGCGCCCCGTCGACCGTGATCAAGAACGGCGTCGACCTCGCGCACCTCGCCCCCTCCCCCGGCACGGCCGAGCCCGGTCACCTCGTGTTCGTCGGGGTGATGGACTACTACCCCAACGTCGAGGGTTGCCGGTGGTTCGCGCGCGAGATCCTGCCACGCGTTCGCGCTCGGGTCCCGCACGCGCGCCTCACGATCGTCGGGGCGCGGCCGGCCGGCGCGGTGCGCACCCTCGCGCGCGACCCCGCCGTGACGGTCACGGGCTTCGTCGACGACCCCCGCGAGACCCTGCGCCGCGCCGCGGTCTCGATCGCGCCCCTGCGCATCGCGCGCGGCATCCAGAACAAGGTCCTCGAGGCGATGGCCATGGGCCTGCCGATCGTCGGGACGTCCGCGGCGACCCGCGGGACGGAGGGCGTGCCGGGTCGGCACTTCCTCGTCGCCGACGACGTGGAGGAACAAACCCGGGCGGTCGTCGAGCTGCTCACGGAACGCGAACGCGCGCTCGAACTGGGCCGGGCCGCGCGCAAGTTCGTGGAGGAACGCTACGATTGGGAAGCTGTGCTCGTCCCGCTGGACGAGCTCCTCGAGAGAATGGAACGCAAGCGATGAGCCAGAAGAAGGTCGTCGAAACCTTTGACCTGTGGGCGGAAACCGGCCGCGACGCCGGCATGGAGGAGGGGCACGGCGATGTCGTGCGCCAGGCGATCGCGCGCATGGAGATCCGGCCCGGCGAGCGCATCCTCGACCTGGGGTGCGGGAACGGCTGGGCCACGCGGCTCCTGGCCCAGTCCAACGCCGGGGTCCAGGCGATCGGAGTCGATGCAGCGGCCAAGATGATCGAGCGCGCCGAGGCGCTCCACAGCCTGACGATCCGCGCGCGTTACGAGATCGGGAGCTTCGAGGCGCTCTCGTTCCGCGACGCGAGCTTCGATCGGGTCTTCTCGATGGAGGCCTTCTACTATGCGTCGGACCTCGGGCGCGCCATCGCGGAGTCCTTGCGCGTCCTGAAGCCGCAGGGCAGGGCCGAGATCCTGGTCGACTACTTCGAGGAGAGCTCGGCCTCCGAACCCTGGGCGAAGGTGATGGGCGTCGCTCTGCAACGCATGAACCAGGCGGGCTGGAAGAAGGCCTTCGAAGGGGCCGGTTTCGCCCCGGTGAGCCTCGAGCGCCTGCGCGATTCGCGCCCGATCGGCGCGACGGTTTGCGACGAGTGCGAGCCGACGGCGGCGGCGAAGAAAGCCCTGCGCGAGGCCGGCACGCTGTGGATCCGGGCCCTCAAGTCGCGCTAGGGACGGAGGCCCGCGACCTTCGCCGGGGTCCGGGTCCCCAGGCATCTCCCGCCGCATCTCCCGCCGCATCCATGGCGTCGCGAGCTGTCTCGCTCCTCGTCTTAGGCTTCGCGCTCGCCTGCGCCCCGCGTCCCGCCCCCGAGCGAGTGCTTCTATGGACCCTCCCCGCCACGATCCTGCCGAGCGGCCCCCGGGCGAACCCAGTCGAACGGACGCTCCTCGACGCGGACTTCGCGCGCCATCCGGAGGACTGGCGCCTCGTCTCCGATCCGCAGCGATTGGAACTCGACGAACCTCCGGCGTTCGAGACGTCCACCGGCCGGGAGGGGGAACGCGACTTCGTCACGCTCGCGGGCAGCCACGGCGCGTTGTTCGCGGCGATCCACGTGGAACCCGCGACCTGCTACGAGTTCGAGGGGGCCGTCCGCGTTCGCGACCTCGAACCCGCGTCTCCGACGTTCGTGGGCGCGACGTTCTGGCTCGGAGAGGTGGCGGCGGCGCGACCGCTGCAGGAGATGGTGCGCTGGCAGAACGGCGGGGTGTCCGAGCGCCACCTCTTCCCGAGCGCCCTGCGGACCTCGGGCTGGCAGGAGCATCGGCTGCGCTTCCGTTCCGATCCGCGAACGCGGAGCCTGTACGTGGCCTGCCTGCTCGCCTCCATCGGAGAGGCCCGGGCGGGAGCGGTCGATTTCTCCGCCGTGCGGCTGCGACGGATCCCCGCCGCGCGCTACTGGGAAGACCTGCTGCGAGAGGAGATCGAGGGGCGGGCCACGATCGATCTTCCCACCCAGAGCTGGCACACGGAGCGCCGCGTCAACGCGCGCCTGGGGAACGAGGACCGCCCATCGATCGCGCTCTTCCCCGGAGAGCGCATCCGGTTCTCCGTGCGCCTCCCCTCCGGCGCCCCGCGCTTCACCAGCGGGGTCGGCCCCTGGTCCCCGGCGATGGTGAAGGACCTCGGCGGCGAACTCTCCTTCTCGCTGCGCTTGAACGGGCGCGAAATCCAGGGTCTCCGCACGCCGATCCCGTTGGTACCCAAGGAAGCGGAGTGGTCGCATCTCGAAGCCGATCTCTCCGCGAACGCGGGAGACGAGGTCGAGCTCGAGCTCGGCTTGGAAGGCGACGGCCCGGGCGTCTTCGGCGCGCCGCTCCTCTTTTCCCCTGCGCCCGCCCGGCGGGGACCGAACCTGCTCCTCGTCTCGATCGACACGCTGCGCGCCGATCACGTGGGGGCCTACGGGAGCACGACCGGCTCGACGCCCCGTCTCGACCGCCTGGCGCGGGAGGGGCTCCTGTGCCTCGACGCGAGCGCACCGTCGCCCTGGACGCTCCCTTCCCACGCGACGATGTTCTCCGGTCAGTTCCCGGCGGTGCACGGCGCGAAGGAAAAGGGCCGCACGCTCTCGGCCGAGCGCTCGCCGGCGCTGGCCGAGATCCTGGCCGAGAGCGGCTACGCAACGCGGGCCTTCACGGCCGGGGGCTTCCTGGATGCTTCCTTCGGCTTCGACCGCGGATTCGACGGCTTCTCCGACATCGACCCGCTGCGCCCTTCATCCTCCCCGCATTTCCTGCCGCTCCACTCCACGCTCGGTCCCGAGGCCGCGGAACGGCGCAAGGAAGCCTACGGATTCGAGGGCGTCCTGCGCTGGCTGGAAGCCCATCGGGACGAGCCCTTCTTCCTGTTCTTGCACACCTACACGGTGCACGACTACGACGCTCCCGGGGACGAGCTTCCCTGCCGCGACCGCGGCTGCACGAGCGAAGCGGTTCGCTTCGCCGCGTTCGGAGACGCCCGCTCCACCGGCCCCGCGGACGACGCCCATCTCGTGCACCTCTACGACGGAGCCTTGGCCTACGTCGACGGGCGGATCGGCGCCCTGCTCGACCGTCTGGACGAACTCCACCTGGCCGAGGACACGATCGTCGTCGTGACCTCGGACCACGGCGAGGAGCTCCTCGAACGGGGCGCCTTCGGGCACGGGACGGAACTCCACGAGGAGCTCCTGCGCGTGCCCCTCATCCTGCGCGTCCCGGGCAGCGCTCCGCGAGTCGTCGAGCGTCCGGTCATGCTGGTCGATCTCGCGCCGACGTGCCTCGCGCTGCTCGGGCTCCCGCCCGACTCGTTCATGCAGGGACTCGACTTCCTGGGGCCGGAATGGCCGCGCCGCCCGACCTGGGGCGAGGTCGAGGTCGCCCAGGCCAGCAAGTACGCCCTGCGCGACGAGGACGGCTGGAAGTTGATCCGGAACCTTCCCGCGGGCGCCGACGCGTCCCGGGCGACCGTGGAGCTCTTCCTCCTGCGGCGGGACCCGGGGGAAACGACCGACCTCGCCGCGCGCGAACGGGCGAAGGTCGACGAGCTCACGCGCAAGCTCGGGGAAGAGCTCGATGCCTGCGCGCGGCTCGGGGCGAGCCTGGGGAAGTTCGGAACGGGAGAGCTCGACGAAGCGACGCTCGAGAACCTGCGCGCGCTCGGCTACGTGCGCTGAGGGCGCGACTACGCACTTCGACCACGGCCTCCACGCAACACGGCCCTTCGACCCGGGGCCCGGGCCATCCCTTGCAGTTCCGTCGCTCCCGGCGAGCTCCGTGCCCTGCTGCCCGGCGCTCCAGGGCTCGACGCCGGGCCCCTAGGCCGGGACGGGGTCCTCGAGATAGGCGGAGAGCGAGCGCCGCAGCGATCGCGCGAGCGGCCAGGCACCGAAGCCGAAGTAGCCCCGCCGGCGGTACTCGGCGAAGTAGGCGCGGAGTTCGTTCGGCGAGCGCGCGTGCCCGTTGTCGGCGAACTTCAGGAAGGGCGTGAAGTCGGGGTAGAGCGCCTCCGGTCCGGCCTGCCCCCAGGGCCCGTGGAGCGTGGTCTTCATGAAGTTGCCGATCAGGAGATCGTCGAAGATCCGCTGCTCGATCGCGGTCATCAGGGAGGCGCGCGGGACCTCGAAGGTGATCCCGCGCTCTCGATGTCCGGGTTCGATCTCGAAGCGGTTGTCCTCGCCGCCCACGCGGAAGTTCAGGAAGCCGAGGAACGTCCGCAGGTGGGAGATCGGCCACAGGTAGGCCGCGATCTTGGCGCGGTCGCCGGGACCGAGCCGTTGCGAGGGGTCGTCGCCGAAGACCGTGGGCGAGACGAGCTCGTCCTTCGTCGGCCGCGGGTCGATGGCGACGAACTCGTCGCGTTCGAGGTCGGCGCGCACGAAGGCCGGCAGGATCCGCGCTCGATCGGAGACGAAACCCTCCTGGTGGGCGCCCAGCGGAGTGGTGTACTCGTTGGCCCAGGCGCTGTCTGCGCGCTGGTACTTGTGCATCGCCGCGAAGGGGACGTAGGTGCGGATTCCATAGGAGTGGAGATGCCCGGCGATGCCCGGTCCGAGCGGCTCCTTGTAGCTGGCGGGCGGAGGGATCGGACGGCCCGCTTCGTCGAAGAAGTGGATCATGTCCGCGTCGCCGTAGCCCGTAAGGGCGAGCAGGAAGCTCTCGGGGTGCTTGCGCGCGAGCTCGCGCACGTAGGCGCCGGCGCCGAGGTCGACGCAGTCGTTCGAGTCCACGATCAGTCGTCCGTCGAGGTCGACGAGCAGGATCGCGTCCTGGAAGTAGTTCCCGATCGAGCAGACGCGCAGGCGGTCCGAGAGCCAGGTCCAGCGGCCGTCCTCCAGGACCCGCACCCGGTAGCCGAGCGCGCGCAGGTCGCGCGCGATGCGGCCCCCCGCGCGCCCGCCGTAGTGGTCCGGCAGCAGGATCTCCTTGTCGCGCAGCTCCTCGAGCGACTCGCGGGACAGGTGGTCGGGATGCCCGTGGGAGATCCAGAGATAGGGCGCGGCGAGCACGTTCGCGCGCTGCTCGTCGGGGATCTCGTGGCTGAGCTTCCAGCTCCCGAAGTAGACCGACCCACGCAGCCAGGGATCGGTGGCGAGCACCGGCCCGCGGTCGTGACAGATCAGGGTGGCGTTGCCTATGGTCTCGAAGCCCAGGTCCACGTGCGATTCGCCCCGATTCAGCATCCCTGATCCGGGCTCCCCCGCCCATACGCCCTTCGACGGAGCCGGCGGGCGCGCCTGGCGGGAGGCTCACCCGGTCACAGGGCGTCGAGCACTTCCCCGGCCGCGCGCTCGCCGCTCTCGACCGCGCCCTCCATGAAGCCCTGGAAGTCGACGCTCGTGTGCTCGCCCGCGAAGTGCAGGTTGCCCTCGGCCTCGCGTTCGATCCCGGCGAAGCGCGTGTACTGCCCCACCTTCCAGTAGGAATAGCTGCCGAGCTGGTAGGGCGAGCCCGTCCAGAAGTCGACGCTGGCGAGACCGTTCCAGCGGGCGGTGAGGCCGGGAAGCACGGGCTCGATCTCGGCCAGGAACTGCTGCGCGCGCGCCTGCGGCGTGCCGCTGCCGAAGCCGGCTCCGATGGTGCCGCCGGTGTAGTCGACCAGGATCCCCGAGGCGCCGGACTGCGCGCGCGTCTCCTCCCAGGTGTTCTGGTAGCCGAGGTCGGCGTAGGTCTCGCCGTTGTTGCCGAGCGCATACCAGGGGCGGGCGGAGAACTGCACGTGGAGCTTCGAGTTCGTGCCCATGCCGAGCTCGGCGAGCGCGATGCGCTTGAGCGGCGAGAGCGACAGCGCGCTCGTGTCCACCGAGGCGCGCAGGACGCTGAAGGGAAGCGTCATGACGACGCGGTCGGCGACGACGTCCTGCGCGCCGCCGGGCGTGTCGAAGGTGAGGCGCAGCGTGCCGCCGGGCTCGGTTGCCGCGGCCACGAGCACGTGCTGCAGCCGGACCTGGGTGGAAAGGAGCGCGCCCAGCGCCGCCGGCACCTGATCGTTGCCTCCCTGGACGCGGTAGCGCTCGTCCGAGCCACCGAAGAGCTCGAGCCGGCCGGGCGTGGCGCCGAAGCCGAGCAGGTAGACCAGGTTCAGCGCGCTCTGCTCCTCGGGCTCGGCGCCGTACTCGATGTCGTAGGCGACGGCGAGGAGCTGGCCGAACGGGCTCGCCATGCCGCCCGGCACGCGCGACTCGATCCAGTCCGCGATGCTCAGGTGGTCGAGCGCGAACCCGGCGGGCGTGAACGACGTGTAGAGCGTGGGGTAGCCGGCGGCGATCACGTCCTTCTTGAGCACGTGGTAGACGGGCTGGAAGTCGGCCTCGGCCTGGGCCTCCGTGTAGGGCGCGCCGTCGAAGCGATAGAAGGCCTCGGTCCCGTTCGGCTCGGCCTTGAGCAGGTCGTCGAGCTGGAAGCCGAGCTGCTGGACCAGCTTGCGGTAGGCCTTGTGGCCGGTGTCGATCAGCTCGCCGCCGCGCTCGACGCGCTGGCCGTCGGCGAACGTGCCGCGATTCGTGAACACGCGGCCGCCCACGCGGCTCGACGCTTCGTATACCGTGGCGAGCACGCCGGCCTCGCGCAGCCGCCAGGCCGCGACGAGGCCCGACAGTCCGCCTCCCACCACGGCGACGCTGGGCAGCGTCCTCTTCGGTCTCGCGGCGCGCGCGAGCGGCGCGCCGGCGAGCACCAGACCCGCCGCGCCCGCGGCCTCGAGGACCTCGCGCCGCGTCGGCCTCGGCCCTTCGGCCTCGGCCATGCGTGCGGCCAGGCGCTGCAGTCGGGAGAGGAGCGGCGTGCGAGCCATGGCGGCTGATCGAGAAGGCAGATGGAAAGCTCAGAGTCGACCGGTCTTCTCGAGCCACCGGCGGATCTCGGCGACGTCCTGGGGAGACGCGTCCCTGGCTGCCACGGCGTTCTTGCCGTCGATGGACTTCAACAGGTCACGAACGTCTTGCCCGCTCTTCCGTGCCATGACGATGAACCTGAGCGAATCCGGCCGCTCGACGAAGAGGGCATACTCGCTGGAAGTCATTCCCAGCCAATCGTGAAGCGGGACATCGGTCGAAGACCGGTGCCACTCGGCGATCTCCCGGTCGATCAGGTCGAGATCCCGGGTCTCTCCGGCGAGAACCCGCGTCATGAAGTCTCGCCTGTCAGACATCGATCCTCCTTCCCTTCACGGGCCCCTTCGTGGACATCCCCGTCCACGGGTCGACGGCTCCGAGGTGATGACCGAGGCGGCTGTAGACCTCCAGCTCTTCGTGCATCGCGTCCCACTCGTAGTAGCGCCTTCCCGACCGGTCCTTCCATCGTAGGGGGTTGCCCTTCCGCCGGACCCTGACCAGCCCGGCGATGAAGGACGTCCTCGGCGGAGGCTTCATCCAGGCCGTCAGGACCTGGCCCACAGGCGATGGTATCAGGGAAACCTGGGATCGTGCGCCCTCGATCTCCCGGCCCCGGAAGGTGACTACGGAAGGTACCGCTCCACTGCGCGCTTCGTGGCTCGGATCCGCGCCAGTTGCTCCGGCGTCGCGGCGGTCTCGCGGAAGTGGAGGAACCCACGCCGGCGGTACTCGGCGAAGTAGGCCGAGAGTTCGGCCGCCGTGCGCGCGCGCCCGTTGTCGCCGTACTTCCCGATGAAGGGCGCGAAATCGGGATAGAGCGCCTCCGTGCCCCGGGCGTGCCAGTCGCCGTGCAGCGTGGTCTTGGCGAAGTTCCCGATCAGGATATCGTCGAACACCTCGTACTCGATCGCGGTCATCAGGGACGAGCGCGGCGTCTCGAAGGTGATCCCGCGCGCGCGTTCGCGCGGGTTCACGTCGATCACATGCTCCTTCCCACCGACGCGGAAGCGCACGAAACCCAGGAACGTCTTCAGGTGCTCGAAGGCCCCGAAGTAGCGCCGGATCTTCTCGACGTCGGCGGGCTCGAGCTCGTCGGACCAGCGGTCGCCGAACTCCTCCGGTGCGTGCAGCACCTCCGGGCGCCGCCGCGGTCCGATCGGCGTCGCCTCCATCCTGGCGAGGTCGAAGCGGCAGAAGGGCGGCAGGAGCTCTCGGTCGGACGACTGGAACCGCCCCACATAGGCCTCGCCAGGCGTGACGCAGGCGTTGGCCCAGGCGCTGTCCGTGCGCTGGTACTTGTGCAGCGACGAGAACGGCACGAAGTAGCGGATGCCGAACGCGCCGAGGATGGCCTCGATCCCGTCCAGGAACGGCTCGTGCCCCATCGCCGGAGGCGGCAGGAAGCGACCGTCCTCGTCGAAGAAGTGGATCATGTCCGCGTCGCCGTAGCCGGTCAGGCACAGCAGGAAGCTCGTCGGGTAGCGCGCCACCGTCTCGCGCACGAAGCCGCCCGCGCCGTGATCGCTGGCGTCGTTCGTGTTCACCAGGAGCTTCCCGCCGAGGTCGGCGAGCAGGATCGCGTCCTGCTGGAAGTCCGCGATCGAGCACACGCGCAGGCGATCGGAGAGCGGCGTCCAGACGCCGTCGGGAAGCACGCGCACGCTGAACCCCTGTGTTCGCAGGTCGTTCGCGACGCGCCCGCCCAGGTGCCCTCCGTAGTGATCCGGGAGCAGGATCGTCTTGTCGCGCAGGTGCTCGAGCGACGCGAGCGAGAGATGGTCGGGGTGCCCGTGGGAGATCCACAGGTACTTCGAGCGCGCGACGTTCTCGCGCTGCTCCGCGGGGATCTCGTGGGAGGTGACCCAGCTCCCGAAGTAGGCGCTGCCCTCGATCCAGGGATCGGTGGCGAGCACAGGCCCCTTGTCGTGGCAGATCAGCGTCGCGTTCCCGATGGTTTCGAAGCCGAGGTCCATGGGCGTGCAGGCGGAAGGATAGCGTCGCTCCACGTAGCTCAGATCGCCTTGCGGAAGAGCTCGAAGCGCTCCGCCAGGCGCTCGGGATCCGGGCGCAACCGAGAATTCCTGGGCAGCCAGAGCCCCTTCCCCTGAAAACCCTGGAGACCATGCCGGAGCATGGGGCCGTCTTTCTCGCGCAGGATGTCCTCCCGGACTTCGATCTTGGCATCAGGCCTGACGCCGAGGATGTGCTGGTCGAAGGCGGCATGATGGATCTTGCACATGGAGAGACCATTGGGAACGACGGGCTCTCCCTTCGGATGTTTGTCCGACAGGATGTGAGCCGCGTCCAGCAACTCCCTGTGACGCAGCTTGCAGATCGTGCAGCGTACGGCATAGGCGGCCAGCACCCGAGCCCGGAATTCGTCCTGGTGAAGTCGTCGGAGGTGCTGAGCGGTGACGTATCTCCGGCGCACATCGTCCTCCGCCGGGATGGATCCGCCGGCTCCGACGGAGGCGTACATCTCGTCGTCGATGGCGACCTGGAAACGCAGCCTGTCGGGAGAGTCACCGACGACGAACGCTGGCCAGAAGGCGCTGTACCAACCCTTGTCCAAGCCGACGAAGTAGATCAAGGGTCGATGCAGGTCCATGCAGGCTCGAAGTCCTCGGTTCTCGTGATGATCCGGGTCTTCGCCGCGATAGCAGTAGGAGAGCAATTCCCCGGGCTGATGTTCGTCCTCGTAGGGCCGCGGTCCGTCCCCGGCCGGCGCGGTCAAGATGGAGAGCGGCAGATCGAGAGCCCTCGGCTTGAAGATGCCCTGCGGACCGACGAGTGGAATGCGCCGACCCTCGAGCTCGAATCCTCTCGAGAGCAGGCTCCAAGGAAGCTCTTCCCCGTGCGCTCGACACTGCTCGGCTAGGAACGCGAAGGCCGCATCTCGCGCCTTCGAATCCAAGCTCAGGTCGACCCGCCGATCCATGCATCAAGCTCGCCGCATCGGCTCGGCGAGGACGGAGGTGGGCAGATCCTGCCGCGGATCGAGCGCGAGATCGATGTCGCTCGCCAGACGCGCGTCGCCGCGCGCGCGCGAGCCGAAGAGGTAGAGGTCGACCTCGAACGGCGCCAGGACCTCGGTTGCGATCCGACGCACCTCGGCGAGCCCGCGCGCCTCCGTCTCGGGATTCGGGCGCCGGATCCTGCGCATTCCTGGAGGATACACCTCGGCTCCGGCCGACGGTACCGGGGCCGCGCGGCCCAGGTCGGCTCCGGTCTAGCGCGCTTGCGGGGGCGCGGCGATCCCCAGGCTCGCCGGGCCCTGATCGGACCAGCTCTGCAGCGGCGCGTTGTAGACCCCGGCGACGACGGTGACCGCGGAGAGCAGCACCAGGAGCCCCGCGAGCAACGGGTGCGCGCGCACGGGCGCCTCGCTCGGTTGGGCGAGGAAGAGCGCCTTCACCACGCGGAAGTAGTAGAAGAGCGAGACCACGCTGTTCAGCGCAGCGATGACCACCAGCCACACGAGCCCCGCGTCCACGCCCTCGTAGAAGAGCAAGAGCTTCCCGTAGAACCCGACCGTCGGCGGGAGTCCGGTCAGGCTGACCAGGAACACCACCATGGCCCAGGAAACGGCGGGGTAGCGCCAGCCGAGCCCCGCGAGCGAATCGACGTCCTCCTTGCCCGTGATGCCCTCGAAGTAGAGCAGGACGCCGAAGGCGCCCAGGTTCATGAAGTAGTAGGCGGCGAGGTAGAAGATCGAGGCCGAGAAGCCGGTCGCGCTCATCGCCGCGAGGCCCATGAGCACGTAGCCCGCGTGGGCGATCGAGGAGTACGCGAGCATGCGCTTCAGGCTCGTCTGGCGCAGGGCCGAGAGGTTCCCGAGCGTCATCGTCACGGCCGAGAGGATCGCCAAGAGGAGCCCGATGCGGCTCCCGTAGGCGGCCACGACCTCCTGGACGCCGTCGACCAGGAAGAGCGCGCCGATGAAGCGCAGGAGCGCGCCGAATCCGGCCGCCTTGGAGGCCACGGCGAGGAACGTCGTGACCGGCGTGGGCGCGCCCTCGTAGACGTCGGGCGTCCAGAAATGGAACGGGACGACCGAGACCTTGTAGGCGAAGCCTGCCAGCACGAGCACGATCGCGACCGCGACCGGCACCGGACTCGACGCGAACTGGGCCGCGAGGCCCGCGGGAGCGCCCTCGGGTCCGCCGTGGCCCATGACGCCGAGATCGATCGTCCCGGTGAGACCGAAGAGCAGGCTGATCCCGTAGAGCATCACGCCCGCGGAGAGCCCGCCGAACACGACGTACTTGAGCGCCGCTTCCGCCGAACGCTTGTCGCCCTTGTGGAAGCCCGCGAGCGAGTAACTGGCGAGCGAGAGCAGCTCGAGCCCCAGCATCAGGAGCAGGAGGTTGTTCGTGCTCACCATGAAGAAGATCCCGATCGCCGACCCGAGCAGGAGGAAGTAGTACTCCCCGATCCCGTGCTTGCGCTCGCGGCGATCCGCGAGCACGAAGAGCGTGACGACGGAGAGCGCCCCGACGGTGAAGAGCTTGAAGAAGGTCCCGAACCTGTCGAGCGTGATCATCCCGAAGGCGGTTGCGCCCTCTCCGCCCCGGGAGAGCTCTTTCCACTGTCCGAGCAGGATCCAGGCGACGATCGAGAGGCCCACCAGCGTGACGTAACCGACCTGGCGCGAGTCGCGTCCCTTCTTCACCAGGTCCCACAGGAGCACCACGAGCGCGAGCGTGGTCAGCGCCACCTCGGGGGCCACGAGCGAGAGCTGTCGCAGGTATTCGCTCACGGGTCAGCCGCCCAGGGTGCGCACGAGCTTCTCGATGCTCGGCGCCATCCAGTTCGTCAGGAACCAGGGCATGACGCCCAGGATCACGCACAGCGCGAGGAACGGCGCCTGGCAGAAGACCTCGCGCGGCGTCATGTCCGAGAAGTGACGGTACTCCTCGTCGAGCTTGCCGAAGAAGACGCGCTGGATCGCCCAGATCAGGAAAGCGGCCGTGATCACGATGCCGATGACGGAGATCAGGACCAGGGTCTTGAAGCGCGGGTCGCCGGCCGTGAAGGCGCCTTGCAGGGCCATGTATTCGGAGACGAAACCCGAGAGACCGGGCAGCCCGAGCGCGGCGAAGAAGCCGAGCGTCGTCAGCGCCCAGTAGCGCGGCATGATCTGCGCGAGGCCCCCGAAGCGGTTCAGGTCGCGGTGGTGCGCACGATCGTAGATCACGCCCACCACGAGGAACATGACGGCCGAAGACGTCCCGTGGTTGAACATCTGCAGCGCCGCGCCGGTGAAGCCGAGCTCGGTCAAGGCCGCGAAGCCGAGCAGCACGTAGCCCATGTGGCTGACCGAGCTGTAGGCGACCATGCGCTTGAAATCGCTCTGCCCGAGCGCCACGAAGGCGCCGTACACGATGCTCACGACACCGATGATGCCCACCACGAACGCGAACTGGTGGAAGGCCTCCGGAACGATCGGGAAGCAGGCGCGCAGCATGCCGTAGCCGCCGAGCTTGAGCAGGATGCCCGCCAGGACGACCGAGATCGGCGTGGGCGCCTCGACGTGCGCGTCGGGCAGCCAGGTGTGGAAGGGCACGATCGGCACCTTGATCGCGAAGCCCACGAAGAGGAACCAGAAGATCCACGAAGTGAAGGGGACCCCGAGCAGGACCCCGCCACCGGGCAGGTTCGTGCCCTGGAGGCGCCCCTCGCCGGCGAGGCGCGTGAGCTCGGGGATCGAGAAGGTGCCCGAGTCGAGGCGCAGGGCCACGATCGCCACCAGCATCAGCACCGACCCGGCCAGGGTGTACAGGAAGAACTTGATCGCCGCGTACTCCCGCCGGGGACCGCCCCAGATCCCGATCAGGAAGTACATCGGCAGCAGCATGATCTCCCAGAAGACGTAGAACAGGAAGTAATCCAGCGACACGAAGACCCCGAGGATCCCGACCTCGAGCAGGAGCAGGAGCGCGTAGTAGGACTTCTGCGCCTTCTCGATGCCGAAGCTCGCGGGCACGGCGATGAACAGGATCAGGGTCGTGAGCCACAGGAGGTTCAACGAGAGCCCGTCCACGCCGACGTAGTACTCGGCCTCGATGGCCGAGATCCACGAGGCGCGCTCGACGAACTGCAGCGCGTCGCTGGTGCGCTCGAAGAGGCCGAAGTAGAGCCAGGTCGCGAGCAGGAGCGGGATCCCGCTCGTGACCAGGGCGATCGTCTTGGTCAGCCCGGTGTTCTGCCGCGGTACGAACAGGATCGCGGCCATCCCGATCAGGGGGATGAAGGTGATCCAGGAGAGGATGTGTTCGTGCATGCCAGGAGTCTTCGGTGGTCTCTTGTCAGCTCAGGATCAGCCAGGCGGCGGTCAGGATGCCCCCGCCGACGGCGAAGGCGGCGTACTGCTGGATGCGTCCGGTCTGCAGGAGTCGGAAGGCGGCCCCGAAGAACTGGGACAGCATCCCGACCAGGTCGACGGCCCCGTCGATGAAGGTGCGGTCGAACCAGGCGGAGAGGAAGCCGCCGAGCCGGTTCGCGCGGCCCACCAGGTTCACCAGGCCGTCGATGATCTTCTCGTCGAACCACTTCATGAGGTAGGTGAGCTTCCAGGTGCTCCCCACGACCGCCACGTCGACGGCCTCGTCGATGAAGTACTTGCGGCGCACGGCGCGGTAGGTCTCGCCCAGGAAGACGGTGACGCGTCCCGGGAGATCGCGCCGCTGCACGTAGAGGAACCAGGCGAGCGCGATGCCCGTCGAGGCGACGAGGAGCGAGACCACGAGCGCGCGGGTGTGCGCCGCATGGGCCAGGGGGCTTCCGTGGTCCGCGAGCCCCTCCGGCAAGCGGTTCGTCACCCAGCGGCCGACCTCCTCGCCGTACATCGTCTCGGGCGTGACGAGGTGAGCGAAGGAGCCGGAGAGGAGCAGGGCCACGCCGGGCAGGGCGAAGAGCGCGAGCGCGCACAGAGCGATCGTGATCGTCGCCGGCGACTCGTGCGGCTCGTGGGCTCCGTGGCCGTGCGCAACGGCGTGATCGTGCCCATGGGCGTCGTGTCCGTGATCGTCCTCGGCGTACTCGTGCGGATCGGGCCCTTCGACCCCCTCGGCCGCGATCGCCGCCGAGTAGCGGTGGTGCTCGAGGTTGCCGCGGTACTCGTGGAAGAAGGTCATGAACACGAGCCGGAACATGTAGAAGGCCGTGAGACACGCGGCGAGCGAGAGCGCGACCAGCGCGTAGAGCGCCCAGCCGTCGAAGTGCTCGATCTCGAGCAGGTTCGACCAACTCGCGGCGAGGATCGCGTCCTTGGAGTAGAAGCCCGAGAACCCGAAGACACCCGCGATGGCCAGGGTGGAGACGAGCGTGCAGGCGAAGGTGATCGGCATCTTCTTCCACAGCCCGCCCATGAGCCGCATGTCCTGCACGTGGTGGCAGCCGTGGATCACGGAGCCCGCCGAGAGGAAGAGGCAGGCCTTGAAGAAGGCGTGCGTGACCATGTGGAACATGCCGGCCGCGACTCCTCCCAGGCCCACGGCGGCCGCCATGAACCCGAGCTGCGAGATCGTGGAGTAGGCGAGCACCGCCTTGAGGTCGTAGACGACGCAGCCGATCGTGGCGGCGAAGAGCCCGGTCGTGGCGCCGACGACGGTCACGACCGAGAGCGCTGCCGGCGAGAGCAGCGGGAACATCCGGCCCAGGAGGAAGATCCCGGCAGCCACCATGGTCGCCGCGTGGATCATGGCCGACACGGGGGTCGGGCCCGCCATGGCGTCGGGGAGCCAGACGTGCAGCGGGAACTGCGCCGACTTGCCGATCGTCCCGCCGATGACGAAGAGCCCCGCGACGGTCATCCAGGTCGGGAAGGCGCCCCCGTTCGCGTCCACGACGAGGCGCCCCATCTCCCACAGGTGCGTGAAGCGCAGCGGATGGAACTCCGGCAGGGCGGCCTGGAAGGCCGGCGTGGCGCGCCAGAGTTCCACGAACTCCCGGTAGAAGATCAAGATCCCCACGAACAGGCACACGTCGCCGACGCGCGTCGTGAGGAAGGCCTTCTTCGAGGCCCAGGTGGCCCAGCGGTGGAAGAAGGGCCGGCTCGGGTCGTGGGCGAAGTGGCCGATGAGCAGGTAGCTCATCAAGCCCATCAGCTCCCAGAAGACGAACAGGAAGAGCAGGTTGTCCGACAGCACCAGCCCGAGCATGGCGCAGGTGAACAGGCTGATGTTGGCGAAGAAGATCGGGTAGCGCTTGTCCCCGTGCATGTACCCGATCGAGAAGAGGTGCACGCAGAAGGACACGACGCCGACCGCGGCCAGCATCGCCGCGCCGAGCGGGTCGTAGAGCATCCCGGCGACGACGTTCATCCAGCTCGGGACCACGCCGGTCGAGTAGAGCCAGCCCACCTCGAGCCCCGCTTTCCCGGAGCCGTGCAGGAAGGGACTCCCCGCGTGCGTCGCGGCGATCGCCTTGGCCGCGAGCCAGAGGGTGATGCACATCACGACGAACATGCCGCCCGTGAGCAGCTTGTCGCCGTGCGGGAGCCGGCGCCCGAGGAAGATCTGCAGCACGTACCCGACGAGCGGGACGAGCGGCACGGCGAGGAGCAGCTTGAAGTCCAGCGCCGGGTCGAATTCGAGATTCACTTCCCCTCCTCCGCTGCCCTATTCCCGCAGGAGATCCGGGTCGCTCGGCTTGACCGAGTCGAACAGGTAGAAGACGTTGAGCACGATCGCCAGCGCCACGGCCGCCTCGGCCGCCGCGAGGATGATGGTGAAAATGGCGAACATCGGGCCGTCGAGGCCGTTCGCGCCGAAGCGGCCGAAGGCCACGAAGTTGATGTTCGCCGCGTTCAGGATCATCTCGATCCCCATCAGGATGTAGAGGATGTTGCGGCGCGCGACGATGGCCACGATGCCCAGGGCGAACAGGGCCGCCGAGACCGCCACGTAGGCTCCCAGTCCCATCACGCCTCCCCTTTCTCTCGCTTGACCCGCCTGCGGCTCTGGTGGATCCCCAGCGCGGGGATCAAGAGCATCAGGACCACGAAGCAGAGGACGGCGACGCTCACGACGCCTCCTCGCCCGGGGGCCCGAGATCCGCGCGTTTGCGGCGCGCGATGTAGACGGCCGCCACGAGGGCCACGGTCAGGATGACCGCGGCGAGCTCGAAGGCCACCACGTACTGGTCCATGGCCAGGAAACCCACGCCGATGCGCTCCGCCGTCCCGGACTGGGGCCGGCCGTCGAACGGTGCCCCGAGTTCCTTCCAGCGCGCGCTCGAGGCGACGCGCGAGCCGAGCCAGCCCACGCCGCCCCCCACCAGTACGAGCGCGAGGAGGACGCGCGCGAGCTTGCGCTCGCCGAGGTCCGGCGGCGTCATCATGACGCCGAACAGGATCAGCGCCAGGATCCCGCCCACGTAGATGAGGACCTGGGCCATCGCCAGGAAGTCGGACTCGAGCAGCACGAAGAGCCCGGCCACGCCCATGAAGGTCGCCATCAGCGCGAAGGCGCTGCGCACGACCGAGCGCTCCCACACGCACACCAGGCCGCCGCCGACGGTGAGCGCCGCGAAGAGCGCGAAGGCGAGGCCGGTCCTCCCGCTCGCCGCCAGCCCCACGCCGAGGAACGCGAGCGTCAGGAGCGCGAGCGCTCCGTAGAAGATCCGCTGCAGGAGCTCCTGCTTCATGGAGGCCTAGGACTCCTCCGTCTTCGGCCGCGAAGCGGCCCGGCCCTCGGCGGCGGCCTTGGCCGCGGCCTCGGCGCTCTCCTTGGCCGCCTTGGCCTCCTCCTTGGCCTTCTTCCTGGCCTCGGCCTCGAGCATGCGCGCCCTGGCGTCGCGCGACATCCCCTTGTAGGAGAGCAGGTCGTGCACGAACTCGCTGCGGTCGAAGCTCACGAAGGCGAACTCCGTGCCCATGTGGATGCAGTCCTTGGGGCAGGGATAGACGCACAGCTCGCAGAACATGCACTTCTGGTAGTCGAGCGTGAACGAGATCCACTCGAGCTCCTTGCCGTGCCGCACCGCGTCCATCTCGATGCAGTCGATCGGGCAGGCGCGCGCGCAGGCCAGGCAGTCGATGCACTTCTCCTGCTCGAGGTAGTGGATGCCGCGATAGCGGTTGGGGATCGGCAGCCGCTCGTCGGGGTACTGCACCGTGATCGGCTTCTGGAGCAGGTACTTGCCCGTGATCCTCATCCCGACCAGCGTGGTCTTCACGCTGTCGACGACGTTCTTGACGTAGTTGGCGACGAAGTTCATGGGGCGAGGGGCAGGTGCCTCCAGGGCAGGTGATCGGCCAGGAACACTTCCCAGACACCTGCGCCGATCACGCACACGAGCGCGAGCGGCGTCAGGTACTTGTATCCCATGGTCATGACCTGATCGATGCGCACGCGCGGCAGGGTCCAGCGCAGCCACATCATCAGGAACACGCCGGCGAAGCCCTTGATCGCGATGGTCACGGCGGCGGCCACTTCGTAGCCGACGCCGTGTGCCCCGAACAGCTTTGCTGCGCCCCAGGTGAGCGGGCTCTCGAACCCGCCGAAGAAGAAGAAGGCGGCGACGACGCAGTAGAGGAACATCGCCGCGTACTCCTCCATGAAGAAGAAGGACCAGCGAATGCCCGAGTACTCGGTCATGAAGCCCGCCACGAGCTCCGATTCGGCCTCGGGGAGGTCGAAGGGCGCGCGCTTGGTCTCGGCCAGGATCGCGATGAAGAACAGCACGAAGGCAGGGAGCATGAAGGGGTTGACCCACGGCCAGATGTACCAATGGAAGAGTCCGAAATCGCCCCGCTGGGCCCGGCTCACCTCGATCAGGTTGAAGTTGCCGGCCACCAGGATCGGGACGAGCAGGCTGATCCCCAGCGGGATCTCGTAGGCCACGACCTGGGCAGCCTGGCGCATCGAGCCGTAGAGCGACCACTTCGAGTTCGAGGACCAGCCGGCCATGACGATGCCGATCGTGGTCGTGGACGTCATCGCCAGGACGAAGAAGATCCCGAGGTCGATCTTCGCGAAGTAGAAACCGGGCGCGAGCGGGAAGGCGGTCATCGCCGCGAGCACGCTGCCGAGCACGAGCGCCGGCGCGATCACGTAGAGCACCCGGTCCGCGCCCGTGGGGACGATGTCCTCCTTCAGGAGCAGCTTCACCCCGTCGGCGATGGGCTGCAGCCAGCCGTGCCAGCCTGCGCGCATCGGTCCGTAGCGACACTGGATGTGGCCCGCGACCTTGCGTTCGAGCCAATTGCTGAACATGGCCACGAGCGAGACGATCGCGACGGCGATCCCCACCGCGACGAGCGCCGCGGTCACGGGCACGGCCCAGGAGGGCACGAGGTCGGGCTTGACGTCCGCCAGGAAGTCACGGATGGCGCTGCTCCCGGACTGGGGAGCGAGCGCCGGAGCGGGGTGGACGAGGAAGAGAGTCATCTCCCTAGCGGTCCGTCTCTCCCACGACGATGTCCACCGAGCCGATGATGGCGATCACGTCGGCGATCAGCACTCCAGGGAGCAGCGCCTCGAGCACCGCCAGGTTCGTGAACGAAGGTCCGCGCACGCGGCAGCGCACGGCGACCTTGCCTCCGTCGGACACCACGTAGTGCCCGAGCTCGCCGCGCGGGTTCTCGATCCCCACGTAGGCCTCACCCGGCGGGATGCGCAGGGTCTTGGGGATGTCCGCGATCACGGGGCCGGGCGCGATGTCGTCCAGACACCAGTGCACGATCTTGATCGACTCCATCATCTCCATGACGCGCACGTAGACGCGGTCCCAGCAGTCGCCCAGCGTGCCCCGCTCCCCGCTCCCGATCGGGATGCGGAAGGCGCCCGCCTTCCAGATCTCCGCGTAGAGCTCGTAGGGCATGTCCCTCCTGAGGTCGAAGTCGACGCCGCTGCCGCGCAGCATCGGCCCGGTGAGGCCGAAGTCGAGCGCCATCTCGTGCGGAATGACGCCGACGTTCGCCGTGCGCTTGACGAAGATGTGGTTGACCATCAGGAGGTCGACGTACTCCTGCCACTTCTCCTCGAAGGTGTCGCAGAAGCGCTCGACCTCGCTGAGCCAACCCGGCGGGGCGTCGTTGAACACGCCGCCGATGCGGATGTAGCTGTAGGTCAGGCGCGCGCCGCAGATCTTCTCGAACAGCGCCATCATCCACTCGCGTTCCCGGAACATGTACAGGAACGGGGTGAAGGCGCCGATGTCCATCCCGTAGGTCCCGAAGGCGATCAAGTGCGAGCCGATGCGGTTCAGCTCGGCGCAGATCGTGCGGATCATCAGCGCGCGGCGCGGGATCTCGATCCCCATGAGCTTCTCGACCGCCATCGAGTAGCCCAGGTTGTTGTTCATCGCCGCCAGGTAGTCGTAGCGGTCGGTGTAGGGCAGGTACTGCAGCCATTCGACGCTCTCGCCGATCTTCTCCGCGCAGCGGTGCAGGTAGCCCAGGTGCGGCTGAGCGCCGGTGCAGACCTCGCCGTCCGCCCGCAGCAGCACGCGCATCACGCCGTGCGTGGCCGGGTGCTGCGGCCCCATGTTGACCTCGAGGTCCTGCGTGCGCACGTCGACCACGAACTCGCGCTCGGCTCCCCGGGCGCCGGACGCCTTCAGGGTCATCGAGCCTTGGTGTTCCGACGTCTCGACCATCTCGTTCCTACTTGCAGGAGATCCCGTGGTACTCGTCGGGGAAGACGTAGTCCTTGCGCAGCGGATGCCCGACCCAGTCGTCCGGCAGGAGGATGTTGCGCGGATCGGGATGGCCGACGAAGGTGATCCCGAACATCTCGGCGCACTCGCGCTCGTTCCACTGGCTCGACCGGTAGACCGGCACCGTCGTCGGGAGACGCGCCTCGGACTTGGGAAGCATGCACTTGATCGCCAGCCGATGGCGGTTCGAGATCGAGAGCAACTGCACGTTGACCCAGAGATGGGGACCGTCCTTGCTCGGATCGGTGGCCGAGAGGTCGACGCACAGCTCGAATCGGAGCCTCGGATCGTCGCGGCACACCTCGAGGAACTCGGGCAGGCGCTGCGGGTCGACGAGCACGAAGGGATCGCCGGAACGCCCCTTGTCCTTCTTGTCCTTCGGATCGGGACGGCGCGGCTCGTCCTCTCCGAGCAAGCCCGGAGCGCCGACGGCTCGCAGGCGATCGTGGATTCCACGGAAATCCATCGCTTGGATCAGGCCGTGCGCGCCGGGCGGCGGATGACCGAGGAGTTCTTGATCTTCTCTTGGAGCTTCATCAGCCCCTCGAGCAGGGCCTCGGGCCGCGGCGGACAACCCGCGACGTACACGTCCACGGGGACGACGCGGTCGACGCCCTTCACGACCGTGTATCCAAACTTGTAATACGGCCCCCCGCCGGTGGCGCACGCGCCCATCGCGATCACGTACTTGGGCGAGGGCATCTGGTCGTAGAGCCGCTTGATCCGCTCGGCCATCTTGAAGTTGACGGTCCCCGCGACGATCATCAGATCGGCCTGGCGCGGAGACGCTCGGAAGGCCCCCGCTCCGAAGCGATCGATGTCGTGGTGCGCGCAGCCCACGGCCATCATCTCGATGGCGCAGCAGGCGAGACCGAAGGTCATCGGCCAGATGCTGGAGAGCCGGCACCAATTGACCAGCCAGTCGACCTTGGTGGTCAGGACGTTCTCTTCGAACTGGCGCTCGAGGAATCCCATCGCTAGGCGGCCTCCCCTTCCTCGTCCTTGGCGGGCTTGGGTTCCACGGCCCGGGCGGCCGCGAGCTCCTGCTCGATCTCCTGGATCTTGGGAAGGGCGACGCTCGGGCGCATCGCCGGGGGCTGATAGTGGGTCCCCCGCCAGGCGAGGACCCAGTCGAGATCTCCCTTGGCCCAGACGTACGCGAGGCCCAGGAAGAGAATGACCATGAAGACCACCCCTTCGACCAGGGCAAATACGCCGATGCCGGCTCCCTGGGCGGATCCGACGTCGTTCGCCGCGTCCCTGAGCACGAGCGCCCAAGGAAAGAGGAAAGCGATCTCGACCGCGAAGATCACGTAGACGAGCGCCACCGTGTAGTAGCGGATGTCGAACATGATCCAGGCGTCCCCGATCGCCTCTTCCCCGCAGTCATAGGTCTCCAGGCCCTGTTCGCTCTTGCGCTTCGGTCTCAGGATCGAGGCGACGAGCAGGTTGGCGAAGACGAAGACGAACCCCACCGCCGCGAAGACGAGGACGTTGAAGTAGTCGAAGTACATGGCGGACGGTCGGGGACCCTGCCTGGAGCTCTCTCGCGTGCGGAGTCGGACCTCCCGCCCGGTCGGAGCCGGTGGGACCTCCAGTTCGGGGGAGTTGCCGGACCAGGGTAGGTCCGAGTTTGGGCAGATATCCTAGCCTTCGCGTCTCCGGGGCTTCGAGGGAAAAGGTCAAGCGGGAACCCCGGCCTCGCTCGAAACCCAACCGGGCTCCCGAGGGTCTCCCCGGAAGCTCGCCATGCTGCGTTCTCTGGTGATCGGGATCGTGCTCTGGGGCTCGGCGGCCTTCCTCGTCGGCCGAATCCCTCCGGTTCGCGGTGACCCCGCTCCACTCCGGTGGCTGCGGATCCTTCGCGAGCACCCCTTCCGAGGAAGCCTGGGCCTGACTCTACTCGCCGGTGCCGCGTTCCCTCCAAGGCGTTCGAAGGCCTTGGGAGGTCCCAGGACCGAAGATCTGGAAATCGATGGAGGACCCCCCGTGGAATTGTAGAATCAGGAGCTCAGTGGCCTGCTGATTGCTCGCGGGGGCGGCCTCCATCTACACCGGCGTGGACAGCCACGTTCTCTTCGATCCCACCCACGAATGATCGTCCAGCTTCAAAAGGATGTCGTGCAGGGGCCCTTGGAACACCCTCGGTTCGGAAGGGCGCTGATCGTCCGGCCGACCGTCGAGACCTCCAGAGCCAATCGATTCCCGTCCCAGGCGATCGTCATTACCGCGGTCGCGCGGAAGATGATCGAGTTGACGCGACTGGGGGAGAAGATCCAGTCCGTCGTCGTGGAGGGTGAGCTGCACGATCCCACCAAACACCCCGAGTTCCATGAAATTAGCGAGAACTTGAGGGAGCTCTTGGACAAGCACTTCCCCAAGGCCGACCTCGTCCTCGTCTCGGACCAACCGACCCTCGACCGCGCCTCGGTCCGACATGCCCTGACCCTCTTCGATCGCCCGGTAATCCGCCTGGAAGCCGGTTTCCAGAAGACCTTCGTCGCCCTCACGGGCGGCGACCCCAAGTTCTTCAAGGACATGGTCGAGCAGATGGGACGACTCGGGAAGGACCGGGTCATCGTCCAGGCGAACTTCGTCCAGGGCGAGATCGACAATTCGAACGACAACGAGGTCAAGGCCTGGATCAAGCACCTGACCGAGATCAAGCCGGCTCGCGTGCACATCACGACCCGAGCGAAGCCGAGGGGCCGCAAGGAGAAGCCCATCAGCAAGGCTCGGATGACCCAGATCGCCGAGCTGGTGACCTCGAAGACCGGCATTCCTGTCGAAGTCAGCGCGGACTGACGCCGCACTCGGGGGAGGATGATCGCGTCCTTCGAAGGGGTATCGAAGGTCTTCGGAGAGATCCGAGCGCTGGAACCCCTGGATCTCGAGATCCGGCGTGGCGAAGTCTTGGGGCTCCTCGGTCCGAACGGGGCCGGGAAGACGACAGCACTGCGTATCCTGTGCGGCCTGATCGAGCCCACCTCGGGACGAGCCACGGTCGGGGGCTTCGACCTGGCCAAGGACCCGCTCCGAGCGAAGCGCTGCTTTTCCTTCGTGCCCGATGGCGCCCCGCTCTACCCGGGACTCTCCCCCCGGCTGCACCTCCACCTCGTCGGGCGCCTGCACGGGCAGGAAGAGGGGCTCATCCGGGTTGAAACCGACCGTTTGCTTTCCGGATTCGGCCTGCTCGAACGTGCGGACGACCCCGTCGGTGACTTCTCGCGAGGGATGCGGCAGAAGACGGCTCTCGCCTGCGCCCTACTCCCCCGACCCGAGCTCCTGATCCTCGACGAGCCCCTGACCGGCCTCGATGCCCCGACCACCGGCGTGATCAAGGAGCTCCTCCGTGCCTGGGCGGACCGGGGGGGTGCCGTGCTCTACACCTCGCACCTCCTCGACATCGTCGAGCGGGTGTGCGACCGAATGGCGATCCTGTATCGAGGTCGACTCGTCGCCGCCGGGACCCTGGCCGAGCTGCGGGCCCGGAGCGGAACCGACGGGACGTTGGAGGACGTCTTCCGGGAGGTGACCCAGGCTGAAGACCCCGCCCAGGTCGCTCGGCGGATCCTCGGAACCCCGGGGTAACGCCCTTGCGCGAACTTCCAGTAGACCAGTAGAACGGGGCGAGGACAGAACCCCGGAATTCGCCCCGAGGGAACCCGATGGTGCGAACGCTCGCTCTGCTCGCCCTGGCCGCCGGGGGTCTAGGCGTCCTCTTCTGGGTCCTGGGGTCCGACACGGGCTCCAGGGAACGACCTGTGCCCGCAGTCGGAGCCGACTCACCTTCCATGAGTCGGCGCGAGTCCTTGGTGGCCCTCGCCTCCGCTCCACAAGCCCGCGACGCCTTCGCTCCGGCTCCCCCGCCCCCCGGAGTCGAAGGCGAGACCTCCAGCCGAGCCGAATTCGCGGGCCTCCTCCTCACCGTCGTGTCCCGGGAGACGAGGCTCCCGCTCCAGGGGATCCGCGTCCAGGCGCACGTGGACGGGATCCCGGAAGAACGCGAGTTGCGCTTCGGCACCTCGAACCAGGGATCGGAGTACGAGATCCCGATCACGGACGAGACCGGCTCCGCCGTCCTCTCGCTGCCGATCGGGAAGAAGATCCTCCTCGATGCCTGGGACGAGCGCGGGGGGGCTCTCCGCACCCGGGGCGAGATCGTGGCGCTCAAGGCGCTCGAGGAGCGGCGATTCGAGCTCCCGATCTCGACCGAGCGCGACTGTCTGGTTTCCGGGATGCTGATGGGCAAAGAGGAACCGATCCCCTTCCAGGAAGTCCTCCTGAGACAGGACGGCTTCACGCTCGAGCGAACCCAGACGGATGCGTTCGGGTCCTTCTCCTTCCTGACGGATTCCTGGCGCGGGCCCTACCTCCGGATCGAAGCGCCCGGGAACACGGCCGCTCTGGTGCGACCGGAGATGCGGAGCTCGGCCCAAGAGGCCTGCGATGGGTTCGAACTCGAGGAGGGAACCCTTTCCAGGCTCGCGGCCGTGGGGATCGTGCCCCGCGCTCCCTTGGGCGGGGAGCGCATCGAGCTCGAGCGTTCGGCCACGTTGCGCCTGACGGTCCACGAAGGGTCGAACCCGGCCTTCGGCATCACAGCCATCGCCAGCACGACCGCCCAGGCGCTGATCCACCTGCGAGGCTACGGAGGTTGGTCTTGCCCGGAGGAGTTCCGGTGGTCGGGGATCACCGAAGCACATGGCACCTGCGTGCTCGACAACCTACCCGCCGAGGTGCCGATCGCGCTCGCCCTCGAGGGGCCGGGCCGACAGCGCTACGCGCCGGTGACCCTCGAGCCGGGTGAGAAGCGCGACCTCGACCTCGATCTCGCCGCCCCGACCGAGCTCCGCGGGCGAATCGTCGATCAACACGGACAGCCACTTGCCGACCAGCGGATTCGACTCCGGACGATCGTGGAAGAGGGCCTCGGGCTCGGGATGGTCTGGAGGGAACGGCTCGAGCGTTTCGCGACGACCGACGAGGAAGGCGCGTTCCTCTTCGAACGCGTCTACGAGGGCGACTACTCGATCGGCCCCTCGCTAGAGAAACGGGCGGACGGGCGGCAGATCGCGCCGAAGACGGTCTCCACCCACGTCCAAGTGGACGAACCGAAGGAGATCCTCCTCCAGGTCGACTGCGATCTCTTCCTGCGCGGCGTGGTGATCGAGGAGCACGACTGGAAGATGCGCAAGGTGCTCCTCACCGCGACCCCGGCGGGCTCGGACCAGGCGGCGGCCGAGACCATGAGCGAGCCGGATGGACGCTTCGAGATCGGACCCCTGGAGCACGGGATGTACGAGCTGCGCGCGAGCCTCGCGATCCAGTGGCTGCACGAGTCGCCGGTCCTCGTGGCACCCGCGGGGACCGAGGACCTCCTGGTGCGGATCTCGATCCCGCTTCCGGAGGGACGCATCGCGGGCTTCGTCCGCGACGACACCGGCAAGGCGCTCGAAGCCACGGTGGTCCTCGTCGAGGGAACGGGGGACTGGACTGCCTTCGATCAGGCCCTTCCCCAGGCCATCGGATGGATCGCCCAAGTCCAGCAGAACGGGGCTCGCTCCTGGGAGTGGCTCTCGTCTCCATCCTGGAGTGCGAACCGGACCCCAGGCGCGTATTCGGTCGTCGCGGGAACCTCGAGCGACCTCGTGAGCGGCGCCTTCCACTTCGAGGAGATCCTCCCGGGGGACTACACGATCCTCGCCGCGACGAAGCAGGGCTACGGCCTGCAGCAGGTCAGCCTGACCTCGCGCCGCGGCCGGGTCGACGGCGTCCAGGTCCTCCTCCACGACGGCGCCGAGCTCGCCGTGGAGCTGCCGTGGTTCGACGGCCGCGAGGTCGGCGCGCAGGACGAATGGCGCCTCGTCCTGCGCGACCGGCGACGGAACGAGATCGTGTTCGATCGCACCTTCTCCGGCTCGGAGGCCCTGCTGCAGGTTCCTGCCGGTCGGTTCCGCGCCGAGCTCGCCCACCTCCCGACGGGAGGCTCCGCTTGGGAATGGGTTCAGCTCGAGAACGGCGCGCGCGCCGAAGTGCGCTTCTACCCGCGCTGACCGACACGCTCAGGTCTCGTCCACCGCGAGCAGCGCGCCCTTGAGGTAGCGCGAGCGCGGGAAGTCGGGCCGCTGGGGATGATCGGGCCCGGCCTCGAGCAGCGAGAGCAGGCGCACCTCGCGCTCGGCGCGCCGCGCGGCGCCGAAGACGATGCCGAGGAACGACGGCAGGTCGAGCGCGCCCGAACAGGAGAAGGTCGCGACGAGCCCGCCGGGCCGCGCGCAGGCGAGCGCCAGCGTGTTCAGGTCGGCGTACTTCTTCTTGCCCACCTCGAGCCCGGCTTTCCCCCGGATCAGCTTGTGGGGATCGAGGATCACGACGTCCGGCCGCGGCCCGCTCCTGCGCTCGAGCTCGGCGCGCAGGAAGTCGAAGGCGTCTTCGTGCACGAACTCGGCCTCGAGGCCGTTCTTCCGCGCGGCCTCGTTCGCCCGCACCAGGGCTTTCTCGTCGAGATCGACGCCGCGTACCTCGCGCGCGCCGTGCTTCTTCGCCTGCAGGGCGAAGCCTCCCGCGTTGCAGCACAGGTCGAGCACGCTCCGTCCGGCGCAGAGTTTCGCCACGTTCACGCGGTTCTCGCGCTGGTCGCAGAACCAGCCGGTCTTGTGCTCCGCGCCGGCACGCACGGGGAAGACGAGTCCGTGCTCGTGGATCTCGACGTCCTGGATGCCCTCCTCGAGCTCGAGCTCCGCCGGAAAGGACTCGGCCTTGCGCACGGAGGCCGGAACGCGATGCAGCACGGGAAGGCCCGGATAGAGCTCGCCCAGCGCGCGCGTGAGCTCCTCGCGCAGCCGGTAGAAGCCCAGCGCATGGTATTCGCAGACCAGCACGGGGCCGAGGCGATCGACGACCAGCCCCGAGAGGTCGTCCCCCTCGGCGTGGACGACGCGATAGGCGTCGGTGACGTCCGCCAGGCGCAGCGTGCGTCGCCGCAAGCGATCGGCGTCCCGCAGGCGCGCGAGCAGGAACTCGCGCGGCCGTTCCAGCGCGTTGCGCCGGCCGCGCGCGACGAGCCGCAGGCGGATGTCGGAAGCGCCGTTGTAGAGCGCGTGACCGACGAAACGCGCGGAGGCGTCGCGCACCTCGACCAGCGCGCCGTCCTCCACGTCGGGATGCTCCTCGACCTGCCGCGCGAAGATCCACGGGCCGCGCGGCAGCTCGTCGGTGACGAGCTGGACGACCGGCAGGCCCGAGCGCTCCTGGTGCGCCACGCTCAATGCACCGTTTCCGACCCCACGGGCACTTTCCGGCCCTGGTCGTCGACCGCGACCAGGGTCACCTGGGCTTCGGTGACGAACACCTTCTCGCCGTTCGAGAAGCGCCGCTCGGCCCACACGTTGACCTTCACGCGGATCGAGGTCGTGCCGACGTGCAGGGTTTGCGTGAAGAAGGAGACGCAGTCCCCGACCTGGACCGGCGCCAGGAACACGACGCCGTCCATCGCCACCGTGACGAGCTTGCCCCCGTGGTGCTGGTGGGCCTGCACGGCCGCCGCGAGGTCGATCTCGGACAGGATGACGCCGCCGAAGATCGTCCCGAAGGCGTTCGTGTCGCGCGGCATCATGACACGCCGGATCGAGGGCACGGCGCCCGCGGGGAATGCCTTCGGTTCCGGATTCATCGCTTTCGCTCCTGGATCGCGCGACGAGCGTACTCGCCGATGCGCTCCTCGAGAATCGGCGTGCGCCCCTTGAAGAAGTGGTCGGCCCCGGGGATCTCGTCGACGTGGAGCCCCTCGGGCAGGTCCTTCGTCTGCCGGGCGAGCTCCGTCAGCGTCCCGAAGGGGTCGCCTGAGCCGAACAGGAGGAAGCCGGGCTGGCGCAGCGCCGCCACGCACGCGCACGGGGAAACCGCGACGGGCAGGGCCACGAGCACGACCCGGGCGATGCGCGCATCGCGGGTCGCGAGGCCACACACGGTGCGCGCGCCGAAGGAATACCCCGCTGCCCACAGCGGGATCGGACCGAAGCGCTCGACCAGGTGATCGAGTCCCGCCGAGGCGTCACCCTCCTCGGCTCCGCGCCCGTCGTGCACCCCTTCGCTGCCGCCCACTCCGCGGAAGTTGAAGCGCAAGGTCGCGATCCCCGCCGAGCGCAGCGCCCGGGCCGTGCGCACGACGAGCGTGTTCTGCAGGGTCCCTCCGTGGAGGGGATGGGGATGGCAGACGATCGCGGCCGCCCGCGGAACGGAGAGTTCCTCGGGGATCTCGAGGACGCCGACGAGCTTCCCGGCCGGACCTGGTAGCGAGACCCGCATGAGGCCCGAGCTCTTCGGCCTAGTAGAAGATCAGGAAGCCGTCGTCGGGCCGCGCGACCACGGCCGGCGCGCTCTCCAGACCCACGCCTTCGACCTTCCCGCTGCCCACCATGCGGCGTTCGACCGCCGCGAAGATCTGCCAGGCGAGTCTCCCGGGGCGATCCTGCGGGCCTTCGAACCAGGCCAGTAGGAGCCCCCCCTTCGTGTTCTCCGCCAGACACGGCCGGCTGGTCAAGCCCTGGTAGTCCTTGGGTGCCATCGGCGCCTTGATCCGATCGGTGTCCGGGCGGACCTTGGCCCACACGACGAGCCCCTCGGATTCCCAGGCCGCGAGCAGGCCTCGCGGACCGAGGGTCAGGAACGAACCGGAACGCATCTCGCGCGCCAAACGCATGAAGTCGACGAAGCGATGCTCGAAGGTCCCGCCCTCGTCCTCCGAGACGAGGAAGCGCATGCCCCGCTCGCGTCCGAGGTGCGTCCGGTAGAGAACGAAGAGAGTCCCCTCCAGGTCGACCGCAGCCGACATCCCGCACCCGCTCGAGGCCCCCTCGTTGCGCGCATCGACCGCGCGTTCCACGGAGAAGGTCGCTCCGCCGTCGCGCGACAAGGTCATCCACACCTGCCGCAGCGGAGGCTGGGGCTTCGCCTCGGCGGCGGCCCCGGGTTCCGCGTCCGCCGGATCGGGTGCGGGTTCCGGCTCGGCCTTGCTCCGCTCTCCCCTCTCCTTCCCGGACTCCTTCTCGGCCGGCATGAGTTGATCGCCGGGAGCATGCCAGAAGACGTGGACGTTCGACCCAAAGAGCGCGATCGCCGGAGTTCCGTCCATGCCGTAGCGACTCTGCACGAGGTTGCGGCCGGCCTCGAAGGCCTGCGCGCCCACCGGCAACCTCGCGTAGACGACCGGAGGACGGGCGGGATCGGGCCCGCCGCGTTCGTTCGCGAGCCACACGACGTGGATCGTCCCATCCGCTGCGCGCGCCAAGGCCGCGCCGCGGAACGCCGTCGAACCATCCACGGTTCCCTCTTCGTGGTTGACGCGGATCGGCTCGGAGAACGTGGCTCCCGCGTCCGTGGATCGAACGTAGAACAGGTCGGCGGCGGCGGGAGCGCTGCGCAGGTAGAGGAGGTGGATCCCGCCCTCGGGGTCCACAACGACCCGCGGCTGGAAGCCCTCGTTGGGGCAACGCACCGCGCGCACGAATCCTTCGTCGACCTGGGCGAGGGTCGGAGCGGCGAGCAACGCCGCCAGGGCGAGGCCTCGGAAGGGTGCGAGGACGATCATTCGGGGACCATTCGGTGGCGCGGATTACGAGCCGCTCATCCTACGCGTGAGCGCGGGAACTCCGGTAGCGACGGTCGCCCTTCGTCCCCCGCGCGGATCCGGAAGCCCTTTCGTCCTCGGACTCCGGGGCGCACGCGCTCCGACGCGGAATCCGTGCCCGGTGAGGGCTATGCTGGCCGGCCATGACCATGAGCGAAGCGAGCCCCTGGATCTTGACCGTCGACGCCTCCAACTTCGAGAGGGAAGTCATGGAGCGCTCCCGCTCCCTTCCCGTGGTCGTCGACTTCTGGGCCACCTGGTGCGGCCCCTGCAAGACGCTCGGGCCGCTCCTCGAGCGCCGCGCGCGGGAGGGCTCGGGGCGGTTCCTGCTCGCCAAGGTCGACGTCGACCGGAACCCCGAGCTCGCGCAGGTCTTCCGAGTCCAGGGAATCCCCACGGTCATCGCCCTCGTCGGAGGCCGGCTCGCCGACGCCTTCCAGGGCGCGCTCCCCGAACCGGAGCTCGACGAATTCCTGGACCGGATCGCGCCGCGCAAGGCTTCGCCGGAGGAAGAAGAGCTCGCACGCGCGAGAGCCCTGACGAGCGAGGGCCGCGGCGACGAAGCGATCGCGCTGCTTCGGTCCCACCTGCGCGATCATCCCTCCCACGATGCCGTGCGCCTCTTGCTCGGCGATCTCCTGGTCGACCAGGAGCGTCCCCAGGAAGCGCGGCTCGTGTTCGAGAAGCTCGGGGAAGGAGCCCGCGCTTCGTCCGAGGGCAAGGCGCTCCTTTCGCGCATCGAGTTCTCGGATCGCTCCGAGAGTCTGGCGGACCTGCAGCGCGCCGCCCGGGAAGCTCCTGGCGATCCGTCGGCGCGCATCGCGCTCGGCAAGGCCTTCCTCGCGACCAAACAGTACTCCGCGGGACTCGCCGAGCTCCTCGAGGCCGTCCGGCTCGATCCAGCGGATCTGGGGGCCGAGGCGAAGGCGGCGATGCTCGAAGCCTTCGATGTCCTCGGACTCGAAGACCCGGTCGCCAACGAATACCGCTTCAAGCTCTCCCTCGAAATCTTCGCATGAAGGAGACGCGGCTCGCCCGGACGGCGATGGAACGCGTACTCGTCCTGCTGCGGATCCGCTTCGCGAGCGGGGCGCGCGAGCGAATCCCTCTCTCCGCCCTGTTCGTGCACGCGATCGTCGCGTCCTTCCTGTGCGCTCTCGCGCGCGGCATCCTCCCGCCCTTCGCCTACGGGCTCTTCGCCCTGTCCCTGACGGGAGGCCTGGTCTGCGTCCCGCTCCTCGGCGAGCTCGGCGGGTGCCTGCGGCGCGATCCGGCGAACGAATGGGTGCGCACGCTCCCCCTGCATGCGCGGGAACTCGAGCTCGCCCGCGTACTCCATCTGCTCGCCCTGCTCGCCTGCCTCGCCCTCGCCTCGGCCATCCCGGCGGCCCTGCTCGCGCCCGACACGACCGCGCTCTGGGCTCGCATCCTGCTGCCGGCCCTGAGCGTCGGTTGGGTCGTCTTCCTCGCCGCGCTCCTGCTCCTCATCCAATCCGCGCTCGGCGAACGGGCCGACGGCGCGCTGGTGCTCTTCCAGACGGGAGTGAACGTGCTCTCCGTGGTGGGGATCGTACTCGGCATCCGTCACCTGCAGTGGCTCGCCCGGATCCCGACCTTGGGTGACGAAGAGGCTCTCTTCCTCTGGTTCGTCCCCCCCGCCTGGTTCGCCGCGCCGCTCGGGGCCACGGAGGGCGAGCCCGCGCTAATCTGGCTGCCGCTCGTGCCCACGTTCGCCGGACTCGCGCTGCTCTTCGTGCTGCCCGCCTCGGCGCCGCCCCGTCGTTCGCTCGACTCCTGGCTCGCGACCTTGCTCGCACCGGCACGCGTACTCGCGAACCGGCTGTGGGTGCGGGGCGCGGAACGAGGCGCCTTCGATCTCGTCTACGAGGCCCTGCCGCGCGAACGCGAGGTCGTGCTACGCGCCGTGCCCCTGCTCGGGATCCCGCTCGCGTTCCTGGTCCTCGCCTCGGGCGAATCGGGCGACACGGCTCGCTCCGGCGTGCTAGCGCTGCTCTATTTCACGGCCGGCGCCTACCTCCCGGTGCTGCTCGTCCACGTTCCGGTCAGCGCCACGCCCGACGCCTCCTGGATCCTGCGCACCTCTCCGGTTCCCGAGGGCGCGCTCGCCGAGGGCACGATCAAGGCGCTCGCCGTGCGCTTCCTCGTGCCGCTCTACGCCGTGCTCGCGCTCCTCGGCGCGACCTGGTGCGGCCCCGCGGCGGTCCTGCGCCTGGTGCTGCCCGGCTACCTCGTGTCGCTCCTGTGCATGCGCTGGCTCCACCCGCGCTGCGTCGTGGCCCCCCCGCTCTCCATGCACCCCGAGGACGTACGCTTCGATCTGGATCGCTTCGGCCAGCTCGCGGCCCTGGCCCTTTCGTTGACCGTGATCGCCCTGCTCGCCAACCGGTTCCTGACCTCCGGAACCACCGCGGTCGGGGTCTCTGCGGCCCTCCTCGGGCTGGAGCTCCTGCTGGAGCGCAACCCGCTCCGGAAGCCGGGCTAGTAGCCTGCTCCCCCCTTGGGGGAAGGAAGCCCGATCGGCCCCTCCGGGGCCTGGGCCGGTTATGGTGGTTCTACGAGAAGGCTCCGAAGGGGCCTTGGTCCCCCCGGACTCTTTTTCCATGCGCACCGAACGAAACCTCGCCTCGCAGTTCCTGTCTCCTCGCTCCCGGATCGCCTTCCTCGCCGGACTGGTGGCCCTCTCGATCCCCACCCGCGCCCAAACGGTCCAGGTCATCCTGAAGGAGAAGGACTACATCCTCGGAGGCGGGCCGATCCAGTTCGTCAGCAAGCTCGCGGTCACCGATCGGGGGTTGCCCTTCGAGGAGGTCATCTTCAACACCACGAACAACGCAGAGGACGTCGCCCTCCTCCGAAACGGATTCCTCTCGATCAGCGAGAGCACCCCGGTCCTCGTTCCCGGCGGGTCGATCAGGACATTCGAAGACCTCGCGGTGGACCGTTACGGCAACGTCGCCTGGCCCCTCACATTGCAGAACACGCCCGGAGGTCAGCCCGTCGACGCGGGGATCTACTGGAACACGGTCAACCTGGTCCTCGAGGCCGGTCCCTGCACCGCGCCACAGGTCGCGCCCGGGACGACCTACACGAAGTTCGAAGGCGTGCGGGTGAACGACAACGGCCTCCTGCTGTGCATCGGCGACGTGAACGACCTGACGATCTCCGGCCTCGAGGACGCGATCTTCCTGCTCCAGACGGACGGCAAGGGCAACCTGCTCTCGGAGTCCGTGGTAGTGCAGGACACGCGCGTCTACTCGACCTTCACCACGGGCATCACGGCCACCGGCTTCGCTCAGAACTCGCTCGCCCTGAACAACCGCGGCGACTGGATGGCCCAGGTCGTCGTCGGGCCCCCCAACACGACGGACACCGGGATCCTCCTGAACGGCACGGTGATCGTGCGCGAGGGAGACCCGGCGCCGGTCCCGCCTATCCCGATCGTACGCACCTTCAGCGACATGCGTGATCCCGAGCTCGACCTCAACGACTTCGGGGAGTACGTCTTCAACGCCATCCTGGACACGAGCGACACGAACTCGAACTCGATGATCGTCAAGGGCAATGTGGCCACCGGCAACCAGAAGTTCATCCAGGAGGGCAACACCTTCCTGGCCATCGCGCCCTCCAACGTGCTGCAGTTCGACTCGGCCCCGGTCTACATCGCCAACAGCGGCGACGTCTTCTGGTACTGCCGCTCGAACGGCACGGCCTCGCAGGACACCTTCTACTGGCGGAACTTCGACGTGATCGTCCAGGAAGGCGTGACGTTCGTCGGGAGCGAGATCGTCTCGACCCTTCGAGGCACGGCCTACGCCTTCCACGCCAGCCGCAGCGGCCGCTTCTGGATCGGAGAGGTCACCCTGCAGAACTCGGGCGACGCCGTGCTGCTCGCGGACTTCGGGGCCGTCGTGCCCGTGCCCGGCTGCCTCGCGAATCCGAGCCAGCTCACGCACGTCTTCGGGGACGCGCGCGCCGGACAGAGCATCTCCCTGCAGATGGATCAGGCTCAGGCCCTGGGGGCCCTGCCCCTGCTCTATTTCTCGACCCAGCCGGCCGTCTCCAACAACTCGGTCATCTCCTGCGGCCTGCCGTCGAAGTTCGGTGAGATCCTGATCGGCGTCGGCGCCGGCCAGCTCGCCGGCCGCTTGCGCGGCGGTCCCTACGCCGGGGTCCCGGTGACCTTCACGATTAACATCCCGAACGACCCGGCCCTCGTGGACCAGATCTACTGGTTGCAGGGGATGTTCTGGGACGTTCCCAAGACGAGCGGCCAGGCCATCCGGCTCACGAACGGGATGTACGTCGAGATCGGCGCGCCCTGATGCCGCTCTAGCGCTCGTCCAGGAACGAGCGCAGGTCGTACGGCAGCGGGCTCTCGACCTCCCGGCGCGCGAGGTCGAACGGGGAGCGCCAAGCGAGTCGGTGCGCGTGCAGGGCGTGGCGCGGCAGTTCGAGCTCGGCCAGGTCCCGGTGCGTGAGTTCGCCGCGCGCCCCGCGCAGGAAGAAGTCCTCGGCACCTCCGTAGAGCTTGTCGCCCACCAACGGATGCCCGATCGCCGCGAGGTGCACGCGGATCTGGTGCTGGCGGCCGGTGACGGGCCGGCAGAGGACGAGCGCGCAGCCTCTCCGGCGCTCGATCACGCGCCATTCCGTGAGCGAGGGCGCGCCGTCGGTCCGTACCGTCACCTTGAGTCGCACCGTGCTCGCGCGCGCGGTGCCGAGGGGGAGCTCGACCCTCCCCCGCTCGTCCTCCGGCTCGCCGCGCACGATCGCGAGGTACGCCTTCTCGATCTCGCGCCGCTCGAACTGCTTGCGCAGCTTCCGGTGAGAGAGATCCCCCTTCCCGAGCAGGAGGACGCCGCTCGTCTCGCGGTCCAGGCGATGGCAGAGCCGGATCGGAACCGCCTCGCCCGCCCCCCCGCTGCGATAGCGCGCGTGGACGCGCTGGATCAGCGAGTCGGAAAGGTGTCGTCCCCCCGGATGGACGGACAGCCCCGGCGGCTTGTCGACGGCGAGCGCCGTCTCGTCCTCGTAGAGCACCACGAGCGCTCCGGGAACGTCGGCGATCGGTTCGATGCGATGCTCCTCGGGGATGATGACCGTGACGCGCTCGCCGTGGCGCAGCCTCTCTCCCGCTCGACGCTCCTCGCGCGCTGGTGTTCGTTCCCCGCCGAGCTCGGGGGGTCGGTGCTCGACGAGGACGAAGCCTTCGTGGATCAGGCGCTGGACCGAGGTGCGGGAGCGCCAGGAGAGGTGGTGACGGAGGAAGGCGTCGAGCCGGATCTCGAAATCCGCCGGCGACTCGCGAAAGTCGCTCGCGCGAACCTCGAGCTCCAGACGATCCGGAGCGAGGGCGAGGTTCCGGTCCTTCGGGAAGAGCCCCATCAGGGGCTAGCCTATCGAAAAGGGCGAAAAGGGCGCGAAGAGCGAGGGACGGCGCGCGGAAGCGCCCTCCCGCCCCGCAGGACGCGAGCCTAGAACGAAGAGCGCGACGAGGAAGAGCGCGACGAGGAAGTCTCGCGCCGGGTACGCCGCTGCTGGCCGGGTTTCCGATAGTTCGTGCGTCGAGCCGCCTTCAGGATCGTCCTCATCCGCTCACGGCGCTCACGACGCAGCTTGTCGGAGTTCTTCTCGTGCCACGTGTTGGCCTTGGCCTGACGGAAGACGCCTCCATAGTTGCACTGGCGCTTGAAGCGCCGCAGGGCGGCTTCCAGGGACTCGTTCGAACGGACCTCGACCTTGATCGGCATGCGGCTCTCGGACTCGATGGGATGAGAAAAGGGCGCCCAAGTATCCGTCGGCAGAGCGGGTCTGCAAGCTCGAGGTGGTAATCTCCACGGGGCGCTGCGATCCTCCCCCCGTGGCGGGTGCGCGCGGAACCGACCAGGATGCCGAGGGAGTCCAACCTCCTGGTACGGAGCCGGTCGAACTCCTGGGGAGCGTGGAGCGGGTGACCTACCGCCACCCCGAGTCGGGGTACACCGTGGTCCAGTTGACCCTCGACGCGGACCGGGGGCCGGAAGCGGAGGCCCCGAGCCTCTTCGGGAACCGGGCGACCGCGGTCGGCCACGCTCCCGAGCTCCAGGAAGGCGAGCGGCTGCACCTGCGCGGATCGTGGGTGCGCCACCCCGAGCACGGTCTCCAGTTCGCGTTCGACGTGGTGAAGACCCTCCCCCCGAGGACGCGCGGGGGCCTCGTGCGCTACCTCGCCTCGCGCGCGTTCCCGGGCATCGGCCCCGTCCTGGCGGAACGCATCGTCGCCGCCCTGGGCGAGGAAACTCTGTCCCGGATCCGCGCCGATCCGCGCGTGCTCGACTCGATCCGCGGACTGCGCCGATCGGTGCGCGCAAGCCTCGTCCAGACGCTACGCGAGGAGGGATCGAGGCAGGAGGCATTGGCCTTCTTCCATGGGCTCGGCCTCGGGCTCCATCAGTCGGAGACCGTGCTCGAGGCCTTCGGCCCCTCGGCCGAGACCCGCGTGCGCGAGGATCCCTACGTCCTCGCGCGCGTGGTCCACGGCTTCGGATTCGCGACGGCGGACAAGGTGGCGGCGGCGCTCGGCATCGAGGGCGACGATCCCCGTCGCCGAGCGGCGATCCTGCTCCACGCCCTGCGCGAGGCCGCTAGCGAGGGGCATGCGCTCCTCCCTCTGGCGCGTGTCGCCGCTCTGGCGACCGCGCTCACCGGGCTCGGGCGCGACGAGGCGGAATGGCTGGCCGACCTGCGCGAGCTCGAACGCGCGGGCGAGGTGGCCCTCGAGGCGCTCGGCGATCGGTTGCTCGCCTATCTCCCGCACCTCCACGCGTCCGAACGGGGCCTGGCCGGGAACCTGCGGGCGCTGCTCGCCGCGGGGCCGGTGCGACCGTTCGCCGATCCCGCGCGCCTGCTCGCCGCCGAGTGCGAGGCGCGGATCGAGCTCCATCCCCTGCAGCGCGAAGCGGTGCTCGGCTGCCTCTCGGAACCCGTGGCGCTCCTCACCGGCGGCCCGGGAGTGGGCAAGACGACCCTCGTGAAGCTCGTCGTGCGCCTGGCCGAGGCGGGAGGGGCGCGCGTCGTGCTCGCCTCTCCGACCGGCCGGGCGGCGAAGCGCCTGGCGGAAGCGACCGGCCGCGAGGCGAGTACGGTGCACCGCCTGCTCGGCTGGGAAGGAGGAGAGGGGCGCTTCGCCTTCCACGCGCGGCGGCCGCTCGAGGCGGACCTCGTGGTGGTCGACGAGATCTCGATGCTCGACCTCGTGCTCGCCCACCATCTCGTCAAGGCGGTCCAGCCGCCCACGCGGCTGGTCCTCGTGGGCGACCCCCACCAGCTGCCTTCCGTGTCGGCGGGCAACGTGCTCGCGGACCTCCTCGCGAGCGGAAAGATCCCCACCTGGCGCCTGCGCCAGGTCTTCCGCCAGGCCGCGGAGAGCCAGATCGTCACGAACGCCCACCGCATCCTCGAGGGCCGGATGCCCGTCTTCGCCGAGAAGGCCGGCCCGAACTCCGACTTCTTCTTCTTCGAGGCCGAGGACGAATCCCAGGCGGCCGAGCGCACGGTCGAGGTCGTGACGAGCCGCATCCCCTCGCGCTTCGGGCTCGACTGGATGCGCGACGTGCAGGTGCTCTCGTCCATGTACCGCGGGGCGTGCGGGGTCGACGCCCTGAACGAGCGGCTGCGCGAGGCGCTCGGGACCGGCGGGACCGAGCTCGCCTGGCGCGACCGCCGGTGGCGCACGGGAGACCGCGTGATCCACGTGAGGAACGACTACGAGAAGCAGGTCTTCAACGGCGACATGGGGCGCATCGCGAGTACCGACGCGGACGGGCACGGGCTCGTCGTGCGCTTTCCCGAGCGCGAGGTGCACTACGCCGCGCGGGAACTCCTCGACCTGCAGCCGGGCTTCGCGATCACCGTCCACCGCTCCCAGGGCGGCGAGTTCCCGGCGGTCGTGCTGCCGATCGTGATGCGACACTTCCCCATGCTCGAGCGGCATCTCGTGTACACGGCGATCACGCGCGCGACCAAGCTCGTGGTGCTCGTGGGCTCGAAACGCGCGCTCGCGCGCGCGATCGAGAACGCCCGCGTCTCCGAGCGCGAGAGCGCGTTGGCGGAGCGACTGCGCGGTCCGGGCGGATGAGCGCCGTCAGGCGTTCCCGAGGGCCCAGAAGCCTCCGACGGCTCCGAGCATCAAGAACACCAAGGCGGCGGCCGCGTACACGACGAGCGTCAGCCACCCGAGGATCACCCCCGCGCGTGCCATGCCGTCCTTCTCCCCCATCCCGAGCACGATGGCGGCGAGCGGCCCGACGCACGGGAGGATGCACAGGATCCCGAGCACCCCGAAGATCAGGGAGAGCACGCCCCTCGTGCTCGTCGAGTCGGAGTTCGTGGCCATGGCGCACCGCTTCGCCCCGTGATGGAGCGGAGCGGCGGCCGGATACGCAAGGGGCGAACGAGGATTCCCGCCGCGGGCCCAGCCGGAGGCTCAGCGGATCCGGAGGGTCACCGCGAGTCCTTTCCCCTCGCCCCCTTCCGGCCCGATGCGGACCACGGACTCGGGGCTCGCCGCGGGAACGATCGCGTGCTCGTCGATCGAGAGCCGTTCCACGCGCGGCAGCTCGAGCGCCCCGATGAACGGTCCCTGCGGTCCGATCGTCGGCACGGTGCCGGCGAGGAAGCTCGCCACGCCCTGCGCGCGCAGGACCCAGCCCGAGTTCCCCGGCGAGCGCGCCACCTCCGCTCCCAGACACAGGCCCTGGAAGGTGGGCCGGATCTTCGGATCGGCCACCGCCGAGTACTGGGCCACCTCGACGTCGTAGTCCTGGACCGCGAGGCCCGTGACCCCGACGACGGCTCCGACGCTCCGGCCGGACAGCGTCGGAAGCCTCCAGCGCGCGAGCGAGCTCCCCGTGGGCGATTGGAGCTCGACCGCGAGCTCCACGAGATCCGTCACCGGACGGATCGCTCCCGCCAGGCGTTCGAGCTCGGCCGCCGCGGGTCCATCCCAGGAGGGATCGGTGAGGACCAGCACCCAGGGTCCCACGGTCCACCACTGGTTGAGTCGCCCGAGCTGGTCCTGCAGGAAGCTCGAAGCCTCGGAGTGCAGCTCCGCCACGACGAACGGATGGGGCCATTCCGCCTCGTAGAGCGCATCGCCCGTCGAGATCGAGAACCGCGGCGCGCCGAAGGCCTCGCCGTCGAGGATGACGAGCGTGCGCCCGCCGTTCGAGAGCGGGACCTTCGTGAAGGAGCTCTGGGCACCCGCGCCGCGGCGCAGCACGAGCACCTGACGGAAGGTCGTGCCTTTGACGTCGACGTCCGAGAAGGCGACCAGCGCCTTGCCGTCGGGCAAGAACGTGTCGAAGGCGAGGGCATGCGTCATGACGTCGGCCGTCTGCATCGATTGCGGCCCCTCGATCAGATCCAGCCCGCCGCGCTGTTCGCGCCCGACCGCACCCTTCAGGACGATGGGGCGCTCGCGGACTTCGTTCACGAGATCTTCCTGGAGCCAGAGCAGCGAGAGCGCGGTCCCGCCCGGGACCGAGGTCCCGCGCAGGAACCCGCGGAAGCCGTCGCGGATCTCGTAGATCACCGGGTCGTAGATGAACGATCCCTGGGCGATCTCCACGTCGTAATCCGCCAGGAGCGGGATGAAGCGCGCGCGCTCCAGCGCGACGGTCCGGCCGGGAGCGAGGCGCAGGGTCTGGTGCAGGTGGGACGAACCGCGCGCCATCGCCGCGTCGACGAAGCGTTTGGCCTCGTCCAGCGTGAGGACGCAGCGGTCGATGGGCATCGCACCGTCGGACATGACGAACCAATCGAGCTCCACCGTGGTGCCCGCGGAGAAGGCGGCCTGCAGGGCGTCGAGGATGGCGCGCACCTTGGCCTGGACCGCCGGGGGAGCCGCGACCACCATCTGGTCCCCGCGCTCGATCTGGATCCCGCGGCCCTCGTAGTGCAGGTCCTCGCCCAGGGCTTCCGTCACGAGGTTCGTGATGGAATCCGGCGCCTCCCCTCGGTGGAGCTCCTGCAAGGACACGAAGGGGAGATTCTCGTGCCCGGGATCGGCGAGCGCGGGCACCAGGGCCTGGGACCAGGTCCCTTCTTGGTCGAAGCTCGGAAGGACGGGGCGCAGGTCGTAGACGACGACCACGCTGTCCTCGCTCGGCTCGTCTCCGGGTGGATGCACGAGGCAGGAGCGGAGCGCGGCAGAAAGACAGGGAGCGAGCAGCCAGAGGATCGTCATAGCAGCGGTTGGGTGTCGGGGTTCCTGGGAACGTTGGCGCCCTGGAGCGCTCGCGACACGCGCGCGAGCGCGACGGGGCCTGGACCCCGCCGGGAGACCTCGAGCAGGGCCTCCTCGACGCGACGCGCGCCGCGGGGCGTGAAGATCGCGAAGGAGGCGCGGACCTCGTCGGGATCGAGCTCTTTCCAGGCCGTGATCAGGATCGAGGCCTGGATCTCCCGCTCGGCGGGAGCGGACTCGCGCAGGAAGGCGAGCAGCGCGCGCGCATCCTCCGGTCCCCCGAGCTCGGCCACGCCGAGCGCGGCCCGCGAGCGGTCTCCACTCGAGAGCAAGCTCGAGCGCGCGAGCGCCACGAGGGCGGGCGCCGCGCTCGTGCTCTGCGAAGCGAGCAGGAGTTCGAGGAAACGGCCGGCGAGGGTGGCCTCGCCGGTCCGCTCCAGGTGTTCGACGGCTTCGACCAGGGCTCGCCCCTGGCGCTCGGCGAAGGCGCGGAAGCTCGCGAGCAGCTCCGGCTCGGGCACGGTGCCGAGCTCGTCGAGGCGCAGGAAGACGCCCACGGCCGCGGCCTCTCTCCAGCTCGCGAGGCAGGCGAGGGCGCGCGTCCGGCTGCGCGGCTCGCTCGCGCGCGCCTCGACCCAGACCAGCGCCTCGGGCGGCTGCAGGATCTCGATCGCGTCGGCGAGGAAGGTCCGCGGGACGGCGGGCGAGGACCGGGCTAGGATCCGCGCGAGCTCGCCTCCCGCGTCCTCGACGTCGACGAGGTGCGCGAGCACGTCGGGAGAACCCTCGTGCGCCAGGCGCAAGAAGCTCGCGACGGCGGAGGGGCCCGTGCGAGCGAGCGCTCCGAGCCAGGCTTCGCGGTCGGGAAGATCGCTCCCCTCGGCGAGGCGTTCGAGGAACTCCTGCTCGAGGACGCGCGCCGGTCCCGCTCCCCCGTTGTCCCCGAGGACGTCCCGTGCGAGCGAAGTGAGGGCGGGATCGCGGAGCGCCGCTTGGAGCGCGTCGAGGACGACCGCCTCCATCCCGAGGTCGCGCGCGCACAGGTCGCCGAGCGCGCGTACCGCGGCCGGCCCGACCCCGGGGCGCCCGAGCGCCGTGGCGACCCGCGGCGCACTCACGCGATCCCCCCGCAGACCGAGGTAGCGTGCCGCCGCGGCGGCGACCTTCGGATCGGGATCCGCGAGCAGGCTCTCCGCCACCCGTGCGAGCGGCCAGGAAAGGATCGACCCGGAAAGAGACTCGAAGTTCCGGACGAAGGGCGCCACGTCGGGGGCGAGGGCCTCGTCTCCGAAGGCGGTGCGCAGGTTCTCGCGCACGAGATCTGCGATCCGAACCGGGTCCGGCGTCTCGGGGGCGGACGAGGGGACCGGAGGCACGGCGGCGAGGTTCGTCTCAGCGATCCGTGGAGCGTCTTCGTCTCTCCGTCCGAGCCCCTTCCAGAGCGCGAGTCCCCCAAGGACCAGGGCCGCGGCGGCGGCAGCGAACCACGGGGAGGACCGCCAGCTTCGGCCAGGTCGCTCTGGGTCGCGGCTCGGCTCGTCGATCGCGCGCAGGACGCCGGAGACGACCTCCTCGGTCTCCCCGAGATCCTCAGCGGGTTCGTCCGCCGAACGCAGGGCCTCCTCGAGGGACGTCGCCCGCGCTTCGAACCGTGCGCACTCGACGCAGGAGGCGAGGTGCTCCTCGAGCGCGAGGCGGCGCTCGAGCGCGAGTTCCCCGTCGAGGCCGCGCAGGATCGCGGCCCGCGCCCGGCGGCAGCTCCGGATCGGCAAGCGGGCGCTCATGATCTCCCCCCCCGATCGGGCCGCTCGGGCGGTTCCCGCCGACCCTCGCTGCGGTCGAGCCCCCCTCCGTCGAGCCCCCCTCCATCGAGATGGGGCGCGAGGGCGCGCAACAGCGCGCGCCGCGCCTTCATGACCTGCGTCCGGCAGGTGGCCGGCGTGTAGCCCATGGCGGAGGCGATCTCCTCGTACGAGAGCTCCTCGCGCGTGCGCAGGAGCAACGCGATGCGCAGGTTCTCGGGGAGACGCTGCAAGGCTTCCCGGAGGAGCAGGGCGAACTCGCGTCCGCTCGCCGCCGTCGTCGGTCCCGACTCGGTGTGCGGCTCGAACTCTCCCGAGGGGATCGGAACGCTGCGCGTGCGTTGCTCGCGCCGGAAGCGATCGCGCGCGAGATGGGTCACGATCCGTCGCAGCCAGGCGGAGAGCGGGCTGTCCCCGCGGAAGAAGCGCAGGGCGCGGAAGGCGCGCACGAAGCACTCCTGGGCGAGGTCCTCGGCGTCCTCGGGATTGCCCACCAGGCGGAACGCCGTGCCGCGGACGGCGGGGTAGTGCTCGCGCACGATCTCGGCGAAGGCCTCGCGATCCCCGGCCCGAGCGCGCTCGCAGCGCGAGACGTCCTGGCTTCCATCGGGGGGTCGGGCGTCCTGCGGGGTCAACCGCGTCGTCCTCGTCTGGGAACGCATCCCTTTCTCGGCTTTCTTCCGCGCCACGGGCCTCCGGTCTACCCGAAGAATCCGCCCTGGAGACGCCGGGCGCCCCGGGCTGTCGATGGTTTCTTGCCCAAAGGAGGCGCTCAGGGCCGAAAGGGCCCGGGAAAGCCCCTGCTAGCCGAACTTGAAAGCCTTTGAGGTCCAAAACGGCCCTGGCGACCCTGCCAGGGCCGTTTTGCTAGGAGGGATTTCCACTACATTCTGCGAGTCGCTCTCGTGGGTGTAGACGCTTGGGCAG
>Ga0247727_10000348_pt1 | contig 112502 bp, 114 predicted proteins | sample WisWelCaveWW1625_FD_202498 | JGI IMG/M metagenome (GOLD analysis project Ga0247727, IMG submission 202498) | Biofilm microbial communities from Wishing Well Cave, Virginia, United States - WW16-25 | ecosystem: Environmental > Aquatic > Deep subsurface > Groundwater > Cave microbial mat... | reverse complement strand
GCAGACTCAATGAACGAAACATGCGAATCGAAGATGCTTACGGTAGGCTCTACCGACACCGGTGACTGTTACCCATGTCCCCGCACTAAAGTGTCACCTATCTCCCCGACCGTTCAGCCCGTTGCAACGAATGCCCCACGATGCACGCTCGCGACAAACGCGCCGACGATTGACCCGCTTCACGCATTGAGCGCAAGATTTGCCGTCACGCTCCTTGCGGACCTGCGCCAGGCGCGGGTCTGGCCGCCGAAGGCATTTGGACATTCCGGCTTGAGTCCGGCCACGGTACCCGGCGCCCGAAGGGCCCGCGGCAGCTTCGGTCAAGGAGCGGATTCTGACGATGGGCGGGTTGATTTTCTTGTTGCTTGATTATCGCGCGATAACAAGCTTGTCTAAAAGAGGTGACGAACATGCGAAAGCTTAATACGAGCCTGTTAACCGGCTTGACCGTTACGTCCCTGCTTTATGCGGGGTCCGCGGTCAGGGCCGACGACGATCTTCAAATGTTCAAGGCGAAGCTGCGGGGGTTCAACGAGGTGCCGGCCGTCTCCAGCACGGGTCGCGGCAAGTTCATTGCGCGGATCCGCGGCGAGGAAGCCATCGATTGGGAACTGAGCTACGACAGGCTGGAAGGCACCATTACGTCGGCAGCGCACATCCATCTGGGTCAGGCTGAAGTAAACGGCGGCGTCTCCGTGTTCTTCTGCGGCGGCACCACCACGCCAGCCTGCAGCCCCGGGTCCGGCAGCTTCAGTGGCACCTTCACCGCCGCCGATGTCGGCGGTCCAGCGGCCCAGGGCATCGCAGCTGGCGAGTTCGCCGAGTTGATCAAAGCCATGCGCGCCGGGAAGACCTACGCCAATGTGCATACGAATAAGCATCCAGGCGGCGAGATACGCGGGCAGATTCGCGGCGACCGCGACGACGACTGAGACAGAGGGCGCAGCAAGAATCAAGAATGAAGGACACGGAGACGCAGATGTCGGTCCAAGACATTGTCCTCCGTGTCCTCCCCGCCCCGGTCTGACTCGCGCGCGGTTTAGATGAACCGTAGTGGCCAGACGGTAGATCCCGCTACCGAATTTGTCGTGCTGCGAAAAAATTGGTGGCCAGGGGTGGAATTGAACCACCGACACGCGGATTTTCAGTAGCAGAGAGAGACAAATTCCTGATCTCTAAATCGAAGTTTCGAAAGCGTTTTCTGGTTGGTGCGTGCGCCTGGCTTTCCCCGACCGACCAGTGGAGCCCCGTCCGCTCAGATTCAATGGCGGCAACAAGACCGGGCACGACTGATTTTCGTCGATGCTGCGTCTAACGTCTCTACAGGCACTTCATCTTGGTGCGGCCGCGGCTTGGGTCCGACTGGACGCGAAGCCGGCGCAGCCGTGCGTTCTGATGGAATGTCAAGCAACTGGTTCAGCGGCTTGATACGGTGCTTGATGTGGGCGTTAAGTGCTACGCGCTCAAGACAAACGAGAAATACCCAATGAATTGGAAACTTCAATCGATCGTCGCGGCCTCGGTGGTTTCTGCTCTGGTATTTGCCACCTCCGCGATTGCGGACGACGGAAGGCTGGACCTGGGCTTTCGCGCCGACATCGGTCTCGGCAGTGGCAAGCCCGCGAATGACATCATCGGTTACAGCTTATTCGGGCACTACCGTCTGAATGACCGTTGGAACGTGGGATTTGGGGTGAGCTACTCGCCGGAATTTGATTTCGAACGAACACCGGAGATTTTGGGATTGGCCACGCCAGAAGTCTTCGACGCGAAGGGAACGTCAACAGAATTGTCGGGTTGGGTCGAGCGCGTGTACCGGCGGCCCTCGGGTCGCTCCGAGTGGTTTTGGAGCGCGGGCCTGGGTTTCAATTCTGTGGACATGAAGGATGTTTCCGGGCCGCTAACTGGCGCAGGTACCTTCGACATCACCACCGATGCGGGAAGTGAGTTCCTGGCGATGGTCGGTGCCGGATACCGGTACTGGTTTGGAAGTGGCTGGGGGCTGGAAGCGGCGGCACACTACGATCACCATTTCGCCGACTGGAAGGTGGCGGATCGCATTTCCGGACGGACAGGAACAGTCAGCGACTATTCCGTCAGGACACTCAACATGGGATTCCTGAAGAGATTCTGAATCCGAATAGATTCTGAGCAGGCCAGGCTGCAGGGCGGCATCAACGCCACGCACGCCGGCGATCCCGCACTGGAATCCGCGAACTTCGCAAACCCACGGTTCGCGCTGGTCGGCACCTACCCCTTCCCGGTGTCGGACTACCGACTCGTCTGAGTCGACGGCAGTCTCGATGGACTATCGAAGACCCCGGCGTAATGAAGGCCAAGGTGTATGGCATCCGTTTAGCGACGCGCACACCGGGGCTCCCTGCACAGCGCCCACACGGGAGTAGTTTCGGACCGGGTCGCAGCGCTGAAGACCGCGCGAATTCGTCGTTCTAAAATGGTGGCCAGGGGTGGAATTGAACCACCGACACGCGCATTTTCAATCACACGCTGAAATCCGAATCATTAACTGCATCAATCGGTTCGCCAGGGTGTGAACAGGCGTGCAATTCCCTTCCTTTCGTCGCATTGCCGTTACTGCTGTCGCGCCGGCTGCACCTCTTGCGCCCGGTCCGGGTCAGTTTGCATTTGCTGCGCGCCGTAATGGCCGTCGTCATGCTGTGGGGCTTCCTCTGGGCACTGTCGCGCGCCTCGATGGCCGATACCTACGCCGTGTTCATGTCCGCACCGCTGCTCGTCGTGCTGGTCGCGTCCCTGATGCTGGGCGAGCGCGTGGACCAACATCGCTGGGCGGCGATCCTGGTGGGGCTCCTCGGCGTCATCGTGATGCTGCGCCCGACCGTGTCCGGGGTCGTGAGCCTCGCGGGGCTAGCGACGCTCGTCGCTACTTACGAGTACACAGCGATGGTCTAGGCGGTCGGCATCGACTGGGTCGTATGGCAGCAGGCGCTGTCCTCGGGACGGATGCTGGCGGGCTCGGTAGTCGTGATCACCGCAGATTTATACCTGCTGCACCGCAAAAGGCAGGACGCGCCCGCCCGCAGTGGCGCGGCACCCCAGCATCCTGTAGCTTCATTTGCAGTCCCCGCAGAGGGTCGAGGGGAAAATCACGCGAGGTCAGGATCATGAACACGCGAAAAGGAACTTTCTCGATGGTTGCGGCGTCGGTCGCGGCCGTGCTGGCGGCGCAGGTCGCAACGGCGCAGGAGGAAATCGGCGAAGTCGTCGTTACCGGCACGCGCGTCGCCAACCGGTCCGCCCTCGAGACAGCGGTCGCCGTGGACGTCGTTTCCGGCGAAACGCTGCAGAATGGCGGCGTCAACGAACTGAACCAGGCCCTGTCGGTTGCGCTGCCCTCCTTCAATTTTCCGCGTCCGGGGCTCGCGGACGGTACCGACACGATCCGGCCGGCGACGCTGCGCGGCCTCGCACCGGACCAGACGCTGGTGCTGCTGAACTCGAAGAGACGCCATGCCTCATCACTCGTGAACGTGAACGGCACGATCGGCCGCGGCGCCGCGGCGGTGGACCTGAACACGATCCCGACCGCCATCGTGCGTTCCATCGAGGTGTTACGCGATGGCGCTTCGGCACAATACGGCTCGGACGCGATCGCCGGCGTGATCAACGTGCGGCTGCGCGAGGACCGCGACGGCGGCGGCGTGACCGGAACCTTTGGCGTCCGTGAATCGGACTATTTGGTGCCCACCGGCACGCCGCCGGCCGGCGCGACCTGGTCAGCGCCATCCTCTCTTTCCAGCGACCGCTCCGACGGCGATAGCCTGACCGTGTCGGCCTGGAAGGGGCTGCCAATCGGCCAGGCGGGCTTTCTGACACTCGCCTTCGAGTACAAGGACCAGGAGCGCACGGAGCGCGGCGGCTGGGACGCCCGGCAGCAGTACCCGCTGGTCAGCGGCGCCTTCGACCCCCGCGAAGCGGCCTTCAACCGCTACAACGCCTGGTACGGCGAGCCAGAACTCGAGCAGCTCACCTTCTTCGCAAACGCCGGTAACGACCTCGCGAATGGCGCGCGGATCTACGGCTGGGCCAGTTACCAGGACCGTAGCGCGCGCTCGGCCGGCTTCTACCGCCGCGCGCTCGACGATCGCAATGTCATCCAGATCTACCCGGACGGCTTTCTGCCGATCATCGCGCCGGACGTTTCGGATCTGAGCGTCGCGGCCGGCGTCGCCTGGGGCTGGGGCGATTGGGATATGGACAGCTCGCTGGTCTACGGCAAGAACGAGATGGAGTTTACGATCGAGAACACGCTCAACCGCTCGATCGGACCTTCCAGCAAGACGGTATTCGACTCGGGCGGCTTCGACTATGACCAGCTCGTGTTCAACTTCTCCGGTGTGCGGGAAGTGCCGATGGACGGCTTTGCGTCGCCGCTCAACGTGGCGGTGGGCCTGGAGGCCCGGCGCGAGAACTACTCGATCACGGCCGGGGAGCCGGACTCCTACCGCAATGGCGGCGTGCTGCTGCCGAATGGCAGCCCGACGGCCTCCGGCGCGCAGGTATTCCCGGGCTTCCGGCCCTCGAACCAGGTAGACAAGGACCGCACCGCGATCGGCGCCTACATCGATCTCGAGGCCAGCCTGACCGAGCGATTCCTGGGATCCGTCGCGCTTCGTGTCGAGGACTACTCGGACTTCGGCAGCAGCGCGTCGGGCAAGATTGCGGGCCGCTTCGACTTCACGGACAAATTCGCGGTTCGCGCGTCGGTGCAGAACGGCTTCCGCGCGCCCTCGCTGCCGCAGCAGTTCTTTGCGACGACATCGACGAACTTCATCAACGGCGTGCCCTTCGACATCACGACCTTCCCGGTCAGCGATCCGGTCGCAATCGCCCTGGGCGCGAAGCCGCTGGACGCCGAGGAGTCCCTGAACTATTCGCTCGGGTTCGTATTCCGACTCGATCCCGTGACGATCACGATCGACGCCTACCGGATCGATATCGACGACCGCATTGTGCTGTCCGAGAACCTGACGCAGGCCAACGTCAGGCAATACCTGACGGACCAGGGATTCGTCGGCATCGGCGGCGGCCGCTTCTTCATCAACGGCGTGGACACCGAGACCGAGGGGCTCGACATCGTCGCGAACTGGCCCTGGGAGACGGCAGGTGCGGGCACGATTGACTTCACACTGGTCGCGAACTTCAACAAGACCGACGTGACCCGGGTGCCGGCGACCCCGCCGCTCTCGGCGCTGAGCCCGCCGCCGGTGCTGTTCGACCGCATCAATGTGCTGACCTTCGAGGACGGCAACCCGGAGAACAAGTTCGCGGCGATCGTGAACTGGCGGCTGGACCGCGCAGGCGCGACGCTGCGCGCGACCCGCTATGGCGAGGCGCTGGATCCTGGCACCTCGGCGGCGCTCGATTTCACGATGGACTCGAAGACGCTGCTGGACCTCGAGGCCCGCTACGACTTGACTGACCGGATCCGGCTCGCGATCGGCGCGGAAAACCTGACGGACGAGTACCCGGACTCCTTCCCGGTCACGCGGAATGGCACCGGCAACACGCCGTTCTCGAATTACTCGCCTTTCGGCAGGTCGGGCCGGTTCATCTACGGAAGACTGGCCGTCAACTTTTGAGTCCGGCGCTGTCGGCCCGGGGCACCGCGGCCCCGGGTCGCCAGCCGGCCGCCCAGTCGGCAAGTCGCTCCGGCGCCATTGGCCGGGCGAAATGGAGTCCCTGCGCGTAATCGCAGCCCATCGCGATCAGCTCGCGCACCACACGCTCATTGTCCACGCCCTCGGCGACGACCTCGAGGTCGAAGGAGTGTCCGAGCGCAATGGACTGTTCGACGATTTTCCGGTCCGCCTTGTTGACGAGCATGTTCAGCACGAACGACTTGTCGATTTTCAGCTCGTCGGCGGGGATCTCCCGGAGATAGGCCAGAGACGAGTAACCCGTGCCGAAGTCGTCGATCGAGATCCGGGCGCCCAGCTCGCGGATCTCCATCAGCACCTTGTGGCTGCGCGCGCGGTCGATCATCAGGGCGTTCTCCGTGACCTCGACCGTCAGTCGCGATAGGTCCACGCCCCAGATGTCAACGGGCGTGCACTGTCGCTTGCTCCACTCGAATGCAGCGGTCGCAAAGTGATCTCGAACGTATCGAGAGTCTGTGCAGACCCTGATCTGGTGGACAGATGCGTACTGAGGTAGATCGACGACCTTCTTCAGTCCCTCAATGCAAGCCAGAAGCTCCATTCGATTGTTGGTCGTCCCGTGGATGCCCGGAGGAGAATGTTCCTCGACAACCTTCGCCTCGCCGACCAGGTCAACGTAAACAAACGCAAAGCCGAATCCACCCTTACGGCCCCTCCATTGGAGTGAGCCATCGGTGTAGATAAGGATCGCGTTCTCAAGGATTCTGGCCATGGCAGACGCGAGGCCAAGTGACCATGTGGTGATGTGTTCCTTGATTATCGCCTGAAGTAAGGGTGTACGACACGTGGCAGCCGCCGGCTCTTACATGAGCCCAATAGCGTTTCGAATGCCTAAGAAAACGGACCAGCGAGAAGTGGTGGCCAGGGTTGGAATTGAACCACCGACACGCGGATTTTCAGGCGTTCCGGACGGCAACCTGAGCGTACCTGAGAAAACCTAGCAGACTGATTTTCCTGAGATCACGACCGCCCCGAGTCGGCTGGAGTTGGCTCCGGTTGGCTCGGGGCGGTTGCGTTTTGGTTGCGAATCGCTTCAAGCCAGCAGCCTTCCACCAGGCGCGGTACCTGCGCAGATAGCCAAATGTTGCGCTGCGAGGCCGACTGCCGCACTCTTTCGCGCCGCCCAGAAGAAATTGCCACTATTCAGGGGACAGCGTGACAGTTGATTCCAACGAATCGGTTCAAGCCGAATCCGAATCGCAACAACAACCGGATGTTCCAGCTCCGGCGCCTTCCCTAAGCGTCTGGCATCGCATCAAGAAGCATAAAGTGGCGCAGTGGACGCTCGCCTACGCAGCCGCCGCGTACACCCTGCTGCATGGCCTGGAGATGGTGAGCGACGCCTTCGAGTGGCCGCACCTGGTAGTACGTGTCGTTACGCTGTTACTGTTAATCGGCGTGCCTTTAGCTGCCACGCTTGCCTGGTACCATGGTCATCGCGCGCAGCAACGAGTAAGCGGCCCAGAACTAACCATCATCACCGTCTTGCTCGTCATCGCGGGAATCGTATTTTGGCGGTTTGCGCGCCCGACAGAAGAACATGCCACTTCGAACAGCGCTGCGGCGGCTCCCACGACGCTGCCAACGGCCGCCGCCGTGGCGCCACGATCGGCTGCGTCACTCTCGGACAAATCCATCGCGGTACTACCCTTTGACAATCGCACGGGCGATCACGCCCAGGATTTCTACGCCGACGGCCTGACCGACGAGTTGACCACGGCGCTCGCGCGCATCTCCGCGCTCAAGGTGATCGCCAGCAATTCAGCGGCGCGCTACAAAGGCTCGGACAAGCGCCCCTCGGAGATCGGGCGCGACCTAGGCGTCGCCGCGCTGGTTACCGGGTCGGTGCTGCGAGCCGACGGACGCGTCCGTTACACCGCGGCCCTGGTTGCGGCCGATACTGAGCGCAACCTCTGGGCCGAGAGCTATGAGCGCGACGAGCGCGACGTGCTCACGCTGCAGTCCGAGGTCGCGCGCGCAATTGCGGATGCGATCGCCGTTCGGTTGAGTCCGGTCGAGTCAGAACGCCTTGCCGGCACGCGCGACGTTGACCCGCGCGCTTTGGATGAGTATCTGCTGGGGCGCTCGCTCTGGAACCAGCGCACCGAGCAGAGCACACGCGCCGCCCTGGTGCACTTCGAAAACGCGACGCACATCGCGCCGGATTTTGCGCTGGGCTACGCGGGCGTCGCCGACAGTCACATTATCCTGGGCGTTCATGGCTACGATCCGCCGCGTTCGGCAATCCCTTTGGCAAAAGCCGCAGCGCTGAAGGCGATCACGCTCGATCCAGGCGCGGGCGAGCCTCACGCCTCGCTCGGTGACATCCTGTTTCATTACGATTGGGATTGGGTCGCGTCCGAGCGCGAACTCGCCAAGGCGATTGAGCTCGCGCCTGCCTTCGCGACCGGATATCAATGGGGCTCGGAAGCCCAGATCTTGAATGGCGACCTGGCGGGTGCGCTCGCCCGCCTGCAGCGCGCGCGGGCGCTCGATCCGTTTTCAATGATCATCCGCGCGTCGCTTGCTAATGCCCTGGGCCTGCTCGGTCGCCGCGAGGAAGCGCTCGCGGAATTGCGTGTGGCGATCGCGTTAGACCCGAAATTCCCACGCACCCATCGTGAACTCGCGTTGCAACTGCTCGCGCTCGACCGCACGGACGAGGCGCTGGCGGAGGCGCGAGATCTGGCCAAGTTAGCGCCGGACAACCTTCCCGCACTCGCCGTGCTTGGGCTCTGCCTGGGACGCACCGGTCACGCCGACGAGGCGCGTGCGTTGCTGAAGCGACTGGACGGCGCGCCGAATAAGCCCTTCATCTCGTCGCTCGAACTGGCGCGCATTGCCGCTGGTTTGCTTGATCGCGAGCTCACGATCCGGTATCTGGAGCGGGCGGTCGATGCGCGGGAAGGCTTTCTGCCTTTCATCGGTGGCGATGACGAGTTCGCTTTCCTCCATCACGATTCACGCTACCTCGCTATCACGCGAAATATCGGGATTGGCGCAACTCACGGTGCGGCGCCGCCGCTCCCAACTGGCAGTACATAGACACGCTTCGTATAGCGTCCGGACCTGGGAGAAGGGGTGGCCAGGGGTGGAATTGAACCACCGACACGCGGATTTTCAGTCACAAACTGAATTCTGCATCTTCAACTGCATCAACCGGTTAGCCGGGGCGCCCGTTGCAACGAATGCCCCACGATGCAGGACCGTGCAGGACTGAGTTCCGCAAATCTCCCGCAAACACCGGGTCAGACTTGAGCTTCAATCGGAGCTCTTGCGGACTGATTTCACGCACGGCTAGGCGCCAGCCAAGTCAGCGATGGTGAAGACTGCCAAACCCTGCGGGTTCCTCCTACCCTCCGGGGGGTCGCACACTTAACTCATCGTCGCAACCAGGCTGGGCACTTCTTGACTCAGCGGGTTGCTTGCGAACAATTATTGTCGACCAGGAGGCGGAACGCTGCACCGACACGTTGCATTTCAGCAATGCCGCAATATCTGCGCACGTCAACTTCAATAGAAGATCCTTACGCAGCTCATGCCCCACGAGTCTGCCGTCTTTCGTCTGCATCGGTACAAAGAACTTTTCCAAGACATCATCCAAAGCAATGTTGGAGCCCCAAATAACATCATTGTTCGAATCTCTCACTACGCCGCCCAACGGACATGCCTCTTGAGGCGCAAGATCCGAGGTGAGTCGGTTCAACACTTGCTTGAATCGAATCGGAGTCGACATCAACTTGTTGGCTTCATCCTTACTGAGCAAAACGGGATATTGCTTCGGCGGCCCATCTATTGCGCCGACTGACGCTAAAGTTGCGGGAAGCGCGTCGCTATACAGAACGACCTCATAGAGCTGGCCATCTGGATAAAAGACGTGGAGGAGCACGTACGTGTTTGGCCTACTGATTCGCTCTGTCTTCTCGGAATCCGAAGCGGGGGTGCAGACAAGGCTTTGAGCGTAAGTGACACAGGAGCATATGACGCCGAAAAGCTGGCAAGCAATTACTAGAGTAGCGCGACCAGCAGTGTACGGTCGCCCGGCATTCCTGTGCCGACGAATCATCGTGTGCAATACGTGCATAACTGCTGTGGGACCGGGGAACTGTCATAGTACGTACGTAGAGGTTGGCCCATCCATAAGCGATGGCCATTTTCTACGACAGATGCAACCAATTCGGCGGCGATCGACCTCATGGTAATGGTAATCTCCATTTGGCCGGCTGAGACATCAAAAGCAGGTTGCCCACCTGGGTAATAGTGACCGGTCTCATGCGCAATCAAGTTCCCAAAAGTGGCTGAAGCAATTTGCTCCCCGCCTGCGCCCGGATTGGCTTGATAAGCCGCGAGGTCAAGCGGCAACCCTATTCGGTTCGGCGTGCCATCCTCCTCGCTCCCCGGATAAAAATGAGCCGAAGTGTTGTGGTCTGCATCTTGGAAGACGTTGAGAGATTCACCAGTCATCTTAAGTCCTTTCGGGAATGCTTGACCCTGTGGACTCTGCGCATACTCCCTCAACCCTTCCATAGCTTGCCGCGAGCAGGGATCACATGTGACTTTCCCGCTGCGCATGAGTTGATTCAAGAGTCTTGCTCGATAAATGCCGATGGCGCCCGCGGTAATTCCGCCCGTCAATGCTCCACCAGCAAAACCACTCCAAAAGGAACCTCCGCTGACCGAAGAAGCCAGTCCTCCCGCGATTCCGCCGGCTAACGCGCCACGGAAAAACTGAGTAAATATGCTTCCACCCGCAAGCCCAAGTGCTCGCGACATGGCACCAGCCACAGGTCCAGCAACAAACCCCGCTGCCATGCCGATAGCGAATCCTCGCAAAAAGCTGCCGAAGTTTCCGCCATTCACAATCGTACTGAAGGCGGATGAGATCAGGGAACCAATAAAGGGCATTCCCACCATTGCAAATGCAATATTGATAATGACAGCGCCCCATTTTTTGAAAAAGTGCCCAATAGAGTGAAACAAACTGCTCAACCACGAATACCCGCTCGGGTCGATCAGCGTCAGTGGCATGTTCATCACGTAGGAGAACGGATTGAGCGCCTGGCTCAGACTGATGGTCTGGATGATTGGATCGGCCGACAGGAACCGCCCCAGGTGCGGGTCGTAAACCCGCCCGTTCATGTGAATGAGGTTCACCGCATCGAGCATTTCATGGCCGGTGAAGCCGCGTCGGGTCACGTCGGCGAAAACCGCTTTATCGCCAGCACTCGGCAGGCCCTGCCAGTTACTGCCGCGCCGCTCGCCGAATGGTGTGAAGCTTTCGCGCGCGAGAACGACTCCCCCACTGTCGAGAACGAGATCACCACTCCCGAGATGATCCGTTGTCACGTAGTACGTACTGTTGGTTGAATTGGAACGACGTGTATAAATCGCTGTCCCATTTCCCGCCGGAATCGCATGCCGGTATTCGGTCACGCCCGTCGGGCGGATGACCTTTTCGAGAATGCCGCCCACGTAGTAAGTCGTGGTGGTGCTGCCGGTATCGACTGCCACCTGCTTCCAGCGCTGGCGATTCGCGTCATAGTTAAATTGGGTTGAGTTCGACCCGGACGCAATGCTGTTCGGCTGGTTGTAGGAGTACCAGGAGATCGCGGAGCCGCCACGCGACGTCATGTTGCCGTTTTTGTCGTAGCAATACACCGCGCCCCCCGCGTTGCGTACCGCGTGCGGCTGCGCCGGCAGCCCGGTGTATGAGCAGCCAGGCTGGTTAGTCGTGTAGTTGTAGCTCCCGACGTCGCTCTTTGTCGTGATGTTGCCGGCGGCATCGTAGAGAACGCTCAGATTCTGAACACTATTCAGCGTTGAGGTCTTCAGCCGGTTCAATTCATCGTGCGTGAACACCTCGGTCAGACTCTGCGCGAGATCCTGGCGCTGCTGCAGATTCCCGTTCAGATCCCACAGGTAGGCGAGATTCTGAAGGTTGGTCGTCGAGCCGCCTGATCCGACCTGTCGACTCGTGACGTCATTGGTCTAAGGCTTGTAGCCAGAGGTAATCGTGACGGCATTGCCGAGTAATTCGGTGATCGGCGATGAGTAGTCGTTCGCACTGTTCAACGACCAGAACAAAGTCCCCGCGGCATTGTCCTTGACCTGCTGCAGGAAGCCGTAGCTGTACAGATACTTGAGAGCCAATCGGTAGCCCGACGTGCTCGTCGGGTACGTTACCAAGTCGACTGCACCGATCGAGTTGTACGTGTAATTGACCTGATAAGTCGTGTCCTCGGTGTACGTGACCGAGGCCAGCCGACCGATGGAGTCAAAAGTGTAGGCCTCGGCGTAGCCGTCCGGTTTTGAGAGCGACTTGAGTCGCCCAATCTCGTGGAGCACTGCGCTTGTTCCATAAGTCCACGTTGTCGGCGTTGCCGATTCCGGTTCGAGGCGCGAAATCAGCCTTCCGAGTTTGTCGTAGTCGAATGTGATGTTTTGGCTCTTGTTATCTGTCTGTGCCACAAGCTCATTCAGTGAATTCGGCGTAAATGTCCAGCTCCCAGTGTCGGGGTCACTTGAGGCAGTCTTGAACCCACGGATGTTGTAGGTGTAGCTCGTAATCGCGGCTGTCGGGACCGACGCGTCCTGCATCTGCGTCAGATTGCCAAACGGATCGTATGCATTACTCGGGTGCGGAGCTCTCGAAACTGATCGAGTCCGCGAACCGGGTGTGTGAACGGCGTACGAACGGTCGACCCGAGCTGGTCGTGCTGCGGCGGCTCAGTGTGAGTTAGGGGTCCCGCAAAACTCCCGCACGGAAAATTGCGATTGAATCTGAAAGTTACTAAGTGTTTGAAAGGTATGGTGGCCAGGGGTGGAATTGAACCACCGACACGCGGATTTTCAGTCCGCTGCTCTACCAACTGAGCTACCTGGCCTCGGGCAGGGCGCGTATTAGACTAGCGGCGCACGGCCGGCGTCAAGAATCGGTCAGGACTGTGCCGCGCCGGTCTCAAGATCGATCCCCGCGGCCTTCAATTGATCTATCAGCGGCGTCAGGTGGGTCGCGTAGGATTGCGCGCGGCTCGCCTGCTTCGTGGGCGGCCGCCGCGCCTGGATCGTGCTGATCGTGCCGATCACCCGGCTGCTCTTCCAGTAGTCGCGACAGGTTTCCTCCCACTCCAGACCGCAGGCTGCAAGGAGGGCGGGGCCGGCGGCATCGAATTGCCCGATGAAATCCTCGTACTGAACCGTGGTGAAGCGATCGCCCATCACACGCTGCCAGTGCGCCATCAGGCGCGCGTATTCGCCATAGTAGTGGCCGATGTCTTCCAGTCGATTCGTGAACGGCAGGAATTTCCGCAACTCATTCCGAAAGATCGAAAATCCGGTCTCAACCGGATTTCGTCTGACATGAATGATCCGGGCGTGCGGGAAGAGCTGCAGGATCATGCCGATTGCATCGAAATTCCAGGGATTCTTGTCGGTCACGACGGTCGCGCCCTTGCGATCCGGCATCTCCGTCCAGTAGAGCTCCCGCCACCGAGTCCACGTGCTTTCGGGAATGCCTGCGGATCCCATGCGGCGCGCGCTGCTGAGAAACTCCTGAATGATCCAGCGCGCGGCCGGCCGCTCGCCGCAAGCGAATGCCAGCGAATGCGCGCCGATGACATTTTCGATCAGCGTCGTGCCGGATCGCGGCATGCCGACGATGAATACCGGCACTGGCCCGGAAGCGTCCGCCGCGGCCGGCGACGGCGCGCTGAACATCGAAATCAGTTCGTCGATCTGCGCTCTTCTTGCCGGAGCGTCATACCTGAAGCCCTGCGCGCCGGCGAGTTCCGCCGCAAGACGGTTTGCCCGCGCATATGTGGCGAATGCCTGCTCAAAATCACGACGCGCATCCAGGCAATCCGCCAGGCAATACGCGGCAGTGATCTGGTCCTGGATGTGGATGGCATCCCGATCGGCCAGGACTCTCAAGGCCTCAAGGTCGGCGGGCGCCAATTGGCCGTCCAGCATGTGCACGAGCGCCCGGTATGCAGAAACGTCGTTCCTGTTCAGCTGCAGCGCGCGCCGGCAATAGGACTGCGCTTCTTCGTAGCGGCCGGAAAGCATCAGCCGGATGGCCTGCGCCGACAGCATGAGGCTGTTGTTCGGATCGAGGGTCTCCGCCTCATCCAGCGCCTTGACGGCGCTCTCGATCTCGAGCGCCGACAGGCACAGCCTGCCGAATGTGGCGAGGCCGGCGGCATCACGCCCTCCCATATCGAGCGAAGTCCTGAAATTCTCCATGGCCTGCCGCAGGTAACCGGCCTCCCACTGCGCTTTTGCGAGCCAGCGCCGGGCTTCGGCGTTCCTGGGATGCGCGTCCCGCCATGCGGTCGCCAGTCGTTCGAGGGTGTGCCACTTGGCCTGCACGTCGAAAATTTCGCAACCGAGGCTATAGATCGCTTCGTTATCGGGTTCGAGCTTTGCGGCATCGCGCAGGATGCGCTCAGCATCATCGACACGGCCGCTGTCAAGGCTGGCCCGGGCCCACCGGAACTGGAGCGCCGGATCATCCGGCCTAAGCGCCGCCGCACGGCCAAAATTCGACGCTGCCTCGCCGAAATTCCCGAGACGCACCTGCAGCTCGCCGAGCCGGTCCCAGGCCCACCAGGCCTGGGGATCTTCGGCCGTGATCCTGGTGACCATCTGCAGGGCCTGTTCGAGCTTGCCCTGGAGCGCGAGGAACTGCGCGAAATTCATCCGATAGGTGCTATTGGCCGGATCGATTTCGAGCGCCTGGCGCAGCGGCGCCTCGGATTCCTCGGCACGCCCCAACGTGAGCAGCATCAGTCCAAAGGCGCTGTTGGCCTCGGCATTGCCGGGCTCCCTGGCGAGTGCCGCGCGGAAGTGGTCAAGTGCCTCGCCGGGCCGGCCGGCCTTGCGCGCCGCGTGTCCGAGATTCATCGACTCGCGCCCTGCCGCCTGATTCATCCTGATGCGCCGATCATCTGTTCAGCGGCCTGATTCCGGATCGACGTATCCTTCCGGCGCTTTCGACCCGCCGCCAAAGAAGAATTTCTCCATCTCGCCGACCAGGAATGTGCGTGCTTTCGGCTCGAATGTCACGAGGCGGTACTCATTGATCAGCATGGTCTGGTGGCCGAGCCATTTCTGCCAGGCCTCCCTGGAAACATTTTCGTAGATGCGCTGGCCGAGTTCACCCGGATAAGGCACGCGATCGAGTCCTTCCGCCTCGCGGCCGAGCAACACGCATTGGACCATTCTTGCCATCGCCAAAGCACTCTTCGATCAATCTCGACACGGGCGTCGGCAGTCCGACGGGCTGGGGCGCGTCATATGTATACCAGACTGATCCCGGCTCCTCCACGCGCGCGTTGTTGCGCCCCAGGTGCAGTACCCAGGGTTCGATGTCGAGATCGAAATGCGTGAATGAGTGCCTGAGCACCGGCAATCGCCGCAGTCGGCGCGCCGCGGCCCGGAATCTGGAGCCGCACCAGGCCCGGGCCGCCGCGCCGTCCGGAAATTCCGGCGGCCCCCACAGACCGCCCCAGATGCCCTGTGGCGCGCGCTGCTGCAGAAGGACTTCCCGGCCGTCCCGCAGCACAAAGACCATCTGCGTGTGACGCAACCGTCGGGCGCCTTTCGCGCGGCGCACCGGCAGCTCGTGGACGCAGCCTGCAGTGCGCGCGCCACAATCGGCGCTCAGCGGACAGCGCTCGCAGCCCGGATTTGCGCGCGTGCAGACTGTCGCGCCGAGGTCCATGATCGCCTGCGTGTACTCGGCGACGCGACGCGCCGGCGTGCACTGCTCCGCGAGTTGCCAGAGGCGCGTCAAGCCTGCCGAATTGCCGGCCCAGTCGCGGATGCAGAACACGCGCGCCAGCACGCGCTTGACATTGCCGTCCAGTATTGGATGCCGCAGCCCATGCGCGAGCGCCAGGATCGCGCCTGCGGTCGAGCGCCCGATCCCGGGCAGCGCCATCAGATCCGCCAGGTTCGCGGGCAGTTGTCCGTCGTGTCGCCGGACGATTTCCCCGGCCGCGCGATGCAGATTCCGCGCGCGCGCGTAGTAGCCGAGGCCCGACCAGAGATGGAGCACCTCGTCGAGCGGAGCGGCGGCGAGCGATCCGACCGTCGGGAATCTTTCGGTGAATCGCCGGAAATAGGGAATGACGGTCTCGACCTGCGTCTGCTGCAGCATGACCTCGGAGATCCACACGCGATAAGGCGTCGGGTCCGCCTGCCAGGGCAGCCGCCTGCGCCCGTGTTTCCTGAACCACGGCCGCAGCCGCAGAGCGAGCACCGCGGTTTCCGGGGTCTTCTTCATTCGCTGCCGCGCTCGACTTTCAGCAGCGCGTCGCGCAGCTTCGCGCCTGCGATGCGCGCATCGGCAATGCGGATTTCAGCGTCGATGTCGAGTCTCCCGAGTTCCGCGAGTGATTCCTCCAGCGTCGCCTTTTTCTCACCCTTCGTCTTCGCCCCCGGCGCCAGGTAGCGGTCCACATCGATGCGGTCAGCGCTGATCCGTACCTTGCGGAATTGCGGAGTGAGCGCGCCGCTCCACTGCGTATCGTCGAGCCGCCCCTCGATCGGGTCGAGCTCCAGCAGACCCTGCTCGAGCCGGCCCGTTGCGCTCATTTGCATTGACCCGAAGACGGCGGGATCCGCAGTCGCCGGCAGCGGGCGGCCAAAGGCGATCGCAACGGCGCGCGGTGAGAATGGCTGGGTCGTCAGCTTGAAGAACACACCGGTCCCGCGATCGCCGGTCTCCGACCGCAGTTCGAACTGACTGCGGATGCCCGCAACGGTCATGGTTCCGAGCGTGATTTCGGCGATACCGGATTTCCCATCGAAGCCTGCGACTCCGATGCCGCCATCAAATTCAATGCCGGCAAGTGGCAGGGAATCTCCACCCGCCCAGCCGCGTAGCGTCAGCGCGCGGGCCAGGTAGCGGTGGGCATCCGGATCGATCATGCAGTTGCCCCTGAGCGCGAAATGGAGGGTGTGGCCGTCACTGACCCCCGCCAGCTGCAGCTCAAAGGGAAAATCCCCGGCCGGCGCGATCGACCCGGCTTCAACCGCAATCGCCGTCAAGCGGAAACTCCTGTTTGAGGCGGCATCGTGGAACTCGATCGCGCCATCCTCGATTTCCAGTTTTCCGATCGACCAATCTGACTCGCCTTCACCGCCCAGGCTCGACAGGCGATCGATGAGCGCAGACCAGTTGTCCGAGCCGTCGGCGATGAGCGCGGGACGCAGGGTCGCACTCGAGATCGCGATCAGGCGGATTACCGGATCGCCGCCGAACAGGCTGCCCCATGAAATGCTGATGCGCGCGCGGCCGACGTCGATGAGCGGATCGTCGTCAAACCCGGGGGGCTGGCCGATTGAAAATTCCTCCAGCCGCAGTGCCGGTGTCGGCAGGAATCCGATGGCGAGGCCGCCGACGCTGACCGGCAAGCCGGTCAATTCACCGAGGTGGTCGGCGGCGGCCTGGCGCGCCGCATCGCTACGCGCGCCAAGCCAGACTGCCGCCGCGGCGAGCAGCACGAAGGCCGCGATGGCGGCCAGTGTCAAGGCGACGGGCTTTTTCCTGAGGCGCATGAATCCGGGGGCTCGGAAGAACCCCCCGGATTCTAGCTCAGCGGTCGCAGATCCTGATGTCGCCGCTCAGCGTTTCGATGCTGACACGGGCGCCACCGCTGCCATGACTGAAGTTCAGCTCGCTGCCCGGCCCATAGCGGTTCTTGTCGCGGGCCTTCGGTCCAAAGCAGACGCCAATGTCGCCGCTGAAGGACTCGAGGTCGAACTCGGCATTGACCGGCGGCTTCATCGTCAGCTTGATCGCGCCACTGACGGTTTCCATTTCAACGCGCGCAGTCGGCATCAATTCCACCTGCGCGTCAATGTCGCCCGAAATCGAGCTGGCGACCAGCCGCTCGCCAGCCGTCAGGCCGATCCTGAGCTCGCCGCTGACGACCTCGCCGTCGTAGCTGCCACGAATGCCGGTGGCAATGATCTCGCCGCTGACACCATCGACGGACACCGCGGCTTTGCCGCCCTTGCCGCTGATCGTGCCGTCGCCGCTGACGGTTTTCAGTCGGACCGGCGCGTCGTAAGCCTCGGTGCGCACATCGCCGCTGACGGTCCCCAGCCGCTGCTCGCCAAGCACACCCGAGACGGAAATGTCGGCGCTCACGGTCTCGGTCGAAAGGCGCGCCCCTTTCGGGACCTTGAGGGTCAGGATCGCCTCATCCGGGCCGTCGAAGCGCCGATCCGGCCCGATGACTTTGATTCGAACCTGTCGATCGGTCGCCTCGAATTCGAGCTGGTCCTTGTCGCTCTCCAGCCAGGCGCTGAGCTCGACTTCGTTGCGGTCCCAGGCTGTCACGTCGACGCGGCCCTCGACATTCGAGACCTCGACTGCGACGTCGGCGGCGACAGTCGCCCGCTTGCTCAGATTCTGGGACGCGTCGGCGGGCAGCGTGAGCGCCAGCAGAATGGTCGCGGCTGCAAGTGAAATCCGGATGCACATTTCAGGTTCTCCTCATCAGGGCGTCGCCGGAGGTGACGACCTGCGCATAGATTTTCAGTTCTTCCCGGTAGGTGCTGAGCAGCAGGCCATTCAACAGACCGCTCGCGGGATCCTGGGCGAGCGCCGCATCGATCTCGTCGGCAGCCCGCTGGATGATCTCGAGATTCCTGACGACCGTCGCGCGGGTCTGGGGCGGCAGTTGTTCCAGCCGCTGCCTGAATTGCACCAGCAACTCGTCGCGGGTCTTCAGTTGCGCGGCGCCGAGCGCCGAGTTGGGTCCATAGCTGACCGGCATCGGCGCCGCTTCGATCACGGTGGCGCCTGCGAGGAGATTTTCACCGAGCGCCGGTCCCGGATCGCGCATCAGCCCCCAGGTCAGGAGCGCCGACACCGAGGCGACCAGCAAGCCGGCCGCAAGTGCCAGCGGCCAGCTGAACCGGCGCGGCGCTGCGCGCACGCGCTTCACAAGCCTTGCCGAGATCGCGGGCCACAGATCCCGTGGCGGCGCAATCTCCTCCGGGAGCTTCGATGCCTGCGCCAGCAACGGGTCTTTCTGCGGTCCGCGTCCGAATGGAATCGTCGTCATGACTGCTGCTCCGCGTGCAGGCGCGCGCGCATCAGTTGCCGCGCGCGGTGCAACTGCGCCTTGCAGGTCCCGACCGCGAGATCGAGCATGCCGGCCGCCTCTTCGTGGCTGTACCCGTAAATGCCGTGCAGGACCATGATGTCGCGCGCGCCCGGCGGCAGCGCAGCGATCGCCCGTTCGAGGTCGATCGGTGTCGCTTCATCCATCTGCTGGTCCGCCTCGAATTCCATCGTCGCGCCTTCGTCATCGGTCATGCTGACTTCATGACGCGAGCGCGGCGCGCGTCTCTGGGCGAGCACCGCGTTGACGGCGATCCGGTGCAGCCAGGTCGAAAAGCGGCTGCGTCCTTCATATCCGGGCAGGCTGCGCCATGCGTTCACGAATGTGTCCTGTGTCAGGTCTTCCGCCGTGGCCGGGTGACCGGTCATTCGCAGGCAGAGTCCATGGACGCGCCCGACGTGCTCCCGGTACAGGCCCTCGAATGCCGCGACATCGCCATTCCTGGCGCGTGCGACACGCTCGGGCTCCTCGCCCACGGCATCCATCGCCGGTTCCGTCACCATGCCCCCTTCTGCTTTCATGGACTTAGAGTGAGCCGGGCCCCGAATGGTTGGAATTCATACAGTAGTACAATCCGGGCGCTGGGCAGCCAGGGGAAGCCATTGCCATTTGCGACGATCACGGGCTGGGGCAAGTGCATGCCGCCGGCCGTCCTGTCAAACGCCGATCTGGCGACATTTCTCGACACCGACGACGAATGGATCCGTTCGCGCACCGGAATCAACGAGCGGCGCGTCTCGCATGTGTCGCTCGGCGAGATGGGCTACGTTTCCGCCTGCCGCGCGCTGGCGGCGGCCGGACTGAAGGCCGGCGATGTCGACCTGATCGTGTTCGGCACCTGCAGCATGGACGAACAGGTCCCGAATATGGCCTCCTGGGTGCAGAAACGGCTGGGCGCCAGCGGTGCTGGAGCGATGGACATCAACACCGCCTGCACCAGCTTCCTGTACGGCCTGACGACTGCGAGCGCGATGATCAAGACCGGTGTGGTGCGAAATGCCGTCGTGATCGGCGGCGAGCTGATCTCGCCGATGATGGACTGGACCAATCGCAATGTCTCGGTGCTGTTCGGCGACGGCTGCGCCGCGGTCGTGCTGCAGGCGACCGCGCGCGAGGAAGGCGTGCTGGCGGATCGCCTGGGCTGTTATGGGGAGGTCCGCGGCATCCTGCAGGTCCACGGCATGGGGCTGCGATACGCCAACCGCGGATGGGTGCTCGGCGATACCGACTGGGTCTTCGAGGGCCAGGAGATCTTCAAGCGCGCCGTGGTCGGCATGAGCCGGGCCTGCGAGACCGTGCTTTCATCGCGCGGTCTCGGGCCGGACGACGTGCATCTCGTCGTGCCCCATCAGGCGAATCTCAGGATCATAGAGGCGGTCGTCAAGCGGGCCGGAATTCCGATGGAGCGCTGTTACGTCAACATCCAGCGCTACGGCAACATGTCCTCGGCGACGGTGCCGGTTGCGCTGGTCGAATCGCTCGAGGAGGGCCGGGTCGCGCCGGGCTGCAATCTGCTGCTGACCGGTTTTGGAGCGGGGCTTTCCTGGTCGGCCCATGTAGTGCACTGGGGCGAGCGCACTTCCCCGCTCGAACAGAGCGACGTGGAACTTCCGCCCTGCGCGAAGACCGCGCTGGAGATGGTGCAGGGCTATATCGCGGCAAAACGCGGCTCGCGGCTGCACGGCTCCTGACAGCCGCCGGACCTCAGCCGTACTGGATGACGGAACGCACCGGGGGGCCGTGCCAGCGGAATCCGCTGGCGATCCCGAGATCGATCAGCACGCCGACCAGTTCGACGCGGAATCCGGCCTCAACCGCGAGCATCGCGGAGGCGGACAGCGTGCCGCCGGTCGCGAGCACGTCGTCGATCAGGATCATCCGGCCGCTGCCGCGCTGCATTTCGAGCACACCGGAACCGTATTCGAGTTCATAGCTGCGGTCGACGACGGGCGGCGGCAACTTGCCTTTCTTGCGGATCGGCACAAAGCCCTTGCGACGGCGCTCTGCAAGCGCAGCCGCCAGAATGAAGCCGCGCGACTCGATTCCACAGACGACCTCCGCTCCGTCCCAGTCGGCGGCGCTGAATAGGGCGTCCAGCGCATCCACCGTCTCCGCGAAGTGCAGCCGCAGCAGCGGCGTTATGTCGCGAAACAGGATTCCCGGCTTCGGGAAATCAGGGACATCGGTCACATGGCGGGACAGCGGATGCATCGGGTCACCGTCAACGCCCGTGGCTTCGGGCCGTTTCAGTCTTCGAACGCCACAAATCGTGAGCGATTCGGCCAGGAGAAACAATATGTTGAGGCAGATATTGGTAGCAGCCGCGCTGGCGGCGATTTCGGTACCGGCGATCGCCGGCACGCCAGGTCTGGATGCACGGGAACAGAATCAGCGCCAGCGCATCGCCCAGGGGCTGCGTTCGGGCGAACTCACCCGCCCCGAAGCACGCCGCCTTATCGCCGGCGAACGGCGCCTGCACCGGCATCAGCGATATGCCAGATCGGATGGCGTCGTCACGGCGGCGGAACGGCTCCGGTTGCAGCGCAATGCCGACCGCATGAGCGCGCGTATTTATCGCCAGAAGCACGACGCGCAGTCGCGCTAGGCACGGCGCAGGTTCAACCCGCACCCGTGGTCGCGGCGGCGGTGCGTTCCCGGATGAATTCTCCGATCTCGCGAAGCGCCTGGTCGCCCGCCACGAGGCCGCGGATCGCCGGGAACACATGCGGCAGGTCATGCCAGATCAGCAATGTGGAAGCGGTGGCGCGCGATGCGTAACGCACCGAATCATCGAGCAGCAATTCGGTGCTGCCGACCAGCAGGAGCGCTGGCGGCAGTTCGGCCAGATCGCCGAATAACGGCGACAGTCGCGGGTCGCGCAGGTCCATGCCGGTGCCGTAGTAAGGCTCCAGCAGTTTCAGGCTCGAGGCGCGGAACAGCGGGTCGAGGCCGTCATTGCGCCGCACCGAGGCGCCGCTGAATGTCCAGTCGAGCGCAGGTGACAGCAAGAGGAGCCCGGCGGCCTGCGGCATGCCCTCGTCGCGCGCGCGCATCGCCGTGACCAGGGCGAGACCGCCGCCGGAGGAATCGCCGGCAATGACGACGCGGCCCGGATCGATGCCCGACGACAGCAGGTGGTTCCAGGCCGCGTAGCAATCCTCGATCGCGGCCGGAAACGGATTCTCGGGCGCGAGCCGGTAATCCACCATCAATCCCCTCGCCGCCCCCGCCCGACCGATCGCGGCAAGCAGCGGATCATGGATTGCCCGCGATTCCACGACGTATGCGCCGCCATGCAGATACAGGATCACGCTGTCGGTCGCAACATCCGACGGTTCGATCCAGCGACCGCTGCATGCGCCGATGGCAAATGACGCGGAGGCTGAATACGATTCGCGCCGCGCGAGCAGCGGTCCAATGCGCGCCATTGCCTTGCGGAGCCGGGCCGGCGTCGGGTTACGCGCCAGCGCTGCACGTGCCACGTGCAATATCTGCCGGACCATGAAGCGCGTCACTGCGTTACGCACCATGGCGTTCATCCTACCCGCAGCCGCGGGTCCAGTGCGATACTTGCGGCATGGGCCGGATATTCGAAGTCCGCAAGCATGCGATGTTCGCGCGCTGGAATCGCATGGCGAAGCAATTCGCGCGCATTGGCAAGGACATCACAATCGCGGTCAAGACCGGCGGCGCGGATCCCGCCAACAATCCGACGTTGCGGCGCGTGATCCAGAATGCGCGCGCGATCAATATGCCCAAGGACCGGATCGAGGCGGCCATCCGCCGCGCGTCCGGCCAGGACGCCGCCGACTATCAACAGGTGATGTACGAGGGCTACGCGCCGCACGGCATCGCCGTGCTCGTGGAAGCTGCGACCGACAATCCGACCCGCACGGTCGCAAGCGTCCGCAACGTCTTCAGCAAGCACGGCGGCAATCTTGCCAGCAACGGCAGCGTCAGCTTCCTGTTCCGGCGCATGGGCGCATTCCGCCTCGAGCCCGCCGGCATCGACCAGGATGAACTCGAGCTTGATCTGATCGATCACGGGCTCGAGGAAATGGGCGAGAGCACTGGCGAGAAAAATGAGCCGCAGCTGCTCGTGCGCTGTGATTTCGAGAATTTCGGGCAGCTGCAGAAGCGGCTCGAGGAGCGGGGGATCGTGCCCCTGTCCGCGGAGCAGGAGTATGTCTGCACGATGCCGGTCGAGCTGCCGGAGGCGGAGGCTAACGATGCGCTGGAACTGATTGACCTGTTGGAACAGGACGAGGACGTCCAGAAGGTCTACCACTCGCTCGCATGAGCGTCGGGAAAATGAATGGACAAGATATACATAACCGCGACCGGCTTATTGCAAGACTCCTTTCGGCTGGCCGCGAAAATCCATCGCAGCGGCTTCGTTCCGGACTTCATCGTTGGCATCTGGCGCGGGGGCACTCCGGTCGGCATCGCCATTCAGGAGTATTTCGAGTTCGTCGGCGTCGAAACCGACCATATCGCGGTGCGAACCTCCGCATACGTCGGCATCGGGCAGAGCACCAGGACCATTCGCGTCCATGGCCTGCATTACATCATTGAAGAGGCCGATGCGGGCAACTCGCTGCTCGTCGTCGATGACGTGTTCGATTCGGGTCACAGCATCGAGGCGCTCCTGAAGGAATTGTCGAGCAAGATGCGGCTCAACATGCCGGGTCAGGTCAGGATCGCGACGCCGTGGTACAAGCCGGGCAACAATCAGACCCAGCTGGTGCCGGATTATTACATTCACGAGACCGACAAGTGGATCGTCTTTCCGCACGAACTCGTCGGGCTTACACGCGATGAGATCGAGGCCGGCAAGACGGAGCTGCAGCCCATTTTCGATGTCCTGAGGATCTAGGCAGGGCAATGCAGGGATCAGCTCCCGATCGGATGCCAGGTGGTCTTCGTTTCCTGAGTATCGCCGATGGAGTACGGGCTCTGATTTTCCGCCGAGTTCCAGTCGACGCCACAGCGCAGAATGACCCGTTTGACGTTTTCGGCCGCCAATTCCCGGATCTTGCGGGCGACCTGGGCATCGGCGTCGCCGTAGATGACCGCGTTGACGTCCATATGCGAGGCGAGCGGCTCGATCAGCTCTTCTTTGCGACCGGTCAATATGTTGATCACGCCCGCGGGAAAATCCGATGCATGCAGCACTTCAGCGAAGCTGATCGCACACAGTGGCAGAGACTGCGAGGCGAGCACGATGCATGTGTTGCCGCCCGCGACCGCAGGAGCGACATTCGACACCATCCCAAGCAGGCCGCTCGTTTCCGGCGCAATGATCGCCACGACACCTGTCGGTTCGGGCACCGAAAAATTGAAATGCGACGTGCTCACCGGATTCACGGTGCTGAACACCTGCTGGTACTTGTCCGCCCAGCCCGCGTAATAGACAAGCCGGTCGATCGCTGCCGCCACTTCGGTCCTGGCCTGGCGTCTTGCGACGCCTTGCAGCACGAGCTCGGCGGCGAACTGCGCGGCACGACCCTCGAGCATCTCTGCGGCACGATACAGGACCTGAGCACGCAGATAGGCACTGGTCCGGGACCAGGCGCCCCAGGCATTGCGCGCTGCAACCACGGCATCCCGGAAGTCCTTGCGGCTGCCACGACAGATATTGGCAAGCAGCCTGGTGTCGCCACGCTGCAGTGAATAGTAGCGACCCGACTCGCTGCGCGGAAACTTGCCGTCGATGTAAAGCTTGTATGTCTTGGCCACCGGCACGCGCGAAACGGAACGCGCACTGGGCGATTTCCCCGGGCGCGCCATCAGTGCAGCTCCACGTAGGCGCCGAGACCGTGCAAGCCGCCTTCCCGCCCCATGCCGCTTTCCTTGTAGCCACCGAATGGCGCACTGGGATCGAACTTGTTGAATGTATTCGCCCAGATGACGCCGGCCCGCAGCGCACGCGTCATCTTGAATATCTTCGCGCCCTTGTCGGTCCACACGCCCCCCGACAGGCCATACGGCGTGTTGTTGGCCTTGTCGAGCGCCTCCTCAAGGCTGCGGAAGGTCTGGATCGCGAGCACCGGCCCAAAGATCTCTTCCTGCACCACGCGGTTGGATTGCGCTACGCCGCTGAACAGGGTCGGTCGGCACCAGTAGCCGGTCTCGGGCAGGGAACACGGACTCTGATACATCTCGCCGCCCTCGGCCTGCCCGATCCTGAGGTACTGCTCGATCTTCTCGAGCTGGGCGGCGGAATTGATCGCGCCAATGTCGGTGTTCTTGTCGAGCGGGTCGCCGACAATCAGTGTCGCCATGCGTTCCTTGAGCTTGGCGATCACTTCGTCGGCCACGGATTCCTGCACGAGCAGGCGGGAACCGGCGCAGCAGACGTGGCCCTGGTTGAAGAAGATGCCGTTGACGATGCCCTCCACGGCCTGGTCGATTGCGGCATCGGCGAAGACAATATTCGCCGCTTTGCCGCCGAGCTCGAGCGTGTAGTGCTTGCCGCTGCCTGCAAGCCGCCGCAGGATCTGCTTGCCGACTTCGGTCGAGCCGGTGAACGCGATCTTGTCGACGTCGGCGTGTTCGACGAGCGCTGCGCCGGTATCGCCGGCGCCGGTGATGATGTTGACCACGCCGGGCGGGAGATCCACATCGCGCGTCAGTTCGGCCAGCTTCAATGCGGTCAGCGGCGTCGTTTCCGCCGGCTTGAGGACCACCGTGTTTCCGCACGCGAGCGCCGGCGCGATCTTCCACGCGGCCATCAACAGCGGGAAATTCCACGGAATGATCTGGCCGGCCACGCCGACCGGCGTGGCCCGCCGGCCAGGGAATGCGTATTCGAGCTTGTCCGCCCAGCCGGCGTAGTAGAAGAAATGCGCGGCGGCCAGCGGCACGTCGACGTCGCGCGACTCGCGAATCGGCTTGCCGCCGTCCAGCGACTCGATCGCCGCGAACTCCCGGGCGCGCTCCTGCAGCATCCGCGCGATACGGTAGAGATACTTGCCGCGCTCGGCCGGCCTGAGTTTCGACCAGCTGCGATCATAGGCACGGCGCGCGGCGATCACTGCCCTGTCGACATCGCCGCGATCGGCGCGGGCGACTCGCGCCAGCACCTTCTCGCTGGCCGGGTTGATGGATTCGAAGTACTGCCGCGCCCCCGGGGCGATGAACTTGCCGCCGATGAACAGCTCGTACTGCGAATCGACGCGAATGTGATCCGTGCTTTCCGGCGCCGCCGAGTACTTCCAGTCGGTGTCGAATCGGAGTCTTGATTCGGGGCGGGTCATGTTCAGTCCTTGGAGAAGTAGTCAGCCGACTGATAGGCGCCGGTGCTCTGCTTTTCGAGCTGCATCAGTATGTCATTGACCAGGCTGCTGGCGCCAAACCGGAACCACTGGGGAGTGAGCCAGCCTTCACCCAGCGTTTCACGCAGCATGACCAGGTACTGGATCGCCTGCTTGGCCCTGGAAATACCGCCCGCCGGCTTCATGCCGACGCGACGCCCGGTCGCATGATAGTAGTCGCGAATCGCGTGCAGCATCACGAGCGTAACCGGCATCGTCGCGGCCGGCTGAATCTTGCCGGTTGAGGTCTTGATGAAATCGGCGCCGGCATGCATGGCGAGTGTGCTGGCGCGACGAACGCGATCGAGCGTGCCGAGTTCACCGGTTTCGAGGATCACCTTGAGGCGGGCCGGCCCGCAGGCTTCCTTGATGGCAATGATCTCGTCAAAGACGCGCCCATAATCGCCTTCGAGGAATGCGCCGCGCGAGATCACCATGTCGACTTCGTCGGCTCCTTCCTGCACCGCGAGCCGGGTCTCCTCCAGCTTGACACCGAGCGGCGCCATACCGCTCGGGAATGCGGTCGCGACCGATGCAATCTTGATATCGTGGCCGCAGAGCGCCTGGCGCGCCACGGCGACCATCGTCGGGTAGACGCACACCGCTGCTACGTGTGGCAGCCCGGGCAGCGCATCGTGCACGTGAATCGCCTTCTGGCACAGTTGCGTAACCTTGCCGTGCGTGTCCTGTCCCTCGAGTGTGGTGAGATCGATCATGCTGAGCGCGAGCTTCAGCGCCTGTACTTTCGACTCCTTCTTGATGCTGCGGCTGCAAAACCGGGCGACACGTTCTTCCACGCCGACCTCATCGACACGTGGCACGCGGTCGAGAGCGGGCAACAGCGGCGGCGGGGAAATGGCGACTACGCTCATCACTGGGTGCCGGGTCCGTGGGTCAGGTGTCAATAAGCGCGGTATCCAGGGCGAGCCGGATCATGTCGTCGAAGCCCGACTGCCGCTCAGCGGGGGTGAGTTCCGTACCGGCGCGGATATCGTCGCTCACTGTGCAAATCGCCAGCGCTTCGGCGCCGAGCTCCGTGGCGAGCGTGTAGATGCCGGCAGCTTCCATCTCCATTCCGAGAATATTGTACTTCCTCAAGACATCGAACATCTCGGGTTCCGGTGTATAGAAGAGATCGGTCGAAAACATGTTGCCGACGTGAAACCTGAGTTTTCTCTCCTCTGCGATCGTCACGGCATTGCGCAGCAGCTTGAAACTGGCGAGAGCGGCGAGGTCGTATCCGCGAAAGCGCATGCGATTGACGCCGGAATCAGTCGATGCGCCCATCGCGATGACGAGATCCCGGAGCTTCACCGATGGATGCACGGCGCCGCAGCTGCCGACGCGAATGATGCGTCTGACGGAGAATTCCGTGATCAGCTCCTGGCAATAGATCGACGCCGAAGGAATCCCCATGCCATGGGCCATGACAGACAGCGTCCGTCCACGGTACTCGCCGGTGAACCCCCACGCATTTCGGACTTCATTGACTCGCCGCGCATTGGTCAGGTAGGTGTCTGCGATGTATTGCGCACGCAATGGATCGCCGGGCATCAGGACCGTTGCCGCGAAATCACCGCGTTGGGCGTCGATGTGCTTGGCAGGCATGGATTACCGGGGGGGAGTGGGCCGGTGACCTGATGATTGTACACAAGACGATTCGGGCATCTGTCTGCCGGCCATCAGAAAGCTGGTGCCAAAGTCCATCGGGGGAAGGCCGAAGTATCCTGCCAGACTCTGGCCTATATCGGCGAAGGTCGAGCGTTTTCCAAGAGATCGGGCGGCGACTCTTCGGCCGTAGGCCAGCACTGGAATGTGCTCGCGCGTGTGATCGCTGCCCGGCCAGGTGGGATCGCAGCCATGGTCCGCGGACAGGATGACGATGTCGTCGGCGCGCAGCTGTGCCAGCAGCGCCGGCAGGCGTGCGTCGAATTGCTCCAGGGCGCGAGCATAGCCCTCGGTGTCGCGCCTGTGACCATAGAGCATGTCGAAGTCGACGAAATTGCTGAACACGATCGAGCGGTTCGGCGCGGCGGCCTGCGCCTCGAGCGTGGCGTCGAACAGCGCTTCGTTGCCGTGCGCCCGGATTTCACGACTGATTCCGCGATGGGCGAATATGTCGGCGATCTTGCCGACGCCAGTCACTTCGCCGCCGCTTGCAACGAGCTTGTCGAGCACGGTCGCCGCGGGTGGTGGAACGGCGTAGTCGTGGCGGTTGCCGGTTCGCTGAAAGTCACCGGCCGTCCTGCCGACAAAGGGCCTCGCGATCACGCGTCCGATGCGGTACTCGTCTACGAGCTTGCGGGCGATATGACACAGATCGATCAGGCGCTGCAGCCCGAACGCTTGCTCGTGGCAGGCGATCTGGAACACGCTGTCCGCCGACGCATAGACGATCGGCTTGCCGGTCCGCACGTGCTCTTCGCCGAGCTTTGCGATGATCTCCGTGCCGGAGGCGTGGCAGTTGCCGAGGACACCCGGCAAGTCGCCCTGTCTGATCAGCCGCTCCAGCAGCGCCGCGGGAAACGTGTTCACCCGGTCCCTGAAATAGCCCCACTCGTACAGCACCGGCACGCCGGCCATTTCCCAGTGCCCGCTCGGCGTGTCCTTGCCGGTGCTCATTTCCTCCGCAAAGCCGTATGCGCCGATGATCGCGACATCCGTGCTGCAACCTGCCGCGACCTGACCGCTGCTGTCACGCGCGGCGTGTACGAGTCCAAGCCGTGTGAGATTCGGAATCCTGAGTGGAGCGCCCGCATGGGCGCGGAAAGCCGCGATATGTCCAAATGTATCGGCGCCCTGATCGCCGAATCGATCGGCGTCGGCCGCAGCGCCGATTCCGAATGAATCCAGGACGAGGATGACGGCCCGGGTCATTATTTTCCTGTCGTAATCACGGCCAAATGATACATGTCCCCCGGACCCGAATTACTGTATAGTCCGCGCGCCCACCCCTCCCCGGATTCTACAGAATACCTATGAAATTCAATGACCTCGGGCTCGAGCCCGGGCTGCTCTCGGCTGTTGCCGATCGTGGCTACGACACACCGACGCCGATCCAGGCGGAGGCCATTCCGCCGGTCCTTGCCGGTCGCGACCTGCTGGCCGGCGCCCAGACCGGCACCGGCAAGACGGCGGCCTTCGTACTGCCGCTGCTGCAGCTCCTGCGTGCCGCTGCCGGCCGCGCACCGCGCGTGCTGATCCTGGCGCCGACACGTGAACTGGCGGCGCAGATCCTCGAGAGCATCCGGACCTATGGTGTTCGCAAGAACCTGCGTGCCTGCGTGATATTCGGCGGAGTCGGCGAGCAGCCACAAATCGAAAGGCTTCGCTCCGGCTGCGACATCCTGGTCGCGACACCCGGTCGATTGCTGGATCTCGCAAATCGCAATCTCGCCGATCTCTCGCAGGTGAAGCACTTCGTACTCGATGAAGCCGACCGCATGCTCGACATGGGCTTCATCCACGACATCAAGCGCGTAATCAGGCTGCTGCCGGCCCAGCGCCAGAATCTGATGTTCTCCGCGACCTACACGCCGGATATCCGCGTGCTTGCAGCGCGCATTCTGGCGAACCCGGTACAGGTCGAGGTGACGCCGCCGAACAGCACCGTCGATCGCGTCGTCCAGCGCGCGTTTCGCGTCTCCAGGGATGACAAGCGGCACCTGCTGGTGCACCTGTTCCAGAACGGCGCCAATGGCGAGGGTCGCTGGCACCAGGCACTGGTATTCACCCGCACGAAGCACGGTGCGAACCGACTCGCCGAGCAACTCGAGCGGGCCGGCATCCGTTCCGCGGCAATACACGGCAACAAGAGCCAGGCGGCGCGCACGCGCGCGCTAGCCGACTTCAAGGCAGGCAAGTTGACGGCGCTGGTTGCGACCGAAGTCGCCTCACGCGGACTGGATATCCGGGAACTGCCGCAGGTCGTGAATTTCGACATGCCGCATGTGCCCGAGGATTACGTGCATCGCATCGGCCGCACGGCGCGCGCCGGCAGTGACGGTCACGCGGTGTCACTCGTGTCCGAGGACGAGACATCGTTACTCCGGGACATCGAGCGGACGATGCGCCAGGCCGTGCCATTCGCGCCGACACCCGCATTTGCACGCACCGGGCATTCGCCGCCGGTGCAGCGCATGGAGCAGGCGTCGCCAGCCCGGCGCGCTGCAAAGCCGACACGGCACTTCCGCCCGCGTCGCGCGTCCTAGCGCCGGTTTTCGATCCGCTCGAATAGCCGCGGGCGCGCAACCGGCGCTTCGCCAATCGCATAGGCAGCCGAAACCTCGGCTGCCGCCCGCCGTGCGGCATTTGCACTTGCTGCGTGAACCCTGGCGAGCGGCATTCCGGCCCGAATCGGCTGTGCGAGCCCGGCCAGCCTGTCAAGGCCCACGGCGGGGTCGACCTTCTGCCCGGGCGCGGTGCGGCCACCGCCGAGCGCGACCACCACGAACCCCAGCGCACGCGTGTCGATCGCATCGACATATCCGTCGCGTGATGCCGGGACGTCGACGATGACCGGCGCCGTCGCCAGATGGCGATCCGGCCGCTCGACGAGATCCGCCGGCCCGCCGAGACTCGCGACCATCCGCGCGAATCGCTCGGCGGCCGCGCCGGTTGCCAGCGACTTCAGGAGCGCCGCCCTTGCTCCAGCGGTCGTCGTCACCAGACCGCTCAGTACCATGACTTCGCTCCCGAGCGCGAGCGTGACATCCATGAGTCGGGCATCGGCCGGCTCGCCGCGCAGAACGCCGAGTGCCTCGCGTACTTCCAGCGCATTGCCGGCGGAACGCGCGAGTGGCTCGGACATGTCGGTCAGCAGAGCACAGGCGCGCAAGCCCGCTTCGGCCGCCGTATCGATCATGCGGATTGCCAGCTCGCGGCCGCGAGCGGGGTCGGTCAACACGGCGCCATTGCCGGTCTTGATGTCGAGCACGAGCGCATCGAGCCCCGCCGCCAGCTTCTTGGACAGGATCGACGCGACGATCAGCGGAATGCAGTCGACCGTCGCGGTGACATCGCGGATCGCGTAAAGCCGCCGGTCCGCCGGCGCGATGCGGTCACCGGCGCCGATGATCGCAACACCCACCTCACGCAGCGTGCTACGCACGAGTTCCGGTTCCGGACACGATCGATAGCCGGGAATCGCCTCCAGCTTGTCCAGCGTGCCGCCGGTGTGTGCGAGTCCGCGGCCGGTGATCATAGGCACCCAGGCGCCGCAGGCCGCGAGCATCGGGGCGAGCGCAAGTGATACGAGATCGCCGATACCGCCGGTCGAATGCTTATCGAGCACCGGCCCCGGCGGTGAATCCATGCGCCAATCGAAGATCTCCCCGCTGTCGCGCATCGCGAGTGTGAGACCGGCGCATTCGGCGGCTGTCATGCCGCGGAAATAGACCGCCATCGCGAGCGCCGCGACCTGTGCGTCCGCCAGACTGCCGTCGGCCACGCCGTGCACGAGCGCGCGCAGATCGTCGGCACCGAGCGTCTCGCCGTCGCGTTTGCGTCGGATGGCCTCCTGCGGAAGCCAGGCAAGAGACGTATCGCTCGTGGAGGGCATCGCCATCACTTGATCGGCGTTTATCGCGCTGACGGGCCTGCCGGCAGGAAGAATGCGAATGGCAGCAGTTCATCGAGTGTGACCGTGCGGATCTCGCCCTCGCGCCACGGAAAGTGAATCGGGATGGCACCGCTCAGAGCGTGCTCGCGGATCCGCTGCCGGCATCCGCCGCAGGGCGAGCATGCAAGTGCCCGGCCATCGCGATTCGTCGCCCAGACCGCGATTTCGGCGATACGAAATGCGACCCCCTCGGACTGCACCCCGGCCGCTATTGCACTGGTCTCCGCGCAATTGCCGAGTGGATAAGCCGCATTCTCGACATTCGCGCCGACATATACGGCGCGGCTCTCGGAACGAATGGCGACGCCGACATGGATACCGGAATACGGCGCATACGACTGCGCACAACAAACGCGCGCGGCAGCGACAAGCGATTCAGGGTCGTCCGTCATTCCTCACCGATCTTACCGCGACGATCCGTCAGATAGTGCGTGAAGCTGCCGGCCAGCATGGCCGGCACGAAGATCATCGCGTCGCGCAGACCGCCCGCAAGTCCAACCAGTGCCGGGCCCGGGCAATACCCGATGAGCCCCCAGCCGACGCCGAACAACGCGGCACCGAGCAGCAACTGGCGATCGACGGCAGTGGCTGCGGGCAACTGGAAGCCCGTCGCGAACACCGGACGGGGCAATCGCAGCACGAAACGAAATGAGATTGCCGTGAAGACGACCGCGCCGGCGAGTACGTAGACCAGCTGCGGATTGAATTCGCCGAACAGGTCCAGGAAACCCAGGATGACCTGTCGATCGGTCATGCCGGAAATCGCGAGTCCCAGGCCAAACAGCAGGCCCGAAACGAACGCGAGTATCGTCGATTTCATGCCGGGGACCCGATCAGGTGTCGCATGGTAAAAACAGTCGCCATCGCGAAGATCACGAATGTCAGTACGGCCGCCAGAGAACGCCAGGAAAGGCGTCCAAGGCCGCAGACTCCGTGCCCGCTCGTGCAGCCGTTGCCCATGCGCGTCCCGAAGCCAACCAGCAGCCCGGCGAACAGCAGCATCGGCGTCGATCCGGTCTGCATGCGGGACGGAGCGTGTGATATGAACTGAATTGCCAGGCCGCCCGCCACCATCAGGCCGAGCAGGAAGGCTGCGCGCCAGCCGCGATCGGATCGTGGCGCGCTGCCCAGACCATTCAAGATTCCGCTGATGCCCGCGATGCGCCCGATCGACCACAAGAGCAGCGTCGCCGAGAGACCGATCAGCGCGCCGCCCAGGAGTCCATTTGACCAGCTGTTCAGGTGCCAGCCCCAATTTCCGTGAATGGAGCGGGTGATGGGAATCGAACCCACGTCAGCAGCTTGGGAAGCTGCAGTTCTACCATTGAACTACACCCGCGCCGCAGGATTGCAGGCACGCCGCAGATGCCCGCCAACCGCGTCGGGCCGGCAATTCGCAGGCGGCCCGGCTACTTCGCGACCAGTATCTTCTTGACCCAACCGCTGCCGCTGCCGGATTCAACCTTGAGGAACCCGTCCTGCTCCTCGCCCATGTAGATCATCTCGTCGGTCTTGGTGAGCGTGGCCACGACCTTGCCGCCCTCCCCGGCACTGCCCATGAGCTTCAGGCCCCCGATCTTCGGATACAGCACGTCGCCTTCATTGAATACGGCGCCGGCCTTGGTCGTTCCGCCGGCCGCGGCTTCCTGGGCGAGCGTCCCGACATCGCGCTGCAAGGCAGGATCGTTGCGGATCACCTTGACGATGTTGTTGTAATTGTCCGCGAAACTTGCAGCGACGATCTTGCCCTCATTGGTATTGCCGTAACCGCCGATGCCGCCCCCCGCGCCGCCGCCAAATATGGCCGCGCCCAGGGCAAGATCGGCTTTCTTCGAACTGCCCTCTGCCGCCGCTACCTGCACGCCCGAGCGGGCATCCGCGACGAGCATGCTGGTCTGGGCTTCCTTGAACTTCAGCCCGCCCGCGATTGCGCCGATGGCCGAGCCGCGCCCACCGAGCAGACCGCCCAGCGCACCACCGATGCCGCCCGCATTGCTCTCCGAGAAGACGACCGTGGGAGTCAGGATGAAATCCGCGGCGACCATCTGGCCGCCCCCGATATTCGAACCGCCGCGCATTTCCCCGCCGCCGGCGAGCGCCCGCTCCTGCATCATGTTCTGCATGCCCTGGCCGCGTTCGACGACGATGAAGCAATTCGACTGCTGGATCATCATGCGAATCAGGCTGACCGGGGACTGCAGGTTGTAGCGCGAGAGCGCCGCCATCACATAATCCTGCGGTTCGACGACCGCGACCGCCCCCATCGGCTTGTCGCAGCGCTCGAGATCCGATGCAGCACCCTCCGCGCCCTGCGTGCCGGCGGCACCCTGCACCTCCGAGCCCCCCTTGCCTTTCTTCGTCCCCAGTATGCCGGCCTGGGCAGCCGCAATGACGAACAAGCCGCATGACAAGGCCGCAGCAACACGCACCACACCTGAAATCGTCTTCATATCCCCTCCGTGGAAACGACCGGATACCACTCGCCCTATACGGCGCTCGCCTGCGGAGCCTGGGGGCCGGCAGCGCTCAGCAATATACTCCGCCACTCGCGCGCGTGTACATTCACGCTCATGCCGCCTGCCCGCATTTCCACCGACATCGCGATCGCCGGCGCAGGAATCGCCGGAATCACCGCCGCGATCGAGGCCCTCGACCGCGGCCGGCGCGTACTGCTCGTTGACCGCGACACCGAAGACAATCTGGGCGGCCTTGCGAGGGAGGCGTTTGGCGGATTGTGGTTTGCCGGCACGCCGTTGCAGAAACGTTGCCGCATCCACGACAACGTCGACCTGGGTCTGAATGACTGGATCGCCTGGGGCGAACTGGGTGCGGAGCACCACTGGCCGCGCGCCTGGGCCAGGAATTATGTCGAACGTTGCGTTCCTGACATTTATGACTGGCTGAGGGGATTCGGTGTCGAGTTCATGCCGATCCCCATGTGGGTCGAAAGGGGCCTTTACCAGCCAGGGAATTCGGTTCCGCGTTTTCACCTGGTCTGGGGGACCGGCCAGTCGCTGATCGAGACCCTGATTTCACGTTTGCTCAGTCACCCCAGGCGCGAACTGCTGGAATTCCTTCACCGCCATCGGGTCGATTCGCTCGCGACTACAGGCGGGAGCGTCACCGGCCTGGAAGGAATGATCGAGCCGGATGGCAGGCCATTCGAGGTATCCGCCGAATCGGTCGTCATTGCAGCCGGCGGAATCAACGGCGATCTCGAACGCGTGCGCCAGAACTGGCACGCCGACTGGAGCGAGCCGCCTGCCGTCATCCTGAATGGATCACACCGGTTTGCCGACGGAACACTGCATGTCGCCGCCGCCGCCGTGGGAGCGAGGGTGACGCACCTGGACTGGCAGTGGAATTATGCCGCCGGCATCCGGCACTGGCGGCCTCGCAAGCCGGGCCACGGACTTTCGCTCGTGCCGCCCAAGTCGGCCCTCTGGCTCAACGCCTGCGGCGAGCGCATCGGCCCGATGCCGCTGGTGACGGGTTTCGACACGCACGACCTGGTGGCGCAGGTATGCCGGCAGCCCGGCGGTTACAGCTGGCAACTGCTGAATCGCAGGATCGCGTTGAAGGAACTCGCGGTATCGGGTGCCGAATTCAATCCCGCCATCAGGGACAAGCGGCGGTTTTCTGTCGCCCGTGATCTGCTGTTCGGCAATCGCTGGCTCTACGAGGAATTGACGCGCAACAGCGAGGACATTGTACTGGCCGACACGCTGCCGGAACTGGTCGAGCGGATGAACGGGCTGAATGGCGACGACGTTGTCGACCTCGCAACGGTCGATGCGACAGCCAGACAGTACGATGCGGCGATCGATCGCGGTCCCCGCTTCCACAATGACGAGCAGCTCCGGCGCATCGAGTTCGCGCGACGCTGGACCGGGGACCGCCTGCGGACCTGCAAATTCCAGAAAATCCTGGATCCCCGCGCGCGACCATTGATGGCGATCCGCGAATTCGTGGTCAGCCGCAAGAGCATGGGCGGCATCCAGACCGACCTCGAATGCCGCGTGCTGGATCGCGCAGGCCGGCCAATCGCAGGCCTCTTCGCGATCGGCGAGGCTGCAGGTTTCGGCGGGGGTGGCATGAATGGCAAGCGCAGTCTCGAGGGAACCTTCCTCGGCGGCTGCATGCTGTCGGGCCGGATTGCCGGCAAGGTAGCCTGAATGAATCATCTGGATGCGATCAATATCGAGGATCTCCGCAGGATTGCCCATGACAGGCTGCCGCGCTTTGTCTTCACTTATGTGGACGGCGGAGCGGAGGACGAAATCACGCTCCGCGGCAACCGCGAGGCGTTCGCAGGGCTGCATTTCCGCCCGCGCACGCTGGTTGACGTTTCGATGCGCGACCTGTCAACGCAGCTTCTAGGCAGTCATGCGGCATTGCCGGTCGTCGTCGGACCGACCGGACTGAATGGCCTGTGCTGGCGGGACGGCGACATGCAGCTTGCGCGCGCAGCTTCCCGCGCCGGCGTCCCGTTCGCAATGTCCACGGTATCGATGAGCCTTGTCGAGGACATAGCGCGCGAAGCCCCGGGACGGCTCTGGCTGCAGGCCTATGTGTTTTCGGAGCGGCGCATCACCGATGCGCTGGTCAGACGCGCGCTGGATGCAGGCTTCGAGGCGCTGATGCTGACCAGCGACTTTCCGGTCGCCGGCAAGCGCGAGGGGGACTGGCGCACAGGACTGCTGCCGAAGCAGAGGCTCACGCTCGCGACAAGATTCGACCTGCTGAGGCACCCGCGCTGGCTCGCGACGGTAGCGACACGCCGGCGGCGATTCGTCAATGTCGAGCGCGAACTGCCGCCCGGCCAGGACGTCAACAATTTCGTCGGCCATGGAATGTTCGATGCTTCATTCCGCTGGGACGATCTGAGGCACTTCCGGGATCGCTGGCCGCGCAAGCTGATCCTGAAAGGCGTGTTGCGGGCCGATGACGCGGAGCGCGCGGTCAACGCGGGCGTTGACGCCGTCGTGCTCTCGAATCACGGTGGCCGGCAGCTCGATGGTGCGATCAGCGGAATCGACGCCCTTCCCGATGTCACCAGCGCGATTGCCGGCCGCGCAGGTATCCTGATCGACGGCGGCGTACGCCGGGGAAGCGACATTGCCAAGGCGATCGCGCTCGGCGCACAGGGCGTGCTGCTTGGCCGTGCAACCGTCTATGGCCTCGCCGCCGCCGGCGCCCCGGGAGTCGCGCGCGCGATCGAGATCCTCGCCGACGAATTCGACCGGACCCTTGCGCTCACCGGCTGCCGTAATGTCGGGGACCTGACCCCAGACCTTATCGCGACGCAGCCATGACCGCAGTTGGCCACGGAGTCGACCGTCCATGGCAGCCTGTCAGGAGCTATGTGCTGCGCGGCGGCCGGGTGACCCGCGCGCAACGGCGCGCGCTCGATGAATCCTGGCCGCGCTGGGGGCTGCCATTCACGCCGGAGCTGTTCGACCTGGACGCCGCATTCGGGCGCCGCGCGCCGCGCGTACTCGAAATCGGATTCGGCAATGGCGCGACGCTCGTGGAATTCGCGCGCAGCCAGCCGGACACCGATTTCCTCGGCGTCGAGGTCCACCCGCCCGGCATCGGGCATTGCCTGATTGCGATCGAGTCAGGCGGCCTGACGAATATCCGGCTGATCGCACACGATGCGGTCGAAGTGCTGGACCGGCAGCTGACGACGGCTTCGCTGGACGCGGTATTGCTGTACTTCCCGGATCCCTGGCCCAAGAAGCGCCATCACAAGCGCCGCATCGTGCAGCCCGCATTCGCCGCGCTCGTTGCCGATCGCCTGAAACCGCGCGGCACATTGCGTCTGGCGACGGACTGGGAGCCCTACGCCCAGCAGATGCTTGAAGTGCTGAATGCCGAGCCGCGACTGGCAAACGCCTCGCTCAGCGGCCGCTGGATGGAGGATCCTGCGGCGCGCGGACCGACACGCTTCGAGCGGCGCGGCAGGCGCCTGGGCCACGAGGTCTTCGATCTGGAATACCGGCGCCGCGGCCGATTGCGCTGAAAGCCTCAGACACGCTCGAAAGCGCCGCGCAGTCCGTCGATGACGAACTGCACCGCAAGGGCCGCGAGCACGACGCCGGCGAGCCTGCTGACGACATGCGCACCGGTGACGCCCATGACCCGCATGACCGCCGGTGTCAGCCGCATCAGGATGTAGGTGATCGCGAGCACGGCGATGACGACGGCAAACAGCCCGGCCGCCAGCAGCGGCAGGGGCCGGGGAGCTCCGAATGTCAGCAGCACGATCGCGATCGCACCAGGTCCGGCGATGAAAGGAAACGCCAGCGGGAACACCGAAATGTCGTTCCGCTTCCTGCTTTCGTCCTTCTCCGCGGAAGTCACGCGGGTACCGGATTCGCGCGCGAACACCATTTCGAGCGCGATCAGGAACAGCATTATTCCCCCGGCAATCCGGAACGCATCGATGCTGATGTTCATCATGCGCAGGAACCAGGCGCCGCCCATTGCGAACAGCAGCAGCACGAGGCCGGACACCAGCACGGCTTTCAGCGCCATATGGCGGCGGAATTTCTCGTCGGCGCCTTCCGTCAGGCCCGCGAACAGCGGCACCAGCGTGATGGGTTCGACGACCACGAAGAACAGCACGAAGAACTTGATCAGCTCGTCGATCATCGCGGCTGGACTCCTCAGTCCTTTCGACCGGCCGTGCCGAGCGCGCTGTCGATCATGCCCCGGCGCATCATGAACCAGAACAGCAGGATACCCGGCACGGCCAGGACTGTCGTGAGCAGATAGAAGTTCATGTAACCCAGGGCCTCGATCAGGGCGCCAGCCGTCGTGCCGGTCAACGCGCGCCCGAGGACACTCGCCGCCGCCGAAATCAGCGCGTACTGCGCGGCGGTAAACTGGAGATTGCAGAGCGCGGAGAAGTACGCAACGACGACGACGCCGCCATAACCGCTCGCGAAGTTTTCGAAGCCGATCGCCACCGCGAGACCGTATTCCGTGTGGCCCACCTCGGCGAGCACCGCGAAGCTCAGATTCGAGACGCACATGAGCACGAGCGCCGCAAGAACCGATCGCTTCAGGCCCAGCCTGGTGTAGATGATGCCGCCCAGGAAGATGCCGGCGAGATAGGCCCAGAATCCGAAGGCGACGTCGTAAATCGCTATCTCGTCATTGCTGTATCCGAGGTCGTTGAACAGCAGCCGCAGGGTGAGATTCGCAAGTGTGTCGCCGATCTTGTGCACCAGGATGAACAGCAGCACCAGCAGGGCGCCGGTGCGGCGCATGAACTCGGCGAAGGGGCCGATTATCGAATTCCAGACCGCCGCCAGTCCCCGCTTCCCGGTCGTGACGTGCCGAGTCGGCTCGCCGACGATCAGACCCGTGAGCATTGCCGGCAGCGCGAAGACCGCGCAGACGATGTAGGCCGCGGCCCATCCCGCGCGATCCGCAATGACCAGCGCAAGGGCGCCTGCGGCCGCCGAGCCGATCCGCCATCCGTACTGGGACATTCCGGAGCCGACACCCAGTTGATGCGGCTTGAGCGTCTCGATCCGATAGGCGTCGATGACGATGTCGTAGGTGGCGCCGGCGATGCCGACAAGTACGGCCGCGATGATCGTGGCACGCATGTGCGCGGCGGGATCGACGAGCGCGAGATTCACGACCGCCGCGATCACGGCGACGCCGGCAAGCAGCAGCCATGACACCCGCTGGCCAAGCCTGCCAAGCACCGGTATGCGCACGCCGTCGACGATCCACGCCCAGAATACCTTGAGGTTGTAGACCAGGAAGGCGAGCGTGAACGCGGTGACGGTGCGCTTGTCGATGCCATCCTGCGCCAGGCGCGTGGTCAGCGTCGCGCCGATCATCGCGTACGGGAATCCGGAGGAGATCCCGACAAAGAATGCAGCCAGTGATTCCTTCGCGAGATAAGCGCTGAATGCATTCGGCGTCCGGCCGCCGGGAGTCGCTGATGGCGGATTGCGGCTCAAAGTTCGTAGTCCATCGTCAGCGGGGCATGATCCGAGAACCACGAATCCTTGTAGATCGAGGCGGCACGCGCCCTCCCGGCCAGCGCGGGATTCACGACCTGGTAATCGATCCGCCAGCCGACATTCCTGGCCCGTGCCTGGCCGCGATTGGACCACCAGGTGTATTGACCGGGTCGCTTGTCGACTTCGCGAAATGAATCTACCCAGCCGAGTTCGCCGAACAGCCGGTCGAGCCAGGCCCGTTCCTCCGGGAGGAATCCGGAGTTCTTCTGGTTCGCGCGCCAGTTCTCCAGGTCAATCGGCTGGTGCGCGATGTTGAAGTCGCCGCAAAGGACATACTGCCGCTTGCGCCGCCCGAGACGCTGCAGGTACGGAAAGAAAACGTCGAGGAACCGGAATTTCGAGGCCTGGCGCTCCGGACCCGATGAGCCCGAAGGCAGATAGAGTGACACGACGGACAACGAGCCGATCTGCAATTCGAGGTAACGCCCCTCGCCGTCGAATTCCGGCACACCGAAACCGCGGACGACCCGGTCGGGTTTCCTCCGCGTGAATGCCGCAACGCCGCTGTAGCCCTTGCGTTCGGCCTCAAAGTAGTAACAGTGATAGCCGTCAGGCCGGAAGCTCGCGTCTTCGAGCTGCTGCGCCTGTGCCCGTGTTTCCTGCAGGCAGATGACATCCGGCGACTGCGAGGGCAGCCAGTCGAACAGTCCCCTGCGGGCCGCGGAACGGATGCCGTTGCAGTTGAGCGTGAGGATGCGCATGCTGGCTCCGCGGCCGATGCGACATGATACGCACTGGCAGGCAAGGCGTGCATGCGGACCCACCAGAAAGAGTTCATCGAATTGGTCCTCGAGCGTCAGGCGCTGCGCTTCGGGCAGTTCACGCTGAAGTCGGGCCGCGTGAGTCCGTATTTCTTCAATGCCGGGCTGGTCAACGACGGCGCGGCGCTGGCCACGATCGGCAACTGCTATGCCGAGGCAATCATCGACTCGGGCCTTTCCTTCGACATGCTGTTTGGTCCCGCTTACAAGGGCATCCCGCTCGCGACTGCGACTGCGATCGCCCTCGCCGCCAGACACGAGCGCAATGTGCCGGTCGCCTTCAACCGCAAGGAGGCCAAGCAGCACGGCGAAGGCGGCAGCCTGATTGGAGCGCCCCTCGCCGGGGGGGTACTGATCGTTGACGATGTGATCACCGCGGGGACGGCCATACGTGAGTCCATCGATCTCATTCGCGCGGCCGGGGCGAAGCCTGCGGGGGTCGTGCTGGCACTGAACCGGCAGGAGCGCGGTCTGGGCGCCCTTTCGGCGGTCCAGGAGATTCAGACGTCGTTCAGCATCCCGGTCGTTAGAATCATCACGCTCGCTGAAATCATCGAGCATCTGGAATCAGCCGGCCGCCCGGATGAAGTTGCCGGTCTCAGGAACTACTGTTCACGCTATGGTGTCGACAGCGAAGCGTGATCCAGTTATGGCCAGCCCCCTTGCAGGGGAACCAGGATTTGTCGACTGAGGTGCCCTGGATGAGTTGCTGGTCCGCGAAAATGATGCTGCCCGCGCTGATGCTTGCCCTGCTGACGGGCGTCGCCGATGCGGCATCCGATACCGGCGGGAAGCTCTACCGCTGGGTCGACAAGAATGGCCAGGTCCATTACGGCGACAGCATTCCGCCTGAATATGCGGAGCAGGACCGCGACGTTCTGAACAAGCACGGCGTGGCCGTGGGCCGCGAGGAAGGAATCGTGACCCCGGAGGAGGCGCGCGCCAAGGCCGCGGCGGACAAGGCGGCGAAGGACATCCGGCTGCAGAAGCAGCGCGACCGCACGCTGCTGCAGATCTACCAGTCAGAGGAGGAAATCGAGGTATTGCGCGACCGGCGCCTCGAGCTGATCGAGGCGCAACTGACCATCCAGCAGCAGGCGCTGGCGAATCTGCGGGCCAGACATGGCCAGCTGGAAAAGCAGGCCTCCCGATTCCTGCCGCGCAGCATGGAGCCCGGCGCGGAGCCGATACCCGACGAACTCAGACTCGACCTGCAGCGCTCCACCTCCGATCTCGTGACGCAGGAGCAGAATCTCGAGAGGAAACGGCTCGAGCGCGAGACGATCCGCGCGACTTTCGGCGCGGACATCAAGCGCTTCAATGAGCTCCGGGCAGTCGCGCCGCGCTGACCGCTGTTAGGAACCTCTGATTTACTCCGGCATGAGGCGCGTTACGCACGCGCAATGGCGCGCCAAGGCGCGAGCCGAAGTCCCATAGCAGCGACTATGGACGAGGCGAGCAACGCCGGCGCGCCGTTGCCCGTGCGTAACCCTCCGGGACCGGGCGAATTTAGTCCCTGGCGGCGTCGCTCGTCGCTCATGTATCACTTGATATACATCGCTCCTCGCTTCTTGCCAGGGACGAAATTCGCACACGGTCGCGCCCATGCCGGAGTAGATCAGAGGTTTCCTAACGGCCGGAGCTTCCGAATCCCGCTGCACCCCGCTCCGATTCACGGAATTCAGATACCACTTCGAGTTCAACCTGGACAACGGGCACCACGATCATCTGGGCGATCCGCTCGCCGGGCGAGACGATGAAGGGGTGGCTGCCTCGATTCCAGACTGAAACCATCACCTGGCCCTGGTAATCGGAGTCGACCAGCCCGACCAGATTGCCGAGCACTATCCCGTGCCTGTGGCCCAGGCCCGAGCGCGGCAACAGGATGGCTGCCAGGCCAGGGTCCTCCAGGTGGATCGCGAATCCGGTGGGCACGAGCTGCGTCTGGCCCGGTTCCAGTGTGAGCGGAGCGTCCAGGCAGGCGTGCAAGTCGAGGCCGGCGGATCCGTCGGTCGCGTAACCTGGCAGCGGAATTTCGCGGCCGATGCGCGGATCCAGGACGCGGATCAGCAGCTTGCGGGCCGCCGCCATGCGCGCGATCAGGCTCGCACCGCTGCGACCGTGCCAGCAGGGCGCCGCGCGCCGCGGACTTCAGCTATCAGCGCCACCAACCGGCGGGCAAGCTCGTGCTTCCCGCAACTCGCGAATTCCACGCGGCCGCCCGGCCAGAGGACGAGCAGCGAGTTGTCTTCACGATCGAAAGCGAGACCGTCGCCGACCGTGTTCGCGGCGATCATGTCCACGCGCTTTCTCGCGAGCTTTGCGCGCGCGTTCTCCTCCAGATTCTCGGTCTCGGCGGCGAAACCGACGACAAATGGCCGGGTGCTGCCGAGCGCAGCAACCGATGCAAGGATGTCCGGCGCCCTGACGAGTTCGATCTGCATCCGGTCGGCCGATTTCTTGATCTTGCGGGTGGCGGCCGACGGCGCCTGATAGTCGGCAACCGCGGCGGCGCCGATATAGATGTCGGCCGAGACCAGCGCACGATGCACGGCGTCGTACATCTGCTCGGCGCTCTCGACCCGCACGAACTCCACGCCCGACGGTGGGCTGATGTCGACCGGGCCGCTGACCAGGACGACGCCAGCGCCGGCATCGCGGGCGGCCTGGGCAAGCGCGTAGCCCATTTTCCCGGAACTGCGATTGCTGACGAATCGCACCGGGTCCAGGCGCTCGCGCGTCGGGCCCGCGCTGACGACGACCCTTTGTCCCGCCAGGACCCGGTTGGCCACGAGCCTCGACAGCGTCAGTTCGGCGAGTTGCTCCGGCTCGAGCATGCGCCCGGGTCCAGTCTCGCCACAGGCCTGATCGCCTTCCCCGGGCCCGAGGATCGTGGCGCCGCGATCTTTCAGCAGCGCGACATTGGCAGCGGTTGCAGGATTTGCCCACATCTGCTGATTCATCGCCGGCGCCAGGTACAGGGGCGCCGTGGTCGCCAGGCAAAGCGTCGCGAGCAGGTCATCCGCGCTTCCGTGGCTGAGCCGCGCCAGGAAATCCGCGGTTGCCGGCGCCACCAGCACCGCGTCCGCCCAGCGCGCGAGTTCAATGTGCCCCATCGCCGCTTCGGCGGCCTCGTCCCACAGGGAATCGCGCACCTGCCGCCCGGAGACAGCCTGGAGCGTCAGTGCCGTGATGAATCGCGCGGCACTCGCAGTCATCACGACCTGGACCACTGCCCCACGCTCCCGCAGGCGCCGGACCAGGTCCGGACTCTTGTAAGCGGCAATCCCCCCGGTCACGCCGAGCAGGATCCGCACGGGACGTCGTCGCGGTTCATCCATGACCCGATTATCTCCGTGGCGCGCCGCCGGCGCCAATGCCGGATAACCGCCGGTTCTGGCGCCATGCCCGGGATCGCGCGGGCATGCGTCTAACTCCTTCAACAGGCGGCATTTGGAGACCGCGCCGCCACGACCATGCCAGCAGACTCGCTGCAGGAGGCTCGCATGCAGATCAGGGACTGGCCGACTGGCGAAAGACCGCGCGAAAAGCTGTTGCAAATGGGATCCGCGGCACTGACCGAGGCGGAACTGCTTGCGATCTGGCTGCGACACGGCACCAGCGGAATGACGGCGATCGACATCGCCCGTTCGCTGCTCGTCAATTTCGGCTCCCTGCGCAGCCTGCTGTCGGCGGAGCGAAATGTGTTCTGCAGGCAGCGCGGCGTCGGCCCGACGCGATGGGCCGAATTGCAGGCCGCGCTTGAAATCGTGCGCCGCCATCATCTGGAGCGCCTGCGGACCGGGCCGGCGCTGCACAGTCCGCGCATCGTGCGCGAATACCTGATGGCGCGGCTGCGCGACCGGGAACACGAGGTTTTCTGCTGCCTCTACCTGGACAGCCGGCACCGGCTGATCGTTTGCGAGGAGTTGTTTCGCGGCACGGTGGACGGCGCAAGCGTGCACCCGCGCGAAGTCGTCAAGCAGGCGCTTGCCCGCAACGCCACAGCAGTGATCCTCGCGCACAACCACCCCTCAGGCGTGGCGGAACCGAGCCAGGCCGACGAAATCATCACGACACGCCTGCGCGATGCGCTGGCACTGGTCGAAATCCGGCTGCTGGATCACCTGATCATCGGCGACGGCAGCTGTGCTTCCCTTGCGGAAAAAGGCCTGATTTGATCGCCAAGGCCTGATTTGACTGCCGCGGCCCCCGGCTGGTCTAAGACGCGGCTCTTTCTTTCCACATTTCGCGGCTTGCTTGATCATGGTCACGGCCTTGACTGCTGGTGCCCTGGTTGCCGCCGCCGGGCCTCGACCGACCTCGCCGCACTGGTAGCGGCTGGCATCGGGGATCGCCCCAGACAGGCCAGCAGATCGCGATGTATGATCTGCGGCAGCCTCTGGCGATGGCAGGTCAGACCCCCTCTACCGCGGTTCACCGGGGCGACCTGGACGCAGAATATGCTATCCAGCAGCATACAGTCAGGCTTGCCGACGGGCTAGGCTATACTTTTGCCGTGAATAACAAATTGATTGGGGGAGACTCGTGAACACTTCAGCCAGCGTTAAATCGGTTTCCATTACTGTGGTCGCAACTTTGTGCCTGGCCTTGTTTGCAGGGCCGGTGCAGGCGCAAAACAGTTCTTCATCGCTGCGCGTTGTCGTGACTGATACCAGCGGCGCTGCCGTCGGCAACGTCCAGGTCCGCATCATCCACGTGCCGACAGGTCGATCCATTTCAGTAACTTCGAACGCTGCCGGTGTCGCCAATGCGCTTGGCCTTGCAGTCGGCGGTCCCTACGAAGTTGCGGCAAGTGGCGATTACGCCGCCGACGTCATGCAGGGCATTTATCTCGAGCTCGACAAGACCGAGGTGGTTGCATTGAGTGTTCGGCCTGTGGTCGAAGAAGTCATCGTCACCGCCAGCGCGCCGACGGCCGAGGTCGGATTCGGCATTGGCAGCGCGTTCGATCGCAGCAGGATAGACAGCACCCCGTCACTGTCGCGTGACTTCGTCGGCACGCTGGCGACGGATCCGAAAATCATGGTCGACTACAGTGTTGACCGGGGACCCGCTGTATCGATTGCGGGCGCAAATTTTCGCTACAACAACCTGACCATCGACGGTGTCGCACAGAACGATAACTTCGGTTTGGGATTCGATGCGTCAGCCACGCAACGCACGCCGATTTCCATCGACGCGATTGAGGCCCTGTCTGTCACCGTCGCTCCCTTCGACGTTACCTACGGCAACTTCCTTGGCGGCAACATCAACATTGTTACCAAATCCGGTACCAATGAATTTGAAGGCAGCGTGTTTGCATTCAAGACCGATGCCAGCCTTGCCGGCAACAAATCCGAAGGCTCGAACCTCGGCATCGGCGATTTCGACGAAGAAACGTTCGGCTTCACTTTTGGCGGACCGATCATCAAGGACAAGCTGTTCTTCTTTATCAATTACGAGAAATACGAGACCACGCGGCCATCCAATTCACAGACCATCGACAATATTGCCGGTGTCACCCAGGCTGACGTAGACAGGGTCATCAGTATTTTCCAGAACGAGTACGGATTCGACCCGGGCACCTTCGATGCAACCGATGTCGACCAGGACCAGAAGATCCTGGTCAAGCTGGACTGGCATATCAACGACCAGCACCGTGCCGTTGCCAGCTACCAGCAGGCGGACGGCGATGTGCTGTTCGATGACTTTCCGGACCTGGCCGTGCTGCAGTCGAACCGCTATAACATTAACGAGAAACTCGACGCAGTTTCTGTCCAGTTGTTCTCCAGCTGGACCGATCGACTGTCATCCGAGTTCAAGTACGGCAGCAAGAAAGTTGAAAACCGCCAGGTCAGCGTCGACTCGTCAACGCCGGACTTTTTTATTCTCGCTCCTGGCTTTGGCGCCATCACGGCCGGCGGCGACCGGTTCCGGCATAACAACCTGCTCGACAACGATTCCGAGCAGCTCCGCTTGCGGTTCGATTATGCGGTCGGTGATCACATCATCACCGCCGGCTATGAGCGCGAAGCCAAGACGGCCGCCAATACCTTCGTGCCGTTTACCCGCGGTCAGTTCCTGTTTTTCCCTGACAATGGCCCTGATGGCATCGCCGGCAATGCCGACGATCGCAGCGGCATCGACAACTTCGAGCAACGCAATATTGGCCTGGTTCTGTTTGGCGGCTCTACAACGGGTGTCGTTTCAGATGCCGCCAGCACATTTGAGCTGGTTACCGATAGTTTCTACGTCCAGGATGAGTGGGCCGTTAACGACGATCTGGTACTGAAGTTCGGTGTACGTCTCGACGAGAACAGCAACAGCGACAGCGTGCCACTGAACTCAAGCTTTGCGTTGCGAAACGGCTTCGACAACACCTTCAACCTGGACGGTAACGACCTGGTAATGCCGCGCTTCGGCTTTGACTGGGCGGCGACCGATCGCCTGACAATCAGGGGCGGCGCCGGTCTGTTCGGTGGTGGCGAACCATTGATCATGTTATCCAACAGCTACGCAGGCAACGGTGTAACCCGCAATATTGTCTGCGGCGCCTGTATTGGAGCCTCGTTCGATCCTGTCATCAATGCGGCACTGGCGGCGGCATTGCCGGACCCAGATATCGCATTTGCACTCCTGCAACCATTCAACGGAGTTAACCCGGACTCAGACGTTGAGGCGATTTCGCCGAATTTCCAGACGCTGAGTACCTGGAAGTACAGCCTTGGTGCCGCATTTACCCTGGGTAACGACTGGCACCTGTCAGCAGACATCATTTATTCCGATGTCAACGATGGCTTCAATGTCACGGAAAGACGGCGCACCGTGACCGGGACCGCACCGGATGGCCGCAATATTTACAGCTTTACCCCGGGCGGCGATTACGTCCTGGAGAATACGCACCAGGGCGACAGCACCGTCATCACTCTGGATGTTGCCAAATCCTGGGATACGAAAGCCGGACTGTTTGATGCCACCCTGGGTTACACCAAAACGGATGCCGACGAGGTCCGTTCCTATAACCGCTTCATAACGTTCGAGTCGTATGCTTTCGACGCGACCACGGACTTCAACAACATGCGGCCTTCGACGTCGACCTACGAAATTTCGGATCGCATAACCGCGACTCTCGGCTGGTCGAAGAATCTGTTTGGTGACAATCGCAGCCGTGCAAGCCTGGTCTATTTGGGGCACTCTGGACGCCATTATTCCTATACCTTTGGCAGTGGCAATGCCGCTTTTGGTGGCACATTCCTGGCCGACTTCGGCAGCGAAGGTGACAACCCCGGGTCGCAACTGTTCTATGTGCCAACCGGTATTTCCGACCCGATCGTTACCGGTGACGCGACTTTTCTCGCCAACCTCAACAGTTTCATCGATGGCAACAGCTGCCTGAAGGGACACCGCGGCTCGATCGTCGATCGAAACGCCTGCGAGACGGGCTTTACGAGCATCATCAACCTGCGACTCAGCCAGGAAGTCAGTCTCTGGAGTGACAAGAAGCTGGAGCTGATGCTGGATATCGAGAATTTCGGTAACCTGCTCAACGATGACTGGGGCCGCGTTGAGAGCTACTCCTCACCGTCGAACGTGGCGCTCGCCAACGTTGCGATCGCGGGCGGCCGGTATGTCTATTCGCCGATCTCGGGCTCGCAGGTCAGCCCGGAAACGATCGCCCCGGACGCGGCGATTGCCCGGCTACCCTCGGTATATCGGATCCAGTTTGGCGTGAAATTCCGCTTCTAGGATCAGATCTTCCTGCAAGGCAAAGGGGCAGCTTCGCTGCCCCTTTTTTTCCGTCAGAATGCTGGAAGCCAGGAGGCCGACAATCCCAGATAGGACGGTCAGGAGGGTACCGGACACCTCGACATGATATTCCCAAGGTCATGACTTCAGACTGAGGCACTATCGGAAAAGGGCCTGATTTGACTGCCGACAGCGCCGGCTGGTCTAATATGCGGCTATTTTACGGGCAGCGTATCCAGCGGAGTCCAGATCATGTCCCGAGTCTGTCAGGTCACCGGCAAGCGGCCGCAGAGCGGCAACAAGGTGTCGCACTCGAATATCAAGAAGCGCCGGCGTTTCCTGCCTAATCTTCACGTACAGCGATTCTGGGTCGAGAGCGAGTCCCGGTGGGTCACGCTCCGGCTTTCGACCCGCGGCCTGCGCACAATCGAGAAACGGGGCATCGACGTCGTGCTCGCCGAATTGCGCGCCGCCGGCACCCGCGTCTGAGGAGCTGAAATGCGCGACAAGATCAAGCTCGTATCATCGGCCGGAACCGGGCACTTCTACACGACCACGAAGAACAAGCGCCTGCATCCCGAGAAAATGGAAGTCAGCAAGTACGACCCGGTCGTACGGAAGCATGTGACTTACAAGGAATCCAAGATCAAGTAGGGCGATATTGCCGCAGCCGGATAATCCGGTCTGCGCCAGTCCTTGTGTAAATCCAGAATTTCGTAAACACAAAGAATGACGGGCGGTTCGTGTTCGACGTGGAGCTCATGACCTGCATCTAAGGCGGGGCCAGCACGGATGCCTGAACTGCCGGAGGTGGAGACGACGCGCCGGGGCATCGAGCCCTGGCTCGTCGGCCACCGTATCGATGAGGTCGTGGTACGCGACCGGCGGCTGCGCTGGCCGGTGGCGCAGAGCCTGCCCGCGCGGCTGCGCGGTTCCACGGTGCGTGCCGTGCGCCGGCGCGCGAAGTACCTGCTGATCGCCACCGACACCGGTACCGCGATACTCCACCTCGGAATGTCCGGCAGTCTCAGGGTCATGGATGCAGCGGCGCCCCCGCTCGCGCACGATCATTTCGACATCGTGCTCGACTCCGGCCGCTGTCTGCGGTTCAACGACCCGCGCCGGTTCGGCTGCCTGCTGTTCACGACCGGCGACCCGCTGCGGCACCGGCTGCTCGCGGACCTGGCAGCCGAGCCACTGTCGCGGGAATTCACGGGCGATCAGCTCTGGCGCCATGCGCGCGGCCGGCGAGCCTCGATCAAGGCCTTCATCATGGATTCTCATGCCGTGGTCGGCGTCGGCAATATCTATGCGAGCGAGGCCCTGTTTCGAGCGGGCATCCGGCCCGGGCTTGCGGCTGGCAGGGTGAGCCGCGAACGCATGACCGCCCTCGTCGCCAGCATCCGGGAAGTGCTGACGGAGGCGATCGGCGTCGGCGGCACGACACTGCGCGACTACGTGGACGCATCCGGCATGCCCGGCTACTTCCGCCAGAAGCTCTACGTCTACGAACGGGCGGGCCAGCCCTGCAGAAAGTGCCGGAACCGGATCCGCCAGTACCGGCAGGGCCAGCGCAGCACCTACTGGTGTCCCAGCTGCCAGCGTTAATCCGGCTCGACCTCAGCTGCCCGGCTTCAGACCCATCCGGCGCCTGGCAAACGCCTCAACGACGACAGGATCCACGAACCGAGAGACGTCGCCGCCCAGCATCGCGATCTCGCGCACCATCGTGGACGAGATGAAGGTGAACTGCTCCTTCGGAGTCAGGAAGACGTAGTCCACATCCGGCGCGAGGTAGCGGCTCATATTTGCAAGCTGGAACTCGAACTCGAAGTCAGATACCGCGCGCAGGCCGCGGATCACGATCTGGCTGCCCTGTTCGCGCGCGAAATCGACGGTCAGCCCCGAATAGCCGATGACCGTGACATTCGCGAGGTCGGCCACCACATGGCGCGCGAGTTCGACCCGTTCCTGCAGCGGAAAGACCGGCACCTTGTGGGGATTCGAGGCGATGCCGACGACGACGCGGTCGAAGATTCCGGCCGCGCGCCGCACCAGGTCCCGGTGACCATTGGTGACCGGATCGAAGGTGCCCGGATAGACAGCGATGCGTTTCAGATTCACTTCAGCGCCAGATGATAACCGACCGCACCGGCCCTGCCCGAGCGCTGCAGTCTCCAGCCCGCAGGCAATTCCGGCGGACCGTCCCTGGCGGGTCCTTCCAGATAGACGTATGCGGTCCTGGCAAGCCAGCCGCCGGAATCCAGCATTCTGATGGCCTCTACCATCAGGCCCGTTCCAAATGGCGGATCGAGAAACACGAGGTCGAATTGCTGCCGCGGACCCGCGAGCCAGCGGAGGGAATCAGCCTGCAGCACCACCCCGCGACCAGGTGCCAGCGTTGCGACATTCTCGTGCAGCCGCTCCGCAGTGAGTCGATCGGACTCGACGAATGTTGCAGCCGCGGCGCCGCGTGACAGCGCCTCCAGTCCCAGCGCGCCGCTGCCGGCAAACAGGTCGAGGCAGCGGCTTCCCTCCACTACCGGCGCGAGCCAGTTGAAAAGTGTTTCGCGCACCCGGTCCGGAGACGGCCGGATCCCGGGTCGCCGCGGAAAACCGATGCGGCGCCCGCGAAATTCCCCGCCGATGATCCGCAGTACATTTGGCTTTTTGCAGTGCATTGTCCGAGGGCTCGTCGCGATTGCAGCGTATCGCAGGCCGTCAATCCCGTAGACTTGGCTGTCGATCCAGGCCGGGCACAGGCTGGCAACTGATTGGCGAGCACGATGATACGCGCCCGGATCGCGGACAACACTTTGCCGGAATCTCCAGCATGAAAATTCCCTGCGTCGAAGCGGTGATCCGGCTGCAACGGTGTCATTGAACCGTACGGACGAAAACACTGCGCCAGGCGGATTCTTCGCGCGCCTGCGCGCCAGGGTCAATCGCGGTGCGTCCTGGCTTGGCGAGCTGCTGCCCGGCGGGCAGATTGACGACGCGCTGCTCGAGGAACTCGAGACCCGGCTTCTCGCCGCCGATATCGGCGTCGAATCGACGAATGCCGTGCTGGCCGAGCTCCGGCGCGCCGTGGCGCGAAGCGAACTCGCGGACGCCGCAGCACTGCAACTGGCGCTGCGCAAGGCGCTGTCGACGATACTTCTGCCGGTCGAGCGGCCGCTCGAGATCGACCGCTCCCGAAAACCATTCGTGATACTGGTAGTCGGCGTCAATGGTTCCGGCAAGACGACGACGATCGGCAAGCTGGCGAGCAGACTCCGGGGCGAAGGGCGCTCGGTCATGCTGGCCGCAGGCGATACCTACCGCGCCGCTGCGGTCGAGCAACTGGCAGCCTGGGCAGAAGGTGCCGGCGTACCGATGATTTCCCAGGCGGCCGGCGCGGACCCTGCTGCTGTCGTGTTCGACGCGCTGCAGTCCGCACGAGCCCGCGGCATCGACGTGCTGATAGCCGATACGGCCGGCAGGCTTCATACACAGTCGCACCTCATGGATGAACTGGCGAAAGTGGCGCGGGTGCTGAAACGCCTCGACCCGGAATCTCCACACGAGGTGCTGCTGATCCTCGACGCGGGGCTTGGGCAGAACGCGCTGCGCCAGGCGGAACTGTTTCATCGCGCAATCGGGGTCACCGGCATCGCCGTCACGAAACTGGACGGCACGGCGAAGGGGGGTATCGTTGTCGCGATTGCGCAGCGCTTCGGGCTGCCGATCCGATTTGTCGGTGTTGGCGAACAACCCGGGGATTTCGGTGTCTTCAATGCAAGCGCCTACGTTGACGGTCTCCTGCGCATTGCGCCCGAGGAATCCGCATGATCCGATTCGACCGCGTATTCAAGCGTTACCCGAATGGCCGCGAGGCCCTGGCGGAGCTGTCATTTGAACTCGCCACCGGCGAAATGACATTCCTGACCGGGCATTCGGGTGCCGGCAAGAGCACGGTTCTGCGCCTGATCGCCCTGCTCGAGCGCCCGACGCGCGGCCAGGTCGTCGTGCACGGGCGCAGCACCGCTTCGCTGCGTTCCCGCGCCATACCGGGCTTTCGCCGCCAGATCGGCATCGTGTTCCAGGATCACCGTTTGCTCGACGACCGGCCGGTCTACGACAATGTCGCACTGCCGCTTGCGATCAGCGGTGTGCCCCGCCGCGAGATGGACAGGCGCGTGCGCGCCGCACTCGACCAGGTCGGCCTGCTGGGCAGGGAAAGGACATTTCCGCTCGAACTGTCGGCGGGCGAGCAGCAGCGGGTCGGAATCGCGCGCGCTGTCATAACGAAACCACCGGTGCTGATCGCGGATGAACCCACCGGCAATCTGGACCCCGATCTTGCGCTCGAAGTCATGAACCTCTTCCAGCGCTTCAACGCGGTGGGCGTTACCGTCATGGTCGCGACCCACGACATACACCTGCTCGATCGCTTTCCGGTCCGGCGAATCCATATCGAACAGGGCCGTCTCGCGAATCCCTCCTATGCCGCTGCCTGAAGAACTCCGGAATGTCAGGCCGCCCGGCCCGCGAACACTTGGCGGCGCCGCGTCAACCTGGCTGGAGCGCCACGCGCAGACAATGGTCGGCTCGCTCGGGCGACTCGCACGCCAGCCGCTGGCGACCGTGCTGACGATCACCGTGATCGGCATTGCACTCGCGCTGCCGGGGGCCCTCTACCTGATCGTCGCCAATGCGCGTGCAGTGACTGCGGGTCTCGGCGACACCGTCCAGCTTTCGGTGTACCTGCGGCTTTCGACGACGGCCGAGCAGGCGCAGAAGGTTGCGCGCGCTATCAAGGCCCGCAATGAAGTGGGAGTCGCGGTGCTCGTCAGTCCCGACGAGGGCCTTGCCGAATTCCGTGCCCATTCCGGTATCGGCGAGGCCCTGCAGGCATTGACGGAGAATCCGCTGCCCTGGGTCGTCAAGTTGCGGCCGGCCGCGGACCGGGATTCTGCAGGCGCAATCGAATTGCTCGCGGCCGATCTGCGTAGCCTCCCGGAAGTCGAGCTGGTGGAAGCCGATACCGCCTGGGTGCGCCGCCTGCACGCGATCCTAGAGGCGCTGCGCCAGATGGTTGCCCTGGCCGCCGTCGTGCTGGCATTCGGCGTGCTTGCAATCGTCGGCAATACCATCAGGCTCGAGATCAATGGACGCCGCGCTGAAATCGAGGTCACCAAGCTGGTCGGCGGCAGCAATGCATTCGTGCGCCGGCCATTCCTTTATTCAGGCTTCTGGCAGGGGCTCGCCGGTGGTTTCCTCGCCGTGGCGCTGGTCGGCATCGGTCTTTTCATGCTCGAAGCGCCTGTCGCGCGCGTAGCGAAAGCCTATGGGGCAGCGTTCGTGCTTGCCGGCCTTGCGGCAAGGGAATACTTCGCGATCATCGGCGGTGGTGCTCTACTCGGCTTGCTGGGCGCCTGGCTCGCAGCTGCATTTCACTTGAGGCGAATCGAGCCGCGCGCGTAAGCTATTGTTTCAGAATAGTTTTTCTGCTCCCCCAGTCTGAACTTCCGGGTCCGATTAGCACTCTATTTATGCGAGTGCTAAAATTGCTGCACGGAGGCACCCAGAATCATGAGCGGTAATGCATTAGTCCTGAAAAATCATGCGCGGGCGCTCGAGGGCCCGGTCGGGAGTCTCGACGCCTATGTCGAGCGCGTTTCGAGCATTCCGGTGTTGAGCCGCGAGGAAGAACGCGAGCTCGCGCGGCGCTTCCGCGACGATCAGGACCTGGAGGCGGCACGACTGCTCGTCCTTTCGCAACTGCGATTCGTCGTACATATCGCGCGCGGCTACATGGGTTATGGCCTGCCGGTTGCCGACCTGATCCAGGAAGGCAATATCGGCCTGATGAAAGCGGTCAGGCGTTTCGATCCGGACATGGGCGTGCGCCTGGTCAGTTTTGCGATCCACTGGATCCGGGCCGAGATCCACGAATTCGTGATCCGCAACTGGCGGCTGGTGCGGGTGGCAACGACCAAGGCCCAGCGCAAGCTGTTCTTCAACCTGCGCCGTTTGAAGAAGAATCTGACGTGGCTGTCCGATGCTGAAACCAGGACTGTTGCCGACGAACTCGGCGTCGAGCCGCGCGAAGTGCGGGAAATGGAGCAGCGGCTGGCGGCACGCGACCTGTCCTTCGACCCGGCGCCGGACGCCGACGACGAGGATGGCATCGGCGCACCCTCGCTCTACCTGCCGGCGCCGGACCTGGATCCCGCCGCCGCGGTCGAGCAGCAGGAGTGGGAAGGCGTGGTCTCCGAATCCCTGACAGCGGCGCTCGGCAAGCTTGACGAGCGCAGCCGCGCAATCGTCAATGCCCGCTGGCTCGCGGAAGACAAGCGGACACTGCAGGATCTCGCCGACGAATACGGCGTCTCCGCGGAACGCATACGCCAGATCGAGGCGACCGCCATCAGCAGGCTTCGGACCGCGATGGCCGGCTAGACGGCCTGTTGCACGGCAGCGGCGACCGCCATGTGAACATTGCGGTCGAGCGGATCCGGCACCAGATCATCGCCAGGAGCCAGCTCGGCGATGCAACGCGCCGCCGCCAGCAGCATTGCATCGGTAAAGCGCGGCGCGCGCGCTGCCAGCGCGCCCTTGAACAATCCGGGGAATCCAAGCACGTTATTGATCCCCTTGCCATCCGCGGCAAACGCAGCGCCGTGCTCCAGCGCGACCATCGGTTCGATCTCGCAATCCGGATTCGACAGCGCCAGGATGATCTGGCCCTTCCGGACCTGCGCGGGCTTGATCAGGCCGCGCACACCGGTTGCCGCTATGACGACATCGCAATCGGCCATGATCTCCTCGAGTGTCGCCGGCTTCCCGCCCATGGCGGCGAGTCGTGCCCGCGCGCCTTCGTCGATATCGGCGCCGAGCACCCGGTCAATTCCGGCGCAGGCCAGCAGGCGGACGATGCCGATGCCGGCCGCGCCGAGGCCGATCTGGCCGATGACGCAGTCGCCGAGTTGCCGCCCGGCGCGGCGGGTCGCATTGATAACCGCCGCCAGCACGACAACCGCGGTGCCGTGCTGGTCGTCGTGCAGCACCGGGCATTGCAGGCGCTCGCGCAACGCCCTTTCGATCTCGAAGCACTGTGGAGCTGCAAAATCCTCGAGCTGGATCGCGCCGAAACCGGCGGCGATCGCCATGATGTGGTCGACGCAGCGATTTGCGTCGGTTTCGCCGAGCAGGATCGGTATCGCACTGATGTCCACGAGCGATGCGAACAGCGCCGCCTTCCCCTCCATGACCGGCAATGCGGCGAGTGCACCGACATTTCCCAGACCCAGCACCGCGGTCCCGTTGGTGACGATAGCAACGGTATTGCCGAGCGCCGTGTACTGGTAGGCCTGTTCAGGGTCCTTCTGGATCGCGAGGCAGACCCTGGCGACGCCTGGCGTGTAGACATCCCGGAGGACCTGCTGGGTGTTGATGGGTTTCGACGAGACCGTGCGAATCTTGCCGCCGCGATGCCGGTCGAAGACCCGGTCGGATTTCCCGACAAAGCGTGCGATGGGCAGATTGTCGATGCGCGCGTAGAGACTCCGGTCCGCCTCCTCGTCCATTTCCAGGGTTATTTCCCAGAGCGTGCGTCCCTGCTCGCGACGGATGGCCTGCAGGTGATCGATCGTGAGGCCGGCATCCGCGATGACCTGGAGCACGCGTGCCAGGCTGCCAGGCTGGTGGACGGTCTCGATCATCAGAATCTCTGGAATCTTCAATGTCCGGCTCCCCGCGACCCCTGCGCGGCATCCGCGGCATGGTAATGACCGTCGCGTTCGCATGCCAAGACCGGTGTTGCGTCACGCGCCTGAATCGCCCCTGATCAGTGATACCCTTATGCCTGAGCGGCCAATGTGCCGGCCGCACCTGCAGGCAGTTCTAAGGGGAACACTGATGAAGTTGAATCGTAGCGCAGTTTTGCTCGGGGCCCTGGCTCTCGGGCTTCTCGGTCTCACCGGCTGTGCGGACCAGAAGGAGCCCGCCGAGCAGGCATTGGCCGGGATCGAAAAGACACTCGAGGACTCTGGCGCCCAGATCCAGAAATATCTCCCTGAACGCTATCAGGAGATCGGCGCCAGCGTCGCCAGTCTTCGTGACCGCCTGTCGCAGCAGAAGTACGGGGACGTGGTATCGGCGGCGCCGGCCGTCGCAGATGCGCTGCGCCGGGCAGTTGCCGATGCCCAGATCCGCAGAGCCCAGGTCAAGGTCGAACTGGAGGCGGTGTGGGCCGAACTCGTCGAGACGATGCCAGCGATGCTCGCGGCGGTCGACAGGAAAATAAGCGCCCAGGGCGGCCGGCCGCCGAATGGCATGCACCGGGAGGCCTACCAGGCGGTGGTTGCAAGCTATGACGCGGCGAGAGCCAGCTGGAGCAAGGCTGCCGAGTCGATCGATGCAGCCAGTTTCGAATCATCGGTGCTGGCTGCGCGCGACGCGCGAGCTGCAATCGCCGGCGTAATGGAAAAACTGGGCATCAAGGCTTCCTGAGGAGAGACGCGTGAACAAGTGGATCCGGCCCGCCGTGCTTGCGGCACTTGTGCTCCTGGCTGCGGGCTGTTCGCAGAAAGACCCGGCAGCCGCTGCGATCGATGCTGCAGAAGGCGCACTCCAGACCGTTTACGAGGACGCCCAGAAATTCGTGCCCGAACGCTATGCCGAAGTGAAGGCGGAACTGGAAGGCGCCCGCAAGGCTTTCGATGAGGAACGCTACGCAGATGCAATAGCGGCCGTGAAGGAGATACCCGCGCGCGCCGAAGAGCTTGTCAGGATCTCGGAACAGGCCAAGCAGAAATGGCTTGCCGAACTCAATACGGAATGGACCACCTTGTCTGGCAGCCTGCCAGGCCAGATGGCCGGTGTCGAATCGCGGCTGGCGGAACTCGGCAAGATGCGCAAGTTGCCGCAGGGAATGGACAAGCAGCTGATCGGCGAGGCCAATGCAGCATTTGGCAGCGCCAAGGGCGCCTGGGACCAGGCTAACTCGGCATTCATCGCGGGCGATCTGGAGGCTGCGGTGACAAACGCCCGCGATGTCGAAGCGATGACCCAGCACCTGATGGCCCGCCTCGGCATGCAGGCTGGCTGAATCGCGGAGATACCCGGATGGCGACAGCCGCTGATCTCGCCGCAGCTGCCATGACCGGAAAGGCCGAGCTCGATGCGCTCGACCTCTACGACATCCGTGGCGCCCTCAGCGACGAGGAGCGCATGGTCCAGGATTCCGTCGCACGATTCGTGGACGAAAAAGTCCTGCCGGTCATACAGAAGCATTTCGAGGAGCACAGTTTCCCGCGCGAGCTGGTGCCCGAGATCGCGGCGCTCGGCCTGCTCGGCAGTTCATTGAGCGGACATGGCTGCGCCGGCATGAACGCGGTGTCCTACGGCCTGATCTGCCAGGAACTCGAGCGCGGCGATTCCGGCATCCGCAGCTTCGTGTCGGTGCAGTCAAGCCTCTGCATGTATCCGATCCACGCCTACGGCAGCGATGCGCAGAAAGACCGGTTCCTGCCGCGCATGGCGACGGGTGAACTGATCGGCTGCTTCGGGCTGACCGAGCCGCACGGCGGTTCGGATCCCGGCAACATGAAGACGCATGCGAAGCGGCGCGGCCGGGACTGGGTGCTTAATGGCGCAAAGATGTGGATCACCAATGCGCCGATTGCGGATCTTGCGATCGTGTGGGCGAAGACCGAGGACGGCATCCGCGGATTCATCGTCGAGAAGGGTACGCGCGGGTTCGTAGCGCCGGAAATAGAGCGGAAATTCTCGCTGCGTGCCTCGTCGACCGGTGCGCTGTATCTGGAAGATGTCGTGGTGCCGGAGGCGAATGTGCTGCCGGGCAGCACGGTCGGGCTGAAAGCCCCGTTGTCCTGCCTGACACAGGCGCGCTTTGGCATCACCTGGGGCGTGATCGGCGCGGCCCAGGCCTGCCTGGCCCAACTGCTCGACTACACGCAGTCCCGCGTCCTGTTCGGCAGGCCGCTCGCCGCAAATCAGGCCATCCAGATCCGGCTGGCGCAGATGGCGCGCGGCATAAGCTGCGCGCAGCTTCTGTCGCTGCAGCTGGGCCGGCTGAAGGATGCCGGCCGCATGCAGCCGGCGCAGGTGTCGCTGGCCAAGTGGAACAATTGCCGCATGGCACTTGACGTCGCGCGCGACGCGCGCGACATGCTCGGCGGTTCGGGGATCAGCGCAGAATACGTGCCGATCCGCCATGCGCTCAATCTCGAGAGCGTGATCACCTACGAAGGCACGGAGACCATCCACCAGCTTACGATCGGCCGCGAACTGACTGGCATCAGCGCGTTCTGAGAGGTCTCATGCAGAAGACCGCAGCGTGGCTTGCCCGCCACGCGCTCGAACAGGCCGGCGTCCGCTACACCTTCGGCATTCCCGGCGTTCACAATACCGAACTCTATGACGAACTCGCGGCCAGCGCCTCGATCACGCCGGTGCTCGTTGCCCACGAAGGCGGCGGCGCATTCATGGCGGATGCCGTCAGCCGGAGTGGAGCCGGGCTTGGCGCACTGTTGATTGTGCCGGCCGCCGGCGTCACCCATGCCGCCAGCGGCATCGGCGAAGCCTCTCTCGACGGCATTCCGCTCCTGGTCATCGCCGGCGGCATACGCCGCGACACCGGCCGCGCCTACCAGCTGCACGACATGGACCAGCACGCCTTGCTCGCGCCGATTACCAAGGGTCGCTGGCGCGTGGAGACGCATGCCGAAGTCGTGCCCGCCATCTACGCGGCAATCCGGCTGGCGATGAGCGGCGAACCCGGGCCGGTATTCGTCGAGATCCCGGTCAATCTGCAGCTGATGAGGGGCGAAACCGGCGATATTCCTGCCTTCGAGCCATTGCCGCGCGCCGACCACAAGGCGTCGCTCGAGGATTTTGCGCGCGCGGCGGAACTGCTGCGCCGGGCAGAGCGGCCGGGCATTTTCTGCGGCTGGGGCGCGGTCGATGCAACGGCGGCGCTGCGCCAGCTCGCGGAGACGCTGGGTGCGCCGGTGGCAACGACGCTTCAGGGGCTTTCGTCATTTCCGGCCAGTCACCCGCTGCACGCGGGTTTCGCGCTGGGACCCGCAGCGGTGCCCGCCTCTGCGAACGCATTTCAGCACTGTGACTGCATGCTCGCCGTCGGTACGCGTTTTGCTGAAATTCCGACCGGCAGCTTCGGTTACGAGCCCCCCGCGGATCTGATTCACGTCGACATCAATCCGCGGGTATTTGGCGCCAATTTCAGGCCGGCCGTCGCGCTCGAGGGCGATGCGCAAGCGGTGCTCGCGGCGCTTATCGCATCGCTTGGCGCCGTGCCAGCGTGCGTTGACCGCCGGGAGCGCGTGAGCCGCCAGCTTGCCGCCGACAAACGCGCCTACCATGACGAGTGGCTGGCCCACGATTCCGGGGGCCGCGTGAATCCGGCCCGCTTCTTCGATGCGCTGCGCCGACGCCTTCCGGATGACGCAATCATCGTGGCAGACGACGGCAATCATACTTTTCTGGTCGCCGAACTGATGCCGATTCACGGTGTCCGCGGCTTCCTCTCGCCCACCGACTTCAATTCGATGGGTTACTGCATTCCCGCGGTGATCGGCGCGAAGCTCGCGCGCCCCGATCGCGTGGTGGTCGGCATCGTCGGCGATGGCGCGGTACGAATGACCGGTCTGGAGATGGCAACCGCCGTCGCGCACAAGACCGGCGTCGTGTGGTTTGTTTTCAACGACGGCGAACTGGCGCAGATCGCCCAGGCGCAGGAGACCCCATACAACCGCAAGACCTGCACCGTTCTGCCCGAACTCGACCTTGAGGGCCTAGCACGCGCCACCGGGGTCGGCTGCCTGAAAATGCACGGCAACGATGATATCGACAGCGTCATCGGCGAAGCGCTCGCTGCGGCCGCGGCCGGCAACGCCATGCTCGTGGACGTGCATATCGATTATTCGAAACGCACGCGTTTCACGCAGGGCGTCATCCGCACGAATCTGGGGCGCTTCGGCCTGGCAGATCAGGCCCGTCTGATCGGTCGCGCGCTCTGGAGGCGCGTGACCGGCTGATTCACTTCGCCATGGGCGCGCAGTCCACCGCCCGCGACTGAAGGTCCGCGCAGATTCTGCGCGCCACGGATTCGGCGAACGGCGTGGAGCGCAGCCGCCACAGCGGCGGCGCACTCGCGGCGGGTGCTTCGATATTCAGCTCCAGGGCTCCGAGCAGATCGGCATGATCGCGCGACAGGCGCAGAAGATCCGCGCGCGCAGCCGCTTCGGTCGAGTAGGCGCCCAGTTGAACGGAGTACAGGCGCTCCCCGGACGGCGCTCCTGTCATCACGAAACCGGAGAGTCTTTCACGCGCCGCTTCAGCGTAGCGCCCCTCTGGATAGGCGCCCAGATAGCGCTGCCAGCCTTCCGGGATCTGCAACTGGCTCGCGCGGGCCCATTCACTTTCTTCGTGCAGCTCGCGGATCCTCGCACGCGCCTCTTTCGCATGCACCCCTGCCGGAAAATGTTCAAGGTAGGTTTCATAGGCAGGCACGGTGTCCTCGCTGCGCGCTCCCTTCCAGCCGGCCTCCTGCCGGCTGCAGGCAGCGACCGCGAAGGCGCAGGCGATCCACAATACAATCCACTGTAATCGCAACGGGGCTCCTATAATCTTGCCAACCCAGCGGAGCGATGTTGACACCAGCCCCCGCCCGGACCGAACTTCCTGAAATCGTCGCACATCGCGGCGATGCGGAACACTTTCCCGAAAATTCCCTTCCGGCACTCGAGGCGGCCTGGCGTCATGGCCTGCGCTACGCGGAATTCGACGTGCAACTGTCGGCGGACGCTGTTCCCTATGTCATCCACGATGCACGCCTGGAACGGACCACCGGCTCGACCGGCGACCTGCGTCTGATGATGTCGGGACAACTCGACGGTATCGATGCCAGCGAGCCTCGCCGGTTCGGAGCAGATCATGCTGGCACCCGCCTGCCGCGGCTCACGGCGGTCGCGGAGTTGATGGCCGGATTTCCCGGGGCCAGGGCATTTGTCGAGCTCAAGCGCGCAAGTCTCGTGCATCACGGCCGCCAGCAATGCATCGAGCACACGATCGCCGCGCTCGCGGGTGTGCTGGATCGTTGTGCCGTGATTTCCTTCGATGCCGAGACCTGCCGCCTGACGCGCAGCATGGCGGGCATCCCGATCGGCTGGGTCTTCGAGGGGGCGCCGGCGCTGCATCTGACGGCGCTCGAGGAATTGCAGCCCGAATTCGCATTCTGCGATCACCGCGGGCTGCCGCCAACCGGGCCGCTGCCGCGCGGCAGCTGGGCCTGGGCAGTTTACGAGGTGACCGATGCCCGCCTGGCACGAGCCCTGCACGCGCGGGGCGTTGCGATGGTTGAGTCAATGGCATCGCGGCGCCTGCTGGCTGAACTTCTGCGCGACATGGAGCGGCGCGCCTGAGCGAGCCGGTCTACATCGCCATCGACCAGGGTGCGCACGCGACGCGCGCGACCGCATACGACGCGAGCGGCAGGCACGCGGGTGCGGCGCTTGTCACCATCGCGACCCGGCACAATGCGCTTGGCCACGTCGAGCACGATGCGGAGGAAGTTGTCAGGAGCGTCGCGACAGCGCTGGCCGAGCTCGCGCGCCTGGTGCCGGTCGAGCGCTGGGCCGCAGCCGGGTTCGCGGTACAACGCTCGAGTCTCGCCTGCTGGCATGCAGACGACGGACACCCGCTCGCACCGATCATCTCCTGGCAGGACCGCCGCAATGCCACTTGGCTGAAGGGCCTGGCGCGCAAGGCCGACGAAGTGCATGAACTGACGGGCCTGCCGCTGTCGCCGCATTACGGCGCAAGCAAGTTGCGCTGGTGCCTGGACCATCTGCCGGACGTGCGCGCAGCGGCCGCGCAGAGCGCGTTTCGGGCCGGGCCGCTCGCCAGCTACCTGCTGCATCGCCTGCTGAATGAGCGCCCGTTCCTGGCGGACGCGGCCAGCGCCGCCCGCACACAGTTGTGGTCGCCGTTCGAGCGCAATTGGGCGGATGAGCTGCTTGAACTCTTCGGCATACCCCGTGCGATCCTGCCGCGTGCGGTCGGCACGCGGATGCAGTTCGGAACGCTGGCCTCGACCGCCGGATCGGTACCGGTCGTGGTCTGCAATGGCGACCAGTCGGTCGTGCCATTCGCTGCCGGTCCGCTGGACCCGCGTGCGGCCTACGTGAATCTCGGAACCGGCGCGTTCGTGCTGCGCCCGACATCGAAGGCGCTGCGCGCAGCACCGCTGATGACCAGCGTGATTCGTGCAGACGATTCGAGTTGCGATTTCGTGATCGAGGGCTCGGTCAATGGTGCGGGCGCCGCCCTGTCATGGCTGGAGCGGCACCAGGGCGCCGCGGCTGACCGGATGCTGGCAGTGCTCGCCGACGCGCCACTGGTGGATGACAGCGCGCCATTCTTCCTGAATGGAGTCGCCGGCCTTGCCTCGCCATTCTGGAATCCGGATTTCGAATCGCGATTCATCGGCGAGGGTACCGAACTGCAGCAGTGCCGGGCCGTGCTCGAAAGCGTCGCATTCCTGATCAAGGCCAATCTAGACGAAATGGACCGGCGCCTGGATGCTCCCGAGCGGCTGATAGCAAGCGGCGGGCTGGCCGAAAACCGGCTTCTGTGCCGGATGCTCGCCTGCCTTGCGAATGCGCCGGTCGATCGCGCGAGCGATCGCGAGGCGACCTCGCGGGGGCTCGCATTCCTGGTCGCCGGGGAACCGGCCGGTTTCAACGGATCCACGATGCAACGGCTCGAGCCGGAGCCGGGCCAGCAGCTGCTGGCGCGCTATCTCAAGTGGATCGAACTCATGCGCACGGCGATCCGCGGATGATTCTTCACCCGCGCAGCAGGTCCTGAACAATCGCGCGGTCAATCCAGCTCGGACCATTCAGCGCATCGATATAGCCGCAATGGCCGCCGCGGGCGGTGACCGTCAGTTCCAGCGCCGCCGGCCGGGCAATCCTGTGCAGGTCCCGCGCGAGAATCATCGGATCGTCAATCGAGGTGATGATGCGCGTCGGCACGCGCAATCCCGCGAGTGCGTCGCCCGAGATCGCATAGCCCCTGAGATAGCTCGCGAGATCCGGGAAGTCCGTGTATTTCAGGACCATGCATTCGGTCATCGCGGTCAGGGACCGCTGACCCAGCAAATCGCTGAAACCGTACGACGCCGGCCAGGCCGCCTGTTTTGCGCGCAGGGACCTTCGCCATTTGAACAGGAAGTATTGCCGGTAGATCGCGGGTCCAGACTCCAGTGCGGCGAGTGTCGTCGCCGGATCGACCACCGGGCAGACCGCGACGATGCGCTCGAGCCGGATACCGGCTGCATCGGCGCGTGCGCCGATCCGCAGCGCGAAGTTTCCGCCCAGCGAGAATCCCGCAAGCGACAATCGCGCCGCAGGAAACAGCGATTGCAGGCGAGCCACCGCGCCGACGACTTCGGCGATGCGGCAGGAATGGAACAGCCCCTCATTCAATGCATGACTGCCGCCATGGTCGCGCAGATTGAGTCGCATCACCGCGAATCCACGCTCGTGCAGCTGCTGCGACACCGAAAGCACGTACAGGGAGTCCGAACTTCCCTCCCAGCCGTGCAGCAGCACCGCGAGGCGTTGCGCCGCGGCGCGTTGGCCTGCCGGCGCGTCCGAGTACCAGCCCATCAATCGCACCCCGTCGCCGCAGTCGAGCACCAGCTGACTGCTGGCGCTGATGACGCGCTGTGCGCGCCGCTCGACGGAGCTGCGCCGCAGCGGCAGGCTCGGAATCACCGACTGGACATGGCGATTGGCGAGCCAGACCGGCGGCTCGAATGTTTCGCGCGAGGGCGGAATCAGTTCACTCAACGGTGATCTTCGATGCCCCCGGCAGGCTGGTGATGAAATCGGCGCCCATCATCAGGGCAGGTGTCGTGTACCCGGGCGGGGCGCCGCCCGCAAGCAGCCGGCGCGCGATCGCAATCGAGGCATCGGTCGTGATCGTGTATCCATTCGGTACCAGAATCCTGGCGGTAACCGTTCGCCGTGCCGAACGCGCCTCGCCCCAGACGAAAACGGGTGACTTTGCGCGTTCTTCGGCTGTGGGCCCCGGAGCGCCCTTGCGGATCCGCCGCTTCAGGAATGCCTGCACTGGACCGGAACGCAGCAACCAGCCGAACTTGCCCAGGCGACGCAGCTTCACCAGCGCACGCGGTGACACCGGGACATAGACCTCGATGTCCGGGATTCCGGTGGTTCGAAATGCCGTGCTGACGTCGCCCCAGGGTATCGCGGTCGCCTGCTTCTCGCCCGCGCCGAAATCGATCCGTCGCGTGCGCGAGCCGAGCGGAATGCGGCGGATGACGCCCGCTTCCCGCAGCCGGCCGCCGTGACCGAGTCCCTCGACGCTGGTCGCTGCGGTCCCGCGGCTCCAGCCGGAGCGGCCGTCGAAGCCGAGTGCGAGGTGGGCGGCGTCCGGAAGCGCCTGCTTCAGTGTCAGCGCGATGCAGTCGGTCGGCACGACGTCGAAGCCGACGCCCGGGCACATGACGATTCCGGCCTGCCTGGCGGCGTCATGCTGGCGGAATCCATGCTCAAAGACGTCGATCTCACCCGTGATGTCCGTGTAGTGCGCATTCGCCGCCAGGCAGGCCGCCATCATCGGGCCGGCAGTGCGCGAGAACGGGCCAGCGCAATGCAGCACCACGCGAATGCCGGAAAGCTGGTCGATCAGTGCGGGTGCGTCTTCCAGGCCGAAGACGCGGAACCCGCAGCCAAGCTCCCTGGCAAGGGCCTCGATCGGCGCAGCCGAACGGCCCGCCAGCACCGGGGCCAGGCCGGCAGCCGCCGCCGAGCGCGCAATAATCTCTCCCGTGTAACCATTCGCTCCGTATACCAGGAGACCGCTGTTCATCGCGGAATGACGCGGATCTCGACGCGATTGTTGGATTGTGCTGCCGCATTCCACTGCCCGGACGTCGCCTGGTCGATGGGCGGATAGGACACGGCCAGCCGATCGCGGGGGCCCGGCGCAATTTCAAGCTCGATTGCGCCATCGGTGCGCCGGCGCACGGTCGCGGCAAGACTCGCGAAATCCTGCGCTGGCCGCGCCGTGCCGCCCTGGGTGTCGTCGTAGGGGTTGCCCATCTGCTCGCATTGCGAGGCCGCAGTCGCCGAAGCGGCGAGGACGTAGCCCTGCTCGCCGCTGCCGGACAGGCAGAAGCTGCCAGTGTAGATCTCGGCGCGCACGATGCCGCCGATGGCTGCCCGCTCGAGTTGCGCCACGAGTGCGCGCAAGGCCTCGAGGCGGGCCGGCGCAAGCGGCGCCTCGCCGAATGGCACCGACAGCGCCAGCGCGCGCAGATCCTGGCCGTCATCCGCGGGAGGCGGTCGTTCGCTGATGATGCGCAGTTTCTCGATCGCCCTGGTCAACGCCTCGTTGGAAGCGGAGACCGCCTCGAATGCGCGCTCTGCCTGTTCAATCGCGCCGCGTGAATTCCAGTACAGAAAACCCACGACGATCAGTGCGACGCATGGGGTGACAGAAGCCAGGATCCAGCCCCACGGACGCCTGGCCGGCAACCCGGGATCGTTCGCTTCGTCGGACGCCGCAGGCTCCTTCGGCCGCAATTCAGCCACGACCCGGTGCACCTGCGAGTCCAGTGAGGCGACGATGAACTTCCGCAGTTCGAAGCTCTGCTCCTTCAGAATGCCTTCGACCAGATCGCGGAGCGGCGGATCGGCCGGCGCTGCCTGCGTCGCGGGCGCGGCCGCCACCGGTTCCCCGCCGCCGCCGAGCGGCAGCAGCAACGAAGGTTCCTGGCCGCGCTTTTCCGGCAGCAGCCGCAGCTGGTACAGCGCCTTTGTCACGTCAATCGGGCGTATCGACTTCGACAGCACGCCCACAGCGCCGGAAGCGCGCGCCTTGTCCGCGTAAAGCTCGCCTTCCTGGGAGGTGTACATCATGACCGGGATTGCGGCGAGATCGGGATTCAGCTTGATCTCGCGCACCGCCTGCAGCCCGTCCATGCCGGGCATGATGTGATCCATGAAAATCACGTCCGGGTGGTGGTTTCTCAGGTATTCGAGGGCCGATTCGGCCGATTCGGCGCTGTCGACTTCGATCCCGTAATCCTCGAGCATCCGGCCCAGGACCACCCGCGCGGACTTGGAATCGTCAACGACCAGAGCGCGCTTGCCCAGCATCCTGGCTCTCCCTGAACGAGTCGTGCGAAGTGTAGCGCAGGCGCCTGTCAGCGCACCGCGAATCAGTTCTTGAGGCGGTAGCCGGTCCTGAATATCCACGCCACCAGCCCCAGGCAGGTCAGCAGGAACAGCAGTGTCATCGTCAGGCTGGTGGCAACATCGACATCCGCGCTGCCGAAGAATGTCCAGCGGAAACCGCTGATCAGATAGACGACCGGGTTGAACAGCGTGAGTGTGCGCCAGGCCGGGGGCAGCATGTCGATCGAATAGAAAGCCCCGCCCAGGAATGTCAGCGGCGTGACGACCAGCATGGGCACCAGCTGCATCTGCTCCCAGTTCCTCGCCCAGATGCCGATGATGAAGCCGAACAGGCAGAAAGTGACCGCGGTCAGCACCAGGAATGCGGCCATCCAGACCGGATGCAGGATCTGGATCGGCACGAATGCCGACGCTGTCGCAAGGATGATCAGCGCAAGACCCACGGACTTGGTCGCCGCCGCGCCGACATAGGCAAGCACGATCTCGAAGGCGGAGACCGGCGCCGACAGGAGCTCGAATATCGTACCGGTGAACTTCGGGAAATGAATGCCGAATGAGGCGTTAGAGATGCTCTCCATGAACACTGACAGCATGATCAGCCCGGGGACGATGAATGCGCCATAGGAGACACCGTCGACTTCAGCCATGCGTGCGCCGATGGCCGCGCCGAATACGACGAAGTAAAGCGTTGTCGTGATCACGGGCGTCAGCACGCTCTGCAGCAGCGTGCGCAGGAAGCGCGCCATCTCGAAGCGATATATGGCCCACACGCCGTGACGATTGAATGCGGCGGCGCTCATCGCCGAAATCCCGCGCGCGCGCTTACGAGGCTGACAAAAATCTCCTCGAGCGAACTCTGGCTGGTATGGAGATCCTTGAAACCGACGCCCAGTTCAGAGAGCCTTCGCAGCAGGCCCGGAATTCCGGTTTGTTCCTCATTTGCATCAAAGCTGTATTCGAGTTCGAATCCGCCCGCATTCAACGCAAGCTCCCACGCCTCGAGCCCTGCAGGAATTGCCATCAGGGGCTCCTGCAGGTGCAGTGTCAGCTGCTTCCTGCCGAGTTTTCGCATCAGCCTGACCTTGTCCTCGACGACAATCAGCTGGCCCTCACTGATGACACCGATCCGGTCCGCCATCTCCTCGGCTTCATCGATGTAATGTGTCGTCAGGACGATCGTCACGCCGCTGTCGCGCAACCGCCGCACCAGCGCCCACATGTCGCGCCGCAATTCCACGTCGACACCGGCAGTCGGTTCGTCCAGGAACAGGATCCGCGGCTCGTGCGCGAGCGCCTTGGCGATCATGACCCGTCGTTTCATGCCGCCGGACAGTGTCATGATGACGTCGTTGCGGCGGTCCCACAGCGACAGGTCGCGTAATACGCTTTCGATATGCTTCGGGTCCGGAGCGCAGCCGAACAGGCCGCGGCTGAAGCCCGCAGTGGCGCGCACGGTCTCGAAGGCGTCTGTCACGAGTTCCTGCGGCACCAGGCCGATCTTCGAGCGTGTGACACGATAGTCCTTTTGGATATCGCAGCCGTCCACGCTCACCGTGCCGCTTGACGGTGTCACGATGCCGCAGACGATGCTGATCAGAGTCGTCTTGCCTGCGCCATTGGGTCCGAGCAGCGCGAAGATCTCGCCTTCCTGGATCTCGAGACTGACATTCCTCAGCGCGTGCTGACCGGAGGCATAGGTCTTGGTCAGCCCGGAGATCGAGATGATGGCGCGCATCCGGCGATTTTACAGACTGGCCAGGCGCCTGGCAGTCCGGTCAGCCGCCGCTCGAGGAAACGCCGCAGCGGCTCCTGCTGCGTGAGTTCGGGCGCGCGCTCATGGGATGCCCGCGCCTCCCGGGCGAGTCCAACTGCCGCACAAGCCCCGCCGACATCAGCCAGGCCCGCGGATTCGCGAGCGCGCGGCGCATCGAATGTCAGAGTTCGACGATCGGCTTGAAGCCGCCCCAGAACATGCGCCTGGCGTCGAATGGCATTGCCTTGGGATCCATCATTTTCTTCAGCCGCGGGTCTTTCATCACTTTCGCGAGCGCCCGATCGCGCTGCTTGCGTGACTTGTAGAGTATCCATGAAAAGACCACGACTTCCCCGCGCTTCAGCTTGACGCTCCGGGGGAATGATGTGTACTTGCCGCGCTTCACATCGTCTGCGACGCATTCGACGTACTGCAAGGCGCCATGCTCGCGCCAGACTTTTCCGGCCTTTCTCGCCATCTGCCGGTACGCCGCGAGCTTTCTCCTCGGTACCGGCGCCACGAAGCCATCTGCGTAACTCATGATTTACTCCTGCGCATTTTTTCCAGAACCGGATGCTCAGTCATGAACCCCCCGTCAGCGGGGCGAATTTCGAAGCAACCCATGCGGATGCCGGGGTGCCTGGTCATCAGCCGGATCGCTTCTGCCTTGTCCGCGGCCTCGAGGATCAGGATTCCGCCCATTTCCCGGTGTCCAGGTACCCGAGCCAGACGAACTTCATGGCGTCATATCCCGCGATCCGGCAGCATAACGGATGCGCCAGCCTTTCGCGCTCGGCTGCAGCCCGGATGCGTCAATCAAGGCGCCGGCTTCGACGATGATGATGAATCGCATGGCTTCAGAACTCCATGAATGGACGGACCTCGATGGCTCCCATCCGCGCAGCCGGGATGCGCGCAGCGAGCTGGATCGCTTCATTCAGGTCCTTGGCCTGTACCAGATAATAGCCGTCCAGCTGCTCCTTCGTTTCCGTGATCGGCCTTCGGCATTTTCTGCCATTCCTTCTCGTTTTCGTAGATCAGGCAAAGGTACTGCATGGCGCTCTCCATATTAGTGCCGCTTTGGAACCGGCGGGCAGCCGTGAGCACTGCCGCGACCATGTACGATGGATTTATCATACCCAGTAGTCGAATGGCAACGGCCGAAATCGACATCCGGCCCACCGGCAGCAAGATGTTGACGACGGCCGTGTCGCGGCCGTAAATGTTCGGATGACCATTTCCATTGCGCAAGGCCTGGGCATTGCCATCATCCTGATTCCGATGGCTTCTCCCGTGCTGGCAGCAGGCAAGGCGACATTGACTGCGGCTCACGCGGAGTTTGAAGGCCTCAGTATCAGCGACCTCAGATTGTCCTGGGCCCGGCACTGCGACAAGCCGGATCGCGTCGCGATTCGCGCCGGCCGCATCAGGGGCCTGCCGGCGACGGGTCCGCTTTCGGGCCTCGCGATCGAATGCAGGGACCTCGAAATTTCAGGCGACCTGCTGAGCTGCCGCAGCGGCCATCTCGGCGGCAGCCTTGGCTCGCTCGGCGATCAGGACACGGCATTCAGCGCAAGCAGGCGCGCCGACGGGAGCCTGTTGCTGCATCTCGATGCATTCTCCCTGGCCAGTGGTCGTGCAACCGTGGACTTGCGGCTCGACGGCTCGAACTGGTCGCTCGATTCCTCGCTTGCAGAGATCGAAATCGCGGCCACGGCCCGCATTGCCGCCCCGTGGTTCGAGCTTCCCGAAGGATTCACGGCGGCAGGCCGCGCATCGGGACGAGTGCAGGCGACTGGCCGCACCAATGTGATCGCGACGGCGGACGTGGATCTCGCGATTGCCGGACTCGAATTCGCGGATGCGGCTGGCGCGCTCGCCGGCGAGGCGGTCACGGCCGATTTGAAGGTGAGCCTCGTGGCGGACCGATCGGGCACCTTCGCGACCACCGGCCGGTTCGCCATGACGGCCGGTCAGGCCTACAGCGATCCGGTGTTCCTGGATTTCGGCGCGCATCGGATGTCCGTGGAGTTCACCGGCATCCTGTCGTCAGACGGAACCGGTTTTGCCGCGCGCGAGTTCTCGCTGGTTCACGAAGGCGTCGCCACGATCTCGGGCTCCGCAACCCTCGATTTCGACGCCGCGACTATGCTCCGGCAGGCCGAACTCGTCATCGTGGATCTCGATCTCGCGAACGCGGTGCCGGCATACGTCCAGCCTTTCCTGATCGCGACCTCGCTGAAGGACCTCGAGGGTCTCGGGCATGTCCGCGGCGAACTCGATATCGCGGCTGGCCTTCCAAGCCGCGCGGTGCTCGCAGTCGACTCGGTCGCGTTCGAGAGCCAGACTGCCTCGCTGTACGTCGGCGGGCTCGGCGGCACGCTCAACTGGTTCGACGATGCATCGCGCAGCGAACTCGCGGGCGAAATTGACGACGAATCGTTTCGGTCGCGGCTTTCGTGGCAGTCGGCGAGCCTCTGGGGGATCGAGATTGGAGCCGTCGATCTGCCATTCACGACCACTGGCCGCCATTTCCGCCTGCTGGAGCCGACGCTGCTTCCGATATTCAACGGCGGGCTCGCGATCGAAACGCTGCGGGTGCGCCATGCCGGAATGGACAGGATGTATCTGCGATTCGACGCCGAGCTGCGGCCGATCAGTGTCACGCTGCTGGCGCGTGCGCTCGGCTGGCCGGAGTTCTCCGGCACGATCTCGGGAAGCATACCGGGCCTGCAGTATGCGGAAGGCATCGTGACGCTTGAAGGCAACCTGGAGGCCGCGGTATTCGATGGCAGCGTCGTCGTGCGCGACCTCAGCCTGCGCGACCCGATCGGCAGGTTTCCGCGGCTCTACGCGAGCATCGACATTGAAAATCTCGACCTCGAGCTCGTGACCAGCACATTTTCGTTTGGAACGATCACCGGGCGCCTTTCCGGGCGCATCGCGGATCTGGAGACATTCAACTGGATGCCCGAGTCCTTCGATGCGAGCTTCCATACGCCGCCGGACGACCGCTCGAAGCACCGGATCAGCCAGCGGGCGGTAAAAAACCTGTCCAGCATCGGCGGCGGCAGCGGTGGCGGCGTCGCTGCCGCCCTGCAGGGCGGATTCCTGAAATTCTTCGACAATTTCCGGTACCAGCGGCTTGGCCTCAGCTGCCGCCTTGCCAATGACATCTGCACAATGCGTGGCGTCGAAAACACGGGCGCCGGCGGCTACTACATCGTCAAGGGCGCGGGCCTGCCGCGTATCGATGTCATCGGCAGCCAGTCGCGCGTCGCCTGGACCCGGTTGGTGCGGCAGCTGGCCGCAATGATGGAATCCGAGATCGTCGTCAAGTGAGGCCGGCGGGTGCGCTAGAATCGGTTCAGGCCTCGTTCAGGGGCCGGCCACGAGCATGTCGCATGACCGGCAGGGACATCGCAGGAGGATTTGACATGATTCGCTGGATCACCACGGGCATCGTTGTCGGTTGCCTGGCGCTCGCCGCCTGCGTCACGATCAATGTCTATTTCCCCGCGGCCGCGGCCGAAGCGGCGGCCGACCGGATCATCGAGGACATCTGGGGCCCGGGCAAAGCCGCCGCGCCTGCTTCCGGGGAGCAGTCGTCGCTGGGCGTTCCTGCGGGCGATCTGATGCTCGCCGCCTTGCGTGGAACACTCGATCTTGTGGTGCCCGCCGCCCAGGCGCAGGCGGACCTGGACGTTTCGAGCCCGGCGATCCGTGCGCTGACCGCATCGATGAAGACCCGCGCCGCAGACCTTGAACCATTCTTCGACTCCGGCGCCATCGGCCTGACATCTGACGGCCTGGTCGAGCTTCGCGATGTCAACTCGGTACCGCTTGCCGACCGCAACCGGGCGCGCGAGCTGGTGGCCGGCGAAAACAAGGACCGCAGCGCACTCTACGCCGAGATAGCGGGCGCGAATGGTCACCCTGAATGGGAATCTGACATTCGCAGCACGTTTGCGCAGCGCTGGATCGCGAATGCCCGCGCCGGCTGGTATTACAAGAAAGGCAGCGGCGACTGGGCCAGGAAGTAATCGGCTGCTCAGGCGCCGATCGCGGCGCCTGAGCTTTCCATTTCGATCAGCTTCTGACCTTCATTCTTCGGGGCATTGACTAACCGGCTGACCTGCCAGGCCTGCAGTGCTTTGGCGTCGTATGGGCCGAGGATCCTTGCCAGCGATTCCGCATCCGAGCAGGCCGGATCCATCCAGCGGTCCCAGGATTCCTGCGGCAGGATCACCGGCATGCGATCGTGGATCTTCCGTATGGATTCCGATGCGCTGGTCGTGACGATCGTGCATGACTCCAGCAGTTCCCCGCCCGCCGGGTCCTTCCATCGCTCCCAGAGCCCTGCGAATGCGATCGGCTGCGGATCCCGCAGACGGACAAACCACGGCTGCTTGCCGCCCGGCGCCGCCTGCCATTCATACCAGCCGTCGGCGAGAACAAGACAGCGCCGGTGGCGGAATGCGTCACGATAGGCCGGCTTCACCGCAACGGTCTCGGAACGCGCATTGATCATCCGGTTGCCGATGGCGCGTTCCTTGGCCCAGCGCGGAACCAGTCCCCAATGCAGCATCACGAGCGCGCGCGAGCCCTCCTCCACCACGCGCAGCGCCGGCACCGATTGGGTCGGGGCGATGTTGTAGCGTGGCGCAAGCCCGGGGCTGAAATCCAGCGCGAAGGTGCGCTTGACGGCCTCGGCGGGGGAGAAAAACGCATAGCGACCGCACATGGCCATTACTCCCGGATGCCGGTGCCCCGATTCATCAGCATGACGACCACCGCGAACATCGCGACCGCAAATGCCGCCATGATCGCGAATGCAAGCGCGACATCGACGTCGCTGGTGCCCAGGAACCCGTGACGAAAGGCATTGACCATGTAGAGGATCGGGTTGGTGTACGAAAGCTGCTGGGCCCAGTCGGGCAGTAGCGAGATCGAATAGAAAACGCCGCCCAGATAGGTCATCGGCGCAAGCACAAAGGTCGGAAACCAGGAAATCTGGTCGAAATTCTTCGCGAAGATCGCATTGAAGAAGCCGCCCAGCGCGAAAACCACCGATGTCAGCAGCACCGAGCTGGCGATGAGCAGCGGATGCGCGACCGGTATTTCCGTGAAGAACAGGGCGACGAGCGTGACGACGGCGCCGACCAGCAGTCCGCGGATGACGCCGCCCGCGACGTATCCGAGCACGATCAGCCAGTTCGGAAGCGGTGCTACCAGCAGCTCTTCGATGTGCTTGCCGAATTTCGCGCCGAAGAAACTCGAGACCACATTGCCGTAGGAATTCGTGATGACCGCCATCATGATCAGGCCCGGCGCGATGTATTGCATGTAGTCGTAGCCGCCCATCGATCCGATACGCCTGCCGATCAGGCTGCCGAAGATAATGAAGTACAGCGTCGCAGTTACCGCGGGCGGCACCAGCGTCTGTCCCCAGATCCGGACGATCCGGCTGAACTCCCGCCGCATGATCGTTTCGAGTCCGATGCGGTGAATGCGCGCCAGCGATGGAGTGGTCGCTTCCATGTCAGCTCCGCTGCGCGTCGGCCGCGCCCTTGCTTTCCACCAGCCGCATGAACAGCTCTTCGAGCCGGTTGACCTTGTTGCGCATGCTGACGACCACGACACCGCTTTGCGTCAGGCGCGCAAAAATGTCATTGAGACTCTGGCCCTTGGAGACTTCGACCTCGAGCGTGTGATCGTCGGTCATCCGCGACACGTAACCCGGCAGTTCCGCCAGTCCGGGCGCCGCCCCGCGCAGGTTCAGCACGAAGGTCTCCTGATTCAGCTTGCGTATCACGGCCGCCATCGAGTCATTCTCGATGATCCGGCCGCCATCGATGATGGCAATGTTGCGACACAGGCTCTCGGCTTCCTCGAGATAGTGCGTCGTCAGGATAATCGTGGTGCCCCGTTCATTGATGCCGCGCAGGAATGTCCACATGCTGCGGCGGATTTCGATATCGACGCCCGCCGTCGGTTCGTCGAGTATCAGCAGTCGCGGCTCATGCACGAGCGAGCGCGCGATCATCAAGCGCCGTTTCATGCCGCCGGACAGGGAACGCGCGATCTGGTCGCGCTTCTCCCAGAGCTGCAGCTGCCGCAGGTAGCGTTCTGCGCGCTCGAGTGCCAGCCGCCGCGGGATCCCGTAGAAACCAGCCTGATTCACGATGATCGTGAAGACCTTCTCGAACTGGTTGAAGTTGATTTCCTGCGGAACCAGACCGATGCAGGATTTCGCGTGGGCGAGCGCGCGGTCTATGTCATAGCCGAACACTTCGACGTTACCGCCGGATTTCGTCACCAGCGACATGATGATGCCGATGATGGTCGTCTTGCCGGCGCCATTCGGGCCGAGCATCGCGAAGAAATCGCCTTCCTCGACGTCCAGGTCGATGCCGCGAAGCGCCCGCACGCCATTGCGGTAGGTCTTGGTCAGGCCGCGGATCGAGAGCGCCTTCATGGGACTCCGGGGAAATGCCGGAAGGGGGCCGGACAGGCGCAAAGCCTAAGCTCCCGCCTGATCTCCGGCAACTACCCGAGCGATGACGATCAGGCGATCGCGCTGCGCCTCGGCCTGCGCTGCAGCGCCTGCAGGCGGGCACTGTCTGCGCCCTGGATCTGCAGTCCCAGTTGCTGCAGCGCGCTGACGGAGTTGTCGTCCGGATTTGCGGCGCATCCCTCGAACTGGAGCCAGAACCGGGTCCGCGAACTGAAACGGGCCGTCAGCGAAGGCGCGACCCGCCGCGCCAGGCCGTCAAACGACGCGACCGGAAGCGATGCATATGCCGCGACCGTTGCAGACGCCATCCCCAGCATGAGTTTTGCGCCCGGCGCGCGCGTCTGGGCAAGGTGCCAGGCCAGCATGATGACGGTGCGTGCGAATGTGACGATGCGCTCATCAATGGCCAGCCCGGGTTCCCCGTCCTGGACTGCGCCTGCCGCGGCAATGTGTTTCTCCCAGAATGCGCCATCGTCAAAGCGCAGATCGAAGAGCGCGTAAGACAGCCTCTCGCACAGTCTTTTCCGGGCCTCGGGATCGATCAGGGCGTCGACAGCCCGGGTCGGCAGGCCAGAAATCAGCTTCAGCCGGCCCTCCTCGGCGAGATCCTCGGCGAGACTGAGGAACGCCAGATTGACCGAGCAGAGCGTCTTGTGGGTGGCTGCATCAAGTAGCGAGCGCTCGGACCAGCCGGCATTGCCGGCCGGTGGAGCGAGTGCAAGCGGTTGCTGGCGGTTCATGGCATTTCTCCCCGATGACGTGCCATTACTCGGGCGGCCGGCTCTTGGACCGGCTTCATATTTACTGGTAGATAAATACCAGTCCTATATCATTGCGTCAAGGCGATCACGATGCGAATCACCGACGACCGCTACACCCGCGACCGGCTTCGGCTCGACCTGGCGCTGCGGTTGATCGGACACGAGGCGCGAACCCGCACGATCCGCAGCTGGACCGGGCTCACCGACGACCGGATCCGCAAGCTCTACCGGGCGTATGTCGCGGACGCCGGGCACCGGGACGTGCGTCGTCACCGCGGCAAATCTCCGCGCCAGAGCGCCTTTTTCATGCGTAATGCAGGCATTCGCCGCGAGGCCGCGGGTCTCGCAACGCTGATGTGCATCCTCGGCCTGCTGCGCCGCGAATCCGTCAACTCACCAGGTGGGCTGGAGCAGCTACGCTGGGGCGAGAGTTTCTGCGAGGCCTACGAGACCTTTGCCAGCCTGTTCGAGCGCCCGCAGATCTCGTTCGAGCATGCATGCCACCTGATGCGCTCGCTGGAGCGGCAGAACGAACTGTGCCTGGACGAATGTGAAGGCTGTGGCAGCCTGCTGGTCGTCCTGCGCTACGCGGAAAAGCCGAGGGCATGCGAATTCTGCGCTTCGACCCGGCCGCCCGCCCGCCCGGGCCTGTCGGTGGGCGACTGTTAGAATGAGGCACCTTTATTCGAAGCATGGTTCCAGATGCGCGCTGACATCGAGCGCCCCAATGTCTTTGCCGGGCCGCATGTCGATCGACTCAAGTTTTCGCGCGCCGATGACGAGGCCGCCGCGCTTGCGATTGCAGAAGGCACGGCCCGGCTGATTCCGGTCTGGCGTTCGCGCTGTCCGCTGGTCCGCGCGCCCTCGCCCACCGCCCTGCTGCTCGAAGTCGGCACCGCCATGCTCGGGGATATCCCTGCGGATGAAATGATCCTGCTCGGCGAATACGGCGGACGCGCGATATTCACGATCGAGATCCGGACTGATACGCCACCGCCGCTCGCCGATGGCGCCGAATTCGCCGATCTGCGCCTTGCGGCGGGCCTGCTGCCGCACAGTGAGGCTGGCTTGCTCGCCTATGCGCGTGCGATGGTCTCTTTCCGGCACCGGCACCGTTTTTGCGGCAGTTGCGGAGCGCCGACCAAGCCGCGGCGCGCCGGGCGCATGATGATCTGCACCAAAGAAGGCTGTGTCACTGAATTCTTTCCACGCGTGGATCCGGCGGTCATCGTGCTGGTGACGCATGGTGACCGGACCCTGCTCGGCAGGCAGGCTGGCTGGCCCGCGGGCCGCTATTCCACGATCGCGGGTTTTGTCGAGCCTGGCGAGAGCCTGGAAGACGCCGTCCGCCGCGAAGTCATGGAAGAAACAGGCCTCGTGACAGGCAGGACGAGTTACCAGTCTTCCCAGCCGTGGCCCTTTCCTCGTTCGCTGATGCTGGGTTTTCGGGCCGAGGCGCTTTCTACCGAGATACGGCTCGACGATGAGGAACTGGAAGATGCACGCTGGTTCAGCCGCGCGGACATCGCCTCCGGCACGCCATTGCTGCCATTTCCGCAGTCGATCGCATTCCGGTTGATCGAGGAATGGTACGACGCCGGTAGCGTTCGTCCGCTCGCCGAGGAGCCCGGACGGCGCGGCCGAGGCTAGCGGTTCCATGTGCCTGGCCCTGATTGCCTACCGCGCGCACCCGCGCTATCCGCTGGTACTCGCCGCCAATCGCGACGAATTTCATGCGCGACCGGCCCAGGCACTCCACTGGTGGACGGACAGTGCCGGCATATTGGCGGGCCGCGACCTGCAGGCCGGCGGCACCTGGCTCGGGATGGACCGGTCGGGCCGCATGGCGCTCGTGACGAACTACCGCGATCCCTCGTCGCCGCGACCCGAAGGCATTTCACGCGGATTGCTGGTCGGCGAATTTCTCGGCGGAAAGCTGGGTAGCGGCGAGTTCGCGGCTGCGGTCGCATCGCGTACAAGGCAATTCAGCGGCTTCAGCCTGCTCGCAATGGATCGCGAAGGCCTTGCCTACGTGACGAGCCATCCCGAACCGGAGACTCGCGTGCTGCCGCCTGGCGTCTATGGCCTCAGCAACCGCCAGCTCGACACGCCGTGGCCGAAATTGCTGCGCACACGCGAGCGCTTCACCGCGGAACTGGCGAATGCCGATCCACGGCCTGGCACGCTCATGCACATGCTTTCCGATCGCACCGGAGCCGCCGACGATCTGCTGCCGGACACCGGCGTCGGCCTCGAGTGGGAACGGCTGCTGTCGGCACCATTCATCGTCAGTGCGGTCTACGGCACACGCTGCAGTTCCGTTGTCCTGCTCAGCGCCGGAGGAATGGCCACATTCGAGGAACGCAGCCATGCGACGGACGGCAGCGTGATGACAAGGGTCCGCATCGCCTACCAGACCGGAGCACCGGGATGATCCGCCGGGTCACGGTACTGCTGCTGATGGGCATGTTCTGGCTTCCGGCGGCAAGCGCCGAGGATCTGATCGAGGTCGAAATCGAGGGTGTCGAGGGGGCGCTGCTCGAAAATGTCCGGGCGCTGCTGAGCCTGAGACGTCATGCGCGCTCGAAGGAACTCGACACGGAAATGGTCGAGCGACTGGTGCAGCGTGCGCGCGGCGAGGTAGCGACAGCATTACGGCCCTTCGGTTACTACCAGCCGGCAGTCGACACGAAGCTCACGCGCGCTGGCGAAGGCTGGCTGGCCATTGTCCGGATCGATCCCGGTCCGCCGGTAATTCTGGTCGAACAGCAGCTAGAGATCACCGGCAGCGGCCGCGATGAGCCATATCTGCGGCAGGCGCTTGCGCGCTCGCCGCTCAGGAGCGGCGAGCGCCTCAGGCATCCCGACTACGATCAGCTGAAGGGCGATCTGCTGCGCGCTGCGGCCGCCAACGGTTTTCTGGATGCCGACTTCAGCCGCGGGGAGCTTCAGGTGGATCCTGCCGCACGCGAGGCACGGGCGCATATCACGCTCGAAACCGGGGAACGCTACCGGTTCGGCCCGACCGCCATCGAACAGGATTTCCTGCGCCCCGATTTTGTGCGGCGCTATCTGCGCTACCGCGAAGGCGATTGGTACGACGCAGGCGCCCTGTTGCGCACCCAGTTCGCGCTGGACGACTCGCAGTATTTTGCCGCCGTTGAAGTACAGCCCGAGCAACGCGATCGCGAACGCAAGACAGCGCCGATCCGCGTCACCGCTACGCCCAACAAGCCCAATCTCTATACGATTGCCGCCGGTTATGCGACCGACACCCGCGTTCGCGGCACGGTCGGCTGGGAAAACCGCCGCCTGAATTCGAGCGGCCACCGGCTGCGCGCCGACATCCGCGGTTCCAGCATAGAAGAAGTCGTGCGCCTCGCCTACGCGATCCCGTGGACCGACCCCGCGCTGGAAAAGCTGTCCTTCGAGCTGCGCGGCCTGCGCGAACAGCGCGCGGACGTCGAGACGACCGGCGGCAGCTTCAAGGTGGGCCTGACCGAGGTGCTTGGCAAGTGGCAACGCGTGCTGTCGGTGACCGCCGACGCGACCCGTGACGAGTTAATCACGCCGACCGGTATCACGCGCACGAGCAGCAAGCTGTTCGTGCCGGGCATTTCCTATGCGCTGCTGCCGCCGGGCTTTCTGGGTGTGAATGCCGTGCCGCGCGGACTCCAGCTCGAACTGATCGGTTCGACGACGGCGCTCGGCTCTGAAACGGATTTCACGAGGCTGATCATCCGCGACGAACGCCGGTTTCGCCTCGCCGAGCCCTGGAACCTACAGCTCCGCGCGGAACTGGGCGCGAGCGCAGTCGGAGACTTCCAGGAACTCCCGGCGCAATACCGGTTCTTTGCCGGTGGTGATCGGAGCGTGCGCGGCTACGGCTACGAGGAGCTGTCCCCGGTTGACGCCGATGGAAATCGCATCGGCGGCCGCTATCTGATGGCCGGCAGCATCGAACTGCAGCGCGACTTGCCGCGCAATTTGGTCGCAGCAGTGTTCCTGGATGGCGGCAACGCCATTAACAGCTTCGGCGACCGCCTGGAATACTCCGCTGGCATCGGATTGCGCTATCGCCTGCCGTTCCTGAGCATAGGCCTGGACGTCGCCCAGTCGCTGTCCGAGCCCGATCGCAGTCCGCGGTTGCACCTCAACTTCTCGCCGGACCTGTAGGGAGCCGCCTGCAATGAAAAAGCGGACCCGGTGGCTGTTGATCGCCATATCCATCGTCGCAATGACCGCACTCTCGGGCGCGACCTGGCTGATCGCCACCGAGGCCGGGCTCGCGCGCGTCGTGGCGCTGCTGTCATCGCTCGACGAGGTGAAGATCCGCATTACCGGGGCCCGCGGGAGACTTATCGGCCCGTTGCAGGCCGATTCGATCGTGATCGAGCACGCGCGCGCGACAATCCGCGTCAGCGGCCTGGCGGTCGATCTCGAGCCGACCGAGATCCTGGCAGGCAGGATTTCGGCCGAGCAGTTGAATGTCACAGCCGCCAGCATCGTCGTGCACGAGCGCATCGGGCCACCCGGGCCACCGGCTTTCTTCGCGCGCTGGCTCAGGCTGACCATCGATGAATTCGCGATTGCAGATTTGTCGGTCACCTCGCCCCGCGGCACGGAATTGCGGCTGCGAAAGCTTGCCGGTTCGGCGTCGATCACGCGCTCCGCGATCAGATTCGCGGACGTCGAGGCCGATGCCGGCGCGTGGGCCGTGGCTGCAGCGGCGGGCCGCGTGCTGGCACGCGAGCCGCTGGCTATAGACGGACGTGCGGCCTGGTCCCTGACGGCAGCCCGCGATCTCATCGGAGTCGTTCGCGCGAGAGGCGATTTCGACCGACTGCAGGCAGATGCGCAGGTCGCCGCGCCAGGCCGCGCCACCGCCAACATCGAGCTCACGGACCTGACTGGCGAGTTGCGCTGGACCGGCATGCTCATCGTGGAGCAACTCGATCTGGCCCAATGGTTCGATCCAGCGCCAATCGGTCCGCTGCGCGCGAGCGCCGAGGCCGCCGGCGACCGTTCCAGCTACACCGCAACGGGTCAGATCCACGGCGAGGGGCTGCCAGGATCCGGTGTCCGATTTGCAGGCGCCGCCGGCTACGCGGACAGCCGGGTCACGGTATCGGACTTGAAGCTCACGATGCCCGGCAGCACCAGTGTCGGCCTGCAAGGCACGATCAGCGTTGGCGAGCCGCCTGCATTCGCGCTCACCGGCGAGTGGACCGATTTCAGCTGGCCCCTGACCGGGCACGCAGTCGTCCGATCGAGCGCCGGCAGCCTGCAGGCGGAGGGCTGGCGTGAGTTCGGCTTCCGCTGGGCCGGCAAGCTCGAGCCTGCAGGCCTGCCACCCGCGGAGGGTTCGGCAAGCGGCAAGTTCACCACGACCCAGTTCATCGTTGAGGAATCGTCGTGGCGGACGATAGGCGGTCGGATCGACGCAGCCGGCATGCTGACCCGCGATGCGCAACGCGCCTGGACCCTGTCGGGAAACGCGCACGGCATCGATCCCTCTGCATTTCGTGAGGAGCTTCCGGGCCGCATGACATTCGCGTTCGCGGCGTCCGGCGCGGGCCTGGACGAAAGCGTGCGCTGGGGCGCGGCTGTCTCAGGCCTCACCGGGCAGATCCGCGGCGAAGCCGTCAGCGGCGACGGCATCCTGCGCAGGCAGCCAGGGCTGACCCAGTTCGAGCGCGTCGCGCTGACGCTCGGCAACGCGAAACTCTCGCTCGACGGCGTGCTCGGTCGGGAGACGGCGCTGGATGCCAGACTCGTTGCCGATGACCTTTCCGGTTTCCTGCCGGAACTCGGCGGCCATGTTGACGCCAGCCTGAAATACCGCGACTCGTCCGTCATGCTCTCGTTCACCGGCCACGATCTGGCATGGGACAGGCAGAAGGCGGATATCCTGTCGCTCGATGCGCGCATCGACCTCGAGGATCGCGAGACATCCTGGCTTCGACTGCGCACCGCCGGCCTGCTGATCGCCGGGCAGACGCTCACGGATACGCGCCTCTCGCTTGATGGCCTGCTGCGCGATCACAGCGTGCAGTTCCGCATCGGCGCCGGCGCAGATGCGGTCGAACTCCGGGGCAGCGGCGCCTGGTCGGGCCAGGACTACGCGCTCGATGCGACAAGCGTCGTCGCAACGGGACCTGGATTCGCGCACTACCAGCTCGCGCAGCCGACGCGGCTCTTCGTTTCCGCAAGCAGAGCCGAGCTCGCGCCGACCTGCCTGGTCCTGGAGACGCGCCGCGTCTGCTTCGAAGGTCAGTGGCGGCGCGCTGCCGACTGGTGGCTGCGGGCGAATGTGCGGGGATTTCCGCTGGAAACGCTGGACCTGGAATTTCCAGGCCGGCCCAGCTATCGCGGTCTGCTCTTCATGGACGCACGCATTTCGGGCCTGGCCGGGCAACGCTGGCTTGGCGACCTGCAGGCCGAAATCCGGGATGCAATCCTCGAGTTTCAGACGGCGAGCGGCAAGGATCAGGTCATTGAGCTCGGCCGCACAGTCCTGGCGCTCGCAAGCGATTCCGACCGCCACCGGCTGAGCGTCAGGCTCGCGGACGCCGCCGCGAGCGAACTCAACATGAACATGGTCGCCGAACGACGTGACGATATCGGCCTCGCGCAACTGCCGATTTCCGGAAGGGTGCGCGGCACGACCAGGCAGTTTGACCTGCTGCCGCTCCTGTTCGAGGACATCGATCGGGCCTCCGGTGGGCTGGTCCTCGATTTCTCCATTTCGGGGCAGCTCGCGACGCCGCTGTTGCAGGGCAGTGCCGGCCTCAGCGATGGCACCATGGACTTCTACCAGACCAATCTGCGACTTCGCGACATCACGGCCACGCTTGCCTTGCAGCAATCGGGGCTCGACCTGCGCGCCACTGCGATGGCCGGCGACGGGACACTCGCCCTCGACGGACGGCTGAACTGGCGGGACCGGCGCCTTGACGGTCTGCTGACGATGAAAGGCGACCGGCTGCCGCTCGTGAATGTTCCGGAAGCGCGCGTGCTCGCCTCTCCGGACCTGAGATTCTCCCTTGCCGATCGCAGCATCGAGGTCACCGGCAGCGTGACAATCCCCGAGGCACGCATCGTTCCCGCCGAAACTGCGGGCGTCGTGCTCGTTTCCACCGACGAGCGCGTGCAGAGGACACGGCAGGGAGCCGGCCCGGAGACTGCCTATGAGGTTGCGAGCGACCTGCGGCTGGTGCTCGGCGACAAGGTCGATCTGGATGCATATGGCCTCCGCGGACGGATAACCGGCACCGTGCGTGCCCGGAGCGATCCGCACGAGGCCGCGGTTGCCTCCGGTGAACTCGAAATTGAGGACGGGCGCTATCGCGCCTACACGCGCGAGCTCGATGTCGAGCGCGGGCGTCTGCTGTTCACCGGCGGCCCCGTGACGGACCCCGGGGTCGACTTGCGCGCTTCACGCAAGCTGCCGGGATACACGGTCGGAGTCATCGTGCGCGGCCGCCTGCGCCGGCCACAGCTGACCCTTTACTCCGAACCGCCGCTGCCGCAGCCGCAGATCGCTTCCCTGCTGATAGTCGGGCGAACGCTCGACAGCCTGCAGGACCCCGATCGCGATAGCCTCGATGCGGAGCGCGCGACCCTGGTCGCCCAGGGCGGCGCCCTGCTCGCCGGCGAGCTGGGCCGGCATGTCGGGCTCGACGAAGTCGGCGTTGCGGAGGATGCCGAATCAGGCGCTGCCCTGGTGCTCGGCAAGTTTCTCTCGCCGCGACTCTACATCAGCTACGGCATCTCGCTGGTGGACGAGATCAACACGCTGAAGCTCCGCTACACCATCGGCGATCGCTGGGTGATCTCCGCGGAAGCCGGCCGCCAGTCCGCGACCGATATCGAGTACCGGATCGAGCACTGAGCCGCCGTCATTGACGCCGATTGCATATTTATGCAATCATTCCGCAACTTTATGCAGACTCACACGCGAAATGGCGGCGCCAACGGCGCCGCTGCGCGGCGCGCCGCGCTCAGGCGCATCATCACGCGGTCGCCGGTCGGCCGGCAGCAGGACCTCGTGCGCCTCCTCGTCGGTGCCGGTCATTACGCAACGCAGTCGAGCGTCAGCCGCGACCTGCGCGAACTCGGCGTGGCCAAGCAGGGCGACCGCTATGTGCTGCCCGACGAGTCGGCGCCGGCAATCAGCGGTCTTGCCGCCATCGCTGCATTCGTTCGCGACCTGAAGCCGGCCGGACCATGCCTGACCGTGATCCAGACCACGACCGGCACGGCACAGAGCGTCGCGATCGCGCTCGACCGCGCCCGCTGGCCCGAGATAGTCGGCACGGTGTCCGGTGACGACACCATATTCGTCGCAACCCGGGGTGCTGCGCCCCAGCGCCGGCTGCTTGCCCGCCTCCACAAAGAATTCCGAGTCTGAGTATCATCATGCCCATGCCCTCGCCGGGCGCCGACGCGCCCATCCTGCTCGCTTTTTCCGGCGGCCTCGATACCTCGTTCTGCGTGCCATGGCTGAAGGAAACCTGCGGCCGCCCGGTCGCCACGGTCACCGTGGACACCGGCGGCGTCGACGCCACCGCCGCGCGCGAGCTCGCGGACCGCGCGAAGCTGCTCGGCGCCAGCTCGCATCAGCTGGTCGATGCGCGGGGCGACTATTTCGATCGCGTGCTGCGCTGGCTGCTGATCGGCAATGTCCGCCGCGGGCAGATGTATCCGCTGTGCGTCGGCGCCGAGCGGTCGATCCAGGCCCAGACAATCGCCGCGGCGGCCCGGAAACTGGGCACCGGCACGGTCGCACACGGCTGCACTGCGGCCGGCAATGACCAGGTACGCTTCGAAGTCGCCCTGCGCACCCTTGCTCCAGGACTCGAGATCCTGGCGCCGGTGCGCGACCAGGCATTCAAGCGACCCGAGCAGCTCGCCTATCTCGAGCAGCGCGGACTGCCGGTTCCACCGCACGACGCCGCCTACTCGACGAATCGCGGCCTCTGGGGAGTGACGATCGGCGGCAGGGAGACATTGACCTCGACTGGCAGCATTCCGGAAGAGGCCTGGGTGCTGTCACGGGGCGCATTCACGAAGCCGCTGGCGCCGCGGCGGATCGTCATCGGATTCGAGTCCGGCCTGCCGGTCTCGCTCGACGACGAGAAACTCTCCTGCGTCGCACTGACCGAGAAGCTGGAGAAAGTAGCCGCCGGATACGGCATCGGCCGCGGCATCCATCTGGGCGACACCATTATCGGCACCAAGGGCCGCGTCGCGTTCGAGGCGCCGGCCGCGGTCGTCCTGATCGACGCGCACCGCGAGCTCGAGAAACTCGTGTTGAGTGCGCGCCAGCAGCGTATCAAGGATCTCGTCGCCGCCCATTATGGCGATCTGGTCCACGAGGGGCAGAATCTGGACCCCGTCTGCCGCGACATCGAAGCGCTGCTTGCATCGTCCCAGGCACGGGTGACAGGCAGCGTCACGATCCTGCTGCGGCCGGGCTCGGCATTCGTCGAGGGCGCGGATTCGCCCTGGTCGCTGATGAAGGCTTCGAAAGGCGTGTACGGCGAAGCGGCCGGTGAATGGACCGCCGCCGATGCACATGGATTTTCCAGAATGGTTTCGCTGCCAGGCGTGTTCTGGACGCGCGCCGGCGAAGGGATTCAGGAGCAATGATGAAATCGATCATCGTCGACAAGATCGCCTCGGTCACGCAGGCCTGCGGGCTGTCGCACGAACTGCGCATCTCGACCGAGATCCCCTGCGAGGAGGGTGTCGTGCTGGCAGTCGAAATCCTGACCGACAAGGCGCAGTACAACACGCTCGAGCTCACGAGTGGCCGCATGGCAAAGCTCGCGCGCGGCAATGTGATCGTCGGCGCTCTGGGTCACCGCAAGGCGCTGTTCGGTTACTCCGGTCACCTGCCCGAAAAGCTGGCCGCGGGAGACGTGATCCAGATGCTGAATATCGGCGGCGTGCTCGGCCTCTGCGACTCCGCAAATCCCGAGAAGGGCAGGCCCTTCGACTGCCGCGTGCTCGGCTCCGTGCTGCATTTCCCCTATCTGGGAGAGCGTATTGGCGTGCCGGCGCGCGCCGGCATGCGCAAGCTGGATTTTGCGGCGACACTCGATACCGCAGGCGTGCCCGTCGTCGCGCTGGCGGGTACCTGCATGGAGGCCGGCAAGACCGCGGCCGCATGCGCGATGATCTCCCGCATGCGGCACCGAGGGCTTACGGTCGACGGTTTCAAGGCGACCGGCGTCTCGTTGCGTCGCGACATACTGGCGATGGAAGACTCCGGCGCGCGCCGCTCGATGATATTCACCGATTTCGGCGTCGTCACGACGACGGCGAAGAACGGGCCTGCACTGACGCGCACGATGCTGACCGACATGGCGGCCGGCAAGCCCGACGTGATTGTATTTGAGCTCGGCGACGGCATCCTGGGCGCCTACGGCGTCGAGGCCATACTCGATGCGCCGGATATCAGGAAGGCCCTGACGGCGGTCGTGCTCTCGGCCAACGATCCGGTCGCCGCCTGGGGCGGAGTGAAACTGCTGCGGGACCGCTTCGGCATCGAACCCGCGGTCGTGACAGGCCCATCCACGGACAATTCCGTGGGCGTCGACATCATCCGCGACCAGCTCGGCATCCAGGCTTTCAATGCGCTGACGAATGGCGCCGCGCTTGGCGACTGCGTGATCTCGGCGGTCGGTCTCGACACGGTTGCCCACTTGCGGGAACTCAGGTAGTGGGCGCCCGCACCCCGGCCATCATCCTGGGCGGCACCGGCTACGTCGCCGGCGAGCTGCTGCGCCTCGCGCTCGGACATCCGCGTCTCGAACTCGCCGCGATCGCATCCGACAGCCAGCCGGGCGAGCCGGTCGCAAATGCATTTCCGCATCTCGCTGTCGCCTGCGGCGGCTTGCAGTACACGGCAATCGAGCAGGCAATCGATATGGCCGCAAGACTGCCGCGTTCGGCGGTGCTTGCGGCCGCACCGCATGGCGTATCGCACAAGCTGCTGGACGCCCTGCTCACCCGCGCGGCGTCCGCCGGTACGAAGCCGGCCGTTGTCGACATCTCGGCGGATTTCCGCTTCGCGGATCTGGACGAATACGCGCGGGTCTACAGGCACCCGCACGGCGCGCCGGCGCGCGCGCGCGAATTCACCTGCGCCGTACCCGAGCATCTGGATCGCGCGCCGACGCCGCATGTCGCGCACCCCGGCTGCTTCTGCACTGCGACGCTGCTCGCTTCGGTGCCGATCCTCGCGCTCGGTCTGGTCGAGCCGCAGGTTTTTGTTTCCGCGGTGACCGGGAGCACCGGCGCCGGGCGGAGCCCGGTCGCAGGCACCCACCATCCCGAGCGTCACAGCGACCTCTACGCGTACAACGCGCTGACCCACCGTCATGCGGCGGAGATCACGGCACTCGCGCGCGCGGCTTCCGGGATTGACGGGCAATTCGCCTTCGTACCGCATTCCGGACCCTTCGCCCGCGGCATCCACGCTACGGTCCAGGCGAAGCTGAAGAAGCCGGTGGACACCGCTGCGGCAATCGCTGCGCTGCGCGACTTCTATGCGAATCGCCCCTTTGTGCGAGTGCTCGACGAACCGCCGCGCATGAAGGACGTGGTCGCGGGCAATTACGCGCATCTGTCGGCGGTCGCCGACGGCAGCACGATCGTCGTGATGTCCGTCATCGACAACCTCGTCAAGGGTGCGGCCGGCGGCGCAATGCAGTGGATGAACCGGCTGCTTGGTTTCGACGAGACCGACGGACTGACCGCGCCCGCTCCTGGCTGGACCTGAGGTGAAGAACTTCCTGGATCTCGCCGATATCTCGCGCGACGAGATCGTGGACCTGCTCGCGCTCGCCGACCGCCTGCGCGACCGGCCCGAACCCGCGGCACTGCAGGGTCGCGTGCTGGGCCTGCTGTTCTTCAATTCCTCCCTGCGGACGCGTGCCTCGATGCAGGTCGCGATGGCCCGCCTCGGCGGCGAGTCATTCGTCATCACACCCGGCAGCGGCAGCTGGCAGCTCGAGACCCGGCTGGGCGTGGCCATGACTGGAAGCGCAGCCGAGCATATTCGCGAAGCCATCCCGGTGCTGGACTCCTATTGCGATGCGCTTGGTGTGCGCGCATTCGCGGAGGGGCGCGACCTCGCAGAGGACCTGTCGGAAAGGAATTTCAGGAATATCGCCTCGCTGTGCCGGCAGCCGCTGATCAATCTCGAGTCGGCGGTGAATCACCCCTGCCAGGTGCTGGCCGACTGGAAGACGCTTGACGAGCTCAAGGTCGCCCGCCGCGGCCGTTTCGTGCTCTGCTGGGTGAATCACCCGCGCGCATTGCCACTTGCGGTGCCCGCCGCCGCGGTGCACATGGCAGCATTGCGGGGCATGGATGTCGTGGTGCTGCGCCCGCCCGGGTTCGCACTGCCGGACTCGATCATGGAAAAGGCGAAACGCGCTGCGGCCGAATCGGGAGGCAGCGTCAGCGAATCCGAAGATCGCGGCGCGGCCCTCGCCGGCGCGCATGTGGTATACGCAAAGGAATGGGGTTCGCCGGAGCATTACGGCGATACCGAAGCGGAAGCCCGGGCGCGCAGCGGTTTCAGCGACTGGATGGTCCGCGAGTCGTGGTTCGGGAATGCGGCGCCCGACTGCCACCTGATGCATTGTCTTCCGGTGCGGCGTAACGTCGCCATTGCGGACGAAGTGCTCGACGGGCCGCGCAGCCGCGTGCTGAGCCAGGCCCATAACCGGCTGGTCGTACAGACAGCGATCCTGTACCGCCTGCTCGGCGGCGCTCCCGCCGGAAGGCCGAACTGAAACGAGGAGCCCTGACGAGATGGTGACACACCACATTGTCCAGTCCGCCGTGATCACCGCGCTGCGCGGCGCAGCGCCGTACATCCGGCTCTACAAGGGAAAGATCTTCGTGATCAAGGCCGGCGGGGCCGTGTTCGGCGACAGCGCCGGCACCCGCGACCTGATCGAACAGATCGCGATCCTGCATCATCTCGGCATACGTGTCGTGCTGGTGCACGGCGGCGGGCCCCAGCTCGACGAGATGCAGCGGTCTCTCGGCATCGAGCCGCGCATGGTGCGCGGGCGCCGCGTTACAGACGACAAGTCGATCGACGCGACGACCATGGTGCTGAATGGGCTCATAAACACGCGCATCCTCGCGACCTGCCGTGAAGTCGGAATCGACGCGGTCGGCCTGTCGGGCGTGGATGCGGGACTCGTGCGCGCCGTACGCCGCGCGCCGGTCAAGGTGGATGGCGAATCGGTGGACTATGGATATGTCGGCGACATCGTTTCGATCGACACGACCGTGCTCAGCAAGCAGCTCGATGCCGGGCTCATGCCGGTGATCAGTCCATTGTCCTCGGACAGCACGGGCATGGTGCTGAATATCAACGCCGACACGGTGGCGGCCTCGATCGGCGCGGCGCTCGGCGCCGAGAAGCTGATCATCTGCACCGGCGCGGCAGGCATCCTCGAGCGGCTCGATGATCCGCGTTCGCTCGTGTCCTTTACGGATCTCGCCGGTCTCCGGCGTCTCGAGCAGGCCGGCAGCCTCGAGGGTGGCATGCTGCCAAAGTCCTCGGCGATAGAAACCGCGATCCGCGGGGGCGTGCGGCGCGTGCATGTAATCTCCTACCGGCTGCGCGACAGCGTGCTGGCCGAAGTATTCACGAATGAAGGCACCGGGACGATGGTCGTCGCGGATATCGATACGGTGACCGCGGCCGAACAGCATCCGGAGACGGCCGAGTCGTGAACAGACTCTGGGACAAAGGCGGGTCGCTTGACAGTCGCGTGCTGGAGTTCACGGCAGGCGAGGACCACTCGCTGGACGACCGGCTGGTTGCCCATGACGTACGCGCTTCGATTGCGCACGCCGAAATGCTGGCCGAAACGCGCCTGCTGTCGGCCGAGGACCTGGCGAAGATCCGCGACGGCCTGATTTCGATCGGCACGGCCCATGCCCAGGGCAAATGGCGCGTGTCGCTCGACGAGGAAGACGGCCAGACTGCGCTCGAGGCGCGATTGACTGCGCAGATCGGCGAGACCGGTGCACGCATCCATCTCGGGCGCTCGCGCAATGACCAGGTCCTGGTCGCAATGCGCCTTTACATGCGCGACGTGGTCGCGGAGCTCGCGACTGCGGCGGATGCCGCGGCCGGCGCACTGCTCGCACTCGCAGCGCGCCAGGGCACGATCGCATTGCCCGGATACACGCACATGCAGCAGGCGATGCCGAGCTCGGTCGACTGGTGGGCGCGTGGTTTCGCCGCGGAGATTCGCGACGACGCCGAAGGCATCCGCCAGACGATGCGCCGCATCAACCGCAATCCGCTGGGCTCGGCAGCGGGTTATGGCACGCCGAATCTCCCGATTTCGCGTGAAGCGACATGCCGGAGGCTCGGATTCGATGACGTGCACGAGCCGGTCACGGCCGTTCAGCTGTCGCGCGGCAAGGCCGAATCGCAGCTGTTGTTCGAGTTGACGCTCCTGGTGCAGGACCTCGGGCGACTGGCCTCCGATCTGCTGCTGTTCAACACCCGGGAATTCGGCTTCGTCGAGTTGCCGGCCGCGATGACTACCGGTTCGTCGATCATGCCCCAGAAGCGCAATCCGGATGTTCTCGAGCTGATACGCGGACGCTCGGCCACTGCGCTCGCCTGCCTGGTCGAGGCCCTCAGCGTCTACTCGCGACTGCCATCCGGTTACAACCGCGATCTGCAACTGATCAAGACGCCGCTCTTCCGCGGCATCGATATCGCTGCGCAGGTGCTTGCGATTCTGCCCGCGGTACTCGAAGGCCTGCGGTTCAGGCCCGAGAATATCCGGCTCGACCCTGCGCTGCAGGCCGCGGCGCGCGCAAATGACCTGGCGGTGAAGGAAGGCATTCCGTTTCGGGACGCCTATCGCCGCGTTGCCGAGGAAATTGCCAGGGAAAATGGAGGCCGACTGTGAAGAACTGGATCAGGCCAGTGGCCGGAATCGGCTCGAATGCAGCGAGCGTATTGCTGCTGGTATTCGGCCCCAAGCCCTGATGAACCTTGCGGATGCGCGATGCCGGCGGATCCACCGGGACCCGCGCTGCTCTTCATCCGAGACACCGCCTGAAGGCATTCAGGGATATCCTGAGCTCCCGATCGGCGGCGCGGGTTTCTGTTTTGCCGTGTGGCGCTGGGACGGCAGGACGTACAATCACCTGCGCAACGGAGACGACTACAACCATGCGTCACGGTGAATGGCATCGATCCGGTCGCGCTGACTGGCTGCGGGCGGCGGTGCTCGGTGCCAACGACGGCATCGTATCCACGGCGAGCCTGGTGATCGGCGTTGCGACCGCCGGGGCGCCGCGCGGCGCTGTGCTGATCGCCGGCACCGCGGGTCTTGTCGCGGGCGCGATGTCGATGGCGGCCGGCGAGTATGTATCCGTTAGTTCGCAGGCGGATGCCGAGCATTACGACCTTGCGCGCGAGCGCAAGGAGCTCGAAACCGATGTCGAGGCCGAGCATCGAGAGCTTGCCGCCATCTATGTCGAACGCGGGCTGGACCCCGCGCTCGCGGCGCAGGTTTCGGATCAACTGATGGCCCACGATGCGCTGGGCGCGCACGCGCGCGATGAGCTTGGCATCACGAAGTTCGCGCGCGCAAGACCGGTACAGGCGGCAATCGCATCCGCGCTTTCCTTCGCCGTCGGCGCCATGCTGCCGCTGCTGACCGCGATGGTGGTGCCGGACGCGCGGACTATTCCGCTTGTTGCGGTGCTGTCGCTCGCGTCCCTGGCGATGCTTGGTGGCATTGCGGCAAGGGTCGGCGGTGCACGCATCTGGACCGGCGCCATTCGCGTCACATTCTGGGGCGCGCTCGCAATGGCGCTCACGGCCGCAGTCGGGAGCCTGTTCGGCGTCGTGGCCTGATAGGCAGCGCAGCGTGACGGCGAATTCCCTGGACAACCCGGTCTGGCACGCGCTGGCGACGCAGCATTCCGGGCTCGCAATCACCGCGGCGGGCGCCGCGAAGTACCCGCACGAGATCGCACCATTTGCCGCGGTTGGCGACCTGCCGGGCCGCGCCGCCATGCAGCTTGCGAGCCTGGTCGAAGACGGCGAATCGGTGTTTCTGGTGGGCGTGGCTCCGGAGCCGCCGCCGGGCTGGACGCTCGAACCAAAGAAACCCTGCCTGCAGATGATCTGTCATGCGCCGCCGCGCGAAGTCCCCGGTCCGCGGGTCACCGAGCTGTCCGACAGCCAGCGTGACGACATGCTGGCTCTGACTGCGCTGGTGTTCCCGGGATTCTTCCGGCCGCGGACGCTGGAAATGGGCCGCTATATCGGAATCTACGACGGCACGCGGCTCGCCGCGATGGCAGGCGAACGCATGCGGCTTGACGGATTCCAGGAAATCAGCGCCGTCTGCACGCACCCGGATTACGCGGGGCGCGGTTACGCCCAGCGACTGGTCTCCCTGGTCTGCCGCGGTGCCTACCAGCACGGCTTCGTGCCATTCCTGCATGTCTACCACGACAATGCCCGCGCGATCGCCGTCTATCGCTGGCAGGGCTTCATCGACCGCACGACCCTGCCACTCTGGTCGTTGCACAAGACAGATGGACATCAGTAACAATTGCCGCACCGTGCAGGTGCTGGAGACGGCACGCCTGCGGCTATCGCCGCTTGCGGCGGACGACTCGGAATTCATTCTCGGACTCCTGAATGAGCCCTCATTTCTCCGGTTCATCGGCGATCGCGGCGTGCGCACGACGGATGACGCGCGGCGTTACATCGAGGACGGCCCGGTCGCGAGCTACGCGCGCCATGGCTTCGGCCTGCTGCGGGTCGGGCTCAAGACCGACGACACGCCGATCGGGATCTGCGGCGTGCTGAAGCGCGACAGCCTGCCGGAACCGGATCTCGGTTTTTCCCTGCTGCCGGCCTACTGGTCCAGGGGTTACGCCCACGAGGCCGCAAGCGCAGTCATGCAACAGGCGCGCAGCGAGCTCGGGCTGGGGCGGATCCTGGCAATAACCTCGGTCGACAATGATCCGTCCATCAGGCTTCTCGGCAAGCTGGGATTCCGCTTTGAACGGCTGATTCGCGTGGACGACGATCCGAACGGGCTCCGGCTGTTCGTCTCCGAGCCATGAAACGCTGCGCCTGGGCCAGCACACCGCTCAGCATCGCGTATCACGATGCCGAATGGGGCGTGCCCGTACACGACGACCGCGTTCTCTTCGAGTTCATCACGCTCGAAGGCGCGCAGGCCGGCCTCAGCTGGGAAACGATCCTGCGGAAGCGCGAAGCGTATCACGCGGCATTCGCCGGCTTCGACCCCGGGCGCGTGGCGCGCTTCACGCCCGCCCGTCGCAGCAAGCTGATGGGAAATGCCGGCATCGTCCGCAACCGGCTCAAGATCGAGAGCACCGTGACCAATGCGAAGGCGTTCCTGGCCATCCAGCGCGAATTCGGCACATTCGACAGGTTCCTGTGGGATTTCGCGGGCGGCGCACCGCTTGTCAACCGCTGGCGCTCCTCGAAGCAGCTCCCTGCCCGCACTGGTCTGTCGGACGCCCTCAGCAAGGAGCTGAGACGCCGGGGATTCCGGTTCGTCGGAACGACGATCTGCTACGCTTTCATGCAGGCGGTCGGGGTCGTGAACGACCACGCGACCGGCTGCTTCCGGTATCGAAGCTGCGCCAGAGGCTGAGGCGCCATGCTGTTCCTCGATCGCCAGGACGTCATCGCATTGCTGCCGATCGCGGATTGCATCACCGCGGTTGAGCAGGCATTTGCCGCTTATGCGGCAGGAGTACTGCCGGCTCTGCCAGGCGTACTCGGTGCACATCTCGACGGCGGCGGCTTCCACATCAAGACTGCGGCGCTGGGCGCGGATCCCGGGTACTTTTCCGCCAAGATCAATTCGAACTTTCCGGCCAATCCCGATCGTCACGGCCTGCCTACGATCCAGGGCATGATCGGCCTGTTTGACGCCGCCAGTGGCCGTCCACTGGCGCTGCTCGACTCGATCGAAATCACGACGCTTCGCACCGCCGCGGCGAGCGCAATTGCCGCACGGCACCTGTCACGCGCCGATGCCGCGACGCTTGCGATCTGCGGGTGCGGGATTCAGGGCCGCTCGCACCTGCGCGCACTGCAGCGGGTGCGACGGCTGCGGCGGGTGCTGGCCTACGATCGCGACCCGGAACGGGCGCGCCAGTTCGTGCGGGACATGGCGCCCGGGTTGGGCATCGAGCTGGTGCCGACGAATGAGCTCGCCGATGCCGTGCAGAGCTCGGACATCTGCGTCACCTGCACACCGGCGCGCTCGCCGCTGGTCCGCGCCGGAGACCTCCGGCCCGGCCAGTTTTTCGCGGCCGTGGGAGCCGACAGCGAGGAGAAACAGGAATTTGAAGCAGAGGCACTGCGGCGGGCGCTGGTCGTCGCCGACATCGTCGCGCAGGCCGCCAGCTTCGGCGACCTGCACCACGCGATCGCCGCGGGCCTGATGACGACCGCCGACGTGCATGCCGATCTCGGGCAGATCATCGCCGGCAAACGCCCCGGTCGCACTTCCGACGAGCAGATATTCATCTTTGACAGCACCGGCACGGCGCTGCAGGACGTCGCGGCCGCAGCAATGGTGTACGAGCGCGCGCTGCAGGCTGGTCGCGGCCGCGAATTGTCGTTGACCGGCGGGAGCGTCCCCGGTGATTGACCCGCAGGTCGTCGCCTTCACGATCATGAAGATCGCCGGCGCCGGCCGGATGCGATCTGCGGCACGCTGCTGATCGGGCTGGGCGCGCGCCTCGCGATGGAACGGCAATAATGCGCGAGATTTCGCAGGCAGCGCTGCTGGTGCGGGACTATGACGAGGCGATCCGCTTTTTCACACAGGCGCTGCGCTTCACGCTGATCGAGGATACGCCGCAGGGGGGCGGCAAGCGCTGGGTACGGGTGGCGCCGTCGGCCGACTGCGGCTTCGCCCTGCTGCTGGCCAGGGCAGCGACGCCCGAGCAGGAGCGCGCAGTCGGCAACCAGACCGGCGGCCGCGTATTCATGTTCCTGCATACCGGGGACTTCCACGCGGATTACGGACACATGCAATCACATGGCGTCCGATTCGCGGAGCAGCCACGCCACGAGAGCTATGGGACCGTCGTCGTGTTTCTGGATCTTTACGGGAACAAGTGGGATCTCATCGGCCCTGCTCGTCGGTCGCACCCACCGGGAACATAAGCTGCTGAACCGGCAGGCTTTTTCAATGGAGCAGTCATCAGCGCCATCTCGATGAAGCCGGTGCTGATCGGCGCCCCGGTATAAGGGTTAAGATCAGCCATCGGGGGACGCGGGGTCAAATCGATGACCGGGAAGCCGGCCGATATCCGGGCGACTGGCCGCTGCCTTTGCGGCGCGGTGCGGTTCTCCATTCGTGGCCCGCTCCGCGCTTCTGCTGTTGCCTGCCACTGCACGACTTGTCGCAAATTCACCGGTGGACTCTGGGTCGGCACCTGCGCCCGCAAGGAGCATGTCCTGGTCGAGCGTTGGGACGAGCTGAAATGGTATCGCTCCTCTGCCGAGGCCAGGCGCGGATTCTGTGCCAATTGCGGCTCGAGCCTGTTCTGGGAGGGCGACGACGAGCCGCTTTGGTCGATAGCCGCGGGCTCGCTCGATGAACCGACCGGGCTCAGGCTCGCCGTGCATTCCTGGATCGCGGAGAGCGCCGATTACTGGAGTTTCGATCCCGGCATACCGACAACGCCGGGACCATCGCGTCTGAGAGAGCCCTGATATCGTTCGATCAAGGGGGATTTTCATGAACAAGCAGTTCTTCATCGCCTGGATAGTGATGTTCATCGTCTACATGGCCGGGGGTTTTCTCGTGCATGGCCTGTTGCTGCAGCAGGAATACCTGGGGCTGCCAAGCCTGTTCCGCTCGCAGGAAGAATCGATGCCATTCTTCCACTGGATGATCATCGCCCATGTACTGATGGCGGGCGCGTTCACGTGGATCTATGCGCGTGGCGTCGAGAGCCGGCCGTGGCTTGGGCAGGGACTGCGATTCGGCCTGGCGGTCGCCCTGCTGTGCGTGGTTCCGATCTACATGATCTATTACGTCGTGCAGCCGATGCCTGGCATGCTGACCGTCAAGCAGATCGTGTTTGACACGATCCTGACGCTTGTACTCGGTGTTGTCGTCGCCTTCCTGTATCGGGCGCAGGGGCGCGCCTAGGCCCGTCACACGAGGCGATGGTGGCCGGCTATTCAGGCACATCACTGGCCGCCAAGCTCGGGCTGAAGGCGGGAACTCGACTTCTCGTCGTCAACGCGCCTGCAGGATATGGCGATCTCCTGGCGCCGCTTCCCGACGGCGCCAGGATTTCGACGCGGGCGCACGGCAAGCCGGACATCGTTCACCACTTCGCCACGCGCCGGATCGAGCTCGCCGCGGCGCTCGATTCCTATCGCAGCAGACTCGACGCCGCGACGCCGGTCTGGGTGTCCTGGCCGAAGAGATCCGCGAAATTGCCGACCGACATGACGGAAGACACGATTCGCGCCCTGGCGCTCCCGCTCGGCTACGTGGACATCAAGGTTTGCGCCGTTTCGGAGGTCTGGTCGGGTCTCAAGCTGGTCGTCAGGAAGGAATTGCGTGGAGGCAAGCGCTCATGACCGAGGAGAAGTGGATTGATGCCGGAGCCAGCGAAGTGCTGGCGAAGAAAGCCGTGCAGGAGCTGCGCATCGGCGCGAAACGCATTGCACTGACATGCAGGTCCGGCCAGTTCGGCGCCATCTCGGGTGTCTGCAATCATGTCGGCGGTCCGCTCGGCAATGGCACGCTGGACGGCGACTACGTCGTGTGTCCATGGCATTACTACAAGTTCCACTGGCGCACCGGCGAGGGCGAGCCGGGTTACGAGGCCGATCGGGTTCCTTCGCACGATGTCAGGGTGGAGAACGGCCGGGTGCTCGTCAATGAAACGCCGAAGACGAAGCGCGGCCGCGTGCCGCATGAGGCGCATTCACTCGCGCGCGATCCAAAGCGGGAGCCAGGGCCAATCCGGGTGCTGGGAATTTCGACGACCTCGATGACGAAAAGCCATCCGCGCTACAGCACCTCGGAGGATCTGCTCGAGCACGCGCTCGAAAGCGTGCGTGGCCGCGCCGAGGACAGCTGCGATACGCAGCTGCTCCGGATCCGCGATCTCTCATTCCGCGCCTGCGAGGGCTTCTATTCCAAGTCGGCGCGCGCCTGCACCTGGCCCTGCTCGATCACCCAGATGGATTCCAGGGACCAGATGGACAGGGTCTACGAGGGAGTCGTGCATTGGGCCGACGTGATCGTGGTCGCCACGCCGATCCGCTGGGGCGGCGCGAGCAGCCTCTATTACAAGATGATCGAGCGCATGAACTGCATCCAGAACCAGGAGACGGTCGCCAACCGTCACCTGATGCGAAACAAGGTCGCCGCATTCATCATCACCGGCGGCCAGGACAATGTGCAGGCGGTGGCCGGGCAACTGCTCGGATTCTTCTCGGAGCTGGGCTGCCAGTTCCCCCAGTTCCCCTATGTCGCCCACTCGCGCGGCTGGAGCGCCGAGGACATGGAGAACAACGAATTGCACGTCCGCAATTCGCAAGTGCTGCACGACGGCGCTGCGGCACTCCTGCGCCGGTCCACCGAAATGGCAAGGGTCATGATCGAAAGCACGCTGGGCCAGGGCGCACTGGTGCGCGGCGGACGCAAGGGTCACGCGCTGGATACCCGCGCCCAGTTTCCGAGGCTATGATCTCAACCTATCGAATCACCGGCAGGAGATCCAAATGACAAGCATTGCTGCACTCTGGTTGCCCATCATCGTGGCCGCGGTGGTCGTCTTCATCGCAAGTTCCATCATTCACATGGCGCCGCTATGGCACCGCAGTGAATACCCGAAAGTGCCCAACGAGGACCGGGTCCTGGACGCACTGCGTCCCTTCGCGATACCGCCCGGCGACTACATGCTGCCGCGCGCCAAGGACATGAATGACATGAAGTCGCCCGAATTCACCGAGAAGGTGAAGCGCGGCCCGGTGATGATCGTGACCGTGATGCCGAATGGTCCGTTCGCGATGGGAAAGAACCTCACGCTGTGGTTCATCTATGTCGTAGCGGTCGGCGTTCTGGCCGCCTATGTCGCCGGACGCACGCTGGCGCCGGGCGCGGATTATCTGACGGTGTTCCGGATCGCCGGCACGACGGCATTCATCGGCTACGCGGTCGCGCTCTGGCAGATGTCCATCTGGTATCACCGCGCGTGGTCGACGACGGTCAAGGCGACGCTCGACGGGCTGATCTATGCGCTGCTGACCGGCGGCGCCTTTGGCTGGCTCTGGCCGGGAGCGGCGTGATGGGGGCGATCATGGAAGCCTGGAGTTTCGAGGCTGACTACTTCACGGCCTGCAACTGCGACTGGGGCTGCCCCTGCAACTTCAATGCGCCGCCAAACGGCGGCAGCTGCAGAGGTTGGGGTGTCTGGCAGATCCGGAACGGCCGGTTCCGTGACACCGAACTGGCCGGCACAAGTTTTGCCGTCTACTACGATTTCCCAGGTCCGATCGAGAATGGCAACGGCGCTGCCTGCACCTATATCGGCAGCAGCGCCGGCCCGGAGCAGCGCGATGCGCTCGATGCCATTGCCTGCGGCAAGGCCGGTGGCGGTATCTTTCAGCTCTTCGGCGAGCAACTCGTCACGAGCTGGCTGCCCACCAAGTTCGTGCCGATCGAGTTCAAGGTCGTGGATGGAGTCGGCCGGATCCGCATCGGGGACATCGGCGAAGCGGAGAGCGAACTATTGAGCTACCCGGACGGCAGCACGATCAGACCCACGCTCGTGCTGCCACACGGACTCGAATACAAGACCGGGCTGATGACGAATACCCGGCGCTGGGGCTGGCGCGACGGCCGGCTGTCGGCCAGTTATGAGAACCGCTACGGCGCCGTCGCGAGAGTGAAATTCAGCTCCGAAGGGTGCGTCGGCTGAATCCGCGCCGGGCCCGGACTTCCAAAGGCTGGGGGGTTGTGCGAGACTCAAAAGTCGCTGGTGTCGGCGCTTTTTCCGCTTTTTGCCTACGATCCGACGAGGGGAATCATGAAGTGCCTGTACTACGTCGTGCCGGAACTCGAAAGCACTTCGCAGGTATCCGATGACCTGCACGATGTGGGCATCGACGATTTCTTCGTGCATGTGATCGCCAAAGACGAGTCCGGCCTCAAGCAGCGGCACATCCATTCGGCCAACTACCTCGAGACCCTGGATGTGGTCCGCGACGGCTTTCTGGGCGCGGCGCTCGGCTTATTCGTCGGCGTGGTCGGCTGCGTGCTGCTGGATCAGTTCGGGCCGTTCGCAAACATACCCTGGTACGTATTCGTCGCGCTCTGTGCGGTCGCAACGCTGTTCGGCGCCTGGGAGGGCGGCCTGATCGGCGTCGAAAAGGAAAACCGGAAACTCGCGCGATTCCACGACGACATCGAAGCCGGCAAGTTCCTGATCCTTATCTATGCCCGCAGGGACCAGGAGGCTGCGGTCCGGCACATGATGAAGAAGCGGCATCCAGAGGCGGAATTCGCGGGCATTGACAGTCATTTCGTCAATCCATTCTCGGCCGTGCAGCGGCGGCGACGGGCCTCCGGCGACCGGGTCCGCGGAGTACAAGGGGACTAGCCGATGGCGATCGCAGTCGTACTGGTCCTACTCGTCGTCGGCTCGATCATTTTTCATTTCCTGAGTCCCTGGTGGTTTACACCGATCGCATCGAACTGGGGCACGATGGACGACACCGTGATCCTGACATTCTGGGTCACCGGCATCGTGTTCGTGCTCGTCAATCTGTTCATGGCCTGGGTCGTGATCCGCTATCGCCATCGCAAGGGACGGAAAGCGCATTACGAACCGGAGAACAAAAAGCTCGAGTGGTGGCTCACCATAGTCACTTCGGTTGGCGTTGCGGCCATGCTCGCGCCGGGTCTTTTCGTCTGGGGCAAATTTGTCGTGGTCCCGGAGGATGCCACGGTCGTCGAGGCGGTCGGCCAGCAATGGCACTGGAGCTTCCGACTGCCGGGCGAAAATGGCGAGCTTGGCTTTACCGATGCGTCGCTGATCTCGGCGCAGAATCCATTTGGCCTCGACCCGGAAGACCCGAAGGGCGAGGACGACATCCTGATCGCGAGCCCGGAGCTGCACCTGCCGGTCGGCAAGCCGATCAAGGTCCTGCTGCGGTCGAAAGACGTACTCCACAACTTCACGGTCACGGAATTCCGGGTCAAGATGGACCTCGTCCCCGGCATGATCACCTACATGTGGCTGACGCCGACCAAAATCGGCGAGTACGAGCTGTTGTGTGAGGAACTCTGCGGGCTCGCGCACTTCGCGATGCGCGGACGGGTCGTTGTCGATACGCAGGAGGCGTATGACGCCTGGCTTGCCGCGCAACCGACATTTGGCGGGACCCAGCGGCTCGCAGCCGCCGACTCCGCTGCCGGCGCGGCGCAATACGCGGTCTGCGCGGCCTGCCACGGACCTGCCGGCGAGGGAAACCAGGCGCTCAATGCGCCGCGACTCGCCGGGCAACCGGCCTGGTACCTGCAGCGGCAGCTGGCCAACTTCCGTGGCGGCCTGCGCGGCGCGCATCAGCAGGATACTTTCGGCGCGCAGATGCGCGCATTCGCCGCGATGCTTCCGGACGACCTGGCAATCCGGAATCTTGCCGCCCATGTCGAGTCGCTTCGCGCTCCGGCGCCCGAATCGACCGTCGCCGGGGATTTGAAGCGCGGCAAGGCACTCTATTCAAACTGCACGGCCTGCCACGGCGCGAATGGCCAGGGCATCTGGGCGCTCAATGCGCCAAAGCTTGCCGAGATGAACGACTGGTATCTTGCGCGGCAGCTCAGGAATTTCCGCGCGGGAGTCCGGGGCGCGCATCGTGAAGACTACTACGGCCGGCAAATGTCATTCATGGCCAATGTGCTCGCCGACGATCGCGCGATCGACGACCTGGTTTCCTACATCAACACCCTGAAGCCGGAGGACAACCAGGTCCTGGCCTCCAGGAGGGGCTTCTGATGGCATACGTCGCAATCGCGGACCGTGACGTCGAGATGCACGATCCGCACAGTTTCTTCTTCAAGTACATCTGGAGCCAGGACCACAAGGTCATCGCGATCCAGTATTCGATCGTCGCGATCAGCGTCGGGCTCGTGGCGCTGGTGCTGTCCGGTCTGATGCGCCTGCAACTCGGCTTCCCCAATACATTCCACTTCATCACTCCGGACGACTATTACCAGTTCATCACGATGCACGGGATGATCATGGTGATCTACCTGCTGACCGCGCTTTTTCTCGGCGGATTCGGGAATTACCTGATCCCGCTGATGTGCGGTGCACGGGACATGGTGTTCCCGTACATGAACATGCTGAGCTTCTGGGTTTATCTGCTCGCGGTACTCGTGCTGATGGCGAGTTTCTTCGTGCCGGGAGGGCCTACCGGCGCGGGCTGGACACTCTATCCGCCGCAGGCCGTGCTGCCCGGTACCCCCGGCGCCGGACTCGGCATCATCCTGATGCTGGTGTCGCTCGGCATCTTCATCGTCGCCTTCACGATGGGCGGTCTCAACTACGTGACGACCGTGCTGCAGGCGCGCTGCCGCGGCATGACGCTGATGCGGATGCCGCTCTCCGTTTGGGGCATCTTCATGGCGACCATCCTGGGCCTGCTCGCCTTCCCGGCACTGCTGGTTTCAGCCGTGATGATGACGCTCGATGCGACGCTCGGCACCAGTTTCTTCATGCCGGCCGTGATGTCGCTCGGCGAGAAGCTCGGCCACAATGGCGGCAGCCCGCTGCTGTTCCAGCACCTGTTCTGGTTCTTCGGCCATCCCGAGGTCTACATCGTCGCGTTGCCCGCGTTCGGCATCGTCTCCGACCTGCTGTCGACGCACGCCCGCAAGAACATCTTCGGCTACCGGATGATGGTCTGGGCGATCCTCGCGATCGGCGGGCTGAGTTTCGTCGTCTGGGCCCACCACATGTATGTCAGCGGCATGAATCCGTATTTCGGGTTCTTCTTCGCGACCACGACGCTGATCATTGCGGTGCCCACGGCGATAAAGGTCTACAACTGGGTGCTGACGCTGTGGAAAGGGGACATCCACCTGACAGTGCCGATGCTGTTTGCGATCGCATTCATCTTCACATTCATCCATGGCGGCCTGACGGGACTATTCCTGGGCAATGTCACCGTCGACCTGCCGCTGTCCGACACCTACTTCGTCGTCGGGCATTTCCACATGGTGATGGGCGTGTCGCCGATCCTGGTCGTGTTCGGCGCGATCTATCACTGGTACCCGAAGATGACCGGCCGCATGTGGAATGTGAAGCTCGGCAAGCTGCATTTCTGGATGACGTTCCTCGGCACCTACGCGATCTACCTGCCGATGCATTACCTGGGGATCCTTGGCGTGCCGCGCCGCTACTATGCCCTCGGCAACACGGACTTCATCCCGGATTCAGTGCACACGATCAATGCGGCGATCACGATTGCGGCCCTCTTTGTTGCGGCCTCGGTCGTCGTGTTCCTGTACAACATGATCACGAGTCTGTGGAAGGGCGAGAAGGCGCCGCCGAATCCCTGGCGTGCGACGACGCTCGAATGGCAGACGCCGGACACGCCGCCAAGGCACGGCAACTGGGGCCCGAAACTTCCCGTGGTCCATCGCTGGGCCTATGACTACAGCGTGCCCGGCGCTGCCGAAGATTTCATCCCGCAAAACGTGCCGGTCGACCCGAGGCTCGGTGCCGGAAGGGACCACGGTAAGCATCGGTGAGCAACACCGCCATTTTCATGGCGCTGGCCACCGGCGTCGTCGTCTGGTTCCTGGTTGTCAGCCGCCTGACCGCGAAACCGTGGGAGAGCCAGGACGGGAAAGGCGATGTCGGCGCGATCCGCATGGCGCCTCAGCGCATCGGCCTGTGGATTTTCATGGCCGTCGTGACTTCGCTGTTCAGCCTGTTTATTTCAGCCTATGCGATGCGCATGCATGTCGGCGCCTGGTGCCACATCTCGATCCCGGACATCCTGTGGGTGAATTCGCTGGTGCTGGTGGCGGCAAGCATCGCGATGCAGCGCGCGCGCTGGGCGGCCGATCATGGAACACGCGCTGGCGCCCGCTCGGCGCTGATCGCGGGCGGCGTGCTTTCGCTCGCGTTCCTCGCTGGCCAGATGATCGCCTGGCAGCAGGTCGGGCCGTCCGTGTATTTCATATCCGGCAGCCCCGCCGTCGCGTTTTTCTACGTGCTGACCGCGGTCCACGGCCTGCACCTGGTCGGAGGCTTGTGGGTGCTGGGGCGCACCGTATCCCGTTTCGCCAGCGGTGCGGAACTGGTCGACCTGCAGCTGAGCCTGCAGCTTTGTTCGGTCTACTGGCATTTCCTGCTGCTGGTCTGGCTGGTCGTGTTCGGCGTCCTGTTGTTCATGTAAGGGGAAGTCACGCCAATGGCCCATGATGCCGAAGCCGCCGCTCTGCCCCCATTGCGGCAAGTCGCGACCGATTTCGCCTCGGACAAGCAGGCGTTCTCGGTGCCGTGGGGCAAGGCCATGATGTGGATCTTCCTGCTCTCCGACACCTTCATATTCACCTGCTTCCTGACGTCCTACATGAACGTACGGATGTCCACGACCGTCCCCTGGCCGTATCCGAGCCAGGTGTTTGCGCTCCATATCGGCGGCCAGGACATCCCGCTGATCCTGATCGCGATCATGACCTTCGTTCTGATCACCTCGAGCGGCACGATGGCGATGGCGGTCAATTACGGGTATCGCCGCAATCGCCGCAACACCGTGCTGCTGATGGTCGCGACCGCCGCGCTCGGCGCGACCTTCGTCAGCATGCAGGCCTTTGAGTGGACCAAGCTGATCATGGAAGGCGTGCGTCCCTGGGGAAATCCCTGGGGTGCGCCGCAATTCGGTTCCGCCTTCTTCATGATCACGGGATTTCACGGCCTGCATGTGTCCGCGGGCGTGATCTACCTGCTGGTCGTGGCGAACCGCGTGCGCAAGGGCTTTTACGAGAAGCGCGGCAGTTACGAAATGGTCGAGATCGCCGGCCTCTACTGGCACTTCGTCGACCTGGTCTGGGTATTCATCTTCGCATTCTTCTATCTCTGGTGAGGCGTCATGTCGCAGGCTGAAGGTCAACAACACCCGATCAAGATCTACCTGTGGATCTGGTTCCTGCTGTTCGTGCTCAGCACGTTCTCGTACCTGGTGGACTACTACCACCTGCAGGGTTACCTGCGCTGGTCCCTGATCATCACCTTCATGCTGCTGAAGGCCGGCTTCATCGTCGCGATCTTCATGCACATGGCCTGGGAGCGTCTTGCGCTCAAGTTTGCGATCCTGATACCGCCGCTGTGCCTGCTGATCCTGATCACATTCATGGCGGTCGAGGGCGACTACACCTTCCTGACACGCGGGGCCGCTTTCCTGCGCTAAGATGCCGGGGCGATGGCAGGCCCCGTGATCCGTGAAGCCGACTTCGTGCAGAGTGTCGCCGATGCCCTGCAGTTCATCTCCTACTACCACCCCGCCGACTACATCGAGCATCTCGGCCGCGCCTGGGAGCGCGAACAGTCGCCCGCCGCGAAGGATGCGATCGCCCAGATCCTGACGAACTCGCGCATGTGCGCAGAGGGCCGCCGCCCGATCTGCCAGGACACCGGCATTGTCAATGTGTTCGTGAAGGCGGGCATGGGCGTCCGCTGGGACACCGGCCGTGGAATGCAACAGATGGTGGACGAAGGCGTGCGTCGCGGCTACGCGGACCCGGACAACCGCTTGCGCCCATCCATCGTCGCCGACCCCTTGTTCGCTCGAAAGAATACCGGCGACAACACACCGGCCGTCGTGCACGTCGAGCTCGTGCCCGGCAACAGCGTCGAGGTGACGGTTGCCGCCAAGGGCGGCGGATCCGAGAACAAGGCGATGTTCGCGATGCTGAATCCATCCGACTCCATCGTGGACTGGGTGCTCGCGACCGTGCCGAAAATGGGCGCGGGCTGGTGCCCGCCCGGCATGCTCGGCATCGGCGTCGGCGGCACGGCCGACAAGGCCATGGTGATGGCAAAAGAGGCGCTGATGGAGCCCATCGACATGCACGAGCTCCTGGAGCGCGGCCCCGCGAGCAAGCTCGAGGAACTGCGCATCGAACTCTACGAGAAGATCAACGCACTCGGCATCGGCGCCCAGGGCCTCGGCGGCCTGACGACGGTCCTCGACATCAAGATCCTGACCTTCCCGACGCACGCCGCATCGAAGCCGATCGCGATGATTCCCAACTGCGCAGCGACGCGGCACGCGCACTTCGTGCTGGACGGCAGCGGGCCGGTCGCACTCGATCCGCCGCCGCTTGAGGCATGGCCGGACGTCCACTGGAGGCCCGCGGCCGACGCGCGACGCGTGAACCTCGATGCGCTGACGCGCGAAGAAGTTCGGAACTGGAAGCCCGGCCAGACGCTGCTGCTTTCGGGAAAGATGCTGACTGGCCGCGATGCCGCCCACAAGCGCCTTGCAGAACTCCTGAACGCGGGCAGGGGCCTGCCGCCCGGCGTGGACCTGAAGAATCGCGTGATCTACTACGTCGGTCCGGTGGATGCCGTCCGTAACGAAGCGGTCGGTCCCGCGGGACCGACCACCGCGACGCGCATGGACAAATTTACGGGGCTCCTGCTCGAAAGGACCGGGTTGCTCGCGATGATCGGCAAGGCCGAGCGCGGACCCGCCGCGATCGAGGCAATCAGGAAGCATCAGGCTGCTTACTTGATCGCCATCGGCGGCGCGGCATATTTGGTATCAAAAGCGATCCGCTCCGCGCGCGTGATCGCCTTCGAGGACCTTGGCATGGAAGCTATTTACGAGTTCGAGGTCCAGGACATGCCGGTGACGGTCGCGGTGGATTCGCGCGGCGAATCCGTGCACCAGACCGGCCCCGCAATCTGGGGCGAGAAGATCCGAGCCCTGAAGATTCCAGTTCGAGTCGCTTGAGGCGACACCGGGCGGGCCGGGCGGGGCTCCTTCGCTCGTTCCGCCGGAACTTACGAACTCGCTCGGGACCCCGCCCGCGCCCGCCCCAAGGTGGTTACACGCGGGACGTTTCCGCGGAAACGTGTTTCGCGCGGCTTGATCGCTGCATCAGTCCATCGACTGCGAGTGCGTAGTCCAGTCGCTCACCCTGCCAGCGTGTGACTGCTGTGCGCGGGCTGACATGGATCTGCCTCGACTGGTGCGCTGCGACGAGTTGCATCCAATCGACCTGGCGTAGCGCACCCGGCGCAATGCTCTCAAAGGATTGCCCATCGGGCCGGATGAAGCGGATGGCACCATCGTCCAGTACCTGCACGACAATTCGCCCTTCGTGCACCTGCCGGTGATGGAAACGGCATAGCGAGACGAGGTTGGAAAGCTTGGTTTCACCACCCTGCGCCCAGTGCTGGACATGATGGCCGTCGACGAACCGGGTGTGGGTACAACCCGGGAACCGGCATCCCTGATCCCGGGATCGGAGTGCACGACGGAGTGCCGGTGGGACTGTTCGCGTCTTGCGACCGATATTGAGCGGCTCGCCCTGTTCATTCTCGATCAGCACCACCAGGCTCGCGTCGCAGGCAAGCCGGCGCGCAGTCTCGGCGGCAATGCCAGGACCGTCATCGAGTTCAGAGCGCCCCGGATGATCGTGCCTGAGGGTCAGGGCATCCACATGCACCACGATCTGCTGGCGATCGCCGCCCGAAAGCGTGCGCTGCCCGGATGCCAAGAAGCCTTCCGCCATCAAAGCGAGGGCATCGGCACGGCGGCCTGTATGAGACTGGACTGGTTCCAAAGACGTTTCCGCGGAAACGTCCGGCGGTGGAAGACTGGCTTGGGCCGCTTCGAGCGCTTTCAGAAACACCGCACCCGCCTCGGCCGGCAGTCGCGCCTTGATCACGAGTGAGCCATCCTCGTCGTGGAACCAGGAGAGCGAACGACTGGCCTGCTGCTGTGCCTCTCGTGAGAGCTCCTGAGATTCCTTCGCGCGACGGAAGGCCCGGACCAATTTCTCGACCTGGTTTGCGGTGCCATGCAGGGCGACATTCAGGAAATACTCCTCGGTCGCGGTATCCGCGACCCGGCTCATGGCCCGGACCTTGGAGTAACTTAGTTGCCCGCCCGCCATCGCCGCCGCAATGCGCGGCAGTTGCTCGAGCGCATGCGCCACCCGCAGCTTCTCGCGCGCCGCCCCCAGATCCAGACCGCATTCCCAGTTGAGCCAATGGGCGCAGGATTTCACACCCCATTCGGCCCAGGCCTCGCGGCGGTCGAACTCGGCGATCAGGGAAAGCCAGCGCGTTTGGGCAGCGTTGATGTGCCCCGCCAGCTCGGTGATCTGGTCAATCAAATCGGGGGTCGAGACAGTCGAATTGGACCCTTCCATGGGGTGCTCCACAGAGCTGGTTGGATATACAGTATCCTACCAGAAAATTCATCTAAAGCAATATGTTGGGTGCGCTAAACCAGTCGATCAGTGCCTTCAACTACGTGGCTTCGCGCAAGTTAGTGCCGTAATTTGGTGGTAATTAGTGGCTTTATACAGCGCTTATAATTTAACTAATTTAGTTATAATTCAGATCCCATGGACCCCGTCAGAAATCCGTTCGCACCGGGCGCCGGCACCCCACCACCGGAACTCGCCGGCCGCGACGAGCTACGCGAAACGGTGCGCATTGCGCTCGCAAGAGTACGGCTTGGGCTGCCGACCAAGAGCGTCCTCATGGTCGGTCTCAGAGGGGTCGGCAAGACGGTGCTGCTCGACAGAATGCGCGACGACGCCGAGGCCACCGGGATTCAGACGGTGCGCGTGGAAGCACCAGAGTCTCGTTCCCTTCCTGCACTGCTCGCGCCTCAGTTGCGACAAGCGCTGCTGCGTTTTTCGCGCAATGAGCGCGCAAGAGCGCTGGCGCAACGAGCGCTACGCGCATTGGCGGGATTCGCCAAGGCACTCAAGGTCAAATACCAGGATATCGAGGTGGGATTCGACTTTGAGCCTGAACCTGGACTTGCCGACAACGGCGATTTGGAGCAGGACTTGCAGGCACTGCTCGAGGCGGTCGGTAACGCCGCGCGCGAGGCGGAAACCGCACTCGTGCTCTTCATCGATGAATTGCAGTACGTGGAGGAAGACCAGATCGCCGCGCTCATAACCGCACTACATCGGGGCGCGCAGCGGCGTCTGCCAATCGTGCTGGTGGGCGCCGGCTTGCCGCAGCTGCGAGGACAAATGGGCCGCGCCAAGTCGTACTCCGAGCGCCTCTTCGACTTTCCGGAAGTCGGGCCGTTGTCGGACAAAGATGCACGTATCGCGATCGCGAAGCCGGCACTCGATCAGGGTGTCGAATTCGCCGAGGGAGCATTGCAGTCCATTGTGCGGCAGACGCAAGGATATCCCTACTTTCTCCAGGAGTGGGGCAAACACGCTTGGGATATAGCGACCGAATCGCCCATCACTCTCGACGACGTCGGGCTTGCATCCAAGGCAGCCATCGCCGCACTCGACGAGAGTTTCTTCCGGGTGCGCTTCGACCGGCTGACGCCGCTCGAGAAGAGATACCTACGCGCTATGTCGGAACTTGGACCGGGGCCGCACCGCTCCGGTGATATTGCGGATCAACTCGGCCGCAAGGTGACTGCACTCGGACCCACGCGCAATCAATTGATCTCAAAGGGCATGATCTGGAGCCCAAACCACGGCGACACCGCATTCACGGTGCCACTGTTCGACGAATTCATGCGCCGTATCATGCCGGGCGACGACTGGAAGTCGTGAATTGGTTACCTGAGCCCGGCCAGCCTGCGCTTCTCGGCGCAATCCGGCGCGGCCTGAACGCTCCGACGCCGGCACTGAGTAACACACGGGGGTCCTGAACCCGCATCACCACAAATCACAATCCGGGCAGACACAGCGGCAACGCGATGTGCAGGTCCGATGAGGGGAATCCTCGAGCAGGATAAGTGAGCATCGCAAGATGATCTCCGTGGCCTAGAGTGCAGGCAGCCCCACGACGGACAGATGAAATGCGGTAACCAACCCGCGGATATCAGCATGATCCATCGTCGCTAACACCACCTGCGCGTCGCGTTGCTCTTGCGCCTGCCCGCCCCATCGTCTACTTCCATCATCGCCTCGTCCGCGAGAAGGTCCTATGGGACCCTTGACAAGAACAGGCCATATCATCCTGCATCGCCTATAAAACGACGCAATCAACCGATGCGGCCAGCCTCTTGCTTCTGGAGAACCCCGGTCATTTCGCGCATCCTAACCGTTCCGCAACTTCGACTGCCTTTGCGCGCCATGCTCCGATTGCCTTCTTCCGCATCTCGGCCAAGAGCGTACATCCTTCCGACGAGTTACCGAGAAGGTTCTGAAGAATCGCCAGATTGATGATCGGCGGCGGATACTTTTTCTTCACGACTTGGGTATCTGCCAGCCATTGCACCATGTCCTGGCGCGATCGCATGCGATTCACGAACGGCAGCACGTGGTCGGTAATCGCTTTGGAGACTTTGTTAGTGACTTGATCGTCGCTGAGCTGCCACCAGAGGTCCTTGCCTTCGATCAGCTCGCCTACTCGTGCCCTGACTGTGCAGGTCGGTTCCTCGACGAATGCCGGTGGTTCACTTCCCCACAGTTTCACATGGGCATCCGTGTCGAGAACGCCAGCGTTGACTGTCGCAGTGTCGCCCGCCTTGCTGACCTGCACGTCGATGACTTCAACGACGTATCCAGATCTTCGATTCCACACGGTCTTCTGCCGTGCGAAGCCGAGCGGCTTCAGCAAATCGTCCAGCTTGCTGACAACTGCCTTCTCGCTCATGGTATCGGCGGATCGTAGTAGATGACGCGCCCAGGCATGCCGAGCTGTTCTTCATAGATACTGATCTGCCGTGCTCCGGCAGCACGGCCCGAGGGAGTATTCGGCTTCAGCTCAAGAATGCGACCGTTCGGGGTTACTACGTCGGGCTTATAGAGCCTTCCGTCCGCTCCTCGTAGGCGCGGCTCAGATCGCCAGCCTGGCTTTTGCGATACGCGCTCGGCAAATTCTCTGTGCGCTTGTCGTCCGGCAGCTGCGGCAGCACTCTCGCCACCTCGGACTGTTGCCCTTGCGGCAACAGCATCATCTGACGCGAGATCGTAGCCGAGGCCGGCATTTTCCCTGACGGCGTCTTCACTTAGCCGCGCTTCATTCTCGATGCGGGTTGTTAGCTCGCTCGACAACCCCGATGCGCGGTTTTCGGCCTGCAACGACGCGACCGCCGATGCAGGAGCAGCGGCTAAAAAGGTAAAGCCCAGGATGAGGGTCAGCAGAGCGAGGGCGCGGCGCATGAGCATAAGCACCGCACTACGCCTTTCGGGTTGCAGCAAATATCTGCCCATCGCTTGACTCGCGCATCTCACAGACAACTTCATCACCCGGCTCGAACTGCCACGTCTCGGTTTCGCGATCATAGTGCTGATCTGCTATGCGATACACCGAGCCGTGAACATGCTCGGCCTGCACGGGGCGCCACACGTCCACGCCCTCATCCATAAGGCTCACGAAGACTTCCCGAGTGTTATTCATGGCAAGTCTCCGCTCGAAGGGCCGTACTTGAACCCCGGACCGCCAACGTGGATAACCTCGCCAGTTACATCATCAATGACAACCGACTGGCCGGTCTGCGGATGAACGTAGCGAGTAGCAGCATTGCCATTGGCCTTGTTGATCGCCCGAACTTGTTGCCCTGAAGCCTTGGCTTCATCGATGGCCGCGCGAGTCCAACCGCGAGGCCCGAGCTGCTTCGCGACTTTTCCACCGATGGATAGTGACTTTGCGGCCTCAACCTCCAACCCGGCCGCCCTCGCTCCAAATGGTCTCTTAATTGTAATCATCGAAGCGACCGCAACAACGTACGGCGCATCACTATATCCAACTCTTTGCATCCCATTTTTCAAGGCAACGTCGGCTGGCATGTAATTGCAGGCTGGGCCAATGCATATCGCAGCCTCGACTTGGCCGTCGGCCGTAGTCAATTTCCAGCGGGTTAGGTTGAGCAGCCAAAGAAACATGTCATGCCGGACGTATTCTTTGACCCCAATGCCGTAGTCATAAAAGTCCTCAGGGCCAGGGAAATGAGGACCGCCAAAGCCGAGTACGTACGATCCGCCGCAACCCGGTGAACTCATCCCCGGATCGCAGATATTCACGCCGTTCTGCGCGCTCGTGCCCGGAAATGTTTTTGCTGGTGGCGGGGGTGGCGGGCTACTGCCAAATAGTCCGCTAAAAAAATGGCCAATGTCGCTGAACAAGTCGCCCCACCAGTCCCAAGTGCCCGGACTGCCATCGTTCCCGCCTGGATCACAGAACGAACCGCAGCCAGGCAAAGGCAAACCGCCACCGCCGTTATGGTCAGGACTGTGATTGTACCCCGAGGGATCCGTGAAACTGAGCGGCCGGTTGCCCACGTAAGCATATGGATTCACAGATTGGCTGTCAGCCAAATCTGGAATAAGCGGATCAACTGACAGGAACCGGCCGATAGTTGGGTCGTAGACTCGCCCGTTCATGTGCGTGAGCAGGATGTTGTCGAGCATCTCGTGGAAGGTGTATCCACGCCTCGTCGTATCCGCGATCCCCGGCCAATCCGGTGGAGTACTGCTCGACCAATTGCTACCGCGTCGGGCACCAAATGCATCAAAGCTTTCACGAACCTTGAATGCGCCATCTCCGCCGAGTAGGGCGTCACTGCTACCGAGGTGATCGCTCAGTGCAAAAGTCGTCCAAGTCGAGTTGTTTGAATTGCGCGAAACGATTGCTGTGAGCCCAGAGGGCGTCGGCACGTAGTGGCGCCAGTACGTTAGGCCGGTGTCTGTCGATGTCATCTTTTCCAGGAGGCCACCTACGTAGAGAGTTGTTTCTGTGCCATTTGAGTACGTGCCAATCTGCTTCCAGCGCTTGTGATCCGGACCATAGAAGAACTGGCTCTGATAGGTCGAACCATTGACGGTCGCCTGCAATAACGTGGGCAAGTTATATGAGGCCCAGGTCTGGGTGAGGCCGGCGCGCTTGACGACATTGCCATTCTGGTCGTAGCAGTAGATAACGCCACCTGCATTGCGCACGGCGTGGGGCTGATTGTGCGCATAGTAGGTGCAGCCTGTTTGCGCGGAGATGTAATTGTATGTGCCGCTGATGCCGGTCTTGGTCTTGATGTTGCCGGCCTTGTCGTAGGTCATCGTCAGACTTGGGACGGCGTTCCCGGTCGACGACAAGATCCGGTTGAGCTCATCGGGCACGAAGGTTTCAGTTAGCGCCTGACCCAAATCCTGCCGTTGCTCCAGATTTCCGACCGTATCCCATTGGTACGCGAGATTCTGACGGTTAGTCTGCAGTCCCAGACCAACGCCACTCTGCACGCTGGTTATTTCATCGGTCCAGGGTTTGTAGCCATTGGTGACACTCGTTGTCGTCGGAGCCGTGCCCAGAGTTTCAGAGACCGCAGAAGAGTAATCATTCGCGGTATTGAGAGTCCAAAGCGTAATCGGTAGCACCTCGGTAATGTCCTTGATCTGATATGGCGCTCCAGAGCTGTAGATGGACTGAATCTTGTACCGACTGTTAGTCTGGTTCGCTGGAATCGGGCTCACTGAACCGCGCCGGGAATCCCGGAGACCGTTGCGTGTGACTCAGGCCGCGATGGCATGAGCCTCCTGTTGCCGATAGTACATCTGCTCGAACTCGGCCGGCGGAACGTCGCCGATCGGCTCGAGCAGA